>Ga0335082_10000119_pt1 | contig 79484 bp, 120 predicted proteins | sample Lox_Sample_41_FD_206718 | JGI IMG/M metagenome (GOLD analysis project Ga0335082, IMG submission 206718) | Soil microbial communities from Loxahatchee National Wildlife Refuge, Florida, United States - Lox_Sample_4.1 | ecosystem: Environmental > Terrestrial > Soil > Wetlands | place: USA... | reverse complement strand
CCAAGCGAGGTTTTGCCGACGAAGCGAAGCCTGCCGGAGATCGGCCCCTGGTTGTATCCGCTGGAAGCAGGTGCGGAACCCACGGCGCGCGTCTGCTGGACCGCCGACCCTCCCCCGACCCCGGCCGAAAAACTGAAGGAGGCCGATCCAGATATCCCCGTCCACACGCACCAGGCCATGTCGAGCCACGTCCCGTCGCCCATATCCTCCTGAAGGACGACGTAGGTGGTCTGGGACGTGATCGGGCCTGAAGCCGTGAGTGTGACGTGCGCATCAATGGCGGCGGCGAATGGTATGGAGATCGGATCGCCGGACTGGTTGTTCGAGTCGGACAGGTCCCCCTCGGCCGCGGGCACGACGTTATTGATGCAATACGCCGTGTTGGGCACGAACGCCGGAGGCAGGATGTTGGCCCAGTTCGGCATGACTCACCACCAACGAAAACGCCGCCGCCTGTCACGAAGCCAGACGGCGGCGCCAAGGGACCGACGCGGACGCTGATCCTAACCGCAGTGCATTTCTCCGTTTACGGTACTCACCACCGACCCGCCCGGCGCGGACAGCTTCAGGGTCATGCTGTTGCCGATGGTCCCCACGACGCCGCCCGAACTCGGAGTAGCCGGGTCAGGGGGAGGCAACGGGACGGTGTAGAAGCCGACGGGCGTGTCCTTGGGAATGTAGCAATCGAAGAGGACGCTGGACGCGCCGTCGAGAATCTGAAACTCGACCGCTGCGGCGGGAGCGGCGGAGAAGCCGACGGAGGCCGAGCGACAGCGCCACGCCCGGCTTGGGACGGCGGCGACGACCTGGCTGTTGACCGCGCCTCCGGCCACATTCTGGCTGATCTCCAGACTGGTCGCGGCAAGAAAAGCGTCTTGCCACGAGCCGTCGTTGGCCGCCGCGATGGCGACGGACGGCGCCCCGCTTGTGAGGGTCGTCAGGACGACGGCGACGAAGAGGGCGTTGTTCACGTCGGCGAAGAAGTTGCCGTTGGCGCTCGTTGTCTGCTGGCCCGTCCCTGCCGGGAACGGCTGAACGGTGAGCGCGCCGCCGGGGAACGTCAGGTAATTGATCCCGTCGTAGGAGACGTAGAACGACAGGGTTCCCACCCACGTCCCGGTGATCCCGAAGCCGACGCGGGACTGGCCGGCGGTGGAGAGTTTGAGGACCTGCCCCTGGACCGTCAGGGCCTCGCGGGTGATCGTCGCCATCGTTCCTCTCCTACCAAGTGTATCCCGTATAGAAGATACTGTTGAAGTCGATCAGTTGGGCGTACTGCGTTGGGGTTCCTTCGGACAGAACCGGGATCACGCGAACCTTGCCCAACTCGTACCTCACGTCCACGTCGATGTTGCTCATGTACGGCCAACCCGACGTTCTCGTGCCGATGTCCTCGATGGACCGCGCCCCGGTCGAAACCATGAGCATCTGTTCCAGGGCGTGCTCCGCGTCGGCCTCGATTCCCTTGGACGCCGACTGTCTTCGCCTGCGAGCGAGCCACCTGGCTCCCAGCGCCGTCGCCCATCTATTGCAGGACCACGCCAGCACCAACTGGCTGTCGTCGTAGCGCGTGCAGCAATAGAACTTGACCTCGCTGGTCCCGTACTGGCAGGCTTTCACGAGCCTGCGAGCCGCCGCGACGTTGGCCCCGCTGTCGATCGCGCTGGCCAGGGCGTTGACCTGCGCCGAGAGCGGGTTGACTGTGAGCGTCGTGTCGCCCGTTCTCGCAACGCTCGAAAGCGTCACCCCAATCTGATCCGACCCGGAGCCGGCGAACTGTAGCGTCGAGCCGGCGAGGATCGGGAACGTCAGGGCCTGAATCGGGAGCGTCGTCGCATTCAGGGCCGCAGTCTGCGTGGCCACGACTTTCTGGCCGGTCGCCTCGTTGCGGTCGTCGAGAAGGAGGTCCGTCCCTTCTGCGCCAAGCGAATCGTACACGTCCTGGGGCGAACAGTAGAGATTCGGAAGCGGGACCGGCATCCATTGGACTCTCTATGTCACGCAGCATATAATGAGAGTGCCCTAACACGAGGATTCCATGACAGAAGCCGCTCTCACTAAAAATTGCGCCGTGTGCCAGAAGCCTTTCGTCGTCCAAACCAACAACCGAGGCCACGCCAAATACTGCTCAAAGGCGTGCCAGCGGAAGGGCCAGGGTTATCGCAAGGGGGCCGGCAAGACTGAAGCGATCTGCATCACCTGCGGCAAGCCCTTCTGGTTCTACCCATCCATCCGCGCTGGCAAATTTTGCTCTCTCGCGTGCCGCAAGGCCGATTTCGCCAAACCGAGCGCCGACCGCGGCTTTATCGACCTCACCGGCCAAATCTTTGAGCGCTGGAACGTCATCTCGTATGCGGGTTACTGGAAGACGCACCACCATTGGAATGTCCAGTGCTCCTGCGCCGCCAAAACAGAGCGCGTCGTGACAACAAACTCGCTGAGGCGGGGCGACTCGTGGTCCTGTGGCTGCATCGCACACGAAGGCAAGCCTCGCCCCGATTTCAAGGTCTGCAACAGGTGCCGTGATAAGTTTCCGTTCACGGATGAATTCTTCGCCAAAAAGCCCGGATTCCGTTGGGGCCTCGCGCCAATTTGCCGAACCTGTTGGCGACCCATCGCTCGCGCCCGCCATCTTCGCTTCCGCCGCCGGCTGAAATTGGAAGTCCTTTCCCATTACAGCCATGGTGAGCCTCGTTGCGCCTGCTGCGGCATCAAGGAGATCGAGTTTCTGACGCTCGACCATATCAATGACGACGGCAAAGAGGACCGGAAGAACCACGGCTTGGGCGCCGTGTTTTATGCTCGCATGAAGAAGCTCGGCTACCCCGATCATCTCCAAGTCCTCTGCTTCAACTGCAACATCGCCCGCAGCCACTTCGGCGTCTGCCCGCACAAAGCGGACAAAGCAGATCGCTAGAATATGACAGTTGCCGGAGCGACTACGGAGGGAATATATAAGGCAGGTACACAATTGAGCAAAACCAGAAGCTCGATCTGGCTCGGCTGAGTCGTGTACTCATGCCACGCATACCACCCCGTCCTGAGCGCACCCGGCATCCCCGGATTCTCCACGACGTATTCCCCACCTTCGACCAGCACGCACCACTCCTGCGGCTTGGGGTCGGTGGCGAAGATGCACATGTTGTCCGGGACGAGTTTCGCCACGTTTGCCGCAGCCGGCGCCGTCGAGTAGGACACGTCGATGTCGGAGTTCAACACCGCAACGTCGTCGGTCGTGTGCCAGCGCAGCCACGGCACGCCTTCCAACTCGATGTAGAACGTGTCCTCCGGTCCCGTTCCTTCCATCCCGCCGTAGTCCTTGCGGGTGTAGGTCGCAAACGGCTTGTTCACCGAGCCGGCCATGTTGCGGACGTAGGTGTTGAGCCCGATGGCGGGCCACAGGGTCGAGTTGATCCAGGCGTCGGTCAGCGAGAAGCCGTGCAACTGGATGTACGCCGCCTTCAGCGACTCGAACTGCTGAATCAGGTTCGCGTTCGGGTTGGCCCAGGAGACGGTGATGATGTTGCCGGTTCCCAGCAAGTTCAGCTGCGACTTGTTGGACGCTGGAACCTGAAACGGAATCTGGAAGCCGACCTGCGTTCCCGTTCCGCCGAACGCAGGGTTGTTGGGCGCGGCGAATTGCGGCCACCAGTCGTCGCCGACCTGCACGACATAGAGCGAGTCGCGCATCATGCCGGCGGCCATGACCTCGACCGTCTTGTTCGACTTGCGCGCCAGAACCTCTTCCTGCTGGGTGATGTAGTTCTGGCCGCCGGGGTCGATCTGACTGTTCGGCCCCATCATCGGGGACAGGTTCCCCAGCCGCTCGTAGTTGAGCGGAATCTTGTCGTGGAAGCGCGCCACGACCACGGTGTTCTGGCCCATCGGTTGTTCGGCGATGGTCCCCGGCCCGGTTCCCGGAGCGCGGAGTTTCAGTGTGGTACGGGTGTGATCGAAGATGCGGTAGGTGTAGTAACGGAGACTTCCACCTGCGCCGACTCCCGATGTGACCCTGGCCGCGTCGTTGATGACGTTGGGGCCGCGCACGGTCAAGGTGTCGGGGTCGAAGCCGGACGGGAGGAAGCCCAGCCACGACGCGATGGGGCCGCGACCGCCTTTGACTCTGGAGATCACGGACAAAATGGATTGAGGTAGGAGCAATTCACCAAGCGTTGCGGTCGCCATCTTTCAATCTCCGTCAGCGCCTTGCGGCGGATCGCTCACGAATACGAGACCGTCTGCGAGCCGGACGAGTAGTTCGAGACGTACCACTTCGTCCCGGCCGCGTTGGAGTAAATCAGCAGTCCGCCGCCGATGGCCGCCACGCTCACCGTGGAGCGCGTCGCCGTGTCGCCGACGATGTTGCCGCCCTCGAACGACACGAACTTGAACGTCTGCGACACGGAGCAGTGCAGGCCGAACTTGTAGCCGTTGGCGATGGCCGGGAGCGTGAGGTCCACTTCGCCAGTTGCGCCCGTGTTGTCGAAGAGGGAGAAGTTGTCCGTGGCGACCAGCGGGTAGTTGGCGGTCTTGGTCTGGAAGCCGATCCAGTCGTAAGGCGCGTTGCCGACGATGTTGTCGTCGAAGATGAACTTGCTGGACAATTGCGCGCGGGCCAGGTTGTCCAGGCCGATCAGGTTCGCGCCCTTCACTCGGCCGCCGACGACGATGGCGTAGAACTTTGTGGTGTTCACGCCCGTCAGAACGTCCTGCATGCGCAGGCCGTAAGCCAGCACGGCAGAGGCGATCTGCGAGCCATCCGTGGCCGTCGGGGAGTAATTGGTGTACGTCCCGTCCGTCCAGCGCTGGCCCAGGACAAGACCGGGACGGAGCTTCCACGTCGGGGTGTTGCCCGAGTCGATGGCGTTGGCGTTGATGTAGCCGTTCCACCACAGGAGTTGGTAGGCGGGACCCCAGGTGATCGCGGCCTCGTAGGTCTCGATCAGGCTGCCCATGCCGGGCAGGTTGCCGATGATGGAACTGATCTGGCTCATTGGCCGCAGCCTCCAGACGAAAAAGGGCCGGCTTCTCGCCAGCCCCCGAAGGCTGCGTGTTTCGGGCACGATGCGGCGGGTAATTACTCCGCCTGTGCCTGTCGTTGGCCGGCGAGGAACCGGCCCCTCTCGTTCACTTCGCTCCGTTGGTCTCGTACACCGGCTTCTTGCCGGAGTTCTTCATCTGCTCGTTGACCACCTGCTTCACGCGATCCGTCGTGGTTCCACCGCCGAGTTCCTTGGGGTGGGGCATGACCGCCAGCGCCGCCTGCGGGTTGGTCAAGAGAGCCGGAAGGTCGATGCCGTTCAGGACGTGGCCGTCGAGCATGTCCAGAACCTCGTCGAGGTCGTCCTTCACCGTGCCGTCGGCGCCGAGGCTGAACTGCGCCCCCTTGGCGCGTTCCAGGAGCTTCTTCTGCGCCGCCTCGTTGAGCATGGGGAGGATTTTCCCCAGCCGCTTCTGACGGGCCTCGCCTGCTTGTGTGAAGGCGTGTTTTTCCAGGGCGGCGTTCCGCTCCTGCTGCTGATGAAGGGAGAAGGCGAGGCTCTTGAGCGTGGGGTCGGTGATAGCCTTGATCTGCTCCAGAGACAGGGCCACGGGTTGCTGGCTCATATACATGGGAGGAGGCGCGACCTTCGGTTCGGGACTCGGCGGGGCGGCAGGATTCGGGTTGGTTTGGTCAGCCATCGTGTCGTCTCCTGCCTTGTCCATCTTCATCTTGTCCATGAGGGCCTTGTAAAGACGCTCCTCGAAGTTCTCGGGCGTCCCCTCTTCAAGCATGATGTCCACTGTTTCCAGAAGGTCGCACAGTACCTCGTGGACGGAGATGTCTCCGTCGGGATCGACCAGCGCCTCCTCGATGGGCTGGAGGAGGGCGTTGGGGTCCTCACCGCCCATCGGAGGCTTTTCGCCTTCGGGCTTGGGGGGTTCGCCGCCGCCTTCGGACGCGACTGGTTCCGCGCCTTCCTTCTTGGGAGGCGGCTTGGCTTCTGGCTTCTTCTTGGGCGATGCCTTCAAGTCCTCGACGGCGAGGCGGACGCCGGCCATGAGGGAGAAGACTCGCGGGTAGGCCGGTTTGCCGTCGTCATTCAGGAGGCCGGCGCGCGATAACGCGAAGCCGCCGCCGATGGGCATCGTCATCGGGTCGGGAGCTGGAGCAGCCAATGACAAAGCGGCGGACACGTTGGGGAAGGGAAGTTGTTGCGCGATCCTTGGCCGGGTCGTCAGGGCTGAGTGCGAGATGACGTTCGACCACGCCCGCCCCGCGCCATCGACGAACGAGGAAATCCACGGGCTGACCCACTTGATTGTGTGGGGAAGGCGCTTGAAGATGTTCGGGTCGGGGATGTCGTGAAGGCCGAATAGGGCCTGAGTTTCGCGCCCCTTCTCGTCCTTGATCTTCTCGATCTTGTAATCCTGAATCCAGCCGGCGTTGTGGAGTACCTGATTGGCCGCCTTCTCGGCGGCAGTCATCGGCTTGGCTTTGGGATCGTGTTCCAAGGGAACCGGAATCGCCAGGCCCGCCGTCAGCATGGCCTTGCCGCTGTCGAACCAGTGCTTCAGGTGTTCGGGAGTGGCATTCAGGACCGCCGGCTTGTTGTCGCCGTCGATGTAGACGTGCTTTCCTGGCCTGATGATCTCTTTCCAAACTTGCGGCATTGCGCCTGACCCCATGAGGATGGGGCTTAGCGTAGTGAGGATGGGGGAGGTAGAGTCAAGGGCAGTTTGGGGATTTCACGTTTTACACTTGTGGAAACTGCGATATTCCCCGACGACGAAGGCGATGGCACAGATGACGAGAAAGAGCCAGTCACCGACCGTGCGCTCAAAAAACAGCAGCATCGACCAAAAGACGAAAAGGGAAAGAAAGGTAACGCGGGCCGGCATCATGTCTTCTCTCCCGTTATCGGCAGCCGCGCCACAGCGTCGGCGTAGGCGGGGTCGGTCATGAGGCGATTCATGTGGGCGTTGAGGGCGGCGCTCGATGCCATCCAGGGGTATTTCTGGGACGGCATCATGAAACGGGCAACGTCACGAGCCGGACGGCGTGGGCGGCAATTCGGCGGAAGTTTCGGCAGCGCCGCCGCCCCGAACAGGGCGGCCAGCGCGGCGAAGAAGGTGCGGCGAGTCACGTCAGGCTGCCTCGCTTTTCTTGTTCTTTTTGTTCTTGCTGATCGCGTCGCGCTCACGCATCGCCATGACGGCGGCTGATTTCAAACCCAGAAGTTGCTTGCGTCCGAAGTTGTAGATCGTCTCCATCATGTCGAGGTAGGCGTCCCTGGTCGAATAGGACGCCAATTTTTCCCGGCAGCGATCCGCGTTAGACAGCAGGCGGTTGCGGTCGAATTCCTTGACGCGACAGACTGCCATGCACGCTTCCAGCAGGCGGGCGTTCTTCACATGCGGAGACATGGCCGTCAGAGGTCCGTACAGGCCAGCCACTGCGTCTGCCCATGCCCTGTCCTTGACCTTGAATGACCCCTGAATGAAGGCGTTCTGGCAGTTGGAAAACGTCGTCGTTCCCGCCAGTAGCGCGAAGGCCGTCCCAATCGGCAGGGCGTATTGGTCCGAGAAGTCCATACCTTCCTGATATTGGAGGTTGCCATTGGCGGCGAACTTCTGCGCGTAGTCGCGCAATTGCCACGGCTTGGCGGCGCTGTTGACCACGGCAACGTCGAAGTCCACTTCCTCCTCGACCCAGTACACCGCCAGGCCAAGCGTCTGCGCGATGATGAGGCGATGCTGTCCGTCCTTGACGAGCAGCCTTTCCTTGCCGTCGCCGCCGCGTTCTCGGCGCACGACGATGGGGAAGCACTTCAGGAAGCCGTAGATTTTCATGGAATCCATGAGCTTCTTGTGCTTCCGAAGGTCGAGCGGCCTGTTCTCGTTGCTGTGCTGCACGAAGATCGCGTAGTTCTTCGTGACCTGGATTTTCCTCGAAGACATGGTTCGCCTCACTGGTTGTGCCTGATCCAATCCGTTACGAGTTGGAGGCCACGCCTCCGTAATGCGTCGTTTTTTGGAATCCGGATCAGGCAGTTAATGGCTTCGCTGGCGCGGATGACGCCGACGCCCTTGGCTTTGATCTCTTCGTTTTCCTCCTCTTCCTGATGAGAGTCGGTCGCCTGCGGCGCGCTGCACGATTTGTAATCGCGCCGACGCTTCGGGTCGTTGGCCTCTTTCTTCTGAACCTCTTCGGGTTCGGTGGAGAGGATGGCGGCCGTCTGGACGGCCATCCTGCCCTCGTCCACGGCCTTGACCACTTCCGGCGTCGCGTTGTTGAGAACCTTCGTGGCGTAGTCGATGTATTTCCCTGAGACGCCTACCACCTTGCCGATCTGGTCGCGGGCGTCGCCATTCACTTCCGGTAAATTTGCCGGAAGTGTTTTCCTCTTGCCGGGCGCCGTGCTGGCGTGTTGCTGTTGCCTCCTTTTCGCCTCCTCGTCATACCACTTCCTCGCCCGCGCACCGACCATCGCCCTCTGTCCGGGAGTTAGATGGCGGCGATGAAGATTCGCCGACATGACGTAGGCGGCTGGGTCTTGAGGGGAGACGTTCTGGTAATACGGCTCGACGCCGGCCTCCTCGCAGGCGCGGAAGCGGTTGCGACCGTCCAGAATGGCCCCCTCCATGACCTTGATGGATTCTTGAAGGCCATTGGAGCGTATGTCCTTTACCAGCGCGGCAAAATCCTCGCCTTCGATCAGGGTGAACATGTCGGCGACGGGGTGGAATTTCATTTCGCTATCCGGCCTTGGTTTTTGGCCTGTCCCAGTACGGCGACTTGCACTTCGGGCAAGTAATGGGGACGCGCAAGGTGCGCGGCAGCCACGAATGCCCGCAGCGCTTACACTTTCTCAACCGGACTGTCGATGAGGTATTCACATAGGGAAGTGTAGATGGACTCGCGCCGGCAGTCAAGGCCCGAACGGCGACCGCATGGCCGAGGCCGGCTGCACGCGCGTCGCCGCCTGCTTGGCCTGGGCCTGAGCCTCAATAGCCATCATCATGCCCATGATCTTCTGCCGCAGGACGGACAGGTGGATGTACATCTGGTCGGCGGGAATCTCGCCGCCGGAGTGGTTGAAGAAGCCCTTCTGCGGGTGGAACTGGATCAGGAGCCAGCCCTTAGCCTCGGGGTCGAGTTCCACGGCCTGCGCCTTCTGCTCGCCGTTCTCGGTCGTCAGAATCTTGCCCATGTCAAAAACCCATTTTAGTGATCTTTAATTTTCCTACTGGTAATTTTACCAGTAGCGTCAGACGAGCTTGAACGTGCGTCCAGGTCCCGTCTGGACCGGCCCATTCTGGACCGCGTTCCGGAAAGTGATCGGATTCGTCCAGGTGATAGCGGACCACGGGTCCTTCGATACAGTGCTATCGCCATCCTGATTGCTGCTCGTGACGACGATGGGGCGGGCGTCCTGCGATTTATCGAAGGTGGCGCCCGTCTGGAGGGTGAGCGTGGAGATGTTCCCGTCGCTCAACCATGTAATGGTCGAGCCGGAAATGGCCGTCACGGTTGGATACTGGAGGCCGCCGCTCGACTCCACGACGACCTGAGAAGATTGCTGGGCGTAGATCGTGTTGGGGGCGTCGAACAGGACCGCGCCCGAGTTGTTCAGGGTCAGGGTCCCGGAGAACGTACAACCCGCTCCAAAGGTCGCGGTCGCGCCGTTCAGGACCGTCGCAGTCTGGATCGAGGCCGTCTCGCCGGGAAGCGTGGCGACTCCGATTGAAGCGGCGTAGACGTTGAGGACGTTGAAGACGTTCGAGCCAAGGAAGTAGACGGCGTAGTCGAGAGAGGCCGTTCCGGAGCCCAGGAGGTTCAGGGTCGTCTGCTGAGTCCCGACGTTGTAGCGCTCCAGGCTCGGGCCGTTCCCCGTCTGTCCCGGACCCAAGTTCATCGTCAGCGTTCCGCCGGGTGGGCCGGCGAATTGCAGATATTGGGGCCGATACTCGACGTATCCGTTTTTGTTGACCGGGGGCAAGCCGATCTGTCCGGTGAAGGACTGCCAGCGCGTGTAGGAGGCGAACTGGACGCTTGCCAGTGTTCCAAGGTTCCACAGGAGCGAGACGGCGCTGTTCTGGACGATCACCGCGTCGCCGTTTTGAGGCAACTGTTGTTGACCGTTGCGGTTCCAGTTCTGGGCGTTTCCGGCGTCATTGGGAGAAGAGTTCGCCGTCACGGCGGCGCGGGTCAGCGTCGCGCCTCCGGAAGATGAGGCCGCGAGGGTGAATGGCGTCCCAGCCGTCTGGGCAGTAGCAGTAATGACCGCGCCCGAGACGGTCCATGCGATCTCCTGAAACCTTCCGTCCTGTAGCGCTGCGAGCAGCGCCTGAAGGGCGGAGGCTGCGGTTGAGGTCGTATCGGAGCCGGTGCAGGTGTAAGAAACGGAGCCCTGATTGGGGTAAATCCCGACGGTCGCGGTTATGACTCCGCCAAGGGCGACTGCGCCAACGGTGAGCGAATCAACCTGCGCCACAGGGGGAGCCGTGGGATTCCAGTACGCTGTCTGCGCCGGACCCGATGACGAACTGGACGAGGGCATGGCTCACCGCCTGTCCACGAGGATTTTCCGGCCGCACTCGCACAACACTGTCCTGACCTCGGACGAGATCAGGTGCGCCTTCCCGCAGGGACAGCGCACGCGCAACTTGCAGGGCTTGCAGACCGCGGCGCATCTCATTTTTGCGTCTCCACGTCGCCGCGCACGACCTTCACCTGCCCCGGATCGCCGCCCTCGATCCGGAAGTCCCAATCGTATTCGCCGCAACTGTCCCGGTTGTTGGGAAACGCGATCACCGACCCTTCGCGGACGTTTTCGGCGATGTTCTGAGCAATCTCCCGGTTCAACTTGCCGCGCCGTTCGGCATCTTCGACCGTCGAGCCGTAGCCCTGCGGATAGCGCAGGACGCCGACGCCTTTGAAGCGCGGCGCGTCCTTCGTCTCTTCGGCGTTGGCGATCTTTGGAAACGTCATCACGCCTGCCGACGACGCCAGCGTCTTCCCCATCATTTCTCGCCTGTTCATTGATGCTCCCTTGTCTTCTTGCTTCGTCCGATCTGGGCCTCGTAGCCGGCCATCACCTTGTCCTTGTGCGCTACCACGGCCTTTTGCGTCTCGACCGCGGCCAGGGCGTCGTCGCGCTCCTTCTCGACATCGCGCAACTTCTGCTCCAGGTCGCGGTATTGCTTCATGAGCCTGACTACGGGGCTGAACATCGGCTCGTGGTCGTAGAGATAGCAGACAGTCCGGTAGCCCCCTCCGAAATCGCCCGTGTATTCGAGGAAGCGGGCGCCGCCGTCGTTTTTCAGGTGGAAGGGGAGGCCGTTCAGGGACGGACGCGCTTCGGTCAAGTCAGACCCCCCATGTACGGCGTGGACGGGAACCTCTGGGGCGCGGGGGTCAGGATTTCCGGCTCTCCCGAACCCGATCCGGTCCCGCGAAATTCCTGAGCAAGTTGGCAGGCCCAGGCCAGAGCGTCCACGATGTCGTCGTGAGCGTCGTCAATTCCCGTGAAATCCCCGACTTCCGCCTTGAAGTCGTCGAGCCACGGGGCGTCCTCGGGCAGCCAGATTTTGTGCGGTCTGCCGTCGTCGTCGCTGCCGCCCATGTCGATGGCTGGCGCTGCTCGCAATAGCTTCGTCTTGCTCCGCACCTGAAGTTGCCGGGGCTCCGGTATCTGCGGATGCCTTCTACATTCCAGGACCATCGCCGTGTGGCCTTCCATGCCGACGACGAACGGGTGGACGGCCTGGCAGACCGTTGCCAGCATCGCCGGCCCCTTTTCTACCCCAAAGCGGTTGGCGATGCAATTAAGAACCATTATCCCGCCGTCGGGAAGGAGCCCAAGGGTCAGGATGCAGGTCCGGTCGGCCTTCTTCTTCTCGCTGTAGGCCCAGTCCACGGTGACGAAGATCGGTACATGAGACTGAGGGATCGGTCTGGGAACTCCCTTCTGCACGAGGACGTACAGGTGGCCGTCGATTCGGAAAGTCGGCCATTCCCACACCTTGAAAAGCGCCTCTTCCTTCTCGATGGGGACCTGCTGGTAATAGCCGTTCCAGAACGGTCCCATGAGCTTTTTGGCCCCAAGGACGTGGCTGAGGCTGACGCGCTCGGGCCAGAGCGTTTCGCCTTCCTTTCGACCAATGGGGTCGAGTCCCGTGTCCGGGTCGATGTCTTCCTTGGGCGCGATCGCGGGGTAGCGGACGATGGGGAATTCCCTCTCGACGGAGGCGCAGAACTTGGCCAGTCGGCCGAAGATGTCGCGCTTGGACCAACGAGTGCCGACGACCAGGAGTTTTGTCTGGTTGGTGAGGAGGCCATAAACGGTGCCCATGAAGAAGCGCCAGTGCTTCTCGGACTGGTCGGGGGAAAAGGCGTCCTCGATGTCGGCGATCAGGTCGTCGATGATGTAGATTTTCGCCTCGTAGCCGACTCCACCCTTGGCCGGGCCGAAGCATTTGACTCCACCCTCTCTGCCCTCGATCTTCCAGCTGCCGGCGGCCTTCACGTCGGCGCGGATATTGACTCCTATCTTGGGTCCGAACCTTTCCACGATGTCCCGGATGGGCCTGCCGATCTGCTCGATGGCGAACGTCTCGGCGTGGCCGACGATGAGGATTTGCGTGTCCGGACGAGAGAGAAGTTCCCAGGCCGCGAAGCCGATGGAGGCAATCTCCGTTTTCGCACACCTTCGGGGCATGTTGACGCCTAACCACGTCCCACCGTCGGCCAGGTGGAATTTGATGAGTTCCCGGTTGAGGGCGTACAGGTGGGGAGGCGTCTTGAGGTAGGTGTCCGCGTGGTGGGCCGACATCAGGTGCAGCGGGCTCGCCATGAAGGGATAGCGCGTGAGGAAGTCGTCCATGATGGCAATCGTAGGACCCTGGTGGCGTTATGTCTCCGTGAGGCGGGCGAGAATGGGAGCCGCTTTGCAGTCCTTTGAATGGCCACGACGCGCTGGCCTCTGACACCACCAGCAGCCGGGGCGCATCTCGTCGCAGTGATCCACAGTCGCTTCCGTCGCGGCCTCGCGCACAAGAACAGTCAACGCCGTTCTGTCATCTTCCAGCCGTTTCACCCGCTCCACATGGCCAGCTGCGGGGCTGGGGCGGCGAGGGCGGCTTTCGCCTGCACCAGAGCAGCGCGCTCCGACTCATTATTGCCGCTCGTTGGTCCGCTCTCGTAGAGGTATAGCAGCGCCTCCCGCAGCGCCACCTCGCGGGCAAGCGCCGCGTCCCGCTCTTCGGCAAGGTGTCGAATCCGGTCGGCGTAACCACTCATGGCATAGCCTTCCGACAGTTCAATCACTTGTTCTTTCAGAGCGTCCCGCTCGGCCTCGGCGGCATGGGCCTTAACCACGAAGGCGACGACAATCTTCCGCTGCAATTCAGGCGCTGTTTGGTCGAATCGCTCCAAGAGCAGGTCCACGTCGGCGTCGTTTGCGCCAATTGTGGCAAAGACTGTCTGCCGTTCCAAGGCGGCAAGGACGGTGCGGATCATCTCGGCTATTCCGGCGTCCGGCGCGTACCGTTCTGCGTACTTTTTTAACCAGTGCTTGGCGTCGTCGAGCGTCATGTTCCTCCTCCATTCATCCGCAGGTGCAAGGCGGCGTCGCGCAGGGCCTCGGCGCGAGCGAAATGTTTTATCCTGTTTGGAACGTCGGAAGAATGCACACCATCCGCCGCCTTCCGTTCCCGGTCGCTCATCGCCTCGAAGTGCGCGGCGGCGCGGTCCAGGGAGGACTTCACGGTTTCGCGGAGGGCGGAGGCGATGACATCGGCGGCCTTCCTATGAGCATCGTCCCGCTCTTGCCGGGTCAGAGGCTCAGCGTCCTTGCATAGCTTCCAAACCTGGAACGCTACATCGTCCGCGTGATCGTATTGTTCGATCTTCTCCGGCGTCATGGCTTCCTCCGGCAGAACACGCAGTCGATCACTTCCCGCCCCCCGCGTTCGGGCCTGCCCACGGCCTCGACATGAGTTCCGCCGCTTTCTTATCGTCCGTGCAGAACAAGGGCTTGTGGTCCACGCTCGCCACGGCAGTATCCCTTCCGAAGCCGTGTGCTTGTTCGATGTCGCTGTCCAAGACGGCCCGCACGGCGTCGGCCAGCGTCGCGTCCGGCTTGCCGATCTCGCGCAGCCTTGTCTGCGTCCAGATCAAGTAGTCGGCCTGCTCCCTCGTGAGCGAGACCATCACGCACACGCCGTCGCCTGGCAACTTCGTCATGACTTCCCTCCCATTCTTTCGCGGCATTGGGGGCATCCCTTGTAGTGCAGGTCCAGATCGAAGCATTTGTCGCATCGCCGGTCGCCCGGTTGGCGAACTTTGGTCGATGTGGAGGGCGGTGGCAACATTGCCTGTACAGCCCCGCGAAGCGAGCCGTGACGCTCGATCAAGAAACTATTTTCGGCGTCCGTTAACCACACCGTCCTTGGCTTCCTCGCGCTTCCTTCTGGCAACGGCTTGCGCCCCATGACTTCACACTCCTCCATTCAGGCAACGTCATCCTATCCGCGTAAACCGATGCGGTCAATATAAACAGATGCGGTTTTCGATTTGATTTTTGGTGTGTTTTGGAGGGATGGGTGCGGAGGCTATATGGCGATCTCGCCCTGCGCGCCGCCCTTAGCGCTCGTAGGCGTCCCCAGTCCGTCCGCCGACGATGCGCCCGCGTCCACCCGGACCGTTCTGTCCGCGCTCCGGCCGTTGACATTCGCACGGGACGGCGCCGGCCGGACTCACGACGTATCCGCCGCCGTCGCAAGCGCCGAGCGGACAGACAGTTATGGCGTCAGCGGTCGCACTGGTAAAATTACCAGTAGCGGATTCTTCCCCCTCACTCTGTCCAGTTTCGGGCGAAATGCGCGGGACGGGGAGAGAAGCTATCGCGTTGGCGTAAGTTGAATCGCTTGCTAGTCTTGCGAGATGGGCGTCTAGCTGTAGGCGGGCGGCGCCATGATCCACATCGGCCTCGTCACGAGCAATCCGCCGGTCTTGCTCGTGAATGGCGATGTGGAGCTTGACGGCGATTGCTCGCATTGCCGGATCGGGATCGTCAAGCAGCGCGTCCGCAACTCTCATTGCCTTAGCTAGTTGCGCTCTGTTGAGGCCCCAGGAAAGAACGCCGCGGAGAATGGTCTTTGGGTGATCCGGACCGCGACCAGTGACGTTGGACAATGTGTCCCGCTCACCCCATCGCGAGCGAGCCAAACCGCAGGCGCGGCGCGTGAGATGTGCGGCCATGCGGTCGAATGTACGCCGCATCCTTCGCCCCGTCAATTCTTCGCGCCTCGCGCGCATAAAGTCCGCGCGCGTTCCGCCGGCGCGTCGCGGGAAGGTATGGAAGACTTGGAAGAGGGGAGAGTGTGAAAGGATTTTCCGGTCTTTGCCGTCAATTCACGCCGCGCGCTCCCGAGGTCATCGGCTGCGGCGCTGGGGAAGTGAGGGAAGTTTGAGAAGAGTTAGAAGGGGAAGGAATTTTCCGGTCTTTGCGCCTACGGGCCGCTCACTTCGCACGCACGATAGACCGGCCGGCGCGACGATCGGCGATTCTAGGGCATCCTGGACGGGTTGGCGCATGGAAACGCCGCACGTTTGCTTTCCGTGCGGCGCTCCAAGAACATGTTAGGTGCGGCGGCGTCTGTGAGAATGGATTCTTCGGTCGCATTCATCCGAGACGGAATACAGATATTCCGCCTCTTTCAAGGGGACGCGCCGGCCGTCCTCCAAGGCGATTAGATTGCGATCGGAATAACCGCCTTGACGTTTACAATCCGCCTGATCGCGCTGCATGCAGCGCACGGCGCTCTCGATGGTCTGGTGGTGATGGCCGCATGAACCGCGAACATTCCCGACCGTTGTGTACCTTCGCATTGCTTGCTCCTTTGTGCGGGCGAGCTGGCCGCGCGTTGCGGTCCGTGCGGCGATTGTGGGTTACTCTCCTGTCGCCTTGCGGATTGCGGCGCGGGCTGACTTCAGCGCCTCCACTGTTTTCTTGTCATCATCCAGAATGAGATGCTTTCGCGCTTCGTGGCACGCATTGGCCAGCGCTTGCAGCGCTGCGAGGAGTTCCGGGGCGGCGCTGAATAGTCTGGCATAGGCCGCAACGGTCTGAGAGGGTTGCTCCTCTTGTGGGTCGATGTGCGCAATTGGATTTGCGTCATCGTCGAATATGTCGCAGCCGATGACTTTCAGAGTCGGGAAGGTTCGGTGTGCCATCGTTCGTTTACCTCCGGGCGAAGGGGGGATGGGTTACAGGTCGCGCAGCGCTTCACGGAGCGCTGCTATCGTTTCGTCGCCAAGCATCCGACGCAGTTTCAAGCCGATTGCAAGGCACGCGCGATAGATGGATTCCGCCTTGCGGGAATCGGTGTCATACCCGAGATCGCATGCCCAATCTTCAAAGGTCGCGGAGTCCAGCGCTTCGGCGTCAAGGAGCAGCGAATGGAGCACGTCGGCCAGGGCGGGCGCGGCGAGCGGTTTGGCAAACACGCCGCGCCCCGGAAGCTTTCCCGAGTCTGCGGCGACGCGCTCCAGTTCGTCTTGCATGATGCTTTTGGGGCCATGCTTGTATCCGGGCAAATGCCCAATTCCTTGCATGTAGTCCGTTGTGAGCGAACCGCGCGGGGTTTTCAGGGTGATTTTCCAGTTCAAGGACGGCGATTTCTCTCCGGCGTTCCGGGACAGTTTCCACGGAACGAACTCGGCGGAGTAGGACAAGTCGGGCGCGATTCCCGCGATTGCGGCAGCGTAGGCGGTTGTTTCGGCCATTGGTCTTTGCTCCTTTGCGGGCGAGTTACTGACACACAAAACGCAGTCTGCAAGGCCGCGCGTGCTCGCCCCGTTGCTTGGCCAGGGTGAGCGCGGCCGCCGTCGCGGTCTTTTGGTCGGAATACAGTTTGGTGAGCGGATCGACGGGGGTCCGCACCAAGAACTCCGCCCCATTGATGCGCCCGGATATCCGGCGCCAAGTCTGCCCATCCCAGTAGTGGGAGTTGTCCGCGTGAATAAGCAGATATCCCAAGGTTGATGATGTTTCCGCGCGGGCGCCCATCGTCATTCCTCCATTAGGACGGCGCCGGATTCTTCAATCTCTAACCGCAGCATCCCGAGTTCGTCCGCGTTCTCGCGCGCCCACTGCCGCATGCCAGGCGGAAAGATATCCGCGTTTTCCGAGTCGCGGCCGGTCCGCTCTTTCCAGGCAATCGCTTCGGCGTAGGCATCAAGGAACGCCAGCAACGTCCCGAAAGCCTCTTGCGTTGTGCATCCTTGGCAGCCGCTGCGTAGGTCCGCAGCGCTGTACTCGGTTCCGTCCGCGAGGTCTATGTACCATCGGAACACGTCGCGCCCGCTGTTGCTGTATCCGACGTGTTCCAACGAAATCCATGCGCCCCCAACTTCCAAGGAAGGCAGCAAGCGCGAGCCGATCTTGAATGGTGGGTGAAGTATCATCGCTTCTCCTTTGCCAGGGCGGATTAGTTGGACGATTCGATTTCATCCATCGTCATATCGTCCAGTTGGCCATAATTGAGGAAGTAAACGCAATCGACGCAGCACGAACCATGAACGATTTCGCCGTCCAGAACTCCGTGCCATGGTTCGCGGTTCCCTCCGAGCGGTCGATTGCAGATTTCGCAAGGCGACCATGAAAACCACGGCTCGCAGACCGATTCGCCGTCCTGTCCGTCCGGAAAGAATTCGGCGCATTCCTCGCATCCAGGGCAAGGTCCGGTCGAAACGAACTCCAGACCTTTCAGATAGAATTCCACCCGTTCGACGTATGCCGCATACTCCCGTTTCGTCATGATCGTTTCCCCTTTCCGGGCGAGTGCGCCGCCGGCCGTCGAAAGCCGGTTATCGTTCCGTCCGCGGCGCCGTGGCCTAGATTGTTGCCATGACGCATGCCATGAAGGGAGCAGCGCCTATGTCCTTGCCGTTCATTTTCGCTTCAACCGTGGCGTTGATGATCTTGTCCAGTTGCTCCTTGCTCACGTCGCGGTCCCATCCACCCGAGAGCATGGCGCGGACGTGCGATTCCCAGGCAGCGCGGATTGTCGCGGGATCGGTGCATCCGTAGGGAACCATGCCATAGCCGACGGGGCGAATGAACATGCAATGGCCGTAAGGCTCGGGACAGGGGGAAGTATTGTTTCCCTTGCGTCTCTCGCGGACCCATGCGTCCACGTGCTCTTTCCAGCACGCATCCGGGCAGGAGTAACGCACGCACGGGCCGCCTTCATAATCGGCGCGTGTCATGTCCAGGTTTTTCTTCGTGGGGATTTGCTCGGGGTCCAAAGTGTACGGAAACGGTTTGTGTTGCGGCATGTTCTGCATCCTCTTGCGGGCGAGCGGGGTTCAGATTTGCGGGACAGTTTCGGCAATTGTGAAAACCAGTTCGTCCAGCGCTTCAAGGGCGAGTTGAGCCTGGATGACTCGGCGGTAATCGGCGTCCGCATCCCATATTCCGCCGAGTCCAGTCAAGTAAACGCCGTCCGGATCGTAGCATCCGCAACTCTCGCACGTTTCGCGCGGACCTTTGCCGGGCCAGCGCTTTTCGTCGCATCGAATATCACTCCAGCCGTCCGCATCATCTTCCCAGCGAAACGCCAGTTCGTGAAACTCCGCGTCCCGTTCCGCACGGGCGAGAGACAGGGCGCAGGCGGCGCGCCCCGGAGGAGTACAGTATCCGGCATGTTCAAGAAAGAATTGCCAGCGCCGCCGGAAGTCTGCATCAGCCATGGTTTTGCTCCTTTGCGGGCGAAGGTCGCGGTCAGGGACAGGGGAAGGGATTGGACGGAGGGGGCGGAAAGGCCGGCGTCCATCCGGGGCGAGTTCGGGCGAGCTGTTCGGCGCGCCACTGGGGCCGCGCATCCCACTTGCGGGACAGGGCAGCGGCGCAACGATCCGCGGCGATTGCCAGGCCGATCATGAGGGCGGCGCCGGCGGAAAGGAGAATCGGGGGTATCCAGGGCGCGGCAGATAGGATAGCTTGCATGTGCTGACTCCTTTGCTGTTCAGACCGGAGCGCCGTCGTAAGCGGCGCTCCGGTCGTTTCATTTGCGGCGCCCGGAACGTCCGGGGCGCCGCTTGCTGTGGTCGGTCACGACGGGTCGATTGTGACGGTTTGGCCGCAGCACCAGCATGCGAATGAGCCTGTGGCCGGCGCATCCGGATTCTTACCGCCGCAATAGCAGCAGATCGCTGGCTGCAAGGGCGTGTCACCGTCATCCTCTATCAGCGCCTCAGCCTGCTCCTTCGTGAGCGGCTCGCGTCGCTCGGAGCGCAGGTCTTTTGTCAGACGGGAGAGCCAGTAATTGCCCTCCGTATCCCGAAAGACCGTGGAAGGCGGCCAGCCCCTATTGGGCAGGCCATAATGTTCGCCAGGTTTCAACGCCATGATTTTTCCCCGCGCGTCAATGACCCGATTGCGGAATCCGCCAGCCGCATCCGACATCTCCAGCACGCGCAGCCCGCGCTCTTGACCGATCCGCACGGCATGCGCCCGCGCCTCATCCGCCTCGTCCTCGCCGTAGACGGCCAGTGTGGTGGTGTGCTGCGTCTCCAGTGCCTCATTCACTTCGTCGGCCGACACGATCCAGCCCGGCTCATCGCCACTGTCGCAATCCAGCCACAATCCGATGACCCTTTCCGTCGTCTGCGCCATGTCTCAGTCCTCCAGGGCGACCACTCGTGCTCAGTACAGCGGGCGAATTGTGTGAGCGTGATACGCTGCGTCGGCGGCGCGATTGGCGTAGGTGAGCGCTTCCAAGTGCTCGCCCCGCGCATGGGCGCGGTCGCGCGCCGCTTGCCAAAGTCGCGCCAACGTCAAGTAGGCGCTGCGTGCGACTTCCTCCGTCGGCGTTGCCAGGTCGATTGTTGCATTGGCCATTGGTCATTCCCCTTTGCGGGCGAGTCAGTCTCATTAGTCCAACATTCCGCCGGCCGGTTCGATGCGGACCACTTTTAGGCCGCGCGCTTCGCAGCGCCGCCTTGCCTCGTCCGCCGTTGCGGCCCACGTCACCGATGCAAGGCGGCGCCCGATGACGTACATACGCCAACGGAAGATCGGGCGGGCATCCCGATCTTTACTTTCCGCCTGCATGACCGTCCCTCTTGTGTGTCGCGGGCGAGTCTACACCTATATATACGCCGAACTGGCCGAAAGGTTGCAATGAAAATCCGCGTTTTTCTTGATTTCATCAATTCTTCACGTGGCGTACAGTGGAAGTAGTGAACAGAGCGGGAATTGGCTCCTACGCTGACGGGGCGAGCGGATGGGGGATAGGGCGGGTTGAAGGCAGATCGGCCGTCCTAGGGCAAATGGTGCAATCTGCGACCTATGCGGCCGGATGTTTGCGCGGGCGCCCTGGACGGCGCTTAGGACCGGTCGGAATCGGTCGGATGCGCGGTCTGCCGGGCCGGCGCCGGAGTTCGGGGGGAATGATAGGGTGGATACGGGGACGCCCGGACTTGTGAACGATACCAGGGGGAAGGTCTATCCCTTCTCTCGCGCATGCTTCCGCGGCAAGGTTGCAGATGACGGCGCCGGCGCTCACTTGGCCCCAGCGCTCAGCGAGGGCGCGGAGTTGGGCGGCCGTCGCGGCGGGCAGGTGGTAGACGACTTTGGGGGGCATGGGTCCGCTCCTATTGGGGAAAATTGCCGTTTGCTTGAGCGTTCTTAGCAGCCCGCGCCTTTCCGCCCAGCCGCGCGATTTCGCTTCTCTGTTCGGCGGTCAACTTCTCGGCCCGGCGCTTGCCGCCCACGCTGCCGATGGCTGCGGCGTTCTTGTCCGGCTCGCAGCCCGGAAAAAGAACCGGCTGCTTGAACGTTCTCAGCGCTGCGCTCAGCATTTCCCTCTTGGCCCACTCCCATAGGTCAAGGCCGGCGAGCGTCGCCGCCTTCTCGCAGATTTCTCGTTCGGCCTTTTCCATCCATATCTTGAGGCCGATCTTGCCTTCCTTCTCCTCGTCGAACGTCATTTGTCCGCATCTCCCTTTTTCTTGCCGCCGTGCTGTGCCGCCTTGGCATGGCCGCCCGCCGAGGCAATCTTGACTCTTTCGTCATGTGTCAGCATTCTGGCGCGGGCTGGTCCGCCCTTCTTGCCGCCCCTCTTGCCAAGCATCTGGGCCGCCAATTTCAGGTTGGTCGCACGGTCGCGCTTCGCCACAGGAACCTCCGATCCGCTGCTTGAGCGGTCTAAGCACGATTCTAGGCAAAAATCGCAGGAAAACAAGGGAAATTCACACCGGACTGCTGACAACATCGAAAGGTATGGGCAGGGACACCTGATGCACTCCGTTCGCATCCGTGAAAGTCCAACTCCGTGCCCATCCCCCCGACGGCCCAATGATCATGAACGTATACTGAGCATCATCCCCCACGATGCTCGCCGCGAATGGGCCATAAAGATTCGCCGCCGGGTCAGCGAACGTGATCGTCGCCGACCCTCCCGCCAGACTGTTCGGCAGGCCGTTCAGGTCCACCGACAGCACGAATTTCTCGACCGAGCCGATGGCGAAATCCCTTAGCCCTGTTGTAGTTGCGCCCGTTTGCATAAGGTTCTCTCCGCTACTGGTAAAATTACCAGTAGGAAATTGTGAGATAGCTATTGTGCCCCTTTAGGGTAGTTTGGCCCTGTCAACAATGGTCGAGACGAACGCCGCCTTGTCGAGCACCGGCGTCTCGAACTTCCCATGGTCCACCACGACAGAATCGAAATATAGCTTATCCAGAACGAGGGCTCCAATGAGGATCACGGGCTGCGCGCTCGACGCCGAGGCGGCTGAGGATGAGACAGGTGAGATCGAGGGGAGCGAGGCCGGCGACCGACTGCTTGGGGAAATAGATGGCGACGAGCGCGGAGACGGACTCAGCGAGGAAATGCTAAGGCTGAACGGACTCAGGCTCGACAGCAGCGATGAACTTGGGACGGCGAAGATGCTGCTCAGGCTGCTCGACGGGCTTATCTTGCTGGAAAACGGTGATGGAGAGCCGGACGATGCCACGACAGACGGCGACGACGAGGCGAATGGACTCGCTGACGGGCTTTTAGCCGACGAGACTGAGGGTGAAGCCGAGGCGCTGGCCGATGGGCTGACCGACGCACTTGGCGAAACACTCGATGAGATTGAGATAATTGACGACAGGCTGCTCGGGGCGCGTGAGGATGCGACAGAGGCGCTGATCGAGACGGACGGAGACGGTCCACTGCTGGATGAAACAGATGGGGCCACGAACAGGGATGACGACAGACTCGCTGAGGAAGATGGCGCCACGCTCTTGCTCGGAGATGCGCTGGCCGACGCAGATGGACCGAGGCTCGATGATGGACTAGGCGACGATGAACTGACCCGGGGACTCGCCGAGACGATCAGGGAACTGCTCAGCGACGACGAGGAAGAAACGGACGGCGCGGCGCTCACAGACGGATTTAGAGACGCTGAAGTTGATACGGATGCGCTGACCGACGGACTAGTCGATGGCGACGACGAAGGACTGACTGATGGCGATGCTGACGGACTCTTCGCTGCGCTGGGCGAAGCGCTCGCAGAAGGAGAAGGGCTCGACGGAGAAGGCGATGGGCTTGGACTGCTCGACGGCGCAATGGCTGGGCTTGTTAAGGATGGCCCGCTGCTGGATGGACTTGGGGAAGCGCTTGGCGACGGCGAAACCGCAATGCTGCTCGATGGGCTTGGTGATGCGGACGGCAATGCGCTGGAAGGGCTACTTGATGGAAGGACGCTGGCGGATGGCGAAGGACTTGAGGACGGCGGCGCGACCGAAAGGGACGAAGATGGCGAGGATGACGGGGACGCCCTAATCGACGAACTGCTGCTCAAAACGGAAGAACTGCTTGCCGCTGGCGATCCCTTGAACGCCGCCACGTTCACAGCGACCTGATTTGCGGTGCTGAAACTCCATGTCGGATTGACCGTTGCATGCGCCCCTTGCACCAGCCACGCCCCGCCCAAGCCCTCGTTGTTTCCGGCGTTCGTGATCTTATCGGCGGTGATGTAGGTAAAGCCGCTGTCGATGGACGTGGGAGCCAGACTGCTGCCGATGCAGCAGCCGGACACCAATAAATCGCCGTCCTGAGTCGGCGACACGTTGCCCGTGGCCAGCGACGTGATGCCAGCGCCCGTCGCCCCGTTGGTTCCGTCCGCAGGAGTTGATGCACTGCCCGTCCACGCCTGCACGTTGATCGCCGGGTAGCCGCCTGTAGAGGTCGCCGTGAACGTGTGCCCCGAGCCGACGTGGGCCGGGGCCTGGCAGTAAAATATCGTGATGCGGCCCGCGTCGTTGCCGCCGCCGCCAGTGTGTTCGCCGTACTTTGTCCAGCTATTGCTGTTGCCGCCGACCGAATCCGTCAACGTCGGCGAAGGGCCTCCGATGTATGTCGCCACAAGGCAGATCAAAAGATCGGCCCCGGTCGTGTCGATGCCGGCCGTCGTGACGTTGTTCGTGTTAGAGGACGCCGCCCCCTTGTGCGCGAACGGACCTGTTCCCGGAAAGCCCATGCTGCCTCAGCAGTTCACGGAGTAGCACGCCAAGGCGCAATCCCCGCTGGTCTGCGCCGCCGGAATCCACGCGTACAGCCGCTTCGTCGTCGGGTCGAATACCGCAGCCCCGACCCCTGTTCCAGGTCCACCCAGCCCACTCTGGTAGCCGGCCGTCAGCACTTGCGGCCCCAGCGGTTTCAGGTCGGCGTCCAGAAGCTTCGCCCACGACGGCTGCACGTTCCACGGGTTGAGTTGTCCCGTCGCCGCCTTGCCCAACATGTTCCAATCGAAGCAATGCAGCTCGGCATGTTTGCCGTCAAAATTGATGGTCGAGCCGGCGTAATACGCCTTGCCCGTGCTGGTCCAGCCGACCGCCAAGAACCCCTGCTTGTTCGGGCCGTCGATGCTGACGCCCGTGGACCAGTAGTTGTCGCCATCCACCCAACGCCCCTGCCCATCGGGAGCCGGGGAAAGCCATTGCGAGCCGGTGTGAGGATTGCCGTAGCCGGCCGGGAACGTCGCCGGGTTGCTCGGATAGCTGGGATCGTTGAAGTAATTCAATACGTCCGACGCCCGCTGGCCTCGGTCCAGTTGAGACGGACTGCCGGGGTTCGTGTACCAGTCGCCTGTTATGGCCGCCGCACGGTGATCCGCGGCGATCTTGAAGTCGACCGTCGGAATCAGAGTGTTGGGATTGCTGTAAGTCGTGATGGCCTTGCCCAGCAGCATCGCCAGACCAAAAGAGACCGGGCCGACCGTCTTCGTCGATTGGTAGCCGCCCCAGCCGTAGGCGTAAGGCCCGACGCCGTACTGCGTCTGCACCCAGGACGGCACGGGCTGAACGCCGCCCTTGACGAAGCGGCTATTGATCCCGGTGAAGCCGAACAGGCCAGTCAACCCGGAGACCGTGCCGGGGTTGCCGTCCGTCAATTGCCGGGTCTGCACAGACCAGTAGTAGTTGTTATTGCTCGGGTCATTCTCGTGGTAAGTGCTGCTGGGATAGTCCGGCCCCCAGACGCTCCACAGAAGCCCCGCCGTGTTCGGGTCCCAGAATAAACCTGTCGCCGCTCGCGGAGATTGGTTGTCAGGCGTTTTTGCCCACAGTCCCGCCCCGGCCCAGCGCGTGACGCGACTATTGATATACGTGCCGAAGGAGCCCGGCAGCGTGAACTCCACGAGATCGTAAGCACCGCCGTTGTACGCCTGCGTCAGAAACCGCAACTGCCCACCGACGTAGCGCAGCACCAACCCATTGCCCGACCCCAACCCGTTGCCGACGCCGCCCCCGCCGGCTACGGGATAGGAGCCGAGATAGGTAAAGTCGGACGGCTGGAGCAGCGGCTTGCCGCCGCTTGCGAATGCCACACCAAACGGCGACAGGTCATGGCGCTGTCGCATGTCAACTCCCGCTGTCGTAGACGCTGACCCAGTTCACGGTAACGGTCGTGCCGGCGGCGGCAGCACCGGCGGCGGCCGTCCACGATAGCAGACCGCTTGCGGAGATCGCCCAGCCCGTCGGCGGCGTCTGGCCAGGCGTGATGCCCCATGAGTATGGTGCGACGCCGCCAGTCGGCGAGGGCAGTTGGTAGGAGCCAGCGTTCGGTTCCTGCGTGGGGACGGTGAATTGCGACTCAGTCAATAGACCGGCCACGGGGACGGTGAAAACGAGATCAAGTCGCTGCTGCATAGAGGCTCCTTGAAGAAGTGCTATACGGTTCGGAACGTGACGCGCATTCCGTTGGCCCGCGCCTGATCCGCGATCCTGGCCATCGTCGCGTCCTTTTCCCACGGCTCGACGACGTGCCCAATCTTGGCGGCGCGATGGTCTCCTGGGTCGTACAAGAAGACCTCGTACCGTCCATCGGGCCTTCTTTCAGCCACGACGCTCACGTCCAGGCGCGGTTGGTGCATGAGAGAGAGGATAGGCGAGAATGGGGGGTCGGTGCAATCAGGATTTCGTCATGGCCAATGGGGAGACCAAGAATCGGTGCGTTTCCCCGACCCGGCAGAGGATGGGCGCGTCGGGGGAGAATATCTGCATCCTGATCTCCGCGCCTTCATCGAGGATGGCGAGAAAGTCGGAGACGCGCTCGGGCGGGATGGCGACCTTCATGTCCTTGGAAGTCCAACCACAGGCCAGTTCGATCTTGGAGCGGCCTTTACCCTGACTCTCCAGCGTAAGCCGGTTCTTCGCGAACGAGAAGACGACGCGGTTGTCCCATTCTGCGCCGGTCGTAAGGCGGGCCTGTTTCAATGCTTTGGCGAGTGCGGCAGCGTTGATGACAGCCTCGTCGTGCTTTCCCTTTGGTAGTTGCCTCGCTACTTCAATGAAGCAGCCGGCGATCAGCCTCGTGTAAACCGAGAAGCCGCCGCAGCGGAAGAGTGCGTCGTTAGGGCGGAAACTCACCGAGGCGACATCATCCTTCTCGGCATTGCTGACCATCAAGGCGAGCAGGTCCATCGCTTTTCTTGGCACGACCGGAATCTTTTCCGGTCTATGGCCGTTGAACGCCGCGCAGGGGCGCTCATCCACGGCGCAGCGGTATCTGTCCATCGCCGCCAGTTCCAGTTTCCCTTCTCCGCAACTCCAGCCGACGCCAGTGAAGGCGAACGCGCCGACCGCGCCTCCCTTCTTCGCTGCCGCGAATATGGCATGGCGGATCAAGGTCGCCAATTCGTCGGCGGCGATTTCGTGACGCTTCTCGGTCGGGAAATCGGGCCAGAGCGGGAAGTCCGCTGGATTGCTCGCGGGCAGGTGGAAGTCCGCCGAGTCCGTCACGACGCGAACGTCCTTCTCGTTGGCCTCGATCCTGACGCGCTCGTCGTCCGTTTCGGAGAGAAGTTTGACGATCTGCTCGCCTGGAAGAATTGCCTCGCCGGGCTCGCCGGGCTCCTCGACCTCCAGTACGAATGTCTCGGCGCGGCAGCCGATTTCGAGGTCGGTGGCGAAGAGAGAGAGTTTATCGGTGGCCCGGATCAGGATGCCGTCGAGGATCGGCTTGATGGACTTGGACGGCAGCGCTCGGGCCACAAGCCCGACGGCCTTGGCCAGGAGCGCGCGGGGAATGCTCAGACGCATGGGAAGACTCCTTTGCTGATTTCAGACTCCAGGGCGATGCGGGTGTTCCAGTAGCCTTTGTCGATCAGGAGATGCAGGTCGCGCCAAGGCTCCTCCTCACCACCCGAAACGTCCCTGACGACCACGATTTCCTCGTTGAGCGGCACGACTCCGAACTCCCCGACCAACTCCTTGCCGACGAGGTTGACGGGGATCGGGTCGAACAGGAAGGGCGGGGTCCAGAAGGCTCGCATGGGTCACTCCTGTATTTCGATTCCGTACTCTTTCGCCAATCTTCGCATCACCGGATGCCGACGGAGTTTGGCGAGCGCCGTCTGCTCGATCTGCTCCACGCGCGCCCGCGAGACGCCCCAAGAGGCTGCGATCTCTGCCTGGGAGCGAATCGCCAGTCTAGCGCGATAATGACCGGCAATGGCGCCCTCTGCATTCTGGGGCATCGTGATTACTCCTTGGCGCAGACGGCTCGGGCAACAAGTCCGACGACATCGCCGCGCTCGAACTGTTCCGGCGTCACGAGCAGCACCCGGAAGCCCATGATCGCCAACTCGTTCAGTTTCTCGTACTCGCGCTCCAGCGCGGCTCCTCTGGTATGTCGGCCGCCAACGTGGAGACCGCCTTGAATCTCCACGGCGACCTTCTCTTTGAGGAAGGCCCAATCCGCCCTCCATCGGCGATCCTTGCAGAAGCGGTATTCCGGCTCAGGGCGCGACAGTCCGGCTGCCTCACAGGCGGCGGCGAACACGCTCATGCTCGCCTCCCCCAGCGCAGGCAGTTGATCTCGTCGCGGATGGCGTCTTGCGTCGTCTTCTCTCTGGCCGCGACGATGGCCAAGAGGTCGATGGTCAAGGGGCGCTGGCCGTTATGGTGCGCGGCGTGGTCTTCCGCGCACAGCCCCACAAGGTTGATCCGAACATCCATCCGCGACCAGCCGCCCATTCCCCGACCGAAGATGTGGTGGGGGTGCAGGCGCTCGTTGCACATGAGACGCCCGCACCATTCGCAACGCGGCTTGAAGCGGAACTCGTCCAGCAGCGCCTCGTTGTCCGGCACGACACCCCTGTTCTTTCGTCGAGGCTTTTTTCGCATCCAGTGGCGACGATTCATGATGCCTTTCCCTGAACTTCATCAAGTACCGCCTTTTGGCGACGGCGCAACTCGTCTCCGTCAATATTTCCAGTTTTCCATGCTTCATAGGCGGACCAGATCGCCGCCTTCTGGCGCCCATTGAGACTGAACCAGTGAGAGCGGCAGGCGAAAATCTCTGGCCGAATTCGCCTTGCACAGCCGTCAAATGGGCATTGGCGAGTTTGCGTTGTCATCTCATCATCCTTCTTGGCGAGGTCGTCCCACGAAAACCAGCGTCCTTGCATCATGTCCCTCAGTCGCGCGGGTCGAGTCCATTCACCTTCTCCGTCTGCTCGGCTTGCAACGCCTTGGCGATCCGGGCCAGGGCCACGGCTTCGGGGTCGGTGACGACGGCGCCCTTGGGCTTTTCCTCTACTGCCTGTTTCATGTTTTCCTCGCTGGGGTTTGAGCCGGCGTCCCGCTGGGAGCCGGCTTGGGTTCGGGTTTTGATTCCGTGACGAAGGCGTGGATGCGCAGGAGCAGGCTTCTCGCCTGAATCATCCGCTGCTTCATCCATCGGCCCTGAGCCGAAAGGTTGCCGCGCGTCGCGTGCTCCTCGGCGAACGCCGACAGCGCGAAGCCGTAGAGTTCGTCGGAGAAGGCGGATAGAAGGTCCTCGGGCGTTTTCATGTGCGCCTCGCCATGGCGGCGACTTTTTCTATGGCCGAATCTCCTACAACGCCGGCCTCATCGAGAACCCATTCCAAGGCGCATAGAAATGCAGCCTTGATTTGGCATGGCTCGCACTTACTCGCATCACAGGGACATCTGCTGATTATGTCCCGCAAATCGGCCATCACCTTGCGTATTTCCTGCTCAGTCTTCATCCTGCCTCCTGTTTGCCGCCGATCAGGCGCTCGACAGGCACATCGGCGACGGCGTTGTACCAATCCAGCGCTTCCTTGGGCATGAAGCGCAGGTTGTTGGGAGGCCAGTAATGCTCCTCGTAATTCATGAGTGAAGCCGCCTGCCTGAAGGTCATCCGGTTCTTCGAGTTCTTCGCCCGGTAGTAGCACCTGATCCAGATTTGCTCCGTGTTCTGGAATTGCTTGACGCGCCTCGGCTTGAAGATGTCGCCTTCGTGCTCCACGAGCGTCCCGTCCTGCTGCATGACCATCCGCGTCCGTTTGGTGGACTCGAAGCCGCAACCCTTGCACAGGGGGCCGGCGGCGCGGACCAGGCCGCACTTGGGGCAGCGGATCGGCTCGGGCTCTTTCTTCTCCGTGAACCGCTCCGCCCTCATGCCGGACAGGATGTTCTCGGTGTACTCCAGTTTCCATTCGCGGTCGGCGTTGACGCTGCCATGCCGCCAGAAGTGGCCGCCATGATCTTGGATACTTGCCCGCTCCTTGCCCTGGCAGGCTCGTAAGACGCGCCCCACGCTTTGCAAATACGACTGGAGCGAGCCCATCACGGTCGCAAGGATGCAATGGCTCACCGGCTTCAGGTCCAGCCCTTCGCGGGCCACGAAGCGGTTGCACAGAACGACCTCGCCGCCCATGCAAGCGCGCAGGATTCGCTCCCGGTCGCCGCCGCGCTCGTATTCCCCGTCGGCCCAAACTCCTTCCCCGTCGATGTGCGCGGCCCTGACGCCGGCCTCGCACAGTTGTTGCGCGAACCAGACGCTCTCTTTCACGCCGGGCGCGAACAGGATCGTCGGCCTGCCGTCCGGGTTCAAGGCTCGGTAGTGTTCGAGGACGCGGCCGAAGATGCACTTGGTCATGATGGCCTTGCGCACGTCCCCTTCGGAGAATTCCCCCGTCTTCACGTTCTGCCGAAAGTTGCTCATGTCCGGCTCGTCGATGCCGTAGTGATAAGCGGGGACCAGGGCGCCGCACTGGCGGAGTTCTGACGGCGTGCCGGCGATCACCAGTTCGTCGTAGACGCCTTTCAGCCCAATTGGCGTCGCCGTGAAGCCGATGCAGGCGCTCCCGTCCTCGACGTGCCTGTTCAGGACTTTTTGAGCGACCTCGCCCTTGTTCAAATGCGCCTCGTCAACGATCACGAGGATCGGCTTGCCGTTCCCATGCAGGTCCCACTTCTCGCTCTTGAACACGCGGGCGTTCTCGGTCGGAAGCGAGGACACCTGCACGTCCAACTCGCGCCGATCCTCATGCCCGGCAGCCCGGACGCCGAAGCGGATGCCGTGGCCTTCCAGAACCCGCTCCAACTGGTTGATGAGGAGTCTCCGGTTGGTGTAAAGCACGGCCTTGCATTCTCTTGCGACGGCCTGCTCGATCAGGTCGCAGATTATGAGGCTCTTGCCGCCGCCGGTGGGGGTTGTAACGCAGATTCTCTTCGCTCCTGCTTCCATGCGGCGCATGGCCTCGGCGAGGGCAAATTTCTGATGGGTCCATCGCTCGCGGGCGTCGCTCACGACCTGTCCTCCGGCTTGTTGATCGACTCCGCGATTCCCAGGCGCTGCCACTCGGATGCGAGCAGTGGTTGCACGTTGAACGGAACAGGAATGCACTCATATTGTCGGCACCGACCCACCAGTTTCGGAACATTGACGTTGAACGGCTTGAAGTCCAGCGACTGCTGTATCGTCCCGCAGCGCGGACACCAGTAATACGTGACGCCGAGGTTGTGCATCGTGTGATCGCACGTCGGGCAACTCATTTGGCCTTCCTCCACGCTTCCCACGCCTTTAGAACAATGTCCATCCCCTGCCGCACGGCGGCGAACAGGAGGGATTTCTGCTGTTTCAACGCCGTAGCCCGGTCGTTGAACAGGCGGGACAGGCCGATGATCGCGGCGTGGACCTTGGGGTCGTCGTAAATCGGTTTGCCCGTCGCCATCGCCTCTCGTTCCTTGCGGCGCGTTTCGGCGGCCAGTTCCCTTTGCGCCTTGGCGACCTCCTTGCGGGTTTTCTCCTCCTCGCGTTCGCGCGCCTTCTGCTCGGCTGCGAGACGCCGGGCCTCGGCCTTCTTTTCCTTCTCAGCCTCCCGACGCTCCTTGACCTCGCGCGCAGCTCGCTCGCGTTGGGCCTTCTTCTCAGCCTGCTCCTGCTTGAGGCGGTCCTTCTCGAACTGAGCGGCCGTCCGCTTCTTCTCCGCCTCGTCCTGAAGCTTCTTGCACGCGGCGCAGTTGGGGTCGCGCTCCTTTGCCTTGGCGCACTTCGGGCATTTTGGGCCGCGCGAGGCCGGCACCTGCTTCCCCGACTTGGAGGTGCGGGTGCTGGAAATTTTACCAGTTGATTTTTTATCCTCTCCCATTTGTCCATTTTTGCCAGCCCGGACTTCCTCGACGAGAGGGTGGGAGACGTGCAGGTGATCGGCGATGGCGCGGCTGGACCATTGCGACCACTCGTCGTCTTCCAACAAGGCTTCGATCATGTGGCGCTTGTCGGCGCGCGTCCGTTGAAGGCCGTGGGCGGCGTTGGAGCCCAGGCTGTAGAGCTTTGCGTCCCTTTGCGTCCCTTTGCGCACGTCGGCCTTGATGTGTTCGTAGCCGGCGCTTGCCAGAGCCGGGATGCGGTGATGACCCGCGCCGGGCCAGTACGCCTCCTCGTCCTCGGTGAAGAGAACGATGGGGTCCTCGCCCTCGGCCTGCGGAAGCTCCTGCGCGTGTTCCGCGTAGTCCGCCACGACATCCGGGTCGGTCTTCACGCGCGTCTGCGTACCGTCGCTGAGACGAATTTTGGAGATCGGCACCGATCGTGCTGCAACTGCCATCGCTTCGCTCCCTTGTGAACCTACTAGACACGGTTCGTATCATTTGTGTATGGACGACTTTAAGCTAATTCGGGTTCTCCTGTCATGGCCGACGCTGACGACTCATGAGGGCCAGCGGTTGCTGCGCAGACAGGCTCGCAGATCACCTTGCGCATCTCCTGGCCATCCAATGTGTCGTCAAAAACGGGTCTCATCCGAACGCCGCTGAGGCGGACGCAGCGCGCCCGTGAAGGCCGCCCATCGCCGACGCCACGATGTTTGCCGTGCCATTCCACAAAGCCCTTTTTCTTCAAATACATGATGTGACTCATGACGCCGTTGGGCGAATTGATGTCTAGGAGATCGCATAGTTGCCGCACGGTGGGATACTCGCCCTGGTAGACGAGAAAATCCCAGATGGCGCACAGGAATTCGCGCTGCCGGTGGGTCAGATCGCCGACGTTCATTCGCCCCTCCCTCCACCCATCGACGTGATGCGTTCGAGGGCGTCCTGGTAGCGGATGTGGAATTCCTCCAGGGCGGCGGCGAGTTTTTCCACGTATTCGTCCCGTTGGACCTTGACGAGCAATGGCGGCAGGCCGGGCGAGTACGAGACAAAATGGAGCCATGGACGGCCTGTGACGATCAACGCGCCGGCGCACTGGGCGCGATATTCGCTGGGAAGGCCGCCTGCCAGCAGATAGGACACCTGGGTCGCCGCCTGGGGGCACTTCAACTCCAAAACGCCGTCGTCGCCAATCAGGCCGTCAGGCGAACAGCCGAAACGTCCGTCGTCGGTGAGGCAAAAGCCGACCTGCTGCACATCATGGTTCGTCTCTAGCGAATACCAAGCGCGCGCCTCGTCCTCGGTCTGCTCGCCCCAGCGTATAGCGCGATTTGTAAAATGCTCAACGCCTTCGGGCGGAATCAGAGATAACTTTTCTCCTATAAGTTGGTTTATGAGTTCGTCGGCCTGGGCCGATAAGCGCATCGTCTTCGCAGTCAGGACCATGCCGAATCTTGAAGCTGTCGGAACGCCTTTTCGAGCCTCAAACCACTCAGAACTGCCCTGCTCGCACTCAATTATCTTCATGTTTTTCGCCAGTTATCGCCTCTTAGAATGCGGCCCACCATATCAACCGTAACTCCATAGCGGGCTGCTAATTCCTTTGCATTAGACCGATGGTAATGCGTCCTTCTGTATTCCCGACGGATTACTTCAACCTGTACCGTCGTCAGTTTTGCCATGCCATGACGCTCACCACTCGTTCCCCTTCCATGGCGCATTTGATCCACTTTGTTCGCAATATGCGTGTCCCAGCGGAGATTATTGAGTCGGCAATTGCTTGGGTCTGGGTCTGGATCATGGCACGCTTCCATTCCTTCTGGGCATGGGCCAACGAAAGCGAGAAGAACGAGACGATGAACGAATTCCATTTTCGATTTACCATACTTCATCAGCCTTATGCGCAGGCGTCCCGTCTCTGTGACGCCAGGAGCCAAAATCTTTCCTTTCCACGGCTTGAGTGTTCCGGGTATTTTGCTCCCAACCAACCTGTCCACGCCGCGAATGCGGCCGCGATCTGAGACCTCGTAGAAGCCTTCGTAACCGACGACCGGACGCCAAGTTTCGGTAGAATGGCTTTCGGACATGACTCGCTCCTGACAGCGGGTTGTGTTCGTGAGCCGGGTGGTTCCAGCCATCCGGCTCTACCATTCTATGAATTTATGCCCTCCTCGCCGCGCGGCTCAGCACGTCAACGGCCTTGGCGTAAATCGCCTTGGGCAACTTATCCAGCGACTCGATCTCGAAGCCGGCCGCCTTGCTCGCCCACGCCAGAAAGGCGTCCAACTCGCGTCCATGCTTCTCCAGAAGGCCGTTGATGACGGCGATCTCGTCGCCGCCGATCATCTCCATCAGGCCGGCGGCGTCCGTGTCGCGGTCGGTCGTCACGATGTTCAGGGCGGCGCAGAAACAGTAGCGCTTGGCGTAGGACAGGGCCGCCCCGAACTTCTGCGTGTCGTTGACGGACATGGCCGGGATGGGCGTCGTGAACTCGTGATCCTCGTAGTGGATGCCGACCCGGACGCGGCAGATGACCTTGAGGGCGGCCTGGGCCTGCTCGGTGCGGAAGGAGACGGCGATCTTCCACTTCGAGAGGAGCGGCGCCGCCTGCTGCATCACGTCGTCAAAAGAGGCGAACTTGTACCGCATCTTGTCGCCTTCCTTGCCTGCCTGACGCGACTTGAAGACGGTCGGGCACTCGGCTTGAAAGCCGGTGATCGCGGTGGCGAACGCCTCGGCGGCGCGGTTCTTCTCCCACCGCTCCTGCAAGTCTAGAAGGCGTTCCAGATGGTCGGGACTGACGCCTCGCTCCATCGCTTCATGGAGGATGGAAAGCGGCGTGATTGCGGACGGCTCGATGGCCGTGGACATTTGTGTCTCCCTTGGTTTGTGAATGCGTCCGGCCGGGCTTGAGTACCGGCTGCCGCCGGGTCTAGGTATCGAGGAAATAGCCCACGCAGCTAAAGGTCCAGGTTCGCCGCCTCGATTCCTATTCGGCTTCCCGGCGAACAGTTTTGCGTGTCCTTCCACGCCGCAGACGCATTCAGGGGGAGCAGCGGGGCTCGAACCCGCTTCCGGGACGTTATGCCCGATCCCGTCGCAGCCTTTGACCCTGTACTGCGGTGATTGCTCCCAACTTGCCTCAGTAATTCCGATCCAGCCACGCATCGCGCAACTCGTCCGGGTCCGGGCCTTCCCGCTCTGGCCGTTCTGCCTCGAAGTCCGCGACCTCGAAGGTCAGTTTGTCGCCGTCGCGCTGCATGTCCCATTTCGTGACCGTGACGCCATCGGGCAAGTCGGCGTGTTCTTGTGCGATCTCCACCGCCTCCTCGCCCGGATCGTCATCGCCAAACTCCAGTTGGACTATCAGCCGACCTGGCACTTCGCAGACATACTGGTAAGACGGCAGCGGTCCGGCGGCGAGCGCGTTTGGATAGTCTCCTGGGTCGTCCCACGTCTCGACTTCGATATCAAAGCGGTTTTCGAGGATGCGCATGGCGGCGATGCTCCATCAAATGGCGTGTTCGGCCGGAACCGGCGTCGCATCTTCGCCGCTCGGAGCGAGGATGGCGTCGCACCGCCACTCGTACTGTTCGATTTCAATTTCACGCGCGGGTTTGGCCGGCTCGGCGGGAACGGTCAGTTTCTTCACGCCAGTCGGAACCTTCGTGCAGACCTCTCCACGTCTCATATTGAACCGAAGCTGGATGCCACCGATTTTCTTCCTGATATAGAACCAGTCATCCTCAAGTGGACCGGAGAAAACCTTTTCGACCGGAGCGTGATAACGGGCGACTTCGGCCATTTCCTCCCGCGTTTTCGGGAAGAAGCTTGCCATGTCCCAGCACGCCGGCGCGGGCATCTCTGGATGCGCCTCGGCGTACTCGATCATGGCTCGCAGGCTGTCGAGCCAGCGAATACGTTCGTCTTCTTGGTACTTGGTGAGAGGCATTGCGTTCCCCTTTGCTTGTGTGCGTCAGCGCCAAATAACCGACCGTTCTTCCGCAGAAGCCCATTCGCGGGCCTGCTCCAGTGTGAGTGGCCCCGCAAGACAATCCTGCGCCGCTCGCGCCGTTTGCGGCGCTAGACGTGTGCAGATGATGTACTGCCCGTCGTCGTACATGTAATACATCGCCCGTCCTCCCTTTGGGACGATCACTCGGCCTTGCGGCGCTTGGCCGGCGTTTCCGACTCCTTGAACGTCAACAACTGCGGCTCGGCGGGCGCGTCCTGCACCTTCGCCGTCGCCAGTTCGTCCATCGCCTCCTGCACGCCGGCCACGACCGCCTGCTTGACGCGGTTGCGGAGCCAGGCGAAAAAGCCCTGAAACATTGCGTCTCCTTTGTTGAGCCTTCCGTCCACATCCTCATCTTCGCTACCGCATAGCGAAATGTCAATCCGATTTTGAGAAATTTTTCCTTCGGGCTTTCTCGAAATCGAGTTGTCGCCTGACCGCAACCCTGATGACCTGCGTGCGCGTCAGACGCCCGGCGTCCCCGCTGCTCAACAGATCAGTCAGTTCTTTTAGCTCGGCCAGAAACTTAGGGTCGAAGCGGAAGCTTGTCGGTCGCAGATTGGTGGCGTCCATGCGTTACATGATAGCGTCCTGGTAGATGCAGGCAAGAGGAGCTTGATGTGCTATAAATGAGAGGGGATAATTTTCTACTGGTAATTTTACCAGTAGGAATCGGGGCGGGGCACCCAGCCTCGTTCAATGGGAAAGAATCCTACGACACGTTGTCGCTCCCACGAGGTTTTTGCGACCCCACCCCGAAAGATCATCCTTACCTCGCCGCCACTCGCACCGCCCGCCGATTCAGCCGGTCGATGCGGCGTTGCAGGTGACGCTGACGAAATCCAACTGGAGCCGAGGTCGTGACCTGCACCACGACACCGCTGGTCTGGACGTAGGTGTACGTCGGCGGAGCAGAGCAGGAGCCGTTGCGGCAGTCGGCTCGCGCGAAGCAGGCCACGAGACACAGCAGACAGAGGGCGAGGGCGGCGGACACAAGGGTTTTCATTTCGGACCTCCATGAGTAGGGGGCGAATCAGTTCGCAAACGTCTTTGGATCGGTTAAAGGCCGCTCGCCTCGCAGAATTCGCTCCACAAACTCAGGCGGCAGCGAGTTCATGGCGACTCGCTCCTCATCGGTCAATTCGGGAAGATCGTCAGCTATGAGCGCCTCATATTCCTCGCACGCCGGACACAGGCGAGGTGAATCTAGCGCCGTGAAGAACTCGCCGCACTGTTCACACTTGTGGCTTCTCATGGCCTTCCCTTCACCATCATCCTTCGCGGCGGTTCGCTGTGCCAGCAGCTCCACGGGCCGCCGGAGAGCCAGAAGAAGGGCGACATGGCGTAGTTGGGGGTTAGGATCATCGTTCCCTCCAGCCCCGCACGGGGGCTCTTGGTTCACCTTCACGTCCCCGACGCACACCCGCGCACGCTCCGCATTGTCATGACTGGCATTGGTGCGGCCACGCTGACCTGCGGCTTGGCCGGCGCCGCAATCGGCGGCTCGCACGCCGCGCCCCAGACGCCATCGACGTAGGGGAAAAAGTGCCCCGTGTCGAACATAAGCCCGCCAACCTGCTTGCCCGTCCCCGCGTCGATCAGTTCGGCCCAATCGCCATGTATGGACCAGCGGTAACGGGCCGACGTGAACACGTGCGAGTGAGCCGAGTTGCAATGACAAGCGAGACCGGCCTGCAAGCACAAGCATTGCCCGCCCTGCTGACAGAGGCAGGTGGTTTTGAGCGGGGTCGCGTCGAGGTGGATGATAGGAGCCTTCAGCCCCTTCCGCACTTTGTCAATCGTCGCCCGCAACAAGAACGCGGCATCCTCATCGGTCGGCTCACCCTGCTCACGGGCCAGGGCGTCGGCGACCACGGCTTGGAGATCGGGCGGCAGCTTCGGGCCGGCGACCTCGAGGGCCGCGTGGTACTCGCTCCTGCACGTCGCCACGTCGCCCGCGTTGAAGTAGTGGACGCCCCGGACCTCCACGGCGTATAGCGCGTCGGAGAGTGAGTCGGCGCGGGCCGAAGGGAGGGCGGCGGACAAGAGGACGATGGCGATTAGAATCTTGCTCATGAATGCTCCTTGCTCACGGCGTAGTCAACGATCTCCTGAATCCGCTTCTCGGACATCGGAACAGGTTCGGTAGTGTCGTATGCCTTCTGGGCGCACGCGGAGCAAAGGCCCGGAGGCCAACCAACGAAGGTCGCGCCGCAGTCGGCGCAAGTGGATCGGACAACCCGGCTCGTTTTGATGCCGCCCGCGTGAACGCAATGGGAAAATGGCGAGTCAAGCGGCTCGCGGATAATCTCCCGATAACTGCCGTCCGGCATCCATGCCTCTACCACGGCGTAATTTCCTTCACGCCGTAGCCAGACGCCTCTGAGTTGCACGGTAGGAGCGCTCATTTTTTCCCCTTCCACGGATCATATCCGAGGCTGCGGGCGAGCCAGTCGCCCACGATCATGAAGACGCCGAACAGCACGAGGAGGACGGTCGTGATGGAGTTTTGGATGCGCTGCCACACGGCACGCCCTCCTCGTGGTCAAACATCGGCGGTTACAGCTTCGCCGCAGTCGCCAACGTCTTCGCCGCCTCGATGTGGGCCATGTCGTGCGCCGTCACGGTTGGATGGCCGTTCAGCTTGCCGAGGATGCACGCCCAGATCGCGGCGGCCGACGTGTTGGTGATGACGCACTGTTCAATGTCCTGCACCAGCTGGAGGTTTTGGAGCTGCGACAGCAGGGCCAGGATTTTCAGAAGCAGACTCATGAAACAGGTCTCCCGTGAGAGGGGCGAAGGTGTAAGGTTCGGCGGCTGGCCGATCAGGTTTCCTTCGAGTTTTCTGCCGCCCGCACAGTTGCCCGTGCGAGTCGAAGCCGCTTCCCTGGATGCGGATTCGGCCGCAGCCGCCGAAATACGTTAAGGTCTCAACTCCGACACCGGGATGCGTCCTCCCGGCGTCTGCCAAACATACGAATGGTTGTGGTCCCATCGACTATCGGGTGGTGGGATGGGAGGTTCAGATGCCTCGCCCCAGCCGTCGCCCCGGCGAGGCAGATACACACCGGGATGCGTGATCCATTCACCTCGGAGAGCCGTCGGACTCCACAACTCCGCCGCGTTGGTGATGCTGGGGTCGCGCGGCCGACGCCATTCCAACGACTCCGGCGGCTCGGGCGGAGGCATCGGCTTGGCAGGCTTCTTCTGCTCAGGCGGCGGCAGAGGCGCCTCCTTGTTCTGCCCACCCAACCATTGCTGCAATTGCTTCACCTGATCCGGCGTCAGCGTGACGCTCCCGGCCGGCGTCGGCGTCGTGGTCGGCGTGAAGCTGATAACCCCCGTCGTCGGATCGGTCGTCATGGTGTAGAGGTTGCCGCTGGGCGTCGGCGGTGGTGTCGGCCCCGGAGGCGGCGGCACTGGCGGAGGCGTCACGGCCGGAGCCAGAATCCAGATCGGTTCCACGATCTGCGGAACTGCCTTGTAGCTGATCCAGCAGTAGCCTTGCTCGCCCCACGACGTTCCCCAGTTGTTGCGGCAGTGAAGGGCCTGCTTAGTATCGTCCCACCCCACGCAGGTAATCGCATGATCGATGGAGTTGCCGAGGTTCGTGATGACGCCGCTGTTGTAATTGTCGAAACTGGAGGCGTCGAGGGCGATGGATAGCTGGCCGTATTGCATCAGGGCGGCCTTGTACGCCGCCAGCGACGCCGGCCCCTGTCCCTGATCTCCCGCGACATAACCCCAATCCTGAACCTGCCACAGTTTCGCACCGGCCTTTAGCTTGCACGAGCCGGGGTTTGCCGTGTAAGGGCCATAGTCCGAAACGGCCTTGCCGCTGGCATCGACGTAGTGCTCGGCTGGGCCTCCCTTCGATTTGTATGCGTCGATCACCTGGGCCTCGTCGCCGCCGTTGCAGCCTCCCTCGTACATGCCGCAGTCGAGGCCGTACTGGTCGCTCAGCTTGAAACTGCCGTCGTTCTTTCCCCAGCCGGCCTTGATGAAACTGCCCGTCACCGCGTCGGATGCACTTACCCCGTAGCAATCCCCGCACTGGCCTTGATCCACGATCGGCTGCACCCATCCCTGCGTGACGGCGTCGAACACGGCCGGCGGGGTTGCACGCTTGGCCAACCACGCCATCAGATATCCGTGGCGTTTGAAGGCGGCGTCATGAAGGGCCTTGGCCTGCTCGGCGAGAAGAGGTTTGTAGCCGCGCGGATGGTGAACCGGCGCCGGCGGCGCGTCCGGCGGATCGGCGGCCGGGATAGATGCCACGGCGGCGAGGCCGAACAGAATAGGCAGAAGATAGAGGAGTCGCTTCATGGTTTCTCCGTAGGAGTGATCCAGTACGTCACGGCAATATTGCCGGCCGCCTCCTGGAGCTTGTCCCGTTCCTTTTCGGCCACGTCCTTGGGCAGGCCGGCGCGAACGATGAGGTTGTTCTGCATCACGGTCCAGAGGTCGTTCATATCACCCCCGCCTTTCCCATCAGCCGCCCCACCAGTCGCCATGCCGTATCGGCGAGCCGGTCAAGGGCGGCGTCGGCACGGTTCTCGCCCATCGCACGAGCGGACACCACTTCCGGGTTGGAGAGCATCCCCGCCAACAACTCCGTGGCGGCAATAAAGCGTCGATAGTTCACACGCCGAGAGACGGCCCGCAGCAGGCACTCCTCGGCCGTCTTGTTCCTCAGCCGGCGTATTGCGACTCCCATGTCGCTCTCCGTAAAAAGTCATCCGAAGATCAGGTCGAGAATTTCCTCAGCGGCCTTGTTCCGCTTTTCGTAGTCCGTGATGCCATAGTGGTCGTGCAACAGCATGGCGACGTTGGCGATGTATCCCTGCCGGAATCCAGCGTCCCCAGCCAACGCCGACCGCATGACGCGACGGGCTTCCCTGATCTTGTGCGACTGCACTGCCTCGTTCACTCGCGTCATCAGGATATGAGCGAACGACTCGGCTAAGTCCACGTCTAAGACCTTGCCGCTGTTGGCGTCTTCGCACCACGCATGTGCCGCGAATCCTCTAGCTTCGTCCAGTTGCATTGTGTTTCCTCGCTCTCCGTAAAAGGTGGGGCGGGCGGCGCTCTTCACGCCTCCGGCGGGTCGCCCCTCCCAGCCGGCCCGTCACCCGCCCCGTGTGTATCACTTCACCTTTTTCTCAAGCGCCTCAATCCGTTCCCGCTGGCCGTTGACCTTGCTCTCAATGATCTGCTGCCCCGCCTGACTGATGCGGCGGTTGAGGTCGATCTTCCACGCGATGAGGCCGGATGCGATGGGGACTACGAAGGTCATGACAACCGGCACTTGATCCTGGTTCCCCGTCACGTCGAGGATCACGCATACGATGAGCGTGCCGATGCAGACGGCGACGATAGCGGCCAGCAGCCATGAGGGGTTCACTTCCTGCGCGGTTTCGTTCTTCATTGAACAGGCTCCTATCGTTAATGTCCGCCATTGGCCCAGTTGTTCAGCGCCGCCTGGTAGTACGAGTCGGCAACCTCGACAGCTTGCTCCGCCGCATTCAGGCTCGCCGCGTTCTGCTGCGTCTGAGCCGTGGCGTAAGCTTGCATCGCCAGCCGCCATGTCTTTTGAGCCGCCGCCAGCGCCACATACGCCTGCCAAACTTGCTGGGCTCCACTCACGGTTTAGTCTCCTGCATGGCTTTGAGGATTCGCCGCTCCTGTTCCAGTTGGAGCAAGATGTCGGCGTTCTGCTTGATCTCGCCGTCGCGGACGGTTTGCATTTCCATCCGGTGCTGCTTGTCTTGTTGCAATTCAGCCGAGGCGGCGTCGAGTCGCGGCAACGTGAAGAATTCCAATTGCAACCACGCCCCAGCGAACAGGATGGCAATGACGATCTGCACCCACAGCGCGAAGCGAGACAGTGTTTTCTCTGCGGTCGGCGGACGCTCCACCATCACCAGACCGTTCCGCACTGGCGTCATTTCGCCCCGTCCTTTCTCCCCACCCGTGATGGCGTCATGTTGAAATGCTCGCGCAATGCCGCCGCGATTTCCGCCGTGCTGATCCGCGTTTCGTTCACTGCCTCTCGCACTTCCTTGATGTCAGCCTTGACGCCCTTGATCTCCTCCTTGACCTCGCCAAAATGCTTGGAATCCTCGCGCTTGTGCAACTCCAGGTCGCCCACTACTTCAGTTCGAGCCTCCTTCACGTCTCCCTTGGTCGCCAACCTGCTGTCGCCGGAGCCGATCAGCGCCCGAAGTTGAATGAACACCGACAACCCACGATCCGCGATGAAGATGCCAGCGATCACAAACAGAATCGAGTTGCTGAAAAAATCGGTTGGAGGGGCGGGTATTTGAGCGAGCAAAGCGTCCTCCGATCTGCAATGCAGCATCAGTCTACGCCGGAGACGGGGTTCGCTGCAACCGGATTATCCTCTCCACCATCGCCGTGGTTGAAGCCTGCGGAACCATCGGGAGCAGTTTGACCTCGCCTGCGTATTCGTCCCCGGCGCCGTTGCGATCCGGAATGTCGGCGCAGACGCGCACATGGGGACGCAGCGCCGACAGTTCTTCCACGGGGGCGTCGGCGGAGAACGGCACGACCCAATCCACGCAATCGAGCGCTGCCAGCATGGCAGTCCGTTCGGGAAGGGCCATGATGGGGCGTTTTGGCCCTTTAAGCCGCCTCACGCTCTGGTCGTCGTTCAGCCCGACCACCAGGAGATCGCCCTGTCTGCGGGCATTCTGGAGGAACTGGACGTGGTGTGGGCCGAGGAGGTCAAAGCACCCGTTGGCCCAGCAAATCCGGCCGGGGGCCGCCCTACACAAGGCGGCGAGGTCGAACGCTGATAAGACCTTTCCCCCGACCGGATTTAGGTCGCGCCGAATCTCAAAAGGCCATGGCGGACGACCGTGAAGATGCTGGACGTAAATGCGTCCGGCGGAATGGGCGATGGCGGCGGCGTCCTCCAATGAGAAGCCGTGAGCCAGGGCGAGTGCGAGCGTGGCGGAAAAGCAATCGCCAGCTCCGACGTGATTTTTGCAAACAATGCCGCCAATGGCCATCTTAGGAAGCACCCGGCCATTGACCCCAGGAGGCTCGGCCCCCAAGGTTATCACTTCGCTCTTACCTGTTGTCGTGTGGTTGAGCCAATAGTCGTGGTTGAATTTCAAGATCGCGCCGTCGTATACTTTCGGCTCGCGCTTCGCGTCCGCTACAATCGGGACGCCCTTCTCATTGCACCACCCGATGACTTCGCGGATCATCGCCTCCGTCAGGAAGCCCTTGTCGTAATCGGAAATCAGCACGGCGTCCGGGGCCAACTCGTACAGCCGCTCCAGGATCGTCTTCCGCCACGACTCCATCAGGTTCGCGTCAGCGCCGTAGCCGTGGTCCTTGTCGTGTCTCCAGAGGATGCGCCCGGAGTCGTCGAGGAAGCGGTGCTTTTCGGGCATACGACGACTCATCATGCAATGCGACCAGTCAACAGCGTTCCATGATTCGTGGTATGGAGGATCGCCACAGTGACCGACCGATAGCAGAATTGTCTCCGCGCTCCACCGGCAAAGTTGCCGCGCCGCCCCCGCTGCGCCGCCGGGAGTCTCAAGACGGCGGCGTTCCACGAATTTCTGCACGCCGTCCTGGGAAGGGAGAAGGTCGCCATGGACATGAACGTCGCGCATCGAGTCGCCGAGGACGACGATGCGCTTCTCGGTCGCCTGCGTGGACTGGATCAGTCGGTCGATGGGAGTCATGGCTTTTCCTTGGCCCTCTTTTTGTCAACGCACCATGGACAGAGCAATTGCACTGGCTGCGTCAGAATTTCCCAGCCGCTATCGACCAAATAATCTCGCACTTCATGAGTCGCGTTTGCTGAAATATTCACCCAATAAGGGCAGCGCGAGCATTTGGCCCCGAACATGATGGGCCTCAAGCATTCGTCAATTGCAGCCATTCCTCCGCCCTCTTGACCATCTCGAAGTCAGCCGGAACGTCCGGCAACCAGTCGGCCAACGGCTTCCCTAACTGGGACACGGTATCCGGCACGAGGTAATGGTAGCCGTCCCTCAAACCGTCGGAGACGTAGAGATAGCGTCCGCGCGTGTCCCGTGGCTTCTCCGGACCCTGATGCACCGCAATGGGAAGAACTCGCACGTCGCGGAAGAAGCCGAAGCTTCGCACAAACTCCACAACCTTCAGGCCCTCGCTGTCGCCGGGCTGAGCCGACACGATGCAGTCGGCGACGCGCTTCCCGGCGATGTTCCTGATCTTCGCCATCACCCACGCCGCCGATTCGATTCGAGCCGGGATCACGAACTTCACGCCGGGGTCGAGCCAGCCTTCCCAGCGCAGAGTCTTCTGAAGCCACTGGATGATCTCGCCCACAAGACCGTGCTCGCCGGCGTATGTCCGGAAGCGGTAGTTCTCCGTGAAGAATTTCTCCCGTTCGGCGTCCCACTCGATCGGCTGCATTCCCCGCCAGTCGTGCGGGATCAGATGTTCGGTGTTCGGAGCAGGGTCGTGGTAACGCGCCGGATGATGCTTGGTCCAGACGATCAGGCTTGGCGTGTCCGTCGCCGAGGCAACCTTGCCAGGCCCGGAGTCGATGCCAATGAAGGCTTCCGAGAGCCTAATCAGGGCGGCCATCGTCTCGGCGTCGCCGTTTCCGAAACCTCCCCACACCTTGTCGGGGACGCGCACGGCGTCCATGGGAGAGTCGGACCAGTCCAGAAGGATCGGCGTGCGTCCGGATTGGCGGATGGCGTTGACCAGAACCTCGCCCTGCCAGTGTTCGAGGTCCTTGCGAGCCTTGCTGGAGCCACCGCGGTAGTGGAGGACGACCGCCGGATACGGCGAGAACACGCCGGGCGTCGGACTGATGACGCTCCGCAGCCATCGCTCGGCGCGATCCGTCGCCTCTGGCCCAACAGCGATCTCGTAGCCCCCGCACTCCGGGTCGTATTCCAGACCGAACTGAAGACGCAGGTTGAAGACGGTCTTGCTGCTGGGACGGTCCTTGAAGTGGACGTAGGAGTCCTCCAGGTCAAGGTCCACCGCCTTGTCGTACTTGCCTTCCGGCTCGCCGTGATAGAGGACGCGGTTGCAAAGGCCGAAGAGGGCGGAGTGAGAACCGCGCGGGGCGGCCACGTCGATAAGCCAGTTGGGGCGGTGTTTTCGCAGGTGTTTCAGGATAACGCCAAATGTCACGACATCGCCCTCAACCCAAGCCATACCCTCCTCTCAGCGAGAGCAGGATGCGGACTGGTTTTTCAGTCGTCATGGCTTGGTTGACCTCCTTTCTCAGCAAATACTGCAGTCACGCTCTCGCCATTACGGAGGCGACGATAAGACCGCAGATAAGGAAGATTCAATTTCTTGCACCACTCCGCAAGACACAAGACCGTGCCATTGTGCGAGATTTGGATGTTCGTTCTCTTGTTCCTCGCCTGCTCAGCCCTCGTCGCCCATCGGCAGTTACTTGGCTCGTAGTTGCCGTCGTTGTTGATTCTGTCGATGGTGTGTTGCGGCGATGGGCGCGGCCCCATGTCGGCGAGGAAGGCAGCGAAGTCGTCCCATCGCTCACACACTTTGATTCCACGGCCACCATAGTTCTTGTAGTGCCTTGAGTTTGTGTTATTGCAGCGGTCACGCATCAGAACCCACACATTGTATTCTGCTGGCCTTTTCTCATGCGCGCGACTTCCATGGCCATGCCTGTAAGTCGATCCATCATGCCCGCAACTCAAAGAACGGCCTCCTTTTAACTCTCCACCATGAACGACGGCAATGTAACCGCATGAGCAGCGGCAGCGATACCACCGACCCTGTTTCGATCCGGCATACTCAAGAACTTTCCACTGACCGAATTCCTTGCCAGAGATGTTTTCATCTGGAGGGGGAGGCCGGTGGACAAGATCGGTGCGAACGGATAGGCTTTTCTTCGGCATGGCGGACCCCCACATGGTTCGCTGTGTCTGGAAGCCGGGGCGGTCGCGCGCTCCGGCTTCATTATTCTATAGGCGGCTTCCATGACTGGCCTCGGCTACTGGTAATTTTACCAGTAGGAAATTTAACGATAGCTATTATACTTCTTTAGACGAAGTTGACGTGCTCCGGCGTCTCGACCGGAGGCGTCGGCTCGACCTCGCCCTTCCACACCTTTTCCAGCAAGAGGTTGCTTTGGGTAAATACGCACCCTGGACATCTCTCATGTGGGTTATCTATCAGGCTGCGGAGCGGTCTTTCGTAGATGCTGGCGATCTCGCTCCAGTGACACATCCTCCATGGGTTGGCGAATTTGTGACCTGCTGAGTCGTTTAATACACAGCTGTCGCAAGGATAACAAAAACCATCTGTATTGAGGACTGGATGAATGCTGCCGAGCAGGCATACATTCGGCGCGGCCGGCGGCTTGTACTGCACGAACACCACGTCCGGGTCGATGGCGTCGGCCATCCGTTGGAGCAGATCGCACCGCTGCTGGATCAGCTCCGGTTGCAAGCAGTTCGGGAGCAATCGAACATAGGTCGGTTTGTACTTCCGCACGATCTCGTCGATCTGGCTGGTCAGCACCGGAACGCGGTCCTCGGCGAACCGAACTGGCTTAATGTTGTCGTTATGCAGTCGTTCGTAACCGACGGTGATGAGGTCGGCTGGCGTGGATACTTTGCCGTGAGCCTTATCCGCCGGTTCGTCATAGATGTCATGCAGGACGTAGGAAAAGCCCAGCGTCGTCCGTGACGGGTCCACGTCTGGGACGTGGACGCAGTTCTCCTGGTGATCCAAGCCGGCCATGCTGATCCGCAGCCAAGTCAACTTGTCGATTGTCTCCGGATGCACAGCCTTCCACATCTGCCGCATCGTCGGCTCGTCAACTCGCAATGGCATTCCGTCGCTGATGACGCCGATCTCCAGTCCCCGCCGATAGACCTCATCGACAAGCCGGTTGAAGTCGGCTCCCGTGTCGGGGCACCTGTATAAGATCGGGTTGCCGCCGCCACTGATGATGACCGCCTTCAGGCCGTAGCGGAGCAGGATGTCGAGATAGGTCGTCATGTCGGCCAGCGGCAGAACCTCGTGCGGGCGATGATGGACGGAGCAGAAGGCGCAAGAGTGAGCGCAGACCGATGTGGGCATCAAGTGCGTGACGACCGGCTGACCCTTGCCGTTCCGCAAGTTGCGCATCGTTTCCTGATGGGCAAAAAATTTGTGCCCCGTGGACGTGAACGTGTCCTTCAGCGGCAGCGCGGTCTTCACAGTTCGTCCCTTTCGTCTTCGGGAATCATTTCAAGGAACGCTTGCATCAACCCGTAATCGCTCGGCGAACGCAACGAAAGCAAGCGCCTCATTGCATCATCCAGTGCATGACCGCTGGCATAGGCACTTGTATGACAGGGCTGGTCGAGATCACTGCGATACTTACGAAGTGCCACGCAGGCATCGGCAAGAGCATCCTTCACGTTTGGGGGCCAGCCCACGGAATCCAACTTCGCCAATTCCTGCCGCTTCCATTCAGCCGTGCGCTCAGCGTCCGTCATGCCTCACTCCGGTTCCGGGGCCACGATCCCATAGATCACGTTGTCGATCCACTTCCCGCCCCGCAGGATGCACCTGGGCTGGAAGCCTTCCTTGATGAAGCCGGCGGCCAGTGCGCACTTCTGCGAGGCGTGGTTGGTGTCCAGCACGTCGGCCTGAAGACGGTGAAGGTTCAGGACGTTGAAGCAGAAAGCGATTCCCGCCTCGACCAGATTCTTGCCCAGGCCCTCGCCTCGATAGGGGCGGTAAATGTCCCAGCCGACAGAGGCGCGGCGGGATTGCCAGTCGATGCCTAGTATCTTGAACACCCCGACGTTGCTCAGGCCGGCGTGGTTCGGACGCGGCGCCGGGGCGGGCATGTCGTCTGCCGGCTCGTCCGTACAGGCCACGAGGACTAGATTGCCGGGGGCGTGAACGTTCTCGCGGTCCAGCGCCTCCAGCCATCGCCTCTGACTGTCCGCGCTGACGAAGGAGATGCGGTGCGTGCCGAACCAACTCTCGTTCTTGAGGTCGGTCAGGTCCGACAGGTCGCCCGCATTGACGCGGCGGAACAGGATGCCGTTCCGGTGTCGGTAGAGGTATTCCATCACCATCCCTCCCTGATGCAATCGACGATGTACTCGCGGTCCTCCGCCGTCACCCACCAGCCGCAAGGGATGCAGATCATCTCCCGCTCCAGAATATCCATCCCCGGCAGGTGACAGCGGAACTCCTTCACGCAGTCGTGCTTGTCGTTGCGGGCGTGGACCTGGCTGACGGCGATTCCCTTCTCCGTCATCTTACGGACGAAGCCATCTCGGTCCTCCACGCGGACGGTGTAGACCCAGAAGGAGGATTCACGGTCCGGCTTGTTCTCCATCAGAGTCAGGCCGGGCGTGCTTGCCAGCGCCTTGTTGTAGAAGCGGCCATTGGAACGGTGGACGCCCACCAACCCATCGACGTATGGAAAGTTTGCCAGCCCGATGCTCGCGGCGATGTCGTTCATGTGGAACTTGAAGCCCCATTCCTTCACGTTCTGGGCGCAGCGGAAGTCGGCGGAGCTGTCGCGGTCGAGGCCGTACCAGCGGAGGAGTTTGGCCCGACGGTAGTGGGCCTCATTTGGCGAGACCATGCAGCCGCCGTCGCCGGTCGTCAGGTGCTTGATGGCCTGGAACGAAAAGACGGCCGTGTTGCCGTGCGCCCCGATGGGCTTGCCTCGATAGGTCGCGCCCCACGCATGGGCGCAGTCCTCGATGACGAACATCATCTTGCACCCTTTGCGAATCGCCTCAATGCGATCAAGGTCGCAAGGATATCCACCCCAATGCACTACCATAATGGCGAGCGTGTTGGCGTTTATTTTGCGGCACGCATCGTTCAAATCCATGTTGCCCGTGTTAGGGTCCACGTCCGCCCAGCGAATCTTCAGCCCTTCGGCAAGAATGGCGAAACTGGTCGCCGTGCAGGTCAGCGGCGTCGTCAGAACTTCGGTGTCAGGGTACGTTCCCTTGAGCATGTGGACGGCCAACTGCAACCCAGACGTGGCGCTGTTGAGCGTGTTGATCCACGGATAATTGAAGTGGCATCGCAATTCGTTCTCAAACTTCTCGACGCGCGGACCCTGGCCGACGTAGCCGCTCTCCAGCACCTTCGCCACGGCCGGCGAGGCGTCCGGGTGCATGAAGACCTTGAACAGAGGGATTGGCTTCACAGATCGACGCCTCCGGCCTTGTACCACGCCTTCATTCGCGTCAGTGAATCAGGGCGGGCGTCCGGCCTCACCTTGCGCACCCACCCGTATTCCCTGATGAGGTTCAGCGTCTCGGCGCGAACGTCGGCGGGGACCTGATTCATCCACCAACCGGCCTCCCTCTCCAGCCAGAAGCCGATGTTGCTGATGATCGCCGGATCGGTCAGACTTCCGCCCTGCAAATTGACCATATCCTGGGCGCGCGTCCCGCCCCAGAAGTGGACGGCCCAGCAGGCGTCGCGGCACTCGTTGTAGCCCATCGGCAGCGCCGGATCGACGCCGTAGAACGTGCCCAGCGGTATGCCCCGCGCGTCGTCGCGGATCGTCCGGGACGGGCAGATCGAATAAGTGTAGCCTGCCTCCAAGGCCCAGAAGTGGAACATCTGACCCGGCTCGTACCAGCCCGGACCGCGCGTCAAACCCGCCGGCCTCTCCCTCAGAACCGTTCCGGGCGGCCAGCCGCGCCGGTCGGAGAACGGGCCTTTCAGGATTTCTTCGTGACCATCTGGGATCGGCTCGGATAGCGCGAAGCCGTCGCCCCACCGGAAATGGCGGTCGGGGTTCGCGGCGCTCGCATCGGCCATCCGCTTGACGGCCTGAGCGTTGTACAAGGCGAAGGAACAGCAGACGCCGAGTTCGGAGTGAAGCGCGCCAATGCCGTAGTCCGTTGGGCGCAGGCGAGAAAGGAACTCCGTGAGCCAACTCGGGCGCATGACGATGCAGTCGCTGTCGATGGGGACGAAGTAGTCCATCGGCCAGGATGACTTGAACGCAATGTCGATGGCGACCGAGTGGCTGTGCAAGACCTTGTTCTCGACGACCCGCACGCCCTCGCCCAGTCGCGTCTTCGTGACGCCGTAAATGGACGGACTATTCTCCCACGAATTATCGACGACCACGATCTCCACGCCGAAGCCGTCCGCCGCGCCCTCGGCCAGCGTCCGCTTCAGCGCGGCCAAGCACGCCTGCGTCCAGAACCACGTGTAACTGTGTGTAATGGCGACGACGATCCTAGGCACGTTCAATCTCCGCAGAAGTCAGGGATCGGCTCCCAATCGAGAAGCCGCTGTTGCTCATGATCCGTCATCGACCGCCGCAGGATGTGTCCCGGCAGCATCCCCATCGACGCCTCATAGCGAACGCCAGGGGCGCCCGCGTTAAACGGAACGCCCAGTTGACGCCGCACGTCGGCCTCCAAGCAGTCGCGCAGGGCCACGATCTCGTCGGCCGACAAATGATCGGTGAAGACGAAGGATTTGTATTGCCCCGGAATCCCCTTGTAGTAGACCGCCTCTCCCTGGAAGTCCGTCTCGCAGGCGTGCAGGCGGTCCCCCGACCTGGCGGTGTATGTCCATATTCCGGGCGTCGTCTCGACGGCGCGATCGTAGTACGGGGTTCCGGGGTAGGTGGTAATCACCGTGGCGTCGAAGTCGTCCGGCCTTTCTTCCAGCAACCAATCCTCCGTGTCCTGAACCGTACGCAGACTCTCCCCCGCGTGACCCAGCGACATGAGCGCCTTGACTTTCAGACCGTGCCTTCGCGCCGTCCGCAGGCAGCGCGTGTTGTCCTCGCGCGTGGCCTTCTTGTTGATGTTTTCCAGAACCCGTGGCGAACCCGACTCAAAGCCGACCAGGAGCCAGCGGAAGCCGGCGCGGTACATGGCCTCGGCCTGACGGTCGGTGAACAGTTCCGCCTTGACGAAGCCGCGCAAGTGCCAGTCAATCCCCATCGCGGCGATGGCGTCCATGAGTTCAACGACCTGCCTGTTCACGTTCAACTCGTCGTCGTAGAACATGAGCCCACGCACGCCGTAGGCCTCATGCAAATGCGCCATTTCGGCGACGATGCTTTCGGTGGACCTCGTGCGGATGCGGCGCAGCATGGGCGACTCGCGCCCTCCGCAGAAGGCGCAGGCGAACGGGCAGCCTAGCTGCGCGATCATCGACAGGGCCGGAACTCCGTCGATGGAGTAGTGGTAACTCCTCACGTCCACCAGATGCCGGGCGGCCCAGGGCAGGCTCTCGTAGCGGGCGTCGGTCAGGAAGTACGGCCCCTTGGGGTCGTCGGCGTCGATCAGGCGGGGCGCTTCGACCGCGACGGCGGCAAAGATAGCCCCCTCTCCATCGCCGGCCACCAGCACGTCAAACATCTCTTTCAACCGCGACAGCGCTTCGCCGGCGCGGGCGGCGCCTTTCTTGAAGGCCGCGTGGACCAGCGTGACGTGCGGGCCGCCCAGGATCAGACGCAGGCCGATCTGCTCCCGCAGCACGGAGACGATCCGCGCGACGGCCGGCATCTGCGGGGTCGTGGCGGTGATCCCGTAAGTCCACCCGCTAAAGTGGCGGGCGTGGAATCGGACGGCTTCCTCGTAATTCATAATCCCGGACAAGTCCAGAATCTCGACGGGAACGCCGGCGCGTTCCAAGACGGCGGCGACGCGCAGGACGCCGAGCGACATAAACACGCGCTCGTCCAGGAGGAAGCAGGACGGCGGGATGACGAGGCAGACTGGCTTCACCATGCCCCTTTTGTGCGTTTGATGAACTCACGGGCTAGACGCACACGCTCGGCCAGTGGAACCATCGTCAGGTGCGCCGCCCAGTCCCCCGGCCGCCACGGCTCGCGCACGCTGGGGTGAATCTCGACGGGTACGGCGGAGAAAACGCGGCTGGGGTGGACGTGAATCACGCCCTTGAACGGACCCCTGGCCGCCTCGCGCACATGGTTCTGTTCGTGAAACTCGCAGGAATAATCGTCCTTGTGTTCCAGCACCCACCGGATCAGGGGCAGGCTGTCGGGGAAGGCGGCGAAGCAGCAGTTGGTCAGCATCCACGGCTCGGTCGCGTCCTGCCCCCAGTCGCGCGAGCAGTGATAGCCCGATTCGCCCGGCGGGACGAAATGGGGGTTGGTTATCACCATGTCGGCGTCCATCCAGATCACGTGGTCACAGAGGCCGGAACCGTCGTGATAAGGCGAATAGGATGATTTCGGCGGAAGGTCGAAGGCGCTCAGGAGGCGACGCATCTTCCACCACGACGGGTGTTCCGTGTTGCCCAGACCCTCCCTCATGCACGCGAAAGTGAAGCCTTGGCGCTTGGCATAGGCGAGCATCAGCGGCTCGGTCAGTTTACCCAGCGGCGCGAATGCGTCGTCGTAGCCGGTCAGCAGCAAAGTCTTCACCCGCCGTACTCCTTCTTGAACGCCTTCCACGACGGCACCGCGTGACCGTAATGGATGGCACGGTAAACGCGCACGGCGAACTGGCGCTTGAGGGGAGACAGCCTCTTGAAGAAGCAGTGGAAGTGGTCGTAGAAGGGGCCGTGGGTGTGGTTGGGCTGGTAGATGTTCCGGTTGCCAGGAACCAGCGTCTCGTGCATCTTCGTGTTGGCGTCCCAGTGAACGTCGTCGCGGTTGCGCACCAGCCGAATCTGGTAGTCCGGCCGCGTGTGCCAGTTCTGCGTGGGGCGCTTGAAGGTGAAGTCGTGCCAGTGGCGGCGGATCATGCACACGGCGTCGAGGTCGCCGTGCTGGATGAAGTCCTTGACCCAGGCCGCCTGGTTGTATACTTCGCCGAACGAGACGGACAGTTTCGCGCCCAGTTTAGACAGGTTCTCCCAGTTGGCCGGACATTGGCCCGGCTCGCCGGTGTCGTACTCCTGCAAGACCTGTTGCTCAACTTCCAGCGATGTGTTCTCACCCGAACAGGTCAGAACCTGGCCCGAGTGGAGGAATCGTTCGTCGGCGTCGAGCAGCATCACGTAGTCCGTCTTGCAGGCTCTGACAGCCGCCGTGCGGACGATGCCGAAGCCCTCGTTGATCGAGCCGCGGTGGATGGGGATGCGCCACTTTTCCAGTATCTCAATGGAGCCATCGTCGCTTTCCTCGCCGTTCGGACCGGCCTGGTAGGCGGCAATGTCGTCGGCCCAGCGCGAAGCGGATTCGAGCCAGCCTGGGAGGGCGTCTGCCTCATTAAAAAAGTTCAAGCACGCCCCAAGCGTCTTCATCAGCCGTTCCTCTTAACAACCAAGAATCCGTTGCACGGCCCCAGGTGGTCCCAACTGTCCTTGATGCCCTTGGCGCGGTAGGTCGCCTCGACCGACCAACCGGGGCGAATGAACATCGCCGCCCATGTCGCCAGCGTCAGTCGGTGAACGTGGGTCATGTCCAGTTCATATTCTTCGGCTATGTAGCGCTCTCCGTCCTTCGCGGACAGCGGCACGACGACGAAGAGGCCGACGTGCGCCTTCTGCATCAAGTTCTCGACCGTCGCCTCAAGTTCGACGACATGCTCCAGAACGTCCTTGGCGATGATCCAGTCGTAGTAACGGCTCACCCGCTTGTCGCAGGTCAGGAACGGCTTCACGTCGGGGTGACAATTTTCCACGGCCCATTGTGAGGCATCGACGCCGAACGCCGTGTAGCCGAGTTCGCGGAACGCCTTGACGACGTAGCCCCTGGCCGCGCCGAAGTCGCAGATCGTCTCTTCGGGCTTGATCCCCAGCCGGGCGGCCATCACCCGCGCCATGGGGATCGTCAGCATCGGCATCCATGAGTAGTTCGTGTAGCACGACTTGCCTGTTTCCTTGCCGCGAAGGAAGTACGACTCGTCGTAGGCTTCGCCGCTCATTTCTTCACCACGCAGGTTTTCTCGCTGCCGAACACTGTCCGCTGTGCGTCCGTGAACGCCTCGTCCACGGCCTTGCGGACGCCAGCGCATGGTTGCCAATCGTAATCGTCGATGAACAGCTTCCCGCCCTCGACTAGGCGGGGCCAGAAGAAGGCGATGGCGTCCTTTGTGGTCTGGTAAGTGTCGCCGTCGATCACGACGAAGCAGAACCTCGCCGACGATTCGCCATTCACCGATTCGGGGAAGACGCCGACGTGGTAATGGGTTCGTGCGTCTGAACCCACGACCTTCTTGCACTCGGCGAGGTCGGCGGCCCATTCCCCTTTTCTGTGGTGACATAGCGGGTCCTCGTGGGGATTGCCCGACCATGTGTCGAACAGGTGCAGCTCCTTCTCCGGCGCCAGCCGCCGCATGACGAGGGAACATGCCCCCCGGTATGCTCCAACGTCCGCTGCGGCGGCTGGCAAGTCCTTCACCGACAGGAACTGATCGGCCAGGAGCTTCATCTTTGGGAACGGGTTCGGGCTCAGATTGGCGGCCTCCCGACATGCCGTCAGAACGTCCACCTGCTTGATGACGGTCTGGATGATCCTGGTTGAAGTCTGTGTGCGCGAGCCGTCGGTGACGACCACCTTTCCACCGTAGGATTCCACGAAGTCCTTGCCGACGATCTCTTCCAGTTTGTGGTCGGAGCCGTTGGTCAGGACCGCGGGGCGAAGTTTGTGAATCAGACGAAGGGCGTTGTCGCCGTCGAAGACCTGAACGTCATCGACGCAGCGCATGGCCCTCAAGACGAATTCCCTTTCGGCCTGATTGTGTATGGGGCGATCCGCGCCCTTGAGGGAGCGGACGGAAGCGTCGGAATTGAGCGCCACGACCAGACGATTTCCGAATGAGCGCGATTCCTCAAGGTGGCGTATGTGGCCTGCATGGAGTATGTCGAAGCAGCCCGTGGTGAGCACCGTCCTCGTTTCCAGTTCCTCCTGAATCCGTTTGACGACGTACTCGGCATCGGGGTCCTCCACAAACTCGCGCAGGGATTGCACGCCGCACCATTCGTAACGGTAGTCCTGCATGTTCGAGTCGGGCGGCTGCATGGCCAGAAGCGGAATTCCGCAGGCGCCTGCGACCCAGCCGACGCCAGTGTTCCCACAGGACACGAGGCGGTGACGACAGACTTCGGGGAGCAGGTCCTTGAACGGAGGGTAGATGCGACGGTAGAGACCGCCGGCTTTCAGGTCCTCGCAGAACTCTCCGTGATGGTTGACCGTGACCTTGACGCCGCTCTCCACAAGCAAGCGAGTCACTCTGTCCCAGAACGCAAACGTGAACGTCCCGTTGCCCTGGCATTTGGCATAGGGCGCGATCAGCACGTCGTATTCTGGTGGGACGACGGGATGCGCGATCAGGTCGTCGGCAAACTCCGCGCCGCCTTCGCATGGCCCTTCTGGCTTGTTCTCCTGGCCATAGTAGACGTACTCGAAGACGTTCTTTCGACCCAATCCGCGCTCACCGCCGCAGAGAACGCCCTGCCTGTGGCCTCCGTCGATCCGCCGGTAGAGTTCGCGGTAGTGGTCGAATTTCCGCCCGTCGATCTCGCGGCGGTTGAACGCCTTGTTCCAACTGTCGAACCGTTGGTCCATGTTCCCCGGATGGAACGTGTCGTAGACGACCTCGACGTGGAAGGTCTCGATGAACTTGTCCCAGAGGAAGTTGAGTGGGGATTTGGGGGAGAGGCCGAGCAGGTAGCGCGAGCAGGGAGTTGCCCGCGCCATCAGGTACGCCGCCTTGACGGAGACGATGGTGTCGCCGAGGAACTGGCCCATGTCGGGGTGGCCGTTAAAGGCCAGATAAAGCACGCTCATTCGCGTTCGCTCCCGTACAACTCCTCGACCAGCACCGTGTACGCCTCCAGCGCGGCCTCCAGCCGTTTGCGCTGCCGGTGGTCGCCCATGTTCTTTCGTTTCTCGATGGCCTCGCGGACGGTAGAGACCAGTTCTTTCAGGACGGCCTCGAAACGGTCTGCGTCGGACTCTCCCACCCCGCTTTCCGTGCCTTGCTCTCGAGCCATTGAAGATAAGCCTCCAACGCGATGATGTCTCTGTCGCGGTAATGGCCGAAGCGACATTCTCGCGCCCGGAGAAGGTCGTCCTCGACCTCGGTGAGGCGAAGGAGCCAGTCGCCCTTGGTCAGTTTCATTCCATGACTCCGATTACGAATCGTCCCAGCAACGGCAACCTGCCCAGTCGTCGCGGCATGACTTGCAGAGCAGGGAATCGACCTCATGAAGAAGTCTGATCTGCTTGTCGCTGAATCCCAGCGCTCGCAGGCCATCCACGAACAACGTCTCTTCCCCTGAAGGCTTCAGACGGTCGTTTTCTTCGTCAAGAGCCTCGTTGTAACGCGCCGCCTCAACGAGTTTAGCGACCCGACTGGAATGCCAAGAGGCTAGATCGGGGCTTCTCACGCTTCCATGACCCCCAGCAACTCGTCCTCGCGGATCAGAAGGAGTGTGTCGTCGCCGGGGACAGTGGTGCCGGCGTACTGGTTGAAGATGACGACCATTTCTGGGCGAATGCGCTGCTCATCGCCTTTCATGCTCTTTTCGCACTTGCAGTCCGGCCCCACCGCAAGCACTTCCCCGCTCTGCGGTTTGGGAGCGAACTTCTCGGGCAGGAGGATGCGGCCCTGCTGCTTCTGCGGCTCGGATAGACGCAGGAGAACGCGGTCGCCAAGGGGGATGATCTTCTTGTCCGACTTCATTCCTTCCTCCGGTTCGCTTCCCGTTCACGCATTTCGCGGCACGACTGACACGGGCAAGACGGATGGCCGAAGCCGCGCTCGAAGTGCGTGATCCTCTCCCGCGCCGCGTCAGCCGACGGTCCTGAATGGTTGCCGTTGCAGTCTGAGCGACCACAGAACCAGCATGGTTCGTTGTCGTAGCCGGGGAAGTAGCCCATCACTTCACCATCAAGGCCGCCAATTGATCGGCAAGCTGGTTCACTTCGGCGCGGACCTCTTCCAGCGTCCAGTAGTGGCCTTCTGGTATGCCGTGGAAGATGTAATCTCGCATTTTCGCGTCGATGGTCGGACAGAGATCAAAGGCATGAGCGCAGTCAAACCCGAACCACCACACATCGTCGCCCTCGCCCGGCTTGGGAGTGTGGCAGATGTGGCCATGGCAAGCGTCCGAATAGGTCAGGCCGCCATGCACCTCCAAGTCAACCTCGCCGTAGCGCTTGCCGTGCAACGGGTGAGTTGGAGGCACGCCGACGTAACCGCACCATGCGCCGTTTCCGCCACGGTGAGTGATGCAAGGCAGACCATTGTGTTCCCATTCGGCGCGATCCGGCTCGTTGGCCCACGGACCGTCTCCCCATGAAGGGCGGTCGGCGGCGTTCATTTCGCAGCAGCGGCATTCCGAGGCAATCATAACTTCGCCTTTGGCTTGTTCCAGTATGGGCTTCGGCACTTCGGGTTCGGACAGCGCGGCGGGAACGGCTTGCGCGAAAACCAGCGCCATCCGCAACGCAAGCAGGTCTTTAATTCCCTCAGCGCGGTTCCCATGTGGAGGGATAGTAACCCGGCCTCATGCCGTCGTCAAGAGCGCGACCTTCGACGCCACGTCGTCGGGGCGGATAAGGCTCATACAACGGGGAATCGGTTCGTCGCCCGGTTGAGGTTGCTCGCAAAGCGAGTTGTTCTGTTCGGCGTTGTCGGGCAGGGCGATGACGCGCGACTTCCAGCACCCTCCGTCTCGACAGCAGGAGAGCGAGCCGATGGTGTGCAGGAGTTGGCAACGAGGGTACGAGTTCCATTGGACCGGCTCGCGCCCGCCCATGATCGTCACGCAGCGTTTTTCCAGGGCCGCCGCCAAATGGTGGAGCATCGTCACGCCGCACAGAACGCCGTCCGCGTGCCAGCAGAGGCGGATCAATTGCCTCAGGTCGGTCTTGCCGACGAGGTTCAGGACGTTCCTGAGCGGTGGATGATGATGCTCTGCCGCGCCGACTTGCACGAACACGACCTTGCCCCGGAGTGAATCGACGACGCGCTGGAAGGATTCCGTTCCCCAGTGCTTGCAGGTGTAGTCATTCTTTCGCCCGGCGTTGACGAGCCAGAACCTCCCCTTGTATTTGAACGCCTCCTCGACCTGATTCATCCAGCCCTTCTCCTCGGCGCTGAGCCACACCATCGGCCTGTTCGTCGCCAGTGGAACGCGGACTTGCAGATTGTCCTCGAAATATGAGCAGTACGCTTGCATGAAATGGATGCCCCTCTGGTTGCACTCGTTCACCAAAGGATAATGCGTATCCATTTCCTCCCATTTCTCCTCGCGCGCCTTATCCAGCGGCTCGACCTCCGGGCTGTTCTCGAAGATCGCCGGGCAGGCTGTATCGACGGCGATCCGGAACCTTCCGGGGTGCGCCTTGTGCAGCGAGTGGATCGCGGCGGTCATCACGAGAACGTCGCCGGGGGAAAGGTGGTTCCTGAGGATCAGTTTCCGCGCGTCGGGCATCGTTCCCCTCGTCCTGTGTGGGCACGTCTCGCATTCGGCCAGCGTCGTCTCGTGATCCGATTCGCCGATTCTAAGCGACGGACAGACGCACCGGAATACCTCCAGTTGTTTGCCGCCGCAGGGGGCGCAGGCTCGCGTCTTCACCGTGCCGTCTTCGTTGCGGGCGCGGCGGCTTAAAAAGGCGCATTTGAGATACGACAATTTTCTACTGGTAAAATTACCAGTAGCGTCCCAGAGGGCGCGGTAGTCGAGGCGGGTGGAGTACAAGAAACACACACGGCAGGATTCGACGGGCTGGTCCGGGGGATGGCCGCAGGGCTTCATGAAGAAGATTCTATTTGATTCTCGGGGCGGGCGCGGTAGAGTGGGCCTGAAAGAAAAAGGCCGCCGAGAGCCTGCCAAGACTTCTCGACGGCCAAACACGTGACGGCGAGATCAGCATATCAAATTGCACTTCTCGCCGTCTAGGCCATAGCCCCCGGATGGGCAACGCTGAATCAAGAGGTCTGCGAAGTGACACGGCCAGCGGCAAGGCTAATTACGACCGATAAAACAGCAACGTCGTGAGACGTGGCGAAAGGCCGCTGCGCATGGATTCCACGCGAAAAGTATGGAGGGGTAGGGGAGGTGCGCTATTCGTTCGGAGTACAAGCGAAGGAGATGGGCATGGGGTCATCAAACTACGTCCACCTGAACGTCGATAGGGTCGTCCGGCTCGGAATCCGTCGTTCTACGTACAAATGACGTAGAAGTTGGTCTTCATCCGGCGAAAGCGGGATTGCTTTCTTACGGCACTTCATGGTAGATTACGTCCCTCTACTCGGAAGTGTGCGTGATGGTTGGCGCCGTAGCGCACCCCTCCCGAGAACTTGTGACGCACCTTGGGCACGGCCACGAGCCGTGCCCCCAGCTTTTAGAACGGGAACTCAAGTATCTGGTTGCTCGAATCGCGTGCTGTGCAAGTTCCTCTGCCACAATCTCTGCTGTCTGATTCAGGAAGAGTGCGAGCTGGGCATCGCCCCGATCTTCTGGCCGGAAGCCGGTAGTGGTACACTTTCGCTAGTCACCCATCCGCATTGTCCGTGATAGCGGCACGCGGGTTGTGATTGTGAAATCACTTCCATGCGCCTAGGGGATGGGTTGTCACCTTGGGCAGGTGGAAAGAAGAGGAGTCGAATACCCATGATGAGTTTCACGCCAGAACGACCGGAATGCATCATCTTTCACGAAGTCAACCGTCGCGACTGGCCGACGCTCGCCGTGCGCCTCATGTGGGAATATCAGGTTGGCGTTGACGTTCACGCCCTGGGCCAAGCCTGCGAGCGGGTTCTTGCGGAAATGAGGAACGTCGCTTTCCACTACTGGAGCCGGGGAATGTGGCGTCTGTGGCTCAAGAAACGACTGCACGAATGCGGAGTCTTCAAGGGAGGAAACGAGGTGCCATTCTCGGACAGCCATTGGAGTCGGTCTCCACGGAATAATAGAGATGGGAGCCTCAACTATCCGCACATAAACGATCCTGATGGGCTGATTCGGACGCTTCGCTCAACCTACTCCGGCACGGCGTCTTACCGCCATTACGGAATCACCGCGTCTCACGTTTCCTGAAAGGAGTCCACCCATGACTAACGCCGCTCCGTGACCGAATGGATCGCCGAACAAAAGGGGCTCGCATGATCCTCTCCCGCCGCGCCGCCCACATCCTTTTGGGCCTGTCCCTGATGGACCGGCTCGACTACCTCGTCCCCAAGGCGCGCCCCGGCATCGTCACCCAGCCCGACGATCAGGAGTGGCGCTCCATCCCGCTGGACTATGCCATGAGGCACCTGCGCTGGGCGGCGAAGAAGGCGGTGAGGCTGGAGAGGAAGAACCTGCCGATGGGGCCGTGCTTGCCGCGTATAATCCGATAGGAGGCTCATCCATGAAACGCCGCAATATCCTCTTCGTCCTCGTCCCGGTCGCGCTGGCCGGAGCCTGTCTGTTCGCCGCCGCGTGGAAGATGGCGCATCCACGGGAGAATCCGCCGAGCGATTACGCCGAGTTCGTCAGTCGCACTTCCGATCTCGGCCTCCATTCCTCCGTCTGCCCTTCCTGCCTCTACCTCAGCGTTGACGACGTGCCCTTTGACGATCTCAATCATTTGACGACCTCCGAGGAGGACTCGTCGCGGTGGAAGGGCGTCGTGTGTTGTTCCCGGATCGGCCCCAGCCACGTCATGGACTGGGACGGTGTTCGCATGGGTCCGTGGCTCATCCGCGGGGACCGGGACATAACCAGAAAGGTCGTGGCCCGGATCACTCAGTCACGACGACCGTAAAGTTCTGGCCGGCGCAGCATCCGCTCAGGCCAGTCATGTTGAACGTCTGCATGAAGGGGAGGCACATTCCTCCAGCCTGGGCTGATGTCGTAGGCACGAAGCATGATGACCCGCCGCCTGCCGAGATTTGCAGCGTCCACACACTTCCGGAGCACACCAACTGAACCGACGACGTGAAGCCGCACAGGGTCGTGCTTGCGGTCCACGTTTGGCCGCCAGCCCATTGAATCGGCACGGTCCCGCTCAGGAAGCCCGAAAAGGTTGCGTAAAGCGTCGTCGGCAGAAGGTTCGGGCAGCACGTCGTTGAAATCGTCCCGGCAATTCCAGATGACGAACTGGAAGAACTCGAACCGCTCGATGAGGAAGATGAACTGGACGACGGGCTCGCGCTCGGAGCGGCCGACGAAACGGGAGGCGGCTGAACCGACGATGTTGGCGGCGGACTGGTAGATGGAAGGCTTACCGATGGTTGGGAACTGAGCGACGGCTTCGGCGAGGATGGCGACGACGGAGATGGGATGCCGGAAGACGACGGCAGCCTCGACGATGGAAAACTTGAAGACGGAACCGAGGGTGACGCGACCGACGGACTGGAAGAACTCGCCGGAATTCCACCGCAGCAGGCCAGACTGACGACGAAGAGAGGCTTGCCCTGCCAGGTCGAGATGAGGCGTCCTTGAAAGACTCCTTTGGGGAAACTCAGAAGATTCGGCTCCCACGCGAACGCGGGCTCACGGTCGCGCAGGACGAGGTTCTTGTCGTCCCACTGTTCCAATAGGGCAGGCGCGACGCCTCCGACCGAAGGCCCTGTGACCCGCATGAGTTGGCGAAGGGGAGGATAGCCGGGAGGAATTGGCCCAAGGTAGGGCGGTCGAATGCCGGTGAGGTTGTCGTCCATCGCAACCTCAGAAATAGGTGACGCAAGCCCCGGCCCACGCCGCCGCGTTCCCGCCGCCCAGCGCGGCATCGACCGCCTGAAGCGCCGCCAATTGCTTCCACCCTTCTGTGACCGAGACCGAGACGCCCTGCACGGTCTGGCTCAAATCCTGCCCGCCGGACAGAAACCCATTCAGCCACGACCACGAGGGCGGTGTGAGCATCAGGAACGCGCCCTGGACATATTCGGGAACGGCGGTCGTGTTTCCAGTCGAGCCGGAATCCGGCGCTGAGGCCACGCCAGTCGCCGAAGCCGACTGATCCGGCACGTCGTCGTAAAGGCCGGAGACGCGCATGGCCTGAAGAGTCAACGCGCCGGGCAGCGTTGAGGTCAGAACCAGATCGTTCGTCCCGCCAGAATCAATCGTCGCGGACAGGATCGCCAGACTGCCGGCCAATGACGCAGCGCCGGGCAGGATCGCCTCCGCATCGACGCCCAGCGTGTATGGCCCCCAGCGCACTGATCCGACCAGACCGGCGCTGCCGACGACGCTTGCGACGGCGACGAGGAGGGAATTGCTGGGGATCGTGAGTGAGGAAAGCGTCAGCGTTGAGACGGGGACGGGGTAGCCTCCTTGAGTTTTTCCCAGCGACGCTCGCGCGACCGGCGCGGCGGAACTGGATGAGGAAGCCGACGAAAATCCCTGCGTCGGGCAACAGGTCGCAACGTAAAGAGGGAGGCCATGATACGAGGAGACAAGTCGGCAGTCGTAGACGGGGCGCGAGAGACCGGGAATGGGATAAAGTTGCAGTCCGTTTGGCTCGTGGACCCAGCACGCCTCGCGGCGTCTCAGAACCAGGGCCGGTGAGAACTGCTGAACGAACCCCGGATAGATGTTGTTGACGGTGACGGGTCCGCTGACCTCGCAGAGTTGGGGAAGCTCCGGATACAGGGGGGCGGTTGGCCCAAGACGCGGCGCCTGAAGATTGGTCGAGTCACGATCCATCCCACAACTCCCCGAACGGCGGTTGGGGGCCTCGAGTGATTGTCGTCGTGAACCCTTGCCCCGTCCGAGCCTGCGCCCACCTTATTCCGTCCACCATCGAGCCGGTGATGAATGGAAGGACGCCCGTGTAAACCTGCCGCAGATAACCGAACGTGCCGCGGTAGACCCTCTGGTAATACTGGCCGGCTCTCTGGATCGCTATCGCGTTCGCTTGCGCCACGTCAGCCGCCAAGGCATTCCCGTCGATGTCGAACCGGACCGTGAAGTCGTCCCAAATATACTCCGTTCCTGGGGCGGAAGCGAATTGAGAGAAACCGGCCTGCGTCGCGGTGATCGTCTCCTGATGAAAGGGCGTCGTCCACCACTGGAGGCTGTCTCTGCGAACCGTCTCCTCGGTCCCGTAGTATTCATTCCTGCGGTGGAAAAGAACGATGATATTGCCGGGAACGCGCCCCGCGCCGAGGTCGATGTACTCGTAATCGTCCTCGATCGCGTCCCCCTCGTACTTGGCCTGCAAGCCTGCAAAGGCAGCATCGGTCGCGCCGACGACGACGATCCCGTACTGAGGGGAGTTGGTGTGATCCGCGGAGACCTGCATCCCGGTCAGTTCGAGGATTCGGTTCAGGGCGTCCCACGCGCCGACGCCGGGGAAACTGAACCCTTCCGGTGTGGCAGTGGGAAACGAAGGCAACCCCGGAAAAGTTCCCAGAAACGTCCCCATCTGGCCCCACAGGTCCCCGACCATCCCGTTCCAGTCCCACGGAACTCCCGCGTTCATCGACCCTGAGTAATACTGCCCCGGATACGCCGGCGCGACGATGTTGTATTGACTTGTCGTGGGGAACTGAAACCACGGCGACCAGAGGATTCCACGGTTGTCTGTCAACTCAACGAGGTATACCGCATCCGGATCGGCGGTGTTCCCCCGGCTGACGCACCAGGCATGGATGATCGAGAGGTTCTGGAAGGTAAGGGAGGTTCCGGTCTTAACATCGGTGAAGTTCAACTGGAAATTCGTGGCGTACTTGTTCTGGACGTTGTTGAGGTCGCTGCGAAGGACGAGAACGTAGCCTCGTGACGGCCATCTTCCGGCGGGGCAGTAGAGCGAGTTCGCCAGTTCGAGCCTGTGCGCCCTCTCCCGTCCGAAGCGAATCCTGTTGGCGCGTTCGGGGATCGGGTCTTGCAGGGGCAAGGTTACGGCCGCCTGCACGCCTTGTTGGTACGCCTGGAAGAGCGCGTTGGTTGGCATGGAGGCTCGATGATGAACTGGTCGGGCGGAACATTTTCAGGCCACTTCATACCGGCCCAGAAGGCTTCCATGATGCTCTTGTGGTACGTCTGCTCGACCCAGCGATTGCCTTCAGGGCGGCTCATGCACCACTCGCCGCCGATGGTGTTGCTGATCTGGAAGCCGTCGAAATGAAGGGTGAGGCCGCCGTGGTCGTTCATGACCACGCGCGTCGCCCTGTCGTAGAAGACCATCAGTACCCCTCGACGGACCCGTCCGCGTGAACGACGGCGTGAATCTCCAGCGGCTTTTGCCTGGAGGCGTAGACCGACTCGGCGATCACCCAGCCTTCCTTCAGACCCACGCGCGCGAAGGTCAGGACGGCCGGCTCGACGCAGCGCTCCTCGCCGGTGTCTGCGTCGATGACAAGCTTGCCGTACTTGGCCTTGGCCGACTCGATCCGTTCGAGAAGCATCTTCTCCGCCTCTTCGCGGGGCACGCCTGGCGCCATGCGCACGGCCAGCGTCATTGGGTCCGTTCCGGTCTGGCGCGGCTTGGTGCAGATGCGCTCGAAGATGTGGACGTTGTTTTGGGCCGTGCGGAGGATCGAGGGGTCGGTGGGCTTGGGCTCGCGCTTGTAGATCAGGGAGCCGTCCTGTTGCCGCTCGAACTTCGTCTCGACTTCTGCAACTGCCGTCATGTTTTTTCTCCGTGTGTCCCGTCCGATTGTATCCTTTTGCCCGTGCGCCGCCATTTCATTTCGCCGACGCACTCCCAGCCGGACGAGGGAGGCTCGGTGCCGTAGGCGTATTCGGAGGCTTCTTCCTCGCGCTGCCGCAACTGCCGCAGCCGCAACTGCCGCTCGACGCCGTTGGCCCGCTTGTGGGCATCGTCGTAACTGAGGCCCTGCTTTATCAGCCGCGACTCGTAGGCTTCGTGGTAGATGATGAAGGCGATGTCCTGCGACTGGACTTCCACCCCATCAATCCAGATTTCGTCCTTGGGGATGAATGGATAGCGGTAGCCATTGCCGCCTTCAAAGATAGTCCATTTCGTATTTTACTTTGATCTCGTCCCCGTCCACAAGGAAGACGCTCTTGCCGTCCACCTTGCCTATGAGCGTCTTTTCCACATCCGCAGGGATGATCTGTTCGGACATTTTCAGGCTCCTAAAATGAACGGGGTGATCCGGGGTTGCAGCTAAAGTCAGCCGCTCGTAGACGCCGGCGTTTTGGCGCAGGCGACACATTGTTTCCATAGTTCTTCGTCCACTGGGTCCGGCTTTTTCGGGAGGTCGTCGTCCTTCCAGTGATCGCATTTCGTCTTGCCGCAAATGGCGCATTCGACGCCATCAGCCTCATCGGGGTCGGGGTCCTTGTCCTTGCCGCCGGGTTCGGCGATGGAGAAGGATGCGGCAGGAGACTCCAAGCCGATGTCGGCATGGCCGCCGCCGGGAATCTCCACGCGGCGGGAGAACAACTCCTGAAGCATCTGGCGTCGCTTTACTGGGGGCTCGGCCATAATCCCTTCGCTTTCCAGAAGGCGCTGCAACTCGGGAATGCGGACTCCACAACGTTCAATTCGGCTGCGTTCATCGGCCTCTCGCCAATGCCATGAAGCAAACGGCTGAATTCGGCGAATCCTTCCGCCGGATGCGTCGTGGCGTACCCGGTGAGAATGTTGCGTTCAGGCGCAGAAGGGGCGACCAGTTCCAGCAACCATGCCGCCCTCCAATCAACTGAGCTGCTGTATTCCTCTTGCGGTCCGTCGATGACATGTCCGAATTCATGAGCATAAGTCTGATGCGTTTCTCCAGTCATTGGCACCACGTCTTCTGCTCGCATCTGGACATCTTTGCCGCCATCCAATGACAGCATTTGTGTTTTCCATGCGTAAAAACCTAAAACAGTCCCCTCAACAGATTTTCCAGATACCTTCGTAAAAGACGCCGTAAGAGTATCTAAATTTGGATGGAATTCAACCTGCTTCACCCCTTCCCTGAAGCGGTTTATGGCGGCCGGCGTCATTCTGGACAGCACGGATTTCGCTGCTGAATAGTAATGATTCCTCTGCTCTGGCGTCAGGTGCTTCGACGCCGCCAAGGCCGCTGCCACGCCGCGCAACGATTCCGATGCCTTCGGAGATAGGCCAGAAGCCGCCACGGCCTCGTTGATCCGCTCAGGCGATCCTGGTTGTGGCGCCTGTTGCGGAGGCGGCGCGGATGGTGGTGAAGGCGGCGGAGTTGGTTTTGGGGCCGGCGGTGGCGCAGCTTTCGGTTGTGGCGCCGGCTGTGGCTTTGGAGCCGGCTTCGCTCCTCCAGCCGCTTCCCTGATCGCGCTCTTTGCCTCCGACGATAACCCGGCCGCGACCTTGGCACGTTGCTCCCTCGGCACCGACTGCCATGACTTGTGAGCCCGCGTCTTGTCCCCGGACTGGACGTGCTGATGGATGGCGTTGATGTAATCGTGCGGGCGAAAGACCCTCGCTCCGCCTGGCTGCTCGCCCTCTCCTCGCGTACCGGGGCGGTTCTTCTGGTAACGGATTTCTCCCGTGGCGCTGTTCTTCCAGCCGACGCCTCCCTTGTCTCCGTGATGTGGGGACCAGTCCCCGACGGCCAGTTCAATATCCCGGAGATCGTCTAGGTCGATCTCCATCGGCTGCAACGACAGCCGGATCGACAGGGGCGCGCCGGCCAGGGCGCGCTGGAACTCGGGCGGGGGGCGGAAAGATGGCCAGGAGACGAAGGCGGGAGGGGAGGGCTCGACGTTCGTTTCGAGCCAACGCTTCGCCTCATCAATTCCCTTCTCCGCCGCGAACTTCACGCTCATCGGCGTGAAGCCACATCTATCGTTGTAATCCCAAGGCGGGCGGAACGTCTGGAAAACGGGATCGTCAATCCGGTAGATATTCGTTCCTTGGATGCCGAGTTTTTCCAGTTCCAAATGGTCGTGCCGCACGCGGTCGTCGTGGATCGCATGGTACATCGTGTACGGGAAGCCGCTTCGGACGAACGGCGTATTCAGGACTGCCATCTGCCCGTCCGAGAACGCCGCCTGGATGTTGCTTCTGGCAACCACGTCCATGTGAGCCGGACTCATGAAAGTGTTCGGCTCGACCCTCTCCATGACCTTCCGCCGGAACGCCTCCACGTCCGCGCCCTCGGCGACGACCTCGGCCAGGGCGTCCCTGATCTTCGTCAGCGTCTCCTGAGATTCAACTCCTGCAACGGTGAACGCCTTCTGCCTCGCGGCTGCGTCCAGTCGGTCGTACTGGTCGCGCGAGACGACGTTCCGAGCGGACAAGTCCTTGACGGCCTCCTCGATGGTTGGGAAGTGAATTGCGCCCGGAGAATCCGCCGGAGGCGAGGGCGGAGTGAACGGCGGCATGGGCGGACCTGTACCGACGGCCAGCGCCTGCTTGGCCCATTCCTGTTGATCCGCCGGCAGGTTGTAGACCTCCTTCGCGCGCTCCATCTCCGGCATGGCCTCCAGTTTCGCCAGGAGGCCCGCTGCCGCGTCTGGAGGCAAAGATGGGGGCGGAGGCTTGCCCAGCCCCGGAAGCGGCACAGGGGGCAATTTATCGGCCACTTCCCGCGCCCCTGCCAGAAGGGCAGACAGGTTGGTCGCGCCCAATAGTTCAGCAAGTTGACCGCGATAGTGCCGAATGAACGAAATGACTGCCTGCCCGATCTCCGCAGGCGTTTCCTTGCCGATGGCGGCCTTCAATTCCCGTCTGGCCGAGGCGGAAAGGTCGTTCATCGCGGCCATGGCGCGGTTCAAAACGCCCTGGGCGCGACGGGAGAAAATGTCGTAAGAGAAGAATGCGTCGAGGCTTACGTCAGACGGCGGCCTACTGGTAAAATTACCAGTAGGAATTTCTTCCTCCAACTTTTGTCCGTTTTTGGCCATCGCCATGTCCACGGCGGCGACGGCCTCTTCCAGCGACTCGGCGTGAGGCACAGCGCGAGAGAGGAGCGCGGCGAATTCCAGTCCTTGCGTGCGCCAGTCGTTCACGCTGCCCTCCCTATGCTTCGGATCAGCGCGGCCAGTTTGGCAACGCGATCCTCACGCGCCGCGTTGAGGCTGAAGGGAAGTTCCCGCGTCGGCGAGGATGGCGCGAAACCTTGATCCATCTGGCCTGGAGGCGGGTTCTGGCCCTGCAAGGGATGGTGTGAGTCGCCCTGATGCGTCCCTGGCATCGGCGCCGGCATGTTCGGGTCCACGCCTGGCTTGTTCGAGATGTCGCCGCCGGCCTGCTGCTTGCGCTTCGTTTGGAGAAGGCTCTTCACTTCGACCTTGAACGTCGAGCCCGGCCATCGCCACTGAACCAGCGGGCCAAGGATTTGCTTGATGAACAGCATGAGCATGGCGTCGGCGATCCTTTGCTGCTTGGTCAGGAACGCCTCGACCGGGACGATCTTGCCGGAAAAACCTCCACCCGAACCGCCGCTCTGAGTCTCCTCGATGAGTTCGTATGGCGTGCCGATGCCCTTGGCGATCTGCTTGTGCAGGTGCTCGCAGTAGGCGATGATGTGGCTCCCGTCGAATTCGCCGCGCCATTCCTGAGCATCCCACTTGTATTTTCCCTCCCCGCCGGTTCCGGGCGCGTAACAATCGGAGGGCATACCCATCCCCGCCCCGGCCTGCATCTGCTCGCTTATCATGCGGGCCATATCACGCGCCGGTCGGCGGGGACGCCCCTGCGAGTCCGGGGCGGTCCCCGGCACCGCCTGAGCGACCTGAAGGTCCTCGTTGGGGTAACGGATCAAGGGGGCGCAGTAACCCAGTCGGAAGAACCCTCCGTCCAGAACGGTCTCAGCCGCGCCCTTTGTCGCCAGACGCCTCCAGTCGCGCCACGCCCCGATCAGTTGGCTCTGGCCGTAGAACTGGTTGTAACGAGGATTATGCGCGTACCAGATTCCTTTTGCCGGAACGTCCTTCGTCGCCAGCCACAGGTTGACTTCCCCGTGATCCTTCTTGTCGCCGGGGGACTGAACCTGCTTGACGCGCACGCCGACCGGCTTTTCCCCAATCAGGAGCATGAACGTGTCCCACGGGGAGAAGTCGATCAGATCGTCCCACTCTGGTTGATTCTGCTGATCGAGGGCGTACATCGCCTCGCAGCCGATCCAGCCGTAGGGGTAAGCCTTCTGAAGCTTGGGGACGCCACGGTCCCAGAAGCGGTTTACCTGCGACATGACGAAGCGCGAGACTTCCGGGTTGTCCGAGATCGGCAGGCCCACCGGGTCGTCTGGCATGTCAGGATTCGGGCCGCCCCAGAATTCTGCGCCTGCGATCCCCGACTCGTAGATTTCCAAGCAGTTCCGGACATGACCGTGGATCATCATCCTTTCCACGTCCCGGAACAGGAACAATTGGGGCATGGGCTCGTTTTCGTGACCCAGCGCCCAGAGGGGGATTGTGGGCTTGTAACCGTCCGTGAGCGCGTGCGTCAACTTCTCCAGCACGTCCTCGCGCGGGACGTAGAAGCGGGGGTCGGCGATGGTGGGTTCCAGAGTCTCGTTCACTTTCCCCTCCGCTTGAAAAACGGCAATTTGGGTCCGCCGCCGCCGGCAGCGCCTCCCGCCGAGACGCCAGCGTTCGCATCCGCGGGAGCGAACGGAACCTGCACCATATCCGGCAACGTCTGGTCGGCGCGAATCCGCATGGCCGCATTCGGGACGATTGGCGCGCTTCCCTTCAACGGACCGGCCACGATGTAGTGAAGCTCCCAGGCGCAGTAAAATATAGGAATCTGCCCCGGCAGGTTGCCCACGATCACGTTGCCCGAACTCCACTGCGGGAAGGTCGGGACAGCCGTTTGCCCTCCGACGCTCAGGAGGCCGGGAACGGGAACCTGATACCCCACCCTCCACGCCTCGCCTCGCAAGACGAATCGGTAGGTCGAGGTCGCCATCCGCTGGATCGTGTCGTATCCCGTGGACTGGCTGTTCAGGTTGACGCCGCCGGAGGCGATCACTGCATCCGCATCGGCAGCACCTCCAGCCTGCCCTGCGCCCGGATTGACGAACCCATACCCCTCGACAAATTGCGTCGCCAATGTGTCCCACGGCTGGTCGCTTTGGGGCAACGTCTTGTGCAGGGCTGAGCCGGGGTCGAGCAGGATTTCGACGTGATCCCTTCTCCCCAACCACCCCGACCCGGCAGGGATGAACCACGGCAGCCCCAGGCCGTCCTGCGGTTGGATGTCAACGTCGTCTGGATTGCGTATCGCCATGTCATTCGGCCACGATCACGGGTCCGCTTAGCGGAGCGCCGCCGCCCATGTCAACAAGGACTTCGACGCTGGGGTCGATCTGCGCAGCTAACGGCCCGCGCCAGCCCATGATATCCTTGACCGACGTGGACCACACATTCCCACCCACGTCCTGGGAATAATTCCAGACCCCAGAGGCCTGCATGACCGTCTCGAATGTGCTGAAGAACGACCACGCCGCCTGAAACGTCACCGTCTTCGAGTCCTCATACAGCCCCTCGTCGAAGCCGAAATCCATGAGCATGGCGGTTGCGGTGAGCACGCCCGCCAGCGGGTTGGCGGCTGCGTTGATCGCTATTACCGGGATCAGCGCCGTGGCGACCTGCTTCTGGTTGGCGGCCAACTGCTGGTAAAACTTCAACGCCCCGGCCGTGCCGATGGGGACGTTTGGAAGCGCCGGAACAGGCACTCCCGCCGCAGCCTGCTTGAATGGCTGTCGCAACAATCCTCGTAGATTGGCGTTGGCGTTCACGTCGTTCTGATTGCCGACAGGAAAAGACCCGTTCAGCGACGACCACATGCGATACCAGAGGAGGCTCAGGAATGCGAATTGGGCCATTCTCCGGGGGAAGTCCGACCGCACGGCATAAGTACACTTCATCGAGCAGACCCACCGCGGCACGGCCAGAAGCTTCCCCTGTTGCCCTCCGCCCGGCCGGATCGGGCGAAAACTCATCGTGCCATGCGCTCCTGTGTGTCCGAGAGGCAATCCGAACGGGGCCAACTCGGTCGCCTGGTATTCCCACTCGCAAGTTCGCTTGTCCCTGGTCATAGGAAACTCGCGGCGCACGATCTTGTACTTCGTGAGATCGAAGTCGATGTCGAGCCACAACTGGCGGAATTTATCGACGGTTTGAGTGACGACGCGGTTGTTGGCGGCGCCGGGCAGGCCGGCTCGCGCAAGGGCGATCTCCAGAGTTCCCCGAAGAGATACGGTCGCGTAGCCCTCCTCGTCGTAACTCAGCGCCGATTCGTAACTGAACTGCACGACCGTATTGGGAGTCGTGGACAACTCCGGAATCCGAACGACGCACCGCCACGCGATGAAGGCCGACCTCGCTTGGCCCAAAGGTTGGAAGCTCAGGACTTCCGGGATCGGCCCCCACGCAACGTCCTGAGTCGGCTGACCGGGACCGACCTGAAGCCCGCCGAATCCCTGTCCGGTGTAAACCAGATCGGCTCCATCGACGCTTAGACTCTTCCGGATGAATGCCCACGTCTGATCCGTGTTGGGAAGGCCCTGCTCCAGCGTGACAATCCCGTCAACCTGAAGCTCCCATTGCATGTAGCGCGTGATGCGCTGGGAGGCGTCGATGACGACCTTGCCGTCCAGTTTCGACTTGTAGAGCGCGCTCCAGGTGACGCCGTTGTATTGAAGTTTCCCGGTGTCCGGAAGCGGCCCAAGTCCAGTCGTGCCAGGCATGGAGCCCTCCTATTCGACCGGCGAGACGTTGACGCCTTCGCGGTTCCCACGAAGGGCTCCTGCGCCCATGTTCATGATATCGAGGCCCGGCAGGTCGAAGTCGGTGTCTGGCTGATTCGCTTGTGCCCATCCACGCGCAACCATGAATTGATGGATGGCGTCGAGCAGAGCGAGGATTGGCTTGAAGCCCATGTCAAGAAACGGCATCAGGTCGTTGAGGAGGCGCATGGCGTCCGTGGCGAACGGAAGAATGGCGCGGAGAATCTTTATCTTCTCGTTCTCGAACTGTTGTCGCAGTTTCGATTCCTCGTTGATGAATTGCGCCATCTCCGGGCCAATCTCCTGAGCGCGGCGCAGGTCTCCAAGCGTCTGGGAAACGTCGGCGAGAGCCTGGGCCACGCTGATCTCCGGGGAGTAAGCGGAGTAGCGGTCGGCGATCTGGTCTATCGCCTGCGTGAAGTTCCCCAGCACTTCGAGGACTTGCCCGAATATCTTGACGCCGGCGCCCAACTTATCCGCCAGCATCCCCAGAAGAGGGTCGAGAAGGTTAAGCGATGAGGAGGTTTTCTCCACGGCCTCGCCCATCGACGCGACGCCTCCACCCAATCCCTGCAAGGTCGCTCCTACATCAGCGCTTGCGGACATGGCAACGGCGGCGAACTGCTGAAGGCCATTGCTTGCGTCCGCCGTGGCCTCGGCCAAATCCTTTTCCGCCTTGGCGACCTCCATCGCGGCAAGTGCGACGAGAATGCCGATTGGGCCACCGGCCGCGCCGGCTTCCACTCCGGCCGCTTCGCCGCCCATCTCAGCGCCTTCGCCGGCCTCGGCTTGGCCCCCAAGTCCCTTCATGCCGCGCAAAGCCTGAAGGATATCTAGTCCGCCTCCTGCGGTGGGTCCGAGTCTGGCCCCGATGGTTCCCCGGAAACTCCCAAGCATGTCGAGGAACCGATCCAGGCCCGATTTTTGTTCGCCGGCCGGTTCCGGCACAGGGATCGCCGTCGGTCTTTGGTACTCCCTCTCTTCCTCCATGACGCGGTTCAATTCCCTGCGCGCGTCGGCCAGCGCCAACTCCTGCTCGACGCGCTGCCGCACGATGTCCGGGTCCATCGCGGCGTTGAGTTCCGCCAACTCTTTCCAGAACTGGTCCAGTTCCCGAACCATGTCTGGAAGCTTGGGCATCGCGCCGACGTTTGGAAGTGTTGTCGGCGCGCCAGCAGGAGCGGCGGGTGGAGTTCCGGTAGGAGGCAGCGGTGGAGGAGGGGGAACCTGCGTGGTCGGACGCGGGACGGAAACGGCGGTCGTCTGTGCGCCGCCGTCGCCCTCGAAACGGATGCGAATCACCGCTTCTTCGGCCACCTTTAATATCCTCTAAGTGACCGAAAACGGAAGGTTATATGTGACGCTGTTGATGACGAAGGCATAGGGGAGAAGCACCATCTCAATCGGCACTTCCTTCACCTTCGACGTGAACATCATCTCCGTGTTCTGGCCCGGCGCGAGAATCGCCGTCGAGGCCGTCAACGACTGAGGAGAGGTCGGGGGGTTGGCGAGGATCGCGGTCAGCACCAGCGCCGCGCCGTACTTGCTCCAGCGGTCGCCGATGTTGGCGAGGGTCGGGTTCAGAGTGCCGAAACCGGCGCCGCCTGGTTGCGCGGCAGTGGAACCGAACGCGAGGAGAGCGCCAAGAAGGCCCGACTTGAATTCGAGGCCGCGGAAGCGAGCGCGCCAATTGATTCCACGATAGATGGCCTCTACGAGAGTTAGGCCATAACTATCTGTCTCATTTATCTCTTGTCCTTGTGGCGTTGCTGAGATCGAGTACCCATCATCGCTGAGGGTTCCCAAAACGAGGGCGTTCCATGTGCCCGTATACGGACCCGAATTGGGCAATACTAGGGCTGCAGCCATCGGGATCACTCCGTCTGGTAAGAGAGCAGGTACTCGATCGCTTTCTTCAGCATTTCGGGATCGTCTCCCAAGTTGCCGATGCCTCGATTACAGGACGTGCAGAGCAAGCCACGCGCTGCTCCCGTCTTGTGGTCATGATCTACGGCGAGCCTGCGAACCGTCCCTCTCCACTGATACGTTTCCGGCTTGCCGCAGATTGCGCACAGGCCATTTTGAGCCTGGTGCATCTCCTCATATTGCTCCTGCGTAACTCCATATTGCAAAAGCAGGCTTTTCCATCGGGCCGTTTCGTAGTAATGGCGCCGCCTCTGTTCGTATCCAGCGCCCTTTTCTGTCTCCTGATATCTTTCCTTGCGGCACTTCTTGCAATAGCCGCCGATGCCTCCTCTCTTGGCCCTGTTCTTGTGGAACTGCGAATAATGCTTCACCTTCTTGCATCGGCCGCAGCGCCGCCTGTTTTTCAGGCCGCAGAACGTGCCACGTCGCGTAGGATCGCTCTTAGGCATTCCAGCCTCCTCATCAGGTTGGTGTGTCAGAGCGGCCGGCGGGATTGAGCCCCCGCTTGCCGCTCGCTTCTTTACGCCGTAGGCGTCGGTACGAGTTCTTCCAGACGCTTCATCATGGTTTTGAATTCGGGCGTCGCCTGACACTCCGGGCAACTGACGGCGCGAGGATCGTCGCTGTGCGGGCACGGATGCCACACGCCATTCCGCAACTCAGGCTCGACGCTCGTTCGCGCCTTCTGGCAGGCGATGTGGCCTCGCGCGCCGGGAAGGTGGGGATGTCCACCGGGATAGGCGGCCAACGCCTCGGGCGAGTTGCCAGGACCCGGCGTCTTGGCAGGCCCCTCGACCGAGCGGACGAACCAGTGGATGCGGACGCGACGCAGTTGCCCGTCGGCGTCCCGAAGCATCCTGATTACGACCTGCGGCTGCATCACTTCTCCCACGGAAGCTTCATCTGTGGCGACGCCTTCCACCTGTCCGTCGCGCGGCAGTAAGGGCAATTCGCCGCCCTCGGGTCGTCCGTCCTCTGCCAGTTCCCGTTCGGATCGACGTGCGGCGCACACGCGATCCGCCAGCGTTCATCGAGGTAGGCCCAGTGGACGAGGATCATCGTCGAGCCGTCCGCCTGGACCATGACCTGCATCACGAAAAAGCCGCAATCGCCTGCGGCCCCCTCCGGCAGTCCTCGAACCTCAGCGTGGCCTTGAGGCCAAGAACGTCCTCGTCGCCGCCCGGTTCGCTGGCAAACCACACGCCACCGACGAACATCGGGACTTCCATTCCTTTGAACCGTCCCGGCTCGCTAAACCCGTACACCGTCTCGGCCTCGGGGAGCAACTGAATCAGGTAGTTGTTCGCGTTCCCGATTACCGACCAGTTCATGTGCAGGTAGGCCCCAAGGAAGTTGGCCCGCTGATTGAAACTCGGCGAGCCTCCAGGACCCGGCGCCGCGGCGATCTTCTTGGCCAGCAGTTGATCCCCCATCCTGTCCACCGGAACGTCCGACCGCATCGTCAGCGTGACGTTGAAGCCGAAGTATTCGTCCAGGGCGTTGTCCATGACGCTGCGGTAGGCCCCCTGGTGGATCGCCAGGAACCAGTCCCCGCACCGCGCCGGCGGCTGGCCGTCCTGGTCGGCGACGATCTCGCAATGGGCCGCGTCCATGTAGCCCTTGCGGCTGCGGCAGGCGTCGCGGACGGCGTAGAGCAAGGCGTCGATCATGCCGCTTTGACCAACTCAAGAAACTCCGGCTCGACTACGGTGACGCCTCCATTGCCTCGCAGCCGATGGCCAAACACGCCGTCGGAGGCGGTGACGTTCAGCGCCTCGACCGTGAAGGTCAAGCCATCCACCCAACTGCCGGGCAAATGGCATTTCACGACAGAGCCAATCTTGATTTCCATGTTCCTACCTCTCGGCGCACGATGCGGGCATTCCTACCGGCATCCTCAGCCCGTCGTGCTATAATGACTCAGCCCATTCGTCCCCGGTCGTCGATCCGGAGCAAACATGGCCGAAGTCATTTCCCTCCCCTCTTGGCTACTCGCTAAAACCGGCGAGCCGATCACGCAAGCCTTCTCTGATTGGATCGCTCAGACCCAGCGGAAACTGCTCAAGGCGTTCCCGCCCGCCGAGCGAGCCTTCTGCCGCATCGTGGACAAGATGCGGTCGCGTCTTCCAAGGTGCTGCGCCTCGCCGTTGCAATATACACGGCAGAAATATTTCAAGGTCGCCCCCAGCGTCGTGTTCTTCGGAGACTTTTACTTCCGCAACGCCCGTCTTCTTGTAGAGATCGACGGCCCATCGCATTCTGGCGGTATGGCGAAGGAGAAGGACCGCTGGCGGTCGGAACTCATCACCGCCTGGAAAGTCACAACTTCGCGCCTCACCAACGATGCCGTTCTCAATGGCGACTTCCGCGACATCGAGCGCTGGCTTGTCAGCGAAATCCTTCAGGTTCGGCCTGTCGCCTCCACAGCGAAACTAAAACGCGAATATGAGCGAATGGCTCGCAGCCATCCCGATATCTATCAAGCCATTGGCGTCATGACGACTCGCCGCTACACGCCGCTCACCCATTGACGCGGCACGCGCCGCACCTTAGATTACGGGTGAGGTTTGAGAGCCGTCCCGCCCTCTACCTTCTGAGTCCCGCGACGGATGGGCGACCGTCGCGGGCTCTTTTTTTATGTCGGCGCTGGCACATCAGTCACCGTGTATTTATAGATGCCGAGATTGGCAGTCGCTTTGAGCGTCCTCCGCTTTCTGAACCATCTTTCTTTTACCGGAGGCCACGGCAGCGCGTCTCCCATCTCCTCCTCTTTCAACATTCTGTAGCACGGGATAACGACGAAATAGCCGGTAGCGTGCTGGATTCCGTCCTCCCTTGTCCCGAACCAGTAACGCCAAGAGGACGCTTCCAGACAGACGACCTTCACGGGCATCGGCTCCAAGGACCAGACCGGCATCGTCGGTGCGTACTGATGGGAAGGCATTCTCCACGCCTCAGATTTGGCGACGCCGCCGACGCCCAAGAGGCCGAGCAAGGACGCGAAAAAGCTTCTTCGTTTCATGTCAGCACCATCATCTCCCTCAACTCCTTCAGACGCTCCCGAAGCTCCTCGGCCGTGATCTCATGCCTCACGACCATCCGGGCGTGATGACCGCAGACGGGGACGGGCCGGTCGAGCGAACTGTGCGTGACCTCGGCATGGCGAGGCCGCCAGCAGAAGATACAGACATCGAAGTCGTCGTCCTTCATCGCTGCGCCCTCACCGCTTCCTCCAGCCTTCTGGCCGCCGTCTCCATCATGACGCCCAGGCCGGAGACCATCGCAATCAGAAGGTGGTACGCCTCCACCGTCGCGCAGGGCGTGATCTTCACAGGCCGGCCTTGCCATGCAGGATGAGCGACAGGCATGAGCGACCGCAGGAACTCAGCTCGCCTCATGCCGGCCCGGCGTTCGTCAAGTCCGTGGCCAAGAGCGTCCAGTTGTTCCATGAGCCAGCGTCGGTTATCGAGGCCGTCGAACGTCCCGATCCTCGCGTCCTGCATCAGTGCGGCATCTCCAACTCGCTCCGCTTCCACGCCCAGTCGGAAGCGATCTTCTGGGCCTCGGCCTCGGTGTGGCCAGCCTGCTTCGCAAGTTCCAGAACGGCGTCCTTCCTCATCCCGTAGGCCCCCATCGTCGCGGGGTCGTGAAGTCTTTCCCACGCTCGCGCCTGATGGAGCGCCGCGAACAGCACCTGCTCCGTGAAGGCGTCTACTCGGAGTAGGCGACTGTCGGCGAACTCTCGGGCGAGGACCGCCTTTCGGCCGAGTCGAGCCTGAAAAAAGGGATCAGCCTGTTAGCCTCCTCCTGCAACAGCTTGAGGAACCGGCGGGCGTCGGTGAGGGACATGCCGGCGTTGATCTTCTCGGCGGCCTTCTGGTCGGCCAGATGGTCCAGAACCACCTGTTGAACGAACCCCCAGCACGCCTTGTTCCAGTCGGCCGTCTTCGTCTTGTCAAACTCTCCCTTCTCGTCGCGGAACTGCATGTCCATCTCCGCGAACGAGTTGTAGACCTCGATGGCGTCGATGTAGAAGGTGGGGTCCGTGTCGTCGCCGAAGTGGACCTTGATCCGGCCCTGTCTCCCCACGTCCAGAATCCGCTCGCCGTTGGCTGCGCTCACTTGATCCTCCCCACGATGTATGCCGTGATTTCCGCAATGCCTTTCTGGGCCTGTTCTATCACGGACGCCCACCATTCTCCAGTCCAACGGCTGGGATCGGGCCAAAGACGGCGCTGAGGTATTTTGCCGGGGACGCCGTGATGATGCGTCCACGACCACTTCCGGTTCGTTCCGACTATCACGTCGCCCGGCTCGTTGCGGAACACCTGCTTCTCGACGTGGGGAGGGAACATTGGGGCAGAGTCGGCCTTGGCGCCGGGAGAGAGGCTGTTAAACAGGAGGTCGGTCGAACGCAGGATATCTACCTGCATGTTGCCGAACTTGCTCATGATCGTGTCGATTTTGCCCTCGGTCTTGAGGACGACCCATGCCGTGGCGGCGGCCCTTCGCTTATCCCCTCCATACTTCGCCTTGAATTTCCGGTAGAGCGCCCACCAGCGCTCGCGGTTCTTTTGCGACAGTTCCCACGAGGGGTGATAACCGGACAGGCCGGGGTTCTTGCGCCCAAGGTAATCGACGCGATGAAGCAGTCCCTTTAGCCGCGCCGGGTTGTGACCGATCGTCCCTCCACCGGGCAATTTGTGCCGGCGCATCCCGACGTTTCCCTTCTTCGCGTCGGGATGTAAACGCGAGTACGCAATCGTGTGCTTGGAAAGAGGCGCCCACTTGTCCCCGCACACATCCGTCCCACCTCTGGCCTTGACGATGAAGGCGTCCTTGATGTGCTGCAAGAGGGCCAGCCCGATCCTGACCTGTAGCGCGCGGACAAACCCCCCAGCCCCTCCCGGCGAGCCTGTGGTCAGCCTGGGCAGATTGCGCAGCGCCGCCTCGACCTCCGCTCGGGAGGCTCGTGTGTGGATCACGTTTAGCACGATTGGCGGCAACTGGTAAAATTTCCAGTAGGAAAATGTAAACTCTCACTTATACTTTATTCGTGTTCCTTGCGCGTGACGGGCTTCTGGCCCTTCTTCCGCTTCGCGTTGAAGATTTTGGCGGCTCGCGTCTTGGCCTCCTTGGTGGACATGCCCTCCTTGATGAACTTGTCGCGGATCGCCTCGTATTGTTTCGGCATGTCTCAATCTCCGAAATCCTGAAACCAGAAGTACCGGAACCCGTTCGCCGTCATCGTCGCGGGGTTAATGAAGGCGGCGTGCAGCGTGTGCGTGCCGATGGTGCTGCCGACGACCTCGGCTCCAAACCCAACGTAGGGTAAGCAGTCGATCCATACCGAATCGTCGCCGCTGCCCGTGTGCAGGGCGAACGTGGCCCGGGGCAGGCTCTCGATATGGAAACTCTCCGGCAGCGTCCGGCTGTTGCTGCCGATGATGTAGAGCAGACTGAGCGGGCCGGAATAGTAGATCGGCTGGGCGTGCACCCCGAAGCCCGTGACGGCATACTGCGAGACGATCACGTCGGCGTCGCCGGCCGTCCCGGTGAAGTTGCTAATCGTGAGTCTGGTAAAGCCATTGCTCACGACGTTCACCGGAGCTTGGATGCCGTTGAGATTTCCGGTGTTCGCAGGCGTCGAGCAGACGTTGACCGTATCCGCGTCGCCGGCTCCAGTGATAACGGTCAGCGGATCGGCGACGGATTCGACGTTGACCGTGCTCCCCAGGCCCACCTGCGCCGGCAGATCGGCCGTCTGAATCAGGATGCTGCCAAAAGAGCCGTCTCGCGGGCCGGTCGCCGTTGACGTGATCTGTTGGAAGTAGCCCACGAAGACGCTGACGGGTTGCGGCTGGCCGGGGATGTTCTCGAACTGGAATACCGCGACAGTGCGGCTCGTGTCCGTCACCGTCCAGCCCGGCAAGGTTGTCTCGATCTGGTTGGCCGGTGCACCGGGCGGGGCCTGGTCGCTGATCGTGTATCGGCCGGCGGCGTAACTCTCCGTCACCGCGTTGACCTCGCCCATCGCTCCCTGATACGTCAGCACGCCGCCGATATTGGCCAGCGTCGATGGCGTCGTGCGGTCTTCCAGCCGCTCCAATCTTGGCTTCATGACGGCCCTCTCAGATGAATGGGTAATCAGCGCCGTAGCCGCCGTTATACAACTGAGCGATTTCGCCGTCGGACAGGGCGCGGTTCCAGACGCCGCACAATTGCGCCAGGCCGCTCAATGCACTCGTGGAGCCCTGCGCCCCCACGCAAACCAGCGCGGCGTTGCTCAGGTCGGCCCCGGTCTTCGCCGCCGATGCCAGCAGAGCGCCGTTCCAATAATACTTGGCGTTCACGCCGTCATATATCCCGACCATGTGATTCCAGCCGCTGGAAATGCCGTTGGCCGGGGCCACATTCCCTCCCGACACCCTGAAAATGCCGTTGGAAGACGCGAGGGCGTAGGCCAGACCTGCATAGATGGTCGCACCATTGGCGCTTGTGATCGACAGGACGTAGTTATTCGTGAGTATGGTGGCCGGCTTTACCCACGCAGACAGAGAGAACGCCGATGCCTGAGATGGCGTCCATGTCGCGGACAGGTAATTCGTCCCCGCGCCTGTGAATTGCGCCGCGTTGCCGAGAAGGCCCGAAGCCGAACCTACCTGCCCACCAGTCTCCAAAAGACTTGGCGCCAGGCCCGTATCGTCGTCGCGCGGCGTCCCCTGCGCCTCGTGCAAGTCCCACCATGCGATGAGGCCGGTGAGTAATGAAGAAGGAGCCGTCGCGGGGACCGCCGGACCCGGACCTTCCGAATCGGTGCCCAGGATCGCGGCGCCCATCAGCGTAGCCCCAGGATGGAGTAGCGGATCGTGGCCGTCACCTGCTGAACCGGCGAAGGGCCGGAGGACGATGAGGACGATGAGGACGAGGAGGAAGATTTTCCAAGCGAGGTTTTGCCGACGAAGCGAAGCCTGCCGGAGATCGGCCCCTGGTTGTATCCGCTGGAAGCAGGTGCGGAACCCACGGCGCGCGTCTGCTGGACCGCCGACCCTCCCCCGACCCCGGCCG
>Ga0335082_10000118_pt1 | contig 79509 bp, 76 predicted proteins | sample Lox_Sample_41_FD_206718 | JGI IMG/M metagenome (GOLD analysis project Ga0335082, IMG submission 206718) | Soil microbial communities from Loxahatchee National Wildlife Refuge, Florida, United States - Lox_Sample_4.1 | ecosystem: Environmental > Terrestrial > Soil > Wetlands | place: USA... | reverse complement strand
CGGCGGAGCCCGGGCTACACGACAAAATTACACCGGGCCTGACGGGGTAACAGGGAGACCCACCATGCATCGCGACGCTCGACGCGCGTTCCACCGTTTTCTCGTGTTGTCCGCATTGCTAGCCGTCACCTCGTGCGGTGGCGGAGGCGGTGGAGGAGGAAGTTCGGCTCCTCCGGTTCCGACCCTCGTTAGCCTGTCTCCGAGCACGCTCAATTTCTCGGCTGCAACCCCAAGCGCACGCGCTCCCGCATCGCAGAACGTCACCGCGACGATCACCGGCATTACCGGCGGCACGCTGTACGTCTTTATCGCCATCGACGGCGCGATAGTGACGTCGGTCTCGACTCCTGTCATCAATCCCGCGACTCAGCAAGGCACCGCCGCGGTCAACGTCGGGTCGCCCGCCAACCTCGGAGCGGGCCCGCACAGCACCGCGATCACTGTCTCGGCGTGCCTGAGCAACGTGGTAGTGACGAACTGCTCCGGGATCCACATCGCAGGCAGCCCGAAGACGACTAACGTCAGCTACAACGTGGGGTCGTCGGTGCAGGCCGACGCTGTCGCGCCGTACCTCGGTACCGGCGGTGTACCAGGCAACGTGATTCTTCGCGGGCAGGGATTCACGCCGGTGACCTCGGTGAGCTTCGGCGGCACGCCCTCGGTCGCGCCCCCGACGGTGGTCAGCGATACCGAGATCCACGTCGACTACCCGGCGCTAACGGCCGGTATCTACGCTGTGACGCTGAACGGCGGCGCGGTCGCCTTTAACGCGTCGCTCAGGATCATCGACGCGCCGGCGTATGCCACCACGACGCTCGCGTATCCGTTCGCGCCGCAGCTGGTGAGGGGGCTCGTGTACGACGCTGAGCGGGCGGCTCTGCTGGTCGCGCTGAGCTTTGCGAATACCGCTAACAACACGCTGCTGCGCTACGCGTATTTGAGCGGCTGGCCGGTTACCCCGGACTCGATTCCGTTTGCGAACCTCAGGGACATCGCGCTCTCGCAGAACGCCGCAAAGCTTCTCGCGATTTCCGATGCTTCGATGACGGAGCTGAACCCTTCGACCTTGGGGACGATCACGACGGTCGCCAAGCCGGATTCGTTCTTCTTCGGCGCGAATGAATTCATGCGTGGCCTGGCGGTCGCGAACGACGGTATCGCTCTCGTCACGACGGGGTACAACGGGAGCGGGGACACCGGCTTGTATGGATACTCTGCGAGCCAGTCGGCGTTTTCTCCGATGTTCCAAGCGGGCAATAACCCCCTCAACGTGCTCTCCTACGCGGTAGCCGGAACCGGCGCTAACGGAGCGACCGTCGCGCTCGTCCAGAGCGGAGTCTCTCCCGCGCAGCCCATAATCCGGTATTCGGCCTCGACAGGAATCCTCGCCGCGTCCAACGTTGCCCTGAACCTATCCACACCCTCGGTGCGTGAGCACATCAACGCGCCCGCGTTCGACCGGGCGAGCAGTGTGATGATCGTGCCCCAGGCCGTGGGCGGCGGGTCGCCGTACAGCGCGTACGACGCGAACTTCGGCTCCGTGGGCGACCTTCCGTCGACGACCGCGGGCTACGCAGTCAGCCCCGACGGTGCCCGTGCCTACACCCTCGAAATTGCGAGTCCCTGTCAGGTGCGTGCGTTCGACCTGGCTTCTCCAACTGGAGCCGGAAACCCGCTGACGGAGGTAGTGACGGGGTTCCCCATCACGCTGGCGTCGTGCCCGGCCAACACCGCCTTCCCTCAGAGCATCAAGATGCTGGTCAACCCCGCGGGCGACACGCTCTTCATCGCGGGGAATCTCCAGATCAACGTGGTTCAGCTGCCCTAGAGCGAACGGCAACAAGAACGCCCCGGGAGAAGTCCCCGGGGCGTTTCATTTGAAGTCAGCGAAGCGTCAGTCCGCGAGCGGGCTCGGCCGGATCTGGACCTTGTATACCTTCGGGCTGTTCTGCGTGCCGCCCTCGTTGTGGAACACGGTGCGCGTTCCGGACATGGTCCACAGCCCCTTGCCCTTCCAGCCGGCGTTCGGATCGTCGATGCGTCCGTCGGCGAGCTTGGTGAAGAAGCCGAGCGGGTAGGGGATACGGAGATCGACGATGTTGCCATCCACGACGGCCATCAGCGATTCACTGCCGTTCGCCATTGCAATCGGCACGTCCTTGCCCAGGCCCAGCGTGTTGTAGCGGTCCACCCAGAGGTAATAGGCGTGGTTGGCGCTGCCCGAAGGATCGAGCCCCTTGAATTGCGGCCCGGGCATCCTGTAGAGCGTCCAGCCCTCGGGGCAGAGCTTGCCGCTCGCCGCCTCGGGCCCGTTCTGCGGCCGCGTGCACTTCCTGCGATCGAAGCTGGCGATGTGCCCGCTCGCTAGCGGCGTCCACACCACGCCGGTGCTGTCGACGTCGATCCCGCGCGGGCTCCAGGCGCCCTCGGGCGGAACGAAGACCTCGGCGAGCGCGGTCTCGGACGGATTCGGCCCGGGAATGATGCGCACGACGTAGCCGGGCTGGTCCAGGCGGGAGAAGCCGATCCCCGTGGACTGGCCCCAGATCGAGTCGTCCACCGGGCTCGGCATGATGCCGTAGAAGGCCGCCATGAGCCGCTTGTCCTTCTTCGGGTCCACCGGATCGTTCGGCCCGACGTACTCGTCGCGCTTCCCGTTGCCGTTGGTGTCGACGATGATCGGCGTCCAGCCCTGCGATTTCGCCTCGTCGCCGGTCTCCAGGAACATCTTGGTGTTGATCCAGCCGACCACGCCGCTGTTCGGCGGGCCCGCGCTCGTCCACAGCGTCCTGTTGGCGTCGTGGCCGAAGTACAGGTGGTGCGCGGAGAAGCAGGTATCGACGTGCTTCCACTCGCCGGTCTTCGGGTCGTACACCGAGACCTGGCGGAACGAGCTGTCCTGCGGGGCGACCCTGGCCGAAGGATGATCCGAGCCCTTCTTGCAGTAGGCCGGGTTCGCGCCGATCGGCCGGATCCGCGCCGTAAACCAGACTCGGCCTTCGCTATCCATCATCGCGTTGTGCATGCTCGAGTGGCCGTCCCAGATCGGCTCCTTGCCCCAGTAGGCCGAGGGTTGCATCGGCAAGTCTGTCGACGACGGCGTCTTCGGGTCGCGGTAGGGATGCTTGATGAACGAGGCTTGGTGCTTCACCGGGTCGAGCACGGGAACCATGTCGGTGCTCTCCTCGGGTGCGCCGTAGATCGGGCCGTTGGCGTTCAGCCGCGGATTGTTCCGGTCGGTCGAGATGCCGTCGTGGAGATAGTACTTCGGCGTCGAGAAATCCCACATCGTGACGACCATGTTCCGCTCGACGCCTTTCGGCCGCTCGGGCCTGGCAAACGGCACCTCGCCCCCCGCGATGCGGTCGGTCCAGTCGGCGTAGTTCTTGAGCGCGGCGTCGATGCCCATGTAGCCGAGGCCGAGCGCCATGTTCGACATCGCCTGGCCGGATTGAGTGCGGCGCGCCCAACCGGCAACGCCGCCGCCGAACTCCTTGGGCACGACGCGGATGCCGTGCGACCCGAGGGCGTGACAGGACTGGCAGGCGTTCTTCACCGTGTCGACCCATGCCTCCTGGGTCTTGATGTTGGAGGAGATGCCGTTGCCCTTCTCGCCGGTGCCGGGAAACTGGTCCCTGCCCGGGATGTTGAGCATCGAGTACCAGTACATGCCGGGATAGTATTCGGCGGCCGCCTTCTCGCTCGGCGCGACCACTGCCTGGAGGTCGAGCTTGGCGCCCGGCGCCGCCCGCACCTTGGGCGAGTCCACCAGCCCGTAGCCGCGCGTCCACACGCTGTAATTCGCCTTCGGCAAATCGGGGATCAGATAGCGCCCGCTGTCGTCGGTGACGACGACCTTGGCGTATTTCGTCGGCAGGTCGGTGGTTTCTGCGATGACCCACACGCCGGCTTCGGCGCCTTTGCTGCTCGTGACAGTGCCCGATATGTTTCCGCCGCTTCCGGCACTCTCCCCCATGCCCGCGCACGCGGCGACGAGCACGGAGATCGCGAGCGCGGCCGCGCCCGTACCCCAATAGACATGTCTGGCCTTCATGGACTCCCCCTGGTTGGATGCTGCGAGACTTTCCCCGAGCGAAAGGATGCACCTTTCCGGGCGCGCGGGCAAGCGATCCCCGTACAATGTGCGCATGCTCGGGATCGCTCTTTCCACGATCGCTTTCTTCGTGGCGAGCTTTTTCATCAAGCGCTACCTCGACGGCATCGGCATCCCGAAAACCATGGTGCGCGGCATGGTGGTGTTCGTCCTCGCCCTGGCCGCGGCCTACGGGGTCGCTTACGTCGTCGATTGGCTCTCGGCAGCATCGAGTCACGTATGAAGATCTCCGCAATAGGAAGCTACGTCCTCACCATACCCACGCGCGAGCCGATGGCGCGGAGCTACGCGCATCAGAAGCTCGTCGTCGCGGAAATCGCCACCGACGAGGGCGTGAAGGGCCTGGGCTACAGCCTGGTGTTCGGCGGTGGCGGCGCGGAGGCCGTGCTCGCGTACTTGCAGGCGCGGCTCGCGCCCGCGCTCATCGGCGAGGACCCGCTCAGGGTCCGGGCCCTGTGGGACAAGATGTTCCGCACGGATATGGGAATCAGGAAGCAGGGGATCGCGGCGTACGCACTCGCCGCCCTCGACATCGGCCTCTGGGACATCGCGGGCAAGGCCGCGCGAATGCCTCTGTACAGGATGTGGGGAGCGGTCGCGGACCGCATCCCGGCGTACGGGAGCGGCGGCTGGTCGAAGTACAGCGACGCCGAGCTCGTCGCGGAGGCGGAGGGCTACGCCGCGCAGGGTTGCCGCTACTACAAAATGAAGATCCACCATCCCGACGCGCTCGAGAACAGAAGGCGCGTCGAGGCGGTGCAGCGCGCGCTGGGCGGCGGCATGCGCCTGATGGTGGACGTGAACCAGCGGCTCGATCCGCTCGCGGCCATCCGCCAGGCCCGGGCGCTCGAGGACCTCGATCTGGTGTGGTACGAGGAGCCGGTGCTCGCCGACGACATCGCCGGATGTGCCGAAGTCGCGCGCGCGATCGGAATCCCCGTGGCCACCGGCGAGAACAACTACACCTGCTTCGAGTTCCGCGAGCTGATCGAGCGCCGCGCCGCCCGGTACCTCATGCCCGACGTGTGCCGGGCCCTCGGCTTCTCGGAGACCCTGCGCATCGGCCATCTGGCCGCCGCGCACGAGGTCGCGCTCGCGCCGCACGTCGCCCACGAGCTGTCGCTCCACGTCGTGGGCGCGCTCTCGAACGGATTCCTCGTAGAGTTCATCGACTGGACCCCGCCCGACCTGTTCGAGGAGATGCCGGTCTGCAGCGACGGGCACTTCGCGATACCGGACCGCCCGGGCCACGGCATGGCGCTCGCGAAAGGCGCGCGCGCGAAATACCGAAGCGCCTGAAGGCCCTGACGAATCGCCGACTCCGGCGGGGCGCAAAGCTCCCTCGATGTTAGCGGTCACTGCCATCCAAATGCCCGAGGGCCCGAATCGCGAGGTTCTGCAACGTATTGTTTATGAAATAAATATGACGGCCGTCCCCTGGATTGCTGACGAAATGCTTGCGACATATGTACGGAGGCACATAACTTGCAAAAAGGGGGCCGACTATTCGAAAACTGGAGAAGCGCATGAAAAGGCTCGCTAAAGTACTCGCAGTGCTGGGATCCGTCGCCGTTGCTCTTCTGACCGCAGGCCCGGCTCGGGCTGAACTCGTTCTGGCGGTCAACGAGGGCGTGACCTACTACGTCACGCCCAGCGAGATCCGCGAGAAATACAAGGAGCTCGCCGATCTGATCGGCAGGCACCTGCACACGACCGTCAAGGTCGTTCCGGTGGACCAGTATCCAGTCCTGCGGAAGGGGCTGGACGAGCAGCAATACGACCTCGCGTTCGTGCACCCGGCGCATCACTCGCTGATGTCCATGCGGGACGGCAAGTACCGCCTGGTCGTGCTCACCAAAGGATTCACCGAGTACAAGGCCAGGTTCTTCGTGAGAAAGGACCCGCACCTCAGCCGCCCCGAGGACATGAAGGGCAAGCGCTTCGGCATGCCGGATCCCGATTCCATCACCGCAGTAATGACGCGCGCGACCATGCGCGACCTTGGCATCGACGCGGCCAAGTCGGACATTCGCACCACGCGCTATCAGGACGCGGTGCCGTTCTTCGTCGAGAACGGCTTCAGCGATGTCGGTATCACCGGCTCCCCGGCCGTGGCCAAGCAGTGGCAGGAGAAGGGCGGTTCCGTGCTGCTCGAGTCCAAGCCCGTACCGATCAAGCACATGATCGCCTCGACCAAGATGAGCGACGCGGACGTCGAGAAAGTGCGCGCCGTGATGCTCGGCCTGGAGAAGAACGAGGCCGGCCAAAAGATTCTCGCCAAGCTCGGCTACAAGGGGTACGAGACCGGGGATCCGCAGCAGCTCGCCACCCTCACGAAGTGGCTCGGCTACTGAGCCCCAGCGCTCGGCGGCAAGAAACGGCGGCTTCGGCCGCCGTTCTTATTTCACGGCCGTGCATGGCATCGGTCTTGCTACTACCTGGGCTGTCGATGTTCGTGTCCGAATTTGCGGGGAGAGGAAGACAGCATTCGATCGCCTCCGTCGCCGCCACGACAAGACTGTTGCTGAAGAAGGGAGAGAAGGGATGAAAGTGCGTAATATTTCCAAGCTTGCGGTGGCCGCGGTTTTCCTGTCTTCGGCTGCGGTCGCGGGATCCGGCGTGCAGTTGACTCCGGCGAGCGAGATATTCCAGTACGGAGACTCCATGTACACCTGGGACCCGGAGTCGGGCGGCGCGGTCCGCGTCGGCGCGATCTGGGACGGGTTCATGCCCGGCAAGGACATGCTGTTCCAGCAAGGCGACTTCGTCTATCGTCGCAGCGCCGTGACGGGCGAGGCGGAGAAGGTCGGCGCGGTATGGGACGGCCATGTTGCCGGCTCCAGCGCGGTCGCGTCCGGTCGCAGCGCGGGCACCACGCTGGCCTACGAGCGCTAAGAGCGGGTTTCACGACGGCGAGGGCAGGCGCGGGGCAGCGCCCGCCTCGCCGTTTTCATTTTCGGGAGCGCTTCGTTGACCTGGATCAAACGAGCGCCGCGAGCGCCGAGGATACTGGGAGCCACCAGGAACCGGTATGAGATCGGCGCGATTCCTTCAGGCACTGCTCGTGACGGGGTTTCTTTGCACGGGCGCGAACACGCTCGCGCAATATCCACCGGCTGCGCAGTGCCCGCAGCCGCGGTTTACGGGCAAAGCGCCGGAACCCGTCTACAGCCAGCCCAACCCGCTGGCAGCCGATCAGGCGGCCGTCGCCACGGGGCGCCGGCTGTACGAGAAGGAAGCGGATCCGAGCTGCCAGATGTGTCACGGCATCAAGGGCGACGGCTTGGGCCCTCTTTCGGCACAGTTCGACCCGAGGCCCCGCAACTTCCGTTGCAGGCAGACCGTCAACGGCATTCCGGACGGCCAGTTGTTCTGGATCGTACGCAACGGCTCGCCGGGCACCAGCATGCCAGCCTTTGGCAGCCTGAGGGACGAGCAGATCTGGCAGATCGTGCTGTACCTGCGAACGCTGGCGCAGTAGCCTCAGCGCGAGGCCGCGTATCGGGCCCGCGCGCTCACCGCCGCGAGCAGCGACGCCGCGAAGCGCCGGCTGTGCTTCACCAGGTTCAGGAACGCCGTGCGGTTGACGGCGAGCAGCTTCACGTTGGACTCGGCGAGAGCGCTGGCGAGGCGCGGAGTGCGGTCGACCAGGGCCATTTCGCCGAAGATGCCTCCCGGACCCACCGTCTCGAGCAGCGTCTCCCCCGCGCGGATTCCGACCCTGCCCTTGAGCACAACGTACATGAGCACGCCGACCTGCCCTTCGCGCACGATGGTACTGCCGGCGTCGTAGCTGAGGTTTGCCTCGGGTCCGAGCACGCGCGCGAGGTCCTCGATGAGGTCCTTGCGCAGCGGCGCCGGCTGCATCCACTTGGTCCGCGCGGCGGGCAACCCGGAGCCCATGCGACTGATGGATTCGCGCAGGCGGTTGATCATCACCGACATGAGCATCAGCGCGAACTCGGGGTAGCGGCCAAGGGCGGCCCGAAGTTGGCGGTCGTCGAGCGCGATCACACGGCACGTCGACCGGGCGAGCGCCGTTCCCGTGCGCGGACCTTGGTCGATCGAGGCCATCTCGCCGAAGATCTGGCCGGGGCGGATGGTGCCCACAGGCTTGTCGCGCGCGAAGATGCCGACCTCCCCGTCGAGGAGCAGGTACATGCGGTTGGGCATCAGGAGGAACGGAATGCCGCGCTGGTTCTCGGCAAAGATCCTCTTGCCCTTTGCGAAAGTCCTGGGCTTGCCGGCGAACCTGAAGAACTCCATCGCGACCGAGGTGTTGTAGGAGCCGATGGCCGCAGCGCCTGGAGTCATCTTTCTTCCTTGTGGACAGGGGCCGCGCCTCGACGCTCGGGGCGTGTCGAAGGGCTAGCGGGCCGGGAAGCGGGATTATGCGCCCGACATACGGGCTGGGGTAGGCCCGCGAGCGCGCCCGGCGTCCATTTTCCACACCCCACCGGCCGGGCGCGCGAAATCGAGGGACAATACGCCATGGGCCGTCTCTGCCTTCTTGCCGCCCTGGCACCGGGGCTCGCGCTTGCGGCGCCGGGGTTACGTTTCAATTTGCCTGCCGCGGCGCCGGTCCCTGGCGGCATCGCGCTCGTCTGCATCGGGCGCTCGCCGGGGCCCGCTCCACAGGTGATGTTCGAAGGCCAGCGGGTGCTCGTCGCGCGCGTGGACGACGCCTGGCAGGCCGTCGTCGGACTTCCCCTCGCCCTCAAGCCCGGTGCGCACGAGATCGTGGTGACGCGCGACGACAGGACCGAGCGCACGATCTCCTTCCGTGTCGGCTCGCGCGAATACGACAAGCAGTACGTGACGCTTGCGAACCGCCGCCAGGTCGAGCCCGAGCCCGAAGACCTGAGGCGCATCGCTCGCGAGCAGGATCTGCTGGCGCGCGCGTTCACGAGCTTCAGCGATTTCGAATCGGACGACCTCGCGTTCGACCTGCCTTCCAACGGACGCGTTTCCGGCGGATTCGGTTCGAGGCGCTACTTCAACAATGAGCCGCGGCTGCCGCACAGCGGACTGGACATCGCGGCTCCCGAGGGAACCCCGATCAGCGCGCCCGCCGCGGGCCGCGTGTTGGTGACCGGAGACTTCTTCTTCAACGGGCTCTCGGTCGTGCTCGATCACGGGCAGGGCGTCGTCACCATGTACAACCACCTGAGCAGGATCGACGTGGCGAAGGGAGACCGCGTCTCGCGCGGCGAGAGGATAGGACTGGTCGGCAGCACCGGACGCGTGACCGGGCCGCATCTGCACTGGTCCGTGAGCCTCAACAACGCGCGCGTCGATCCCGTGCTGTTCCTCTCGGGCGAAGCCCGCAAGCAGGACGCGCCCGGCCTGGTGTCCACAGCGCTCGGCGGCATTCCCCCCGACTCCGCCCGTCCGAGGTGCGGGGAGTAGCGCCATGAGCCCCGGCCAAGGCTCCGCGGGCACGGCCGACCGGGCGGAGTCCGACGTCGAGGTCTTTCCGGTCGACGCCGAGGACGGAACACGGCGGGAATACCGCCTCGCCACGCACTTCCAGCCGATTTTCAGCCTTGCCCACAGGCGTCCTGTGGGGTACGAGGCCCTGATTCGCGGAACCGACCTGACCGGCAAGGTCTACCTTCCGGCCGAGCTGCTCGCGCAGGCGCCGGCGGGCGTCGCGCGAATGCACCTCGACCGCCAGTGCAGGTCGCTGCACGTCCGCAACTTCCAGCGGCTGCGCGACGATCTCAGCTGGCTTTTCCTCAATGTCGACCCGCACATCGCGGTCCGCGGCCGCCGCTTCGGCTCGTTTGCGCAGATGCTCGAAGAGCGCGGCCTATCACCCCGGCGCGTGGCTGTAGAGCTGATCGAGACGCCTTTCGACGACCAGAAGCGGCTGGTAAAGGCGGTCGAGCACTACCACGAGCTGGGATGCCTCGTCGTGATTGACGACTTCGGCGCGGGCTACTCGAATTTCGACCGCATCTGGCAGCTGAAGCCCGACATCGTGAAGATCGACCGCGAGATGACGCGGCGGGTGACGGTGGAGCCCTTGGCACGGCGCATGTTCGGCGGGATCATCTCGGTGCTGCACGAGGCGGGGGCACTGGTATGCGTGGAGGGCATAGAGACTGAGGGCGAGGCGCTGTGCGCGACCGAGGCCAACGCGGATCTGCTGCAAGGAAACTTCTTCGCTCCGCCCGCGGTCCGGCCCCCGGCGGACAACGCCTGCGACGAGATCTTCATGCGGCTGTTCGCGCAATTCCGTGATGGAAGCAACGAGTTCGGCAACCGCCGCCGCGCCAGGCTGCAGCCCTATCTCGCGGCGTTCTCCGACGCGGTGCTTGCGCTTTCGGTGGGCGCCGACCGCGCGAACGCGGTGCGCGCCCTGCTCGAGCTGCAGTGCACGGAGCGCTGCTATCTCGTCGCCGCCGACGGCTCCCAGATCGGAGCGAGCGCGGAGAGCGAGCGTAGCGCGGCCGCGCGCGATCCGCGCCTGGTGCCGATACGGCCGATGACCGGCACCAACTGGCAGACCAAGCCGTTTTTCCGCCGAGCGATGGATGCGCCCGGGAAGATACAGATCACCCGCCCCTATCTGTCGGCCACCGGTCCCCGGCTGTGCGTCACGCTGTCCTACGCGCTGCTGCTGAACGGCCTGTACCACGTGCTCTGCGTCGATCTCGACTTCGCCGCGCTGGCGGGCGAAGATCTCGCGTTCGGCCTCACGCGGCTGGAGGAGTAGCGGTATTCCGTCGTCCTGCGGCGCCATATGGCATACTCGCCGTACTTGATCGGCAGGCAGAAAACTTCGCGGCTTCACTGGGGCACTTAGACATGGTGGATCTTGCTCCGCCTCTTCTCGACAGATACATCGCGCAAGGAGGGCAGGGCGCCTCTGAAGAGTTCAGTCTGTGGAGTCACTTCCAGCCGATCTTCAGCGTGGCCCATCGCCGCCCCGTCGGCTACGAGGGCCTGATCCGCGCAGCCGATTCGCGCGGCAGGTCGGTCCGGCCGTACGAGCTGTTCGCCAAGGCGCCGGGCGGCGAGGGGAGGATCGCTCTGGACCGGCAATGCCGCGCGCTGCACGTGCGCAATTTCCAGAAGCTCGAGAACGCCCGCAGCTGGCTGTTCCTCAACGTGGATCCCCAGGTCGCAACGGAAGGCCCCAGGCACGGATCCTTTTTCTCCGAAATGCTCGCGTCGAACGACTTTCCCGCGCACCGCGTTGCGGTGGAGCTGATCGAGACGCCTTTCGAGGACGAGGGGCGCCTGACCTCCGCCGTGGATTACTATCGCAAGCTCGGCTGCCTCATCGTGATCGACGACTTCGGCGCGGGCTACTCGAACTTCGACCGCATCTGGGGCCTGCGTCCCGACATCGTGAAGATCGACCGCGAGATGACGCGGCGGGTGACGGTGGAGCCCTTGGCGCGGCGCATGTTCACCGGGATCATCTCGGTGCTGCACGAGGCGGGAGCAATGGTGTGCGTGGAGGGCATCGAGACCGAGGGCGAGGCGCTGTGTGCCATAGACGCGAACGCCGATCTGATCCAGGGCGACTATTTCCAGGCAGCCGGCCCCGATCTGCTGCCGGAGAACGCGCGCGCCGACGTGTTCGAGCGGCTGATCGCCGGCCACCGGGCGGACTTCGTCGATTTCCAGAAGCGCCAGCACACGCGGCTGGTGCCCTATCTCGCTGCGATCAAGAACGCCGTTCAGGATCTCTCGCTGGGCGCCAAGCTCCAGCCGGCAGTGCAGGGACTGCTCAAGCTTCCCAGCGCGCAGCGCTGCTACCTGATCGGCAGTAACGGGTTGCAGGTCGGCGCCAACGTCGAGGCCAAGAGCAAGACCCACTCGCAGGACAAGCGCTTCGAGGTCGTGCAGCCGTCTGCGGGCACCGACTGGCAGACCAAGCCCTATTTCCGCCGCGCGATCGAGACTCCGGGAAAGGTGCAGATCACCCGCCCCTACCTCTCGGTCCTCGGGCCCAAGCTGTGCGTGACGCTTTCGTTCGCGTTCGAGGCGTCCGACGGATCGCAGCAGGTCCTGTGCGTCGATCTGGATTTCGCCTCGCTCGCGGGCGAGGACATCGCTTTCGGCGTGAGCAGCTTGCACGCCTAGGTGCGCAGCTGGAGTAGCGGAACCCTTGTTCAACAAAGAGGAGGAGCGATGAAACCGGAACTGAATCTGCTCGTATGGGCGACGGCGCTCGCCGTCGTGCAGGTGCTGATCGCGGTCGGCGGGGCGTTCATGCAGGTGGGGCTGATGAAGCTCGTGGGCAACCGCGAGGACATGCCCAAGCTCGTCGGCTGGGCGGGCCGCGCCGAGCGCGCCCACCTCAATATCCTGCAGAGCCTGGTGTTGTTCGCCGTTCTCGTGGTGGTCGCCGTGCTGACGAACAGGACGAACGACATGACTCTCCTGGGGGCGCAGCTCTTCTTCTGGGGCCGGGTCGCGTATGCGCTGATCTACCTCGCTGGCATCCAGTGGCTGCGCACGCTGTCGTGGCTGGTATCGGTCGTCGGGCTGGTGCTGATCTTCCTGCAGCTCGTCAAGTAGCCAGGTCCGCGGGTGGGGCGCGCGGTAGAATGCGCGCCTAGCAGCCCAAACCTCGGAGACCGCAGTGGCCATCTCGATGTACCAGGCGAGCGTGCCGCGCTTCGCCAATATCCTCAAGAATCTCTCCGCCATCCTCGACAAGGCGCAGGCCCACGTCGAGGCGAGAAAGATCGATCCCGCAGCGCTCATGAATTTCAGGCTCTACCCGGACATGCTGCCGATGAAGCGCCAAGTGCAGATCGCTTGCGACACCGCCAAGGGGGCGGTCGCCCGCCTTGCGGGCGTCGAGGTGCCCAGGCACGACGATACCGAGGAAACCTTCGCCGAGCTCAAGGCACGCATCGCAAAGACGATCGACCTGATCCAGACCTTCAAGCCGGCGCAGATCGACGGGAGCGAGGAGAAGAACATCCACCTCAAGCTCGGGCAGCGCGAGGTCGACTTCAGGGGGATGCAGTATCTGCTCGGGCACGCCATCCCGAACTTCTATTTCCACGTCACCACCGCCTACGACATCCTGCGGCACAACGGCGTGGATCTCGGCAAGCGCGACTATATCGGCAATCCGTAGGAATCCTGGCACGGCGGGATTTCCCCTGGGATATCACCAGGATGTTTCCACGGCCTACTTGTGGCTGGTGGCGACAAACCTGGCGCGCTCGCCTACGGCGTTGAGCAGGGACATGGCGAAGTCTGGGCTCGCCTTGACCAGGTCGAGGAAGGTGTTCCTGCCGATGGCGAGCAGGCCGCAGTCGGTCTCGCACGCGACGGTGGCAAGTCGCGTCGTGCGGTCGACCAGGGCCATCTCGCCGAAGACGCCTCCCGGGCCTATCCGTTCCACGGCCTTGCCCTTGATCGAGACGGCGAGCCGGCCCTCGATCACGACGTACATGAGGACGCCGGTCTGCCCCTCGGTGAACACGGTCTTGCCGCGCTCGTAGCGCACCGAGGTCTGCGCGAGCGCCCGGTTAAGCACCGCGAGCGCGGACTTGTCGAAAACCGCCGACTCCTTGAGCTTGCCCGCGGCGGCTTCGTCCCCGGGTGCGCGCTGCGCGAGCGCGTCGCGTATTCGGCGGATCATGACGCTCATCAACATGAGGGCGAACTCGGGCTTCTTGCGCAGGGCGTTGTGGAACTGGCCCTCGTCCAGCGCGATCACGCGGCAGGGCACCCTGGTCACGGCGCTAGCGCTGCGCGGCATCTGGCTGATCGAGGCCATCTCTCCGAAAACCTCGCCCTTCCTCACGGTGGCGATGACCTTGCCCTTCGCGACGAGGCCGACCTCGCCGTCGAGGAGCAGGTATATCTTGTCGCTCTTGAGCAGGAGGCGGCTTCCCTTCTCGTTCTCGGCGAACAGGATCGTGCCCGGCGCCACCGCCTCGGCCTTGCCGACGGAACTGAAGAACTCGACCGCGACCGCGGGGTCGTAGATCGAAGCCGGTGCGGCGGCCGACGCCGGCTTCGGAGGCTCCTTCGGCTTCGTGAAATCCAGGTCGCTCATTCGCCGCCGACTCAGTCGCCCAAATTGCTCTTCAGCAGCTCCGGGACTCGATGCCTCATCGCAAACCCTCCCCCCGCTGACTATGACAAGAATTTGCGCGGCTGTCAGCGCGCGCGCCGAACGACGCCGCGCGCTCCCAATGGACACGCAGCGTCAGTTTCTGCCGAAATCCAGCCACAAGCGCCAATGCGCGGGCGGGTCACTTGCGCGGAGACAAGACCTGTTTGATAATACATATCAGTGACTTATAGGACAGCCTTAAGGTTGGCACGAGGTTTGCGGCTGAGAGGGGCTATGCGCAAGTACCGGCAAACGGGGTTCACGATCGTCGAGATCATGATCGTCGTCATGATCCTCGGCGTGCTGGCCGCGCTGGTTCTGCCGAGCCTGAGATCCAACGCGGTCCGCGCCAAGATGTCCGAAGCGATTCTTTCGCTCGCTTCGTGCAAGAACCAAGTCACCGAGGTGTACCTTTCGGGAGGAGATCCCCCTGGGGCGGGCAACTGGGGGTGCGAAGCGAGCAACGTTTCCACCTACGTCGACACGATCAGCACCGACGACGTCGGCGTGATCAAGGCATCTCTGCGTGGATTCAACGATCTCAGGATAGATTTTCACGACCTCACGCTTGCTCCGCTCGACAACACGGGCAGCCTGCCCAGCGGGGGAGGTTCGCCCGTCAGGCAGTGGCGTTGCGGCAACCCGGGCGACGGGACGAACGTCCCTCCGATCTATCTTCCGGGGAGCTGCCGCGGTTGACGTAGGCAGTCCGGCGGGGTGATCATCCCGCCTGCGAGTCAGGCAAGTCGCGTTTCCCCAACCGTGGAGAGAAAAATGTCGGTATCGCGAGCCGCGAGGCTAGGTTTGTCGGCGCTGGCGCTTTCCGGATTCGTCGCATGCGCGCTCGCGCAGACGCCGAAGGCGGAGTTCCAGCCCGAGGTCGGCCAGCAGGGCAAGGACGTGGTCTGGGTCCCTTCGCCGCAGCAGCTGGTGGACAAGATGCTCGATATGGCGAAGGTCACCCCGAAGGATTTCGTGATGGACCTCGGCTCGGGCGACGGCCGCACTGTGATCACCGCGGCAAAGCGGGGCGCAAGGGCGCTCGGGGTCGAGTACAACCCCGACATGGTCGCGCTCTCCAGACGCAACGCAGAGAAAGCGGGAGTCAAGGGCAAGGCGACCTTCGTCGAGGCCGATATCTTCAAGACGGACCTCTCGAAGGCTACTGTCATCACCTTGTTCCTTCTCACCGACCTCAACCTCAGGCTCCGGCCGACGATACTCACGCTCAGGCCCGGGACCCGCATCGTTTCGAACACTTTCAGGATGGGGGAGTGGGAGCCCGACCAAACGGTCGAGCTCGGCTGTGACACGTATTGCACGGCATATCTATGGATCGTGCCGGCACGGGTCGAGGGAAAGTGGCGCCTCGGCCAGGGCGAGTTGGTGCTCAAGCAGGACTTCCAGAAGGTCACCGGAACGCTCACCACCGGAAACGTATCGGCGCTGATCTCGCGAGGCACCCTGCGCGGCGATCAGATCAGCTTTACCGCCGGGGGCGCCGAGTACCGCGGTCGCGTCAATGGAAGCGAGATCGAGGGGGTAGTCAAGTCGGGCGGCAAATCGAGCGCGTGGAAGGCTAGTCGATCCTGACGCCGGTCGCCCGCACCACTTCGCCGTATTTCGCGTATTCCGCGCGGATGAGCGCGGCGAACTCCTCGCGCGAGGAGACGAAAGGCTCGAGGCCGCCGACGCCGAGCACCTTGTCGCGCAGATCGGCGCTCGCGAGCAGGGTATTGATCTCCTCGTGCAGCCTTGCGAGCACGGGCGCGGGGACACCCGCGGGCGCGAAGATGCCCAGCCAGGCCGTGACTTCGAGACCCGGATAGAACTCGCTCAGCGTCGGAAGCTCGGGGAACGCGGCCGATCGCTTCTTTCCCGCCACCGCGAGCCCGCGCAACCTCCCGGCCTTGATGTGGGCGGTTACCGAGTTTCCGCCAAACATCACGGGGACCTCCCCGGCGAGCAAAGCCGTCGTCGCGGGTCCGCCGCCCTTGTAGGGGACGTGGACCAGCTCAATGCCGGCGCGCGCCTTGAGCATTTCCATGGTGAGGTGGTGCTGGCTGCCGTTCCCGATCGAGGCGTAAGCGAGCGGCGGGCGCGCGCGCTGGGCGAGATCGATGAATTCCCGCAGATCCCTTGCCGGCACCGCAGGATTCACCGCGAGCACCATCTGCGTCGTGATCAGCGATGCGACCGGAGCGAGATCCTTCAGCGTGTCGACCGGAAGGCTGGGATAGAGGTGCGGGCTGATGACGATCTGGCTGTCCTGGCCGAGAAGCAAGGTGTGGCCGTCGGGAGCAGCCCGCGCCGCGAGCTCGCTCGACAGATTGCCGTTGGAGCCCGGACGGTTCTCGACGACCACGGGCTGGCCCAGCGCATTCCCAAGCCGCGGCGCCACGATCCGAGCGATCGTATCGCTCGCGCCCCCGGGCGGATTGGGGACCAGGAGCCGGATCGGCCGCGAGGGGTATTGGGCCCATGCCGCGGAGCACAGCAGCGCGGCGAAGGAAAAGATCGCGAGACGCGAGGACCTCACGCCCCGGATTCTATCGGGTGGCACGCGAATATGACACAATCAGCGCCCTGCCCAGACGTCGCGGCGGAGAAGCGGAGAGGGCGTGTCGGAACCTGCAGTCCAGCTGGACCTGACCCTTCAGGTGGGCAGGTACGAGATCCAGCGCGCGCTCGGAAAGGGAACGACCGGGACGGTCTACCTGGCGAGGGACACCTTCACCGGGAGCGAGGTCGCGCTGAAGACGATCGAGCCCGAGGTCTTCCGCGATCCGGAGTTCGGCTCGGTGTACCGTACCCAGTTCCAGAACGAGGCCTCGCTGGCGGGCAAGCTGCGGCATCCCCATATCGTCGCCATTCTCGACGCGGTCGTTGCGGAGGAGTCCGGGCATATCGCCATGGAGTACGTGCCAGGCGGCGATCTCTCCAAGCACATCGCGCCCGACAAGCTGCTCCCCGTTGCCGACGTGCTGCAGATCGTGTTCAAGTGCTGTGGCGCCCTCGACTACGCGGCGAAGGAGGGTATCGTCCACCGCGACATCAAGCCGGCCAACCTGATGATCTCCGAGGGGACGGACGTGAAGATCTCGGACTTCGGCGCCGCCTACCTGCGCAAGACCCAGGCGGTGCAGAGTGCCGCGATGGGCTCGCCCTATTACATGTCGCCCGAGCAGGTCACAGGCCGCGAGGTCGGATTTCACAGCGACATGTACTCGCTCGGGGTCGTGCTCTACGAGCTGCTCACCGGCAAGAAGCCGTACACGGCCGACACCCTCGAGGCGCTGGGGCTGAAGATCCGCGGCGACGATCCGGTTCCCCCTAGCCAGGCAAAGAGGGGACTGCCGAAGTCGCTCGATCCGATCGTCGCGCGCGCGATGGCGAAGAAGCCCGAGCACCGCTATCCGACCTGGGGGGAGTTCGCCTTGGCGCTCTCGAACGCCGTCCGGGAAGCACTCCCGCCCGGGTCCATTCCGGACACCGAGAAATACCTGGTGCTCAAGAAGGTCGAGATGCTCTCGGGATTGTCGGATACCGAGTACTGGGAGCTGGCGCGCGCCGGGGACTGGGCGCGGATTCCGGCCAAACAGACCATCGTGAGCGAGAACCAGAAGGGCAAGAGCTTCTATTTCATCGGCAAGGGGCAGGCCAAGGTCACCCGGCAGGGCCGGCTGCTGAACATGATCAACGAGGGCGAGTGCTTCGGCGAGATGGCCTACATCCGCGGCGGCGAAGTGCCGCGCAACGCGACGGTCGATTCGGCTACCGAGCTGCTGCTCGCGAAGTTCCGCCCCGACGCAGTCGGCAAGATGAGCCTGGGCGCGCAGCTCTACCTGACGCGCGCCCTGGTCCGCAACCTCGCCGACAGGCTGGAGCTCGCCAACAGCCGCGTCACCCGCTAGAGCGCATGAGAATCGATTGGGACGCTCCGGTCGTCATGGACGACGGCCTCACCTTGCGGGCCGACGTGTTCCGCCCGGAAGCGCAGGGCCGCTATCCGGCGATCCTCAGCTACGGCCCCTACGGCAAGGGGCTCGCCTTCCAGGAAGGCTACAAGACCGCGTGGGAGCTGATGGCGCGCGACTATCCCGACGCCGTTGCGGGCAGCAGCAACCGGTACGCCAACTGGGAAGTCGTCGACCCGGACAAGTGGGTGCCCGACGGCTACGTGTGCGTGCGCGTCGATTCGCGCGGGGCCGGACGTTCGCCCGGGTACCTCTGCCACAACAACGCGCGCGAGACTCGCGACATTCACCTGTGCATTGAATGGGCGGCGAAGCAGCCCTGGTGCAACGGCAAGGTCGGCATGAACGGCATTTCCTACTACGCGAGCAACCAGTGGCGCGCCGCGGCCTCGCAGCCCCCGCACCTCGCGGCGATCTGCGTCTGGGAGGGCTGGAACGACGCCTACCGCGAGAGCGCACGGCACGGGGGCATCATCTGCACTTTCCGCAAGAACTGGCAGGACATGCAGGTGAAGACGGTGCAGCACGGACAGGGCGAACGGGGTGCGAAAAGCGCGGTCACCGGCGATCTGGTGTGCGGACCGGAGACCCTGTCGCCCGCCGAGCTTGAGAAGAACCGCGAGGATATGTGGCAGGCCTTCCTGTCCCGCCCGCTGTGGGGTCCGTACTACGCCGAGCGCAGCCCCGACCTCTCCAAGGTGACGGTCCCGCTGCTCTCCGCGGCCAACTGGGGCGGGCAGGGCCTGCACACTCGCGGCAACTTCGAGGGCTTCATGGGCGCGGCCTCGAAGCAGAAATGGCTAGAGGTTCACGGCGGCTCGCACTGGGCTCCGTTCTATACCGACTACGGCGTCAAGCTTCAGAAGCGCTTCTTTGGCCATTTCCTCAAAGGTGAGGACAACGGTTGGAACCGGCAGCCCCGGGTGCAGCTTCAGGTGCGGCACCCGGGAGAGAAGTTCGTGCTGCGGCACGAGAACGAATGGCCGCTCGGACGCACGAGTTGGAAGCGCTTCTACCTCGGCATGGAGGGACTGCGCCTGTCTCCGGAGCCGTCGGCCGAGGGCTACGTCACCTATTCCGCGACGGGCGAGGGGGTGACGTTCTCGACGCCCGCTCTCGAGAAGGAAACGGAGATCACCGGGCCCTCGGCGCTCAAGCTCTTCGTCTCGTCATCGACGGCGGATGCTGACATCTTCGCGGTGCTGCGCGTATTCGACCCCCGGGGCGGGGAAGTCTCCTTCCAGGGCGCCCTGGATCCGCGCACCCCGATCGGACAGGGCTGGCTGCGCGCTTCGCAGCGCAAGCTCGACCCGAAACGGTCGCTGCCGTACAGGCCCTTCCACACGCACGACGAGAAACGGCCGCTCGCGCCGGGCGAGGTCTGCGAGCTCGACGTCGAGATCTGGCCGACATGCATCGTCGTGCCGAAAGGCTTTCGCGTGGCGCTGACGATACGCGGCAAGGACTACGATCACGGCGGCGAGGCGGCGTCGCTGTCGAACATGAAGAACCCGATGCGCGGCTGCGGGCCTTTCATCCACGATGACCCCACCGACCGGCCGCCGTCGATCTTCGGCGGTGAGGTCACGCTGCATTTCGGCGCAAAGCGCCAGGCGCACCTGCTCCTGCCCGTGATACCCGCGGCCTAGCCGCAATGCGCGCGGAGCTGGTCTCCATCCCCACCGGCACCACGCCGCTCGACGGGCTGTATTACGAGCCCGAGAGCGGAGGAGCGAGAGGCGCGGCGCTTCTGTTTCACGGCAACGCCATGAACTTCTATGTGGGGCCGATGCGCTTCCTCCCGCCCGTGCTCACCGGTCTGGGGCTCGCCTGTCTCGCGTTCAACCGGCGCGGCCACGACATCCTGAGCACGCGATCGAGCCGGGACGCCGAGGGCGCGGCGTTTCAGACGGCAAGGCAGGGCGTGGAGGACAACCGGGTTGCGGCGCGCTGGCTCGCTGCGCGCGACTTCGAGGCGCCGGCGGTGATCGGCCACTCCAACGGTGGCATGCTCGCGGTGCGGCATGCCGCCGATCACCCGGGAACGCCGGCGCTGGTGCTGCTTTCCGCGCACGGCGGCGGGAGGGATATCGTCCAGCGGGGCGGGAAGAGCGGCCTCATGGTCGGCGACCGGGTCGAGGAGTTCGCCGCGCGGGCGAGCGAGATGGTGCAGGCGGGCCGCGGGCGCGACCTGATGCTGATGCCGGGCTGGTGGTACGCGATCAGCGCGGAGAGCTTTCTCGACCGCCTCACCGAGACGCCCGACACGCTCGAGCTGGCGCCCAGGGTGAAGTGCCCTTCGCTTTTCGTGCGCGGCGACCAGGAGCCGCGCGACGCGTATCCCGCGGAGGATTTCCGGGAGCGATCCGGCGGCCCCTGTACCGTCGAGATCGTCCCCGATTGCGACCACTTCTACAACGGGCGGGAGGACGCGGTGGCCGCGCTGGTCGCGACGTGGCTCCGCGGGGCACTGCACCTTTCGACCTCGCGGCCTTAGAATGGACCCACAAGGGGAGACGAGAGTCATGAGACTGCTTCGCGTATTTTGCCTTGCGCTGATGGCGCTTGCCGGTACCGCTGCGGCGCAGACCTACCCGACCCGGCCGATCAAGGTCATCGTTCCCTACCCGCCCGGCGACGCCGCCGACATCCTGGCGCGCCTCATCGGGCCGAAGGTATCCGATCGCCTCGGGCAGCAAATGGTGGTCGAGAACCGTCCCGGCGCCAGCGGCCAGATCGGCATGGAGGTTCTCAAGAACTCGGCCGCGGACGGCTACACCATTGGAGTCGGTCAGGGCGGCAATCTCGTCGTCGCCCCGCATACCTACAAGAAGATTCCCTACGATCCCCTGAAGGACTTCGTGCCGATCGCGGTGATCGCGACGAACTACCTCGCCGTAGTGGCGAATCCGAACCTGCCCTTCAAGACGGCCGCAGAGATGGTCGCCTGGGCCAAGGCCAACCCGGGAAGGCTTACCCTTGCCACCAACGGCGAGGGCGGATTCCCGCACCTCGCGTTCGAGAACCTGGCGATGATGGGCGGCTTCACCTTCCAGCATATCCCCTACAAGGGCGCGACCCAGATCGCCACCGACGTCATGGGAGGGCAGGTGCAGCTCGGCATCGGCGCGTACACCAGCCTTTCGCCGCACGTGCTTTCCGGCCGGCTGCGGCTCATCGCGGTGACCAACCCGGTGCCGGTGCCGAACAAGCCCGAGCTGCCGATCTTCGCCGACGCCGTTCCCGGATACGATTCGCGCGGCTGGTTCGGCTACGTCGCTCCCGCGGGCACCCCGCGCGAGATCGTCGGGGTGCTGAACGCGGAAATCAATCGCGCGATGAGGCTGCCCGACGTCTCCGACAAGATGGTCGCGGCAGGCTTGATCATCGTCACCGAGTCGCCGGAGTACTTCGGAGAGATCATCCGCAGCGATTACGCCAAATACGGCAAGCTCGCGCGCGATATCGGATTCAAGCCGCAGTGAAGCGGACCCGCGCGGCGCCCTGGACCTGGACACTCTTCCTCGCCTTCTCGGGGCCGGCCCTCGCCTGGGGGCCGCAGGGCCACCGCATGGTGGGCGACATCGCGGCGAGGTACCTGAGCCCGGAGGCGCAGGCCCAGGTGTCCGAATTGCTAAGGTACGACCGTCTCGCCGACGGTGAGCCTTCCGGTCGGCGCACCCTCGGCGAAGTGGCGAACTGGGCCGACGAGATCAAGGATTTTCCCTGGGGCAAGCGCCGCGCATCGTGGCACTATGACGATGTCTCGCTTTGCGGCAGCGCGGATTACTCGAAATATTGCCGCAACGGCCGCTGCGCCTCGGCACAGCTCGCGCGCCAGATCGACGTGCTTCGCGACGCGCAGGCGAGGCCGCGCGCGAGGAACGAGGCGCTGAAATGGGTCGTCCACCTGGTCGGCGATATCCATCAGCCTCTGCATGCCGCCGACCACCGCGACCGCGGCGGCAACCTCGTGCAGGTATCGTTCTTTGGCCAGCGCGACAACCCGCCCTATGGCAGCCTCAATCTGCACGCCGTCTGGGACGTGCAGCTGCTGAGCCGGCTGACCGCGGAGCGCGGCGGGGAGCGTGCCCTCGTTTCGGCGCCCATCGCGGAAGCCGACCGCAAGGCCTGGGAGCAGGGCTCGGTTCCCGACTGGGTCGCCGAAAGCCACGAGCTGGCTCGCGAGCGGGTCTACCCACCGCTGCTGGTGTCCTGCGGCGAGCGGATCTCGGGCGTGATCGAGCTCGGCGAGGCCTACTACGCGGTTGCGGCTCCGGTGGCCGAGAGGCAGATCAGGAAGGCGGGCGTGCGCCTCGCGCGAATCCTGAACGAGGCTCTCGGAAAAGAGGGAACCCCCTAGTCCTGCAGCGGGATGCCCGCCTCGCGGATTACCCTGGAGTACATCGCTGTGTCCGAAGCGACCTTGGCGGCGAACTCCTCGGGGGAGTTGCCAACCGGCTCGTAGCCCCAGGCCGGCCAGCGCTCGAGCAGATCCGGCGTCACGATCGCCTTGGAGATGTCCCGCTGAATCTGCGCCGCGAGCACGCGCGGAGTGCCCGCGGGGGCGAAGATCCCCAGCCAGCCGGTGAACTCGAACGGCAGGCCGGCTTCCGCAAATGTGGGGACATCGGGCATCGTCCCCGATCGCGCCCCGCCGCTGACTCCGAGCGCGCGCAGGCGTCCCGACTTGATGTGCGGCAGCACGCCGCCGAGCGGCATGAACGCCGCTTGCACCTCGCCGGCGAGCAGTGCCTGGGTGAGTGGCGCATCGCCCTTGTACGGGACGTGCAGCATGTCCACGCTTGCCGCGCTCTTGAGCAGCTCGCCCAGGAGGTGGGGCGGCGCGCCGACGCCGGTCGAGCCGTAATTGATGGCGCCGGGCCTCGACTTGGCGAGCGCGATCAGCTCGCGGATCGAATGCGCCGGCAGCTGCGGGCTGCAGACGAGGACGAGGAACGACGAGGTCAGCTGCGTCACCGGGGTGAAGTCGTGCGTCGCGTCGAACGGCAGTCTCTTGTACAGCCCGGGGCTGATGGCGAAACCCTGCGTCGTGATCAGGAGGGTGTAGCCGTCGGCGGCCGCCTTGGCGACCGCGTCGGCCGCGATATTGCCGCCGGCGCCAGGCCGGTTGTCGGCCAAGACAGGCTGCTTCCACGACTCGCCGAGCTTCTGGCCGAGCGCGCGCGCCACGGTGTCCACCGCGCCGCCGGCGGCGAACGGAACCACGAGGCGCACAGGCTTTGCCGGGTAGCCCTGTGCGAGCGCGGTGGCGCTCGAAAGCGCTGCCCACGCCGAAAGGATCAGCGTTCGCATCGGTGTTCCCGTGTCAACTATCGCACAGAATTGTCCGCCCACCCAACGTTTCTTCGCGGGTCCTTAGGGGCCCCCACGAGGGCGGTAGGCATTGTTTTGTAACATATTTCATTGTTCCACGGCACACTCGGTGCGAGACTTGCTTCCCTAATCTGCCAACGAGCCGGCGCGCGCGATAGGCGCGGCGCGTCCATACCTTGAGGGGGTCCAAGGAAATCGCATGAACGGGCCGGATCGTCGCCATGGCATCGCTGTACCAGACGGCGAGGTGCTCTTCTATTCGATTTTCGGGCAGACCGCCGTCGGCGTGGCGGTCGGCTCGCTCGAGGGCAGGTTCCTCAGGGCGAACGATGCGCTGTGCCGCCTGCTCGGGTACGAAGAGCAGGAGTTGCTGGAGAAGTCGTTCCAGGAAGTCACGCACGCCGATGACCGGAAGGCGTCCGAGGAATTCCAGCGCGAGCTCCTCTCGACGTCCCAATCCCGTGTCTACGAGAAGCGCTACCTGCACAAGAGCGGCTCGACCGTCTGGGTGAGGATCACCGGCATCCTGGTCAGGGACGAGTCCCGGACGCCGCAGTGCTCCGTCGCGCTGATCCACGATATCACCGAGCTCAAGCTGGCCGAGGACGCCTTGCGGGCGAGCGAGGCCCGGTTCCGCCGGATGGTCGAGATGGGCTCCGACTGGTACTGGATTCAGGACGAGAATTTCCGCTTCGTCGAGCTGCCGGGCGTGGAAAAACGCGGCCTGGGTCAGGAATTCTTCGTCGGCAAGACGCGCTGGGAGCTTCCCGGCGTCGGACCGCTCCCGGAGAAGGTCTGGCAGCAGCACCGCGAAAAGCTCGAGCGCCACGAGCCCTTCGAGGATTTCGTGTACGTGAGCACCGACGGCAAGGGCGAGCCGCGCTACCTCAGCGTCACAGGCGAGCCGATCTACGACGCGCAGGGGCGCTTCAAGGGGTATCACGGCATCGGCAAGGACATCACCGACAAGGCACAGGCGCAGAAGGCGCTCGAGGAGAGCGAGCAGCGCTACCGGATGCTGTTCGACATCCATCCCCACCCGATGTGGGTGGTCGAAGCCAAGACCCTGCGCTTTCTGGCGGTCAACCAGGCGGCCGTGGCCCAGTACGGCTACACGCGGGAGGAGTTCCTCGCGATGAGCGCGGATCAGCTCCGCTATCCGGAGGACATCGCCAAGCTCCTCCGGGATTTCCAGGACCAGAGCCGCTCCTACATGCAGCGGGCTGCGCGGCACCGCAGGAAGAACGGAGAGGCGATCGACGTCGAGATCGTGTCCTTCAACCTCGAGTTCGACGGCAAGCCGGCGCGCCTCGCCGTGGTCGACGACGTCACCCAGCGGCTGAAGTCGGAGGCCCAGGCGCGGGACCTCGAAGAGCGCTACCGCGCCCTCCTCGCATCGCGCAACGGCAGGGGACGCTAGGCACTGCCGGGTCGGTGCTCGCTTGGGCGGCTGCCCAACGCGGCCGGAGAAGCTGTCCGATTCATCTTCTGGTGTTGTATTCTCTCGCTCAAACACGAGCGGGGATCGCATTGAAGTTCTCCTTCTTCCACCTGATGCCATACACGCATCTGGAGCTGGAATCGCACGAGTGGCCGTTCCCCAACCGCTACTTCGACCCTGCGAAGGCAAGCGCGCTCTACCGCACCTACGTCGAGAGCATGATCCACGCGGACTCCTGCGGCTTCGACTGGATCGGCTGCAACGAGCACCACTTCAGTCCCTACGGGATGATGGCCAATCCGAATCTCATCGGTGGCGCGCTGGCGTACTCCACGCGGCGCGCCAAGATCGCGATCACGGGCAATCTGGTTCCGCTCAACAATCCCATCCGGGTCGCCGAGGAGTACGCGATGCTCGACTGCATGACCGGCGGCCGGCTGGTCGCCGGCCTCATGCGCGGCATCCCGCACGAATATCTCGCCTACAACATTCCGCCGGGGGAATCCTGGGAGCGGCAGCGCGAGGCGGTGCAACTGATACTCAGGGCGTGGACCGAGCCCGAGCCTTTCGGCTGGGAGGGCAAGCACTACCAGTACCGCCAGGTGTCGATCTGGCCCAAGCCGATGCAGAAGCCGCACCCGCCGCTCGTCATCTCGGCGAGCAACGCCGATTCCGCGAGGTTCGCCGCCGAGATGCGCGCCACCATGGGCATGGTGCTGCTCGCCGACCTGCCGAGCGGCAAGGAGTGCATCCGGGTGTACCGCGAAGCGGCGAGGGCGAGCGGCTGGGAGCCGGCTCCCGAGAACATCCTCGTCGGCATGCACACCTGCATCGCCGAGACCGACGCCGACGCGCGCCGCTGGCTTGGCCAGGGGCTCAAGTACTTCGACGAGGTGCTGATGGGCGGCCTGCAGGCTTCGCAGCGCATCGTGCTGCAGAAGACCCGCTATTTCGAGAACGAGGAGAGCCGCGACCGCTGGAAGAGCCGGCTCGACAAGCGCAGGACCCTCACGCTCGACGAGCAGATCGAGCGCGGCACTGTGCTCTGCGGCAGCCCCGAGACCGTGGTCGCGCAGATCAGGCGCGTCCACGGCGAGCTCGGCCACGGCGTGTTCAATTTCACGGTGAAGGTCGGCACGCTCCCCGACGACGTGATCCGGCGCGGCATGGAGCTCTTCCGCGACCGCGTGCTGCCGCACGTGCGGAATCTATGACGCAGCCTCGAGCGAGCAGGATCGCTCTTTCCTCGGGCGAGCTCAGCTATTTCGCCGCGGGCGAAGGGCGGCCGCTCGTCTACCTGCACCCGGCGGGCGGCGTGCGCTGGACCAAGGTGCTTGACGAGCTCGCGAAATCCTTCAAGCTGCTCGTCCCGATCACGCCCGGCTTCGACGGCGCTCCGGCGCATCCTTCCGTGAAGTCGATGAAGGCGCTGGCAGCGCTCTCGGGCGAGTTCGTCGAGAAGACGGTCGGCGGTCCCTGCGACGTGATCGGATGCTCCTTCGGCGCCTACCTCGCCGTCTGGCTCGCCGCGCAGCGGCCCGGGCTCGTCGACCACCTCGTCCTTGAATGCCCGGCTGGCTTCCGCCCGAAGGCCCACGGCGGACGCCCCGCGGACGCTTCGGAGCTGCACAAGCTGCTGTTCCTGCATCCCGAGAAGCTGCCGCCGGAGGAGAAACCCGCGGACATGGAGGCCGCGAACCGCAAGATGCTCCCGCACTACGGCTATGCGCAGGATACCGACGAGGAGCTGCTGGCCCTCGTGCCCTCGATCGACAAGCTGACGCTCATCCTGCACGGCACGGCCGACCGAATGATCCCGAGGGAAAGCGTGCAGCTGCTGAAGAGCCGGCTGCCGCACGCGTATCTCGTCTATGTCTGGGACGCGGCCCACGCGATCGAGGTCGACCAGCCCGAGCGCGTGCTCGCCGTGCTCACGAGCTTCCTGCAGCGCTCCGAGGGCTTCATGGTCAACTGGGGCACGCTCGCGGTCAATCCGTGACCCTCAACGTGACTGCGCGGCCTCCGTTCCGCGCCGACCAGGTCGGCAGCCTGCTCAGGCCGCCCGAGATCAAGGAGGCGCGCGCCAGGGTCGAGCGCGGCGAGCTTTCCGCTGACGATCTGCGCGCGATCGAGGACCGCTGCATCAGCCGCGCCGTCGCGCGCCAGGAAGCGATCGGCCTGCGGAGCATCACCGACGGCGAGTACCGGCGCGGCTGGTGGAACCACGACTTCCTCGGGAAGATCGACGGCGTCGAGATCGAGCTCGACCGGAAGTCCTACAAGTTCGCGGGCTCGGACGACCCCCGCTACACGCCGCAGGTGCGCCGCAGGGTCCGGCGCACGCGGCCGCTGATGCTCGATCATTTCCGCTACCTGAAGTCGGTCGCGAAGCGCACGCCGAAGTTCACCATGCCTTCGCCGTCCATCCTCTACCACCGCGGCGGCCGCGCCGCAATCAGCCGCGAGGCCTATCCCGACCTCGGAGAGCTGTGGCGCGACGTGGGCCAGGTGTACCGCGAGGAGATCCGCGACCTCGCGGCGGCGGGCTGCACCTATCTGCAGATCGACGACACCAGCTTCTCCTTCCTGTGCGACGAAAAGTTCCGCGAGAGCTGCCGCGCGCGCGGCGACGATCCCGAGGCGCTGCCACACATGTACGCGCGGGCGGTGAACGCTGCGGTCGGCGACCGGCCGGCCGGCATGACGATCGTGATGCACACCTGCCGCGGCAACTGGAAGAGCACCTGGCTCGCCGCAGGAGGCTACGAGCCGGTGGCGCGCGCCGTGTTCCAGGAGACGAACGTCGACGGCTGGTTCCTCGAGTACGACAGCGAGCGCGCGGGGAGCTTCGAGCCGTTGCGGTTCGTGCCGAAAGGGAAGAAGGTCGTGCTGGGCCTGGTGTCGACCAAGACTCCGGTGCTGGAGGACAAGGACGAGCTGAAGAGACGCATCGACGAGGCGTCGCGCTACTTGCCGCTCGAGCATCTGTGCATCAGCCCTCAGTGCGGCTTCGCGAGCACCCACCACGGCAACCTGCTCACCGAGGACGAGCAGTGGCGGAAACTGGAGCTGGTCGTGGAGACAGCGCGCGAGGTCTGGGGCGGCTGAGCCTACTCCACGCTCACGCGCGAGAGCTTGATCAGGCGCCCCCAGCGCACATACTCGGACTTCAGGTAGTCGGCGAACTGCTCGGGCGTGTTGCCGACGGCCTCGAACCACTGGCGCGTCACGTACTGCTCCCGGAATCCCGGGTCGGCGAGCGTCTTCGCCGTGTCGGCGTATATCTTCGCGACGGTCTCGCGCGGCATCGCCGGGGGTCCCAGGAGGGCGAACCAGGTTCCGGCCTCGTAGCCGGGCACGCCGGACTCCGCGACCGTGGGAAGGTCGGGCAGCCCCGGAATGCGCTGCGCCGTGGCGGCCGCGACCAGCCTGAGCTTTCCGGCGCGCGCGTGCGGCTCCACCAGGAGCGGCGTCACCATCATCATCTGTATGCGGCCGGAGAGCAGGTCGGTGACGGCCGGCGCCGCTCCCTTGTAGGGGACATGCACGATCTCTATCCCCAGCAGGTTCTTCAGGTAGTCGACGCTGATGTGCGCCGAGGAGCCCAGGCCGAAGGAGCCGTAGGAGAGCTTGCCCGGGTTCGCCTTCGCGTACGCGACCAGCTCCTGGAAGGTGGTCGCCGGAACCGAGGGATGCACGGCGATCACCCATGGAAAGCGCACCAGCACCGTGATCGGCGTGAAGCCGTTCACGCCGTCGTAGGGAAGGTTCTTGTAGAGGTGCGGATTCATCACGAAGGAGGACGCGTCCGAGACGAGCAGGGTGTAGCCGTCGGGCGCGGACTTGGAGACGTAGTCGGCGCCGAGGATCTGGTTCGCGCCCGCGCGATTCTCCACAACCACCGGCTGCCCCCAGTCGGTGGAGAGCCGCGCAGCCAGGGCGCGCGCGAAGGCGTCGGTCGCGCCGCCCGGGGAGGTCGGGACCACGACCCTCACCGAATGCGAGGGAAAGACCTGCGCGGGAACGGGCGCCGGCGAGATTGCCGCGGCCGCAAGCAGCAGCGGAGCGAGCGCGCAAGCACGAGGACGGCTTAGAACCATGGCGTATGCCGCATTGTATGCCCGAGCGTGAAACCGCCGCATTCCGGGCATGTCAAAGAATCAATTTGGCTCCGAAACGGATTCCATGATGCACGAAATACTCGGCGTTACCGACGAGCCCGGCGTTCACCGGCGCTGGTTCCACGACGACTACTTCGACCTGTTCGTGTGGCAGGGTAGCGGCGGGGAGCTGGTGCAGTTCCAGCTCTGCTACGGGATCGACTCGAGCGAGCGGGCCCTGGTGTGGCACAAGCGCAGCGGGTTCTTCCTGGACGGCGTCAGGCCCGCGAAATCCGGCAAGGGCGACCCACTGGTGGCGCGCTTCGACGCAGCGGCGCACACCCTGCCCGAGGATGTCCGGCTCGCCATGAGTGCCAGGCTCCACGAGTTCGCCGAGCAGAAGGTCGCGACCCCAGCGCGCCGCAGGCGCTTCCGGCGCGCGGCGTGGCAGCGCACCTGATCCGGCGGCGCTCCTGGAAGGCAAGACCGTCGCGATACTCGAGAGCCGGCTGGGCGCCCAGCTCGCCGACCTCGTCGGGAAGCTCGCGTGAAAATTGCGCTCGAGGCGAGCCCGCCCAAGCTGGGGCCACTGGTCGCCGCGCTGGAAAAGGCCCTTTTGACATAGCAGGCTGGTACAATGCGCGACTTTTCGCGTACCGGTCCTGAAATGCCCCGCTCCGTCCGCAACCTCGCGATCATCGCTCACGTCGACCACGGCAAGACGACGCTGGTCGACAAGCTGCTGCACCAGGCGGGAACCTTCGCCGCGCACCAGCACGTCGCCGAGCGCGTCATGGACTCGAACGATCTCGAGCGCGAGCGCGGCATCACGATCCTCGCGAAGAACACGGCGGTCGACTACGAGGGCGTGCACATCAACATCGTCGACACGCCGGGGCATGCGGACTTCGGCGGGGAGGTCGAGCGGTCGCTGTCGATGGTCGACGGCGTGCTACTGCTGGTCGACGCGGTCGAGGGGCCCATGCCGCAGACGCGCTTCGTGACCCGCAAGGCGCTGGCCCTGGGGCTGAACCCCGTCGTGGTGGTCAACAAGATCGACCGGCCCGGCGCGCGGCCCGACTGGGTGGTGAACGCCACCTTCGACATGATGGACAAGCTCGGTGCGTCGGAGCACCAGCTGGACTTCCCGGTGGTTTACGCCTCGGCGCTGCTGGGGACTGCAACGCTGGATCTCGCGAGGCCCGGGAAGGACATGCGGCCGCTGTTCGAGACGATCATCGCTCGCGTTCCGGCGCCGACGGGCGATCCCGACGGGCCGCTGCAGCTGCAGATCAGCAACATCGATTACTCGAGCTACGTCGGCCGCATCGGCATCGGCCGCATCGCGCGGGGGAGGCTGCGGCCCGCGCAGGAGGTCGTCGTGCTGCACGAGGGGCGCGAGCCGGCGAAGGCCGAGGTCGGGCAAGTGATGGGCTTCCGGGGCCTGGAGCGACTGCCCATGGAAGAAGCCGCGGCGGGGGATATCGTGCTCGTCACCGGGGTGGAAGAGACCGCGATCGGCGTCACCTTCGCCGACCCGCTCGCCCCCGAGGCGCTGCCGATGCTGCGCGTGGACGAGCCCACGCTCACGATGAACTTCCAGGTGAACACTTCGCCGTTCGCCGGGCAGGAAGGGCGCTTCGTCACCAGCCGCCAGATCCGGGAGCGCCTGTTCCGCGAGCTGCAGGGCAACGTCGCCCTGCGCGTCGAGGAGACCGCCGACGCCGACGTGTTCCGCGTCTCGGGGCGCGGCGAGCTGCACCTGACGATCCTGCTCGAGAACATGCGCCGCGAGGGCTACGAGCTGGCGGTGTCGCGCCCGCGGGTGGTGACGAAGACGGTCGATGGCGTGAAGCAGGAGCCTTTCGAGGTCCTCACCGTGGACGTGGAGGAAAGCCATCAGGGACAGGTGATGGAAGCTCTCGGCGCGCGCCGTGCCGATCTCCTCGACATGATGCCCGACGGCCGCGGCCGGGTGCGCCTCGACTACCGCATCCCCGCGCGCGGGCTGATCGGCTTCCAGTCCGAGTTCCTGAATCTCACGCGCGGCACCGGCCTCATGAGCCATGTGTTCGACGAGTACGGCCCGATGAAGGCCGAAATCCCGTCGCGCAGGAGCGGCGTGCTGGTCTCGGCGGAGCAGGGCGAGGCGGTCGCCTATGCGCTGTGGAAGCTGCAGGAGCGCGGCAGGATGCTGGTGAGCCCCGGCGAGCGCGTCTACGAGGGCATGGTGATCGGCGTGCACAGCCGCGACAACGACCTCGTCGTCAACCCGATCCGCGAGAAGCACCTCACCAACATCCGCGCGGCCGGCAAGGACGAGGCGATCCTGCTGACTCCTCCGATCAAGCTGACGCTCGAGCTTGCGGTCGAGTTCATCGACGACGACGAGCTGGTCGAGATCACGCCCAAGTCGATCCGCGTGCGCAAGCGCCACCTCTACGACCACGAGCGCCGCCGCGCGGCGCGCACCGAGGCCCCTCAGGCCATCTCGTAGCGCTTCACCGCGTCCTCGTTCCAGGCGAGCCCGCTTCCGGGGCGGTCCCGTATCACCGCCTCTCCGCCGACGATCTCCAGCGGCTCCTCGAGGATCGCGTTCGCCCAGTCCACATACTCGAGGTAGTGGCAGGTCGGCGTCACTGCGAGCAGGTGCGCGCTCGTTTCGGGAAAGAGGTGCGAGGACATCGGCTTCCTGTTCTGCTGCGCGATCGCCGCCGCGCGCAGCCAGCCGCTCACCCCACCGATTCTCTCCAGGTCGGGCATGACGAAGTCGCAGGCTTTCGCCGCAATCGCCTCCTCCATCTGCTCGGGCAGCGAGAAGTTTTCGCCGATCTGGATCGGTGTCGCCAGGGTTTCGGCAAGCTCGGCGCAGTTGCGGAAATCGTCGTGGCGGATCGGCTCCTCGATCCAGGCGACGCCTTCGGAGTCGAGCGCTCGGCCGCGCGCGAAAGCTTCGTCGGCGGAGAGCGCCTGGTTATAGTCGACCATCAGCTCCACGGAATCGGGAAGGCGTTTCCTCACCGCGCGTACCGCCGCGAGGTCGGCGGCAAGCGTCGGGTAGCCGAGGCGCAGCTTCACCGCGCGAAAGCCCCCTTCGAGTAGCGTCTCGGCCTCTTCCGCCAGCGCTTCCAGAGGCATGAGTCCCAGGCCGTTGCTGTTGTACGCACGGACGCGGCGCGGTGCGCCGCCGAGCAGCGTCGCGAGCGGAACGCCCGCCGCGACCGCGAGCGCGTCCCAGCAGGCGCAGTCGAACCCGGACATCGCCATGCGCACGATCCCCTGCACGCCGATGAGCTTGAAGCGGCGCGCGAGCTTCGCCCACAGCTCGGCCGGGTCGATGCGCTCGCCCTTCGCCGTGCGCTCGATCTCGCCGAGCATCGCACTGATCGCCGGGGCGGCTGCCGGGAGGTAGCAGAAGAGGTAGCTGTGCCCGGCGACGCCTTCCTCGGTCTCGACGTCGACGAGGAGGAGGGCGGCCGAGCGCAGCGTCCCGGCGCTCGTGCCCAGGGGCAGCTTCATCGGCACGTTCACGCCCCGTGCGCTGATAGCGCGCAAGCTCAGCCGCGGCCCGCTCACTTGAACACGTTGGTGACGAGCAGGTTCGGCAGCCAGACCGACAGCGCGGGAAAGAACGTCGCCAGCAGCAGCACGATCGCGTCCGTGAGGAAGAACGGGACGGAGCCTTTCACGACTTCGGACACCGGGATCTTGGAGGTGCCGCTTACCGCGAAGAGGTTCAGGCCGACGGGCGGCGTGACCAGGCTCATCTCGACGGTGAGCGTCAATATGATGGCGAGGTGGATCGGGTCGATCTTGAGCGCATAGGCGACCGGGAACACGACCGGCACCGTCAGCAGGATCATCGCGACACCGTCTACGAAGCAGCCCAGGATCATCTCCACCCCGATGAACGCGAAGATGAATCCGAGCGGCGTCAGCCCCAGTGAGGTGATGGCCTTGGTGATGGTCTGCGGCCAGTACAGGTTGGCGGCGAGGAACTGGAACACGCCGACGCTGCCGACCAGGAACAGGATCACGGAGGACAGGCTGAGCGAGCGGCAGGTGACCGGCAGCAGCTCGCGCAGAAAGGCGCGCCGCCGGGTGATGATCCCGTAGACCATCGCATAACCGCATGCAACCGCGGCGGCCTCGGTAGGCGTGAACAGCCCGCCGTAGAGCCCGCCGAGAATGAGAACGGGCAGGCCGAACCCGGGCAGCGCGGCGAGCGTCGCGGGCCAGATCCTGCGCCGGTCGAATACCCCGCGCGCGAGCTTCAGCCGCCAAGACAGGACGACGATCGTGGCGATGTTGGCGAGCGCGAGCAGCAGGCCAGGAACGACGCCGGCGAAGAACAGCCGCACCACCGAGGTCTCGGTGACGATGCCGTAGAGGATCAGCGGGATGCTCGGCGGAATCAGGATCGCGATGCCGCCGCTGGTGGCGACGAGGCCCGCCGCCACCCACGGCGGATAGCCGCGCTTCAGCATCTCGGGGATCGCGATCACGCTCATCGCCGCCGCCATGGCGACGCTCGAGCCCGAAATCGCGGCGAAGAGCACGCAGGCGATCACGGTGGCGATGCCGAAGCCGCCGGGCAGCCAGCCGACCAGCGCGTCGGCGAAGCGGAACAGCAGCGCGATCAGGCCGGTGCGCTCCATGAGGTATCCGGCAAAGATGAAGAGCGGGATCGCCATCAGCGAGTAGCGGTTGATGAAATTGAAGAAGGCCCGGAATATGACCTCGGGCTCGAGCAGGGGGTCGACCAGGATGTAGGCCGCGGCCGAACCGCTGAGCGCGAGCCCGATCGGCACGCTCAGCACGAGCAGCAGCAGCACCACAATCCCGACGATCCACATCCGAGGCCCTCCCGTTAGTGCGCCTTGCAAGGAATCAGTGCGGCGGCGCCCCCTCCCCGAAAGGCTCCGCGAGCACCGTCCGGCCGCGCAGCTTCTGTACGCTCCGGTAGATCTGGAAGAACAGCGATACCGCCATGAGGGCGAAGCCGACGAGCAGCGCCATCAGGAACGGCCACATCGGGAAGGCGAGGCTCTCGCTGCGGCTGCCGTAGGTCACGCTGTCCTTGATGTCGGGCACTCCCCACCAGACGATCGCGACCAGGAATACGAACGAGAAGATCTCGGCGAGCAGCCTGATGATCTCGGCCGCGCGCGCCGCCCGCGGCCCCAGCTCCTCGAGCACTCCCGTCAGGAGGTTGACGTTGAGATGCGCGCCGCGCCGCTGCGAGACGCCGAAATAGAGGAAGACGGCGCTAAGAATGAAAAGGGTGACCGCGTCCTGCTGCCACTCGAAGGACAGGCCGAGCAGGTAGCGCCGCACGACCTCGAGCAGCGCGAGCAGCGTGCAGCCGAGGAATACTATTGCCGTGGCGCGCTCCAGGATCCGGTCCTGGAATGCGCGCCACAGTGCGTAAGCTCTTTCCACGCGCTCCGGGGTCGGGAGGCGGCGCGCCTACTTGATGTGAATCTTCGAAGCGTACTTCGAGCAGTCGAGCTTCTCGATCCAGGACGAGCCGGCCGGGTTCTCCTTCGACAGCTCGCGGCCTTCCTTGGCGAAGGTGTCGACCCAAGGCCTCGCCTCCGGCGGCAGCTTGGTCTTCACGTACTGCGCCGAGTTGTCGCCCACCGCGCCCGTCATCGCCTGGACCTCGCTCGGCGTCATCCAGTAGACGCCCGGCTTGGACGGATCCTTGGTGCCGTACTTCTCGTAGGTCAGCCGGTCGACGCACCAGTTGTATTCCTTCTGCGTCTTGATGGTTTCGGCGATGAGGCCTTCGAGCGCCTTCTGGGTCGCGGGCGTCAGCTTGTCCCACCAGCGCCGGCTCGCGCTCACCATGTAGTAGTCGCCGGTGAAGACGCCGGCGCCGCCGGTCGTGTAGTACGGCGCCTGCTCGCGCACGGAGAGCCAGCCGCCGATGCTGGTCATCAGCCCGTCGATCACACCCGATTCCAGCGCCGTCGGGACCTCGCCGAAGGCCATCACCACCGGGTTCGCCTTCCACGACGCGAGCGAGGCGTTCTCGACCGGGCCCATGCTGCGCACTTTGCGGCCGGTGAAGTCGGCGGGCGTGAGATATCGCTTCTTGCCGCCGACGCCCATGCCGAAGCTCATCTGACCGGTGCCGAAGACCTTGATCCCCTGGTTCTTCGCGAGCCGGTCGACGAGCATGTGGTAGGTCTTGGTCTTCTCGATCGAATCGACCGCGCCGACCGTGGTCATCACGCCTGGCCCGACCACCGTCATCATCCACGGGTCGACAGGCGCCGCCTTGCCCATCTGCATCCACGCCATCTCCAGATTGCCCTGGCGCATTGCCTCGAAAGCCTCCGGAATGGTGTAGAGCGCACCGGCGTAGTAGAGCCGCGCCTCGCTGCCGGGAATCACCTGCGGCAGCCGCTCGCCGAAGTACGCCAGCGCCATGCCGGCCGGGTGCGGCGGCGGCGTGAAGTCGGCGGCGAAGCGCAGCACGACTTTTTGCGGCTTGTCCTGGGCGTGCGCGGGTTGAATGACGTGGAGAAGCGGGGCCGCGAGAATCGCGGCAACGGCCCCCACGCCGTATCGGTGCATCCGATTGCGGTCCATACCCTCCTCCTTTCCACTGCGGTCGACGGGCCGGATGCCGATGGCCCCGGACCTTCTTTCGGCTGAATCCGCAGGCAAGCTATCCCAACGCCTGGCCACGGTCAAGCGCGGGTGGTGCTGAGCTTCCACAGCGACCGCTACCGGCCGATGACCGTGGACGTCTTCGTCACGGAGCCCTTCCTGAGCGGGGGCGTTCGCAGCGGGTTTAGTGGTAGGGAGCGCCGTCAAAGCGCGCGGGAATCCTCGTCGCCGAGATCGAGCTTCGCCGCCGCCACGTTCTCCTCGAGATGCTCAAGATTGCCCGTCCCAGGGATCGGCAGCATGACGGGCGATTTCTTGAGCAGCCAGGCGATCGCGACCTGCGCCGGTGTGGCTCCCAGCTTCGCCGCGACCTTCCTTACCTTGGAGAGCCTCAAAGCGGAGCCGTCGCCCAGCGGATACCAAGGCAGGAAAGCGATGCCGTGCTTCTCCCAATGCAGGAGCACGCTCTCGGAGCCGCGGTCGGCGAAGCTGTAGCGGTTTTGCACCGAAACGATCGGCACTATCTTCCGCGCCGCCTCGATCTGTTTGACCGTGACGTTGGACAGCCCGACGTGGCGTACCTTGCCCTCGCGCCGCATGTCGGCGAGCGTACCCACCGAGACCTCGAGCGGCACCTTCGGATCCACCGTGTGCAGCTGATAGAGGTCGATCCGCTCGAGCCTGAGCCGCTTCAGGCTTCCCTCGAGGTCCTTCCTCAGCTTCACCGGCCGGCAGTCGGCGTCCCAGCGCGAGGGCCTCGGCCGCGACAGGCCGCACTTGGTCGCGACGACCAGGCCCTTTGGATACGGATACAGCGCCTCGGCGATCAGCGACTCGTCCGTGTGCGGCCCGTAGCTCTCGGCGGTGTCGAAGAGGCCGACGCCGAGCTCCGCGGCCCGCCGCAGCACAGCGATCGCGTGCTCGCGGTCGCTCGGCTCGCCCCAGATGTCCTCGTTGTCGATCACCCGCATAGCGCCGAAGCCGAGACGGTTGACGGTCATGTCGGCGAGGCGGATGGTGCTCAAGGAAGGTCCGGGCGCTGCGTATGAGGGCTAGCGAGGTTTCCTGCGGTGCATTCGTGCGCTGCTGTGGCCTCGGCCCTCGCGCCGCGGGGGTGACGAGGCAAGCACTAGAAGGATTCGTAGGCGCCGACGTCGTATCCGCTCCCTTGCGGACGCGCGACGCCGAGGAGGTCGTCCGCCGGAGCCGAGACGCTGTTGAACGAGGCGAGGCCGGCGTTCGCCGCAGGCCCGCCGCTCTTCAGCGTGAAATCAGAGCCCGGGTTGTTGAACAGCGCGGCCGAGGTGGAGGCGAGCGAATTGGCGTCGTGGCCGGCGGCCTGCCACTGCGGGAGGCTGATGACGCTCGATTCGCCGTCGAGCGAAAACCCGCCCCTGACGACGTTATGGTTGCTCTGGAAGCTCAAGTTCGCCACTACGAGGCTCGTGCCGCTCGCGTCGTTCACGAGGATGTTGTTGAAGAAGCTGTGGCCGCCGAGGTCCTGCGTAAGCTTGAGCACGGCGTTGCCGTTGCCCTGCACGAAGGTGTTGTTGACGAAGGCGAGGTTCTTCGGCCCGGCCGAAGCGTCGATCTGGAACGCCCGCGCCGCGTGATTGCCATTGCCGTAGATCAGATTGTTCTGGATCACCGAATCCTGAATGCCGTCGAGGTCCAGGCCGTTGGCCGCGTTGTCGTGAATGATGTTCTTCTCGATGGTGATGCCCTTGTGCAGTCCGTCGCCGCCCGGGCCGATGCTCGCGTCGCCGTTCAGGTGGATGCCGTTCACGGCGTTGTTGAAGCAGTGATTGCCGCGCAGGACGGTGTTGTCCGAGCCGCCGTTGGCGAGGTAGATCCCGTGCTCCCCCGCGTTCGACGTCGAGTTCCCCTCGATCAGCGAATCGGCGACCTCCGAGGCGTAGATGTTAGTCGAGCCCGAGCTGGTGACGGTGTTGTTGCGGAAGGTGACCCCGTGCATGGGTGTGGCCGGGGTCGCGTCGCGCGCCGTGAGGCCGTAGGCCGGCAGGCCGGTCAGAGTGAAGCCTTCGATCGTGACGAAACTCGCATTGCTCACGCGGATGCCCTCGCCGACGCTATTGACCTGATTGATGACGGCCGAGTTGCCCGCGGCCTTGACCGTGATCGGGCCGTTCTGGGTGCCGCTTCGGGAGACGACGAAGCCCGAGTAGGTGCCGTCAAGCACGAGGACCGTGTCGCCGGCCTGGGCGGCGTTCACCGCTGCCTGGATGGTGGTGAATTCCTGGCTGGGGCCGGGATTGACGTCCACGCAGTGCACCGTCGCGCTCGCGCAGGCGAGCGGTGCGCCCGTAGTGAACGTCCAGCTGAAGTCCGCGGCGAGCGGATTGCCGGCCGCGTCCTTCGCGCCGGGCGCGCCTCCGAGCACCGTGGCGGTGAAAGTGGTGGAGCTCGCGAGCGCGCTCGAGGGCGAGAAGGTCGCGACTGCGCCGCTCAGGCTGACGCTGCCCGAAACCCCGTTTACCGTGAAGGTGGCGGCGTTGATCGAGGCGGCGCTCATGGGCTCGCTGAAAGTGACGCGGACTACCGTGCCGGTAGAAACGCCGGTCGCACCGTTCGAAGGGCTTGTCGAGGAGACGGTCGGTGGAGTCGTGTCGGGCGCGCCGGGGGGAATCGAGCCGGCGCCTCGGCTGACCTCGGGCGAGCTGCAGCCGACGAGGAGGCAGGCAGAGAGGCTCAGGAACAGAAGGGATCGCACGGCGGTCCGGGCAAATCGATCGCTCATAGGGACTCCTGAATCGACCCTCCCGGGCGAATTCTCGGGCCCGGTTTCCGCATTGTCATGGCCGGCGCGACCCGCGCTGTGAAGTATTGCGCGTTTAGCGCATTCGAGATCGACGGCGTGAGCTCCGGTTTGGAGACGAAGCTCGTTGAGTTCGGGATCGGCGCTTTCGGGTGCCGCAGCCGCGGGTGCGGAACTCGAGGGTCTGCTGGTGAACCATCAGTCCAGCCAGTCCTTCTCCTTCAGCTTCCTCGGAAGATAGGTCTTGGTCAGGTAGCGGAAGTCCTTGTTGGCGAGCGCATCAAGCTCGTACTTGAGTCCGCTCGCGAGCATCCGCTTGATCTCTTCCTGCCATTCCTTCTTCTGGAACCAGCGGTACTTGGTCAGCTCCTTGGCGCGGGCGATGTCCTTGTCGTTGAGCTTGATGCCGACGTTGCGCGGCAGGCCGTAGGCATCGGGGTCGGCGCTCGAGAGGCCGATGAACTTGGCCTTGGGGATGGCCATGCGCTCGCTCTCGAACGCGAGGTTGATCGAGCCCTGCTTGACGACCGAGTAGATGTAGTAGCCCCAGGGGTCGTTGTCGACGAGGACGTAGACGGGGAGCCCGTGCTCCTCGTGGAGGCGCCGCGCCAGGCGCCGCACGCCGCGCGGCGGCTGGCCGTTGCCCGTCAGCAGCACGCAGTTGTAGCGGCGCCAGAACTTGTCCTCCGAAAGCCGGTTCCACTGGGTGCCCTTCTCGACGAGCAGGACGAAGTCCGCGCTGCATTGTTTGATCTGGATGAATTCGGGCTCGACGATCGAGGGCACCGAGTAGCCGCCCTTCCCGAGGCGCGCGCAATCCACCCGGTCGCCGTCGTCGGTGAGCACGACCGGCCCGACGATGCTGCCGGCGTTCTCCGCGCGCACGTGGAGCTCCTCGCGCAGCGCGGCGAGCGTGACCTCGAGATCCTCGATCAGCGGGTCGGACTCGTTCTGGGCGTCGAAGGTGTTCTCGTGCGAGTCCTTCATGGTGTGCTTGGTCCGGTAGTAGATCTCCCGCAGCGACGTCGTCAGGTTCGCGCGCTGCAGCTCGGCCAGCGCATCGGCCACCAGCACCGTCTGCATGAATTTCTTCGCCATGCCGACGTTGAAGAGCGTGCGCTCCTGCCTGCGCCTGCCCATCTCGATGATGCCGCGCTTCTCGTTGAAGCTCACGTTGGCGAGGCTGCGCACGGGGATCGACAGCGCCGGGTCGCGGCTGCGGTCGGCGGCCGCGATCACGGTGTCGGCCACGCCGACGAGCTTCTTTTCAACCGGGGTTGTTTTCGCCATGGGGTTACCTCTTCTTCCGTTTCGCCTTGGGTTCCCGCCGGGGGGCTTTCGCCTCTTTCGCCGGTGTGGCTTCTTCCGGGGGGGTCGGCTCGCCGGGCATCCCGGGCGCCTCGCCCTCGGTCCCCTCCGGGGTAACGATGATCGAGTGAGGCAGACCCTCAGGCCCGCTCTCGTGCCCCAGGATCTCGTCGGTCTTGGCTCCGCCAGTGCGCTTCAGCGCGATCTTCTGCAGCTGGTTCTTGAGCTTCTCCTTCTGGAGCTTGCCGCCCTTCAGCCGCGCGCACGCCTCGACGACCTCCTCGATGTAGAGCTCGAAGATATTACGCCGCCTGAACTCGCCCGCGGCCCGCTCGCGCCGGCGCAGGAACACGCCGAGCCGGCGCCCGCATTCCTGGAGCGCGAGGCGGATCTCCTTGCGGATCTCGTCGTAGTCGGCGATCGCCTCCTTGGATTCGCTCGTAAACGGAACCCAGACCGAGGCCATGTGCACGAACACCACCATGGGCCCGGCCGGGAGCGCGCCGCGCGATTGCGCGACGCCGTAGTTCCGCCAGCTCGTGTCGAGCACCGACTTGTACGTCGCGCACGCCGACTGCTGGTAGAGCAGGGGGACGCGGTTGGCGAAGCGGATGACGCGCGCCAGCTCGCTGTCGCCCTCCTGCTGCTCGCCCTCGGCGAGCGGCTCAGGCGGCGCTTCCGGCGCCTGCGCCGCCTGCTCCGGCCCCTTGCCGAACGCGAGGCCCGCCTCGATGATGAAAGGATTGCCTCGGTACACGGCCGGCGGCCGCGTCACCGCCGTGTAGAAGTCGCCCTTGATCTGCTTGTAGAGGCCGTGGAGGATCGCTCGCTCGCCGATCGGCGAGATGCAGTTGGACGGCGGCGCCATGATCTTGGTGGACTGGATCGCCTTGTAGAGCGCCTCGGCGTCGGCGCCGTGGATGTTGCGCGGCTTCGCGTTCGGCGAGAGCTTGGCCGTCGCGCAGATCTGTTGAGCGACAGCCGGGGACACCCGGCTGAAATCGGCGGCCAGGAACCCCGACAGCCAGTGGCTCTTGGTGTCGTGGAGCATGCGCAGGAGGACGCCGAACTCGATGCCGTAGGGATGCGGCTTGATCTCCCTGGGCTGGGGCGGCAGTTCCTGGATCGTCCGCGGGTGGTCCCGCGTCTCGCCCTCCGGCGTCTTGTAGACGAGCTGCACGTGCGGGTTGGCGATCGCCACCTGCTCGAGAAACTCGTCCACCGAGGCGCGGCCCCTCTGGTAGCGCCCGTCGATCTCCAGCACCACCTGCGTCCCGCGCGGGTGGTCCCAGTCGATCTTCTTGTTCTCGAAAATCCGCGGCTCGTTCTTCTTGGTGTCGATCTGCAATTCGAAGTAGTGCGCCGCGGCGCGCGCGCCCGTGCGCGATGTGATCCGCACCGGCTTGCCCGTCGTGAGCTGTGCATACATGCCGGCCGCCGAGATGCCGATGCCCTGCTGGCCGCGGCTCATGCGCAGCCGATGGAACTTCGAGCCGTAGAGAAGCTTCGCGAAGATCGGCGGAATCTGCTGGCGGACGATGCCCGGCCCGTTGTCGATCACGGTCACACGGAAGCGCGTTGCCTGGCTCGCCGGCGGCGGAGGCGCTCCATCGCCCGCCGCGACCTCGACGTTGACCGTGACGTCGGGCAGGATCCCGGCTTCCTCGGCCGCGTCGAGCGCATTGTCGACCGCCTCCTTGACGCAGGTGAGGAGCGCCTTGCGCGGATTGTCGAACCCGAGCAGGTGGCGGTTCTTGGTGAAAAACTCGGAGACCGAGATCTCCCGCTGCCGGGCCCCCATCTCGACGGCGGAGACGGTCGAGGCGGGCCTGCCGGGCTTCGCCTCGGGCGTCTTGGCTTCGGCGGCCGAGGCTTCGGGCTTTGCCTTGGACCTGGCTTTGGATTTGGGTGCGGATTTGGACCGGACTGCCGTTTTGGACGTGCGCTTTGCCATTGCCCTCAATGACCGCGAAGTCGCGAATCAGCTTTTCAACCGGTAGAGCGGATCGTCCATGCCGTGCCTCTGCACGGTGAATTCCGGCGGGAACTTCGGCGGCTCGGCCATTGCGTCGGCCACCGTGTCGCCGAACACCAGCGTACGGTGCACGACGCGCCACTCGCCCTCGCGCTTCTCGAAGCGGTCGAGGTAGCGCGCCGAAGCCGTGACGCGCCGGTCGGCGAAGCGCTGCAGCACCAGCACGTAAGTCTCGACAAACGCGCGATCCTTCGCCTGGAACTCGATCAGCACGTTGGTGTTCAAGTGCATCGAGTGATTCTGCGCCTCGTGCAGCTTGGCGATGTGCGCGAGGAGCGCGTCCGGCGGCCCCTTGAAGAAGCCGTGATCGTCGAACGCGCCGTCGTGGTACGCCGCGCGCGCCGCCTTCCAGTCCTGCCGGTCGACGGCGCGCGCGAAGCGCTTGAGGCAATCCTCGATCGCCGTACGGGCTTCCAGCTCCTCGAGGAAAGTCGCGAAGACCCGCGCCATCAGGCGCTGGTCCTGATGTTGAGCTCCTTCAGCTCGCCCACTTCCGCGCCGTCGTCCATCGAGAAGCGGTCGCCGAAATCGAACAGGTCCTCGTTCTGGAAGCCCGGGTAGTACTGGATCTCCCACCAGTTATGGTCGAGGTCCTCCATGTAGAACGAGTAGACGCCGTGCTGGTCCACTACCGGCAGCACCTGGCGGATCTTGTATTTGTCCTTGTTCCTGGTCGCCTCCTCGTGCACGCGATCGACCTCCTCCTTTGAGCCGACGTCGAGGCCCCAGTGGTTGAGCACGTTCTGCGGATGCACCGCGGCGCCGACTTCGACGGCGACGATGTGGAACTTGAGCCCGCAGCGCACCACCATCGCCGGCTTGGCGTGGCGCACGCACTCGAGGCCGAGGAACTCCTCGTAGAACCTGCGCGACTCCTTGAGGCTGTAGCATTCCATGGTGCCGTGCGACATCACGTAGGGCCTGACGACGGACTTGGTGTTGTCCGTGTCGGCGATCCCGTCCTGAATCTTTTCCCGCGTCAGCGCAGCCATGTCTTCTCCTCCTATGCAGTTGCGGCCTTGTCGGCCTCGGTCAGGAACGAATCGGCGTAGAACTCCTCGGCCGGCAGCCCGCATTGCGCGCTGAAATCGCGCCGTGCCGACTCGACCACGACGGGCGCACCGCAAGCATATACCTGGTGCCCCGACAGGTCGGGGAAATCCTCCATCACGGCGCGATGGACGAACCCGGCGCGGCCTTCCCAGGCCTCGTCGGAGAGCACGGGAACGAACTCGACGTGCTGCCAGGAGCGCGCCAGCTCCAGCCTGTACAGGTCGCGCTTCAGACGCGCGCCCCAGTAGAGCGTGATCGGCCGGGAAATCTTCTTCTCCGCGGCGTATTCGCACATCGCCCGAACCGGCGCGAAGCCGGTCCCGCTCGCCAGCATGACGATCGGCTTGTTCGAGTCCTCTCTCAAATAGAAGCTTCCCAGAGGACCCTCGAAACGCAGCAGATCCCGCACCTTGAGCTTCTCGAAAACCTGGTCGGTGAACAGGCCGCCAGGCGTATGCCGCACATGGATCTCGAGCGCGGTCACGCCTGCCGGGTCGGGCCGCGTGGCGAGCGAATAACTTCTTCTTTTCCCATCCTTCAACAGGAAGTCGATGTATTGACCCGCCAGAAACCGGAAATTCTCGTTCATCGGCAGGCGCAGGCCGATCACCGCGACGTCGGGCGCGGGCTTCTCCAGCCTCTCCACCCGGCACGGGATCACGCGCGGCCGCACCCCCTGAACTTCGCGGACCTCGACGACGACGTCGGAAAGCGGCTTCGCCTGGCAAAGCAGTACGTAACCCTTCGCCTTGTCGCTCTCGGGGAGGTAGGTCTCGTGAACTAGGCCGTAGTCGACCTTGCCTTCGCGGAGGGTGCCGCGACAGGTACGGCAGACGCCGGCGCGGCAGCTGTAGGGCAGCATGTAGCCGGCGGCGAGGCCGGCCTGCACGATGTTCTGCCCTTCGGGCACGTCGAAGCTGTGGCCGCTGGGCTGCAGGGTGACTTTCATTGCGATCCCAAGTATGCCTGCTTCATCCGAGGCTCTTTCCCGCCGTCGGCGTAGAGCGCGAGGACGTCCCATACCGCGCGGTTGGCCGGTGTCGGAACGCCGACCTTGGCGCCGAGCCGCACCACGCCGCCCGAGAGCCACTCCAGCTCCAGCCGGTTGCCGCGCGCGAGGTCGTGAGCCATCGACGCGACCATCTCGGCGGGAAGGCCATCGGCGCGCGCGAGACAGGCGTCGGCGTAATCGGCGGGCAGCGCGATGCCGTGCGCGCGTCCCACTGCGACGGTCTCGCGGAAGACATCGTGGAGGAACGCGCGCGTGCGCGGGTTCTCGCGGATCGGGCCGATGCTCGTGCGCATCGACGTCGTGGTCGCGGAAATTCCGACCAGGAAAACGAACTTTTCCCAGATCGCGCGGCGCACGTCGGCGGAGAGCTCGGCGTCGGCCCCCGCCTTCTGCAGCGCCCCGTGGAGCGCGCGCGCGCGCTCGGAACGGCTCCCGTCGTATTCGCCGATCACCACGCGCTGCATCGGCCCGGTCTGGAGGATCACGCCGGGCCGGGCGATGGTCGTCGCCACGTAGCACACCCCGCCCATGACCGGCGCTGCGCCCAGCTCCCGGCGCAGGATGTCGTCCTTGATCACGCCGTTCTGCAGCGACAGCACCGCGGTACCGGCCTCGAGCATCGGCTTCATCTGACGGATCGCCGATTCGGTGTCCCACAGCTTCACCGACAGGATCACGAAGTCGACCGGTCCGATCGAGGCCGGGTCGTCCGTGGCGCTCACCTTGGGAATTCGGATATTCCCGTGGGCTTCGCTCTCGATCAGCAGCCCGCGCTCGCGCATCGCGGCCAGGTGCGCGCCGCGCGCGACGAAGCTCACGTCGTACCCCGCGTGAGCGAGCCGCCCGCCGAAGAAGCCGCCCACGCCGCCCGATCCCATCATTGCGATTTTCATCGGGGCAATGGTAACCTGCCTCTCGTTCGGGGAGAGGAGGGGGTCATGATTCGCTTCGTATTGCACGTCGCGGCCGTGGCACTGTGCGCGCTCACGCCGCTCGCCGCGGGCGCGCAGGCCTGGCCGGCCAAGCCGGTGAAGTTCGTCGTGCCGTATCCGCCGGGGGGATCGACCGATCCCATGGCGCGGCTGATCGCCGCCAAGCTCGCCGATTCGCTCGGCCAGCCCTTCGTCGTGGAGAACCGCGCCGGCGCTTCCGGAACGATAGGCACCGCCTTCGTCGCCAAGTCGCCGGCCGACGGCTACACCTACGTGTTCGTCTTCGACTATCACGCGGTCAATCCGTTTCTGATCCCGGATCTTCCGTACGACACCCGGAAGGACCTTGCGCCGGTGATGCTCGTCGGAACCGCGCCGATGGCGATCGCTACTGCGATCGCCAAGCCCTACAAGACCTTCGGCGACGTTGTCGCCGCGGCGAAAGCGAAGCCCGGCGCCATCAGCATCGGGTCGGTGGGCAGCGGCAGCCTGGGGCATCTCACGATGGTTCTCGTGCAGCAGGCCACCGGAATCAGCCTGATACACATTCCCTACAAGGGGGGCGGGCCGATGACCTCCGACGCGGTCGGCGGGCAGATCGATCTCGCGATCGGCTCGGTCGCGGTGATCACCCCGCACGTGACGGGCGGCAAGCTGCGCGCCATCGCGGTCACCGGCGACACGCGCTCGCGCGCGCTGCCCGACGTGCCGGCGCTCGCCGAGCAGGGCCTGCCGGGCTTCTCCGCGCTCGCGTGGTGGGGGATCTTCGCGCCCGCGGGCACGCCCAAGCCGGTCATCGACAAGTTCCACGCCGAGCTGGTCAAGGCGTTCAACCTTCCCGACGTGCACAAGCTCCTCACCGATACGCTGGGCATCGACCTCGTCGTCGGCACGCCGGACGGCCTGGCGGCGTGGCTGGATTCCCAGATGCAGCGCTGGGGGAAGGTGGTGCGCGAGAACGGCATCAAGGCGGATTGAGGCGGCGCCGTGAAGATCACAGGCGGCTGCCACTGCGGAGCGATCAGCTACGAGGCCGAGGTCGACCCTGCTACGGTGTCGGTGTGCCATTGCACGGATTGCCAGGCGCTCTCGGGCTCGGCGTTCCGTGTCGTCGTTCAGGCGAAGCGGGAGGCGTTCAGGCTCAAGGGCGAGCCGAAGATCTACGTCAAGACGGGCGAGAGCGGCAGGAAGCGTGCGCAGGCCTTCTGCGGCAATTGCGGCAGCCCGATCTACTCCGCGGACGTCACCGACCCGCAGGTGTTCAATCTCCGGGTGGGGACGATCTGGCAGCGCGCGAGCCTGCCGCCGCGACGGCAAATCTGGTGCCGTTCGGCGCTGGGCTGGTCGATGCATCTCGAGCCGGTCCCGCGGACGCAAAAGCAATGAGGGCCGCAACGCTCGCTCTCGGCCTGCTCCTCTTCGGGCTGGCCGCCGCGCAGGAGTACCCGTCCAGGCCGATACGCCTGATCGTCGGCTTTCCGCCCGGCGGCAACGTCGACGTGGTCGGGCGCATCGTCGCGGCCAAGATGAGCGAAGGTCTTTCCCAGCAGGTGCTGCCCGAGAACCGCACCGGCGCGGGCTCGATCATCGCGAACGAGTTCGTCGCCAAGTCGGCGCCCGACGGCTACACGTTGCTCGTCGTGAGCGGCGCCTTCGTCACGCAGGCGGCGACGATGAGGAAGCTGCCGTACGACCCGCTGCGAGACTTCTCCTTCGTCTCGACCATCGTGACCTATCCGCTCGTGTTCTCGGTGCGGGCTGACTCGCGCTTCAAGACCCTCGACGAGTTCATCGACTACGTGAAGAGCAGCCCCGGCAAGGTCAACTATCCTTCGCCGGGCATGGGGACGCTCTACCACCTCGCCGGCGAGATGTTCGTCTCGATGGCTGGCATCCAGATGCAGCACGTGCCGTTCCGCGGGGGCGCGGAGCCCCTGACCGAGGTGCTCTCCGGGCGCATGGAGCTCCTCATCGACGCGCTCACGAATTCCTATCCGCAGATCCAGGCGGGCAAGTTCCGGCCGCTCGCGGTGAGCTCGCTCGCGCGCTCGCCTGCGCTGCCCGAGGTTCCCACCGTCGCCGACAGCGTGCCCGGCTACGAGGCGACCTCCTTTCTCGGCCTCGCGGGGCCCGCTGGAATGCCGGCCCCGGTGGTCGAGCGGCTGAACCGCGAGGTGCGGCGGGTGCTCGCGCTTCCGGACATCGGCCGGAAATTCGCGGAGTGGGGCGGGGCGCCGAGCGCGAGCGCCCCGGAAGACATGCAGCGTCTCGTATCCGCGGAGATCGAGAAATGGAAAAAAGTGGTCACGGCGAGAAAGCTCGAGCTGCAGTAGCGGGCCTGCTGCTGTCTGCGCTCGCCGGCGCGGCGTCGGGACAGTACCCGGCGCATCCGGTGCGCCTGATCGTCCCGCAGGCGGCGGGCAGCGCCACCGATACCGTTGCCCGCCTGCTCGCCGCCGATATGGCGGGGCCGCTCGGCCAGACGGTGGTGGTCGAGGACCGGCCCGGCGGCGCGCTCACGATCGGCCTGGACATCGTCGCGAAATCCGCCCCCGACGGCTACACCATCGGCATGGGACCGATCGGCGCGCTTGCGATCACGCGCCACATGGTGGCCAGGCTTCCCTACGACATCGAGCGCGACTTCCAGCCGATCGCGCTCGTCACACGCGGGCACCTGCTGCTGGCGGTGTCGCCCTCGCTTCCGGTGAACTCGGTGAAGGAGCTGATCGACTACGCGAAGAAGAACCCCGGCAAGCTGATGAACGCCTCCTCGAGCAACGGCTCGCCGGGCCACGTGGGGGGAGAGCTCTTCAAGTACATGACCGGAACCGACATCGTGCACGTGCCCTACAAGGGCGGCGCGATGGCGATCAACGATCTCATCGCCGGGCACGTGCAGGTGATGTTCGAGAGCCTCAATTCGATCGCTCCCTACGCGCGCTCGGGCAAGGTGAAGGCGCTCGCGGTCAGCGGTCCTCGGCGCTCGCCCGGGTTTCCCGACCTGCCGACTATCGCCGAAGCGGGGGTGCCGGGATACGACGCGAGCACCTGGAGCGGGGTGATCGGGCCCGCGGGCCTGGCGAGGCCTGTCGTCGACAAGCTCAACGGCGCGATCAACAAGGCGATCGCGTCCCCGGGATTCAAGGCGAGGTTCGGCGAGATCGGCGACGAGCCCGCGGGCGGAACGCCCGAGGATTTCGCCGAGACGATACGCCGCGACTCGGCGAAATGGGCCGAGGTCGTGAAGCGCTCGGGCGCGAAGATCGACTAGATCCCCCGCGCTTCCGTGTCACAATTTGTGACAAATGGTTACTCCGGCGCATGCACCCGCTTGCTAGCATGATGTCGAGGTACGCGGCGACCCGGGAACGATCATGAGCCGGACGAAAGCGATGTACATCCTGATTGCGGCGGCGCTGCTCGCGGCGAGCGGGCCGGCTTGGGCGTGGCGCGGGGCGGGCGTGCGCTTCGGCGTGGTGATCGGCGCTCCGTTCTTTCCGTGGTATTACCCGTACCCGCCCTACACCTACCAGCCGTATCCCGTCGTTGTCGCGCCCGCCGCGCCGACGACCTACGTCGAGCAGGGCGGCGCCGCACCGCAGGCGCCGTCCTACTGGTACTACTGCGCCGAGTCCAAAACCTACTATCCGTACGTCAAGGAATGCCCGGGCGGCTGGATGCGCGTCGTGCCGCACGCGCCGGCGCCGACTGCGCAGCCGCAGTCGACGCCGCCTTCGGCGCCGCTATCGAAGCCGCAATCCCCACCGCAGACCGCGTCGCGCAACTGAGCGCGCGTATCGGATGAGGCTGCTCGGGGCTCCCGCCGTCCTCGCCGCGGCGCTCCTTGTCGGCGCGTGCGCGAGCGTGCCCGAGGGCCCGGGCGTGATGGCGCTGCCCGGGACCGGCAAGACTTCCGACCAGTTCCGCGACGACGACTGGTATTGCCGCAATTTCGCCAGCAGCCACATCGGTGGCGCCGAGCCATCGGACGTGGCGAACTCGAGTACCGCGAAAGGTGCCGTGATCGGCACCGCCGTGGGCGCGGGCCTCGGTGCGGCCTTCGGCGGCGGGGGCGGCGCCGCCGTCGGGGCGAGCTTCGGCCTGCTCACCGGCATCGCGGTGGGCGCGGGCCGCGGCGAGAGCTCGGCGTACGCGCTGCAGCGGCGCTACGACCAGGCGTACGTGCAGTGCATGTACGCGAAGGGACACAGGGTCCCGGTTTCGGGCCGTCTAACCTCCACGCCCCGCCCGGCATACGCGCCGCCGCCCCCGCCTCGCGCTCCTTCGGTTCCTCCTCCTCCTCCTCCTTCGCCTCCGCCCCAGTAGGCCCGAGCGGCGCCCCGTTACAATACTTCCGGGATTCTTTCCGGAGGAGGGCGATGAGAACCATAGTCCTGGCATTGGCGATGTTCGCGGCGCCTTTCGCGCAGGCGCAGCCCGCGTGGCCGTCGAAGCCGATCCGCTGGATCGTGCCGTTCCCGCCCGGAGGTCCGGCGGACGTGGTGACCCGCATCGTCTCGACCAAGCTCGCCGAGCGTACCGGACAGCCCAACGTGGTCGAGAACCGCGGGGGCGCCGGCGGCAACGTCGGGCACGAGGCCGCGGCCAAGTCGCCGGCCGACGGCTACACCCTGCTGTTCGTGGTCCCGGCGATCGTCACGAACCCTTTCTACCTCAAGGCGAGCATCGATCCTTTCAAGGAGCTCGCCCCGGTGATCCACCTCGACAGCGCGTGGATGCTGCTGCTCGCGAATCCAGCCTTTCCCGCGGGCACCGTGGCCGAGGTCATCGCGCAGGCGCGCGCGAAGCCCGGCGCGGTGAGCTGCGCGGCCTCCGGCGCGCTGCCGCAGGTCGGCTGCGAGATGCTGCGATCCTACGCGGGCGCCGACATGATCATGGTGCAGTACAAGGGCAACGCGCCCGCGCTCAACGCCGTCATGGCCGGCGAGGTGAACCTCCTGTTCGACCTCGTGAACACCGCGCAGGGCCAGGTGAAGGCTGGGCGCGTGCGCGCGATCGCCTCGACCAGCGCGAAGCGCGGCGCCGGCGCGTTCAGCGGCCTGCCCGCGGTCGCGGAGACGATCCCGGATTTCGAGCTCGTGACCTGGCACGGCGTGATGGTGCCCGCCGCGACGCCCAGGGACGTCGTGGAGAAGCTGAACCGCGAGATCCAGTGGGTACTCGAGCAGTCCGACATCCGCCAGCGCTTCGCCGACGGCGGCCTCGACATCACGGGCGGATCACCCGAGACCTTCGAGACCCTCCTCAGGCGCGACTACGCGAAATACGGAAGGATCCTGACGGCGGCCGGGGTCCGGCCGGAATAGGCTCAGCCGGCCGCCGCGGCGGAAGCGGCGGCGTTGTCGCGCAGCAGCTTCGAGAAGTCCTCAGCCGGCTGCGGCCGGCGGAAGAAATATCCCTGGAACTCGTGGCAGCCGTGCTCGGTCAGGAAATCGAGCTGCTCCTGGGTCTCCACGCCCTCGGCGATCACCTTGAGCCGCAGGCTGTGCGCCATCGCGATGATGGCCTGCGTGATCGCGACGTCGTCCGGGTCCTGCGGGATGTCCTTGATGAAGGAGCGGTCGATCTTGATGCAGTCGAAGGGAAAGCGCTTGATCGAGACGAGCGAGGAGTAGCCGGTGCCGAAATCGTCGATGGCGAGGCGTATCCCCATCGACTTGATGCCGTCGAGGATCTTCTTCGATCTCTGGATGTCCTGCATCACCGAGGTCTCGGTGACCTCGAGCTCGAGGCAGTTCGGCTTGAGTGCGCTCTCTGAGAGGGCCCGCTCGATCTCGCGCAGCAGATGCTTGTCCTCGAACTGGCGCGCGGACAGGTTCACCGAGACGGTGAGCGGCGAGGGCGCCCGGCCCTGTAGCGTCTGGTTCTGGACGCACGCAGTCCGCAGAACCCAGGCGCCGATCGGCACGATGAGCCCGGAATGCTCGGCGTGCCCGATGAACTCGACCGGCGGCAGGAGGCCCAGCTCGGGATGCTGCCAGCGGATGAGCGCCTCCATCCCGGTGATCCGCCCGGTGTTGATCTCGACCTTCGGCTCGTAGTGCAGGATGAACTCGTTCCGCTCGAGCGCGCCCTGCAGGCGGGTCTCCTTGGCGATTCGCGCCGACAGGTGGTTGTTCATCTCCTCCGAGTAGAAGAGGTAGTTGTTCTTGCCCTGCTCCTTCGCCCGGTAGATCGCGATGTCGGCGTTCTTGAGCAGCGCGGCGAGGTCCTCGCCGTCGTTCGGGTAGAGGCTGATGCCGATGCTCGCGCTCATGTGGCTCGTTTCGCCCTCGAGCATGAAAGGCCAGCGCAGCGCGTGCAGGATCTTCTGCGCCACGCTGACGATGTCGCCCGGCGCGGCGAACTCCTCGATCAGCGCGACGAACTCGTCGCCGCCGAAGCGCGCGATCGTGTCGCTCTCGCGCAGGCACAGCCGCAGCCGCCCCGCGACCTCCTGGAGCAGGCGGTCGCCGTAGGGATGCCCCAGGGTGTCGTTGATGAACTTGAATCGGTCCAGGTCGAGGAACAGCAGAGCCATGCTCTTGCGGTAGCGCTGTGCGTTCTGCAGCGCGTGCGCGAAGCGCTGGTTGAACATATAGCGGTTCGGCAGGCCCGTCAGCGTGTCGTGGGTCGCGACGTAGAGCAGGTTCTCCTCGGCCTGCTTGCGCGCCATGAACTGGCCGATCTGGCTGCCGATCACGCGCACCATCTGCAGCAGCGACGGGTCGGGGCTGCGGATCTCGCTCGAGAAGAACTCGAGCACGCCGAGCGTCACGTTTCCGGCAAGGATGGGAAAGGCGAACGCGCCGTGCAGCCCTGCCTGCGCCGCGAGCTGGGCGCGCTCGAAGCCCTCTTCGCGGCTCGCGTCCGGGATCCAGTGCGGGGCGCCGCTCACCCAGACGTGGCGCACGAGGCCCCGCTTGGTGGGCTGGAAGGAAAGCTTGCGGACCTCGGAGATGAACTGCGTCACCGCCTTGCTCGGGACGCTCCAGGTCTCGACGCAGGTGATCAACTTCTTGCGCTCGTCCATGCTCCAGCGCGCGCCGCAGTCCCAGTTGAGCGTCTCGCAGATGGTCTGGACGATCCTGGGGATCGCCTCGGACAGGGTCTCGGACTCGGCGAGCACGCGGGTCACGGCGTGCTCCATCTTCTCGCGCTGCTCGGCGCGCTTGCGCTCGGAGATGTCGCGCTCGACCACGACGACCTTGGTCACCTTGCCGCGCGCGTCGCGGATGACGCGCCCCTCCGACTCGACGTGGCGGGTGCCCCCGCCTTTGAGCTGGAAGCGGAACTCGATGCGCCGGCCGATTCCCGTCTTCACGGTCTCGTGAAACACCGCCTTCACCCGCTCGCGGTCCTCGGGGTGGATCTCCCTGAACGAGTCGCTGTCCGGCTTGATCTCGTCGTGGCTGAACAGGGTGCGGTACGAGGGGCTGTTGTAGATGCGCCGGCCCCGCGTGTCGACCAGGGCGACGAGATCGCCGACGTTCTCCGCGATGAGGCGGAAGCGCTCCTCGCTCTCGCGCAGCTGCTCCAGCGTGCGCCGGTGCTCGGTGACGTCGCGGAAGCTCCATACCCGGCCTATCGTCTGCCCCTCGACCAGCTGCGGCCTCGAGTAGCGCTCGAAGATGCGGCCGTCCTTGAATTCAATGGTGTCGAAGCTCTCCTGGTTGGGATGCGCGTAGAGCTCGGCCACTTTCTTCCGGAACTGCTCGGGGTCCTTGAGCTGGTCGAGCACGTGCCCTAGCGCGTCGTCGTCGTTTCCCGAGGACAGCACCTGCGCCGGGATGCGCCACATCTCGGCGAACTGCTGGTTGAACGTGGTGATCTTCCCGAGGTTGTCGACGACCAGCACGCCGTCGGCGGTGGACTCGAGCGTCGCGCTCAGCAGCGACAGGGACTTCCGGTGATCGACCTCGGCGGGCCCGAAGGTCTTGCTTTTTCTCATCGCTCCCTCTCCTGCTGGGCCTTGGATTGTAGCCGGATTCGCGGCGCGCAACGCTACAACATGCTTACGTCCGGATCTGCCTTGCACCGGGTGCGGATTCTGCCTACACTGCCCCGGATTCCGGTTGACAAGACACGCCAAGATGAGACTCCGCAGCGTTGAGCTGGAGGTGACCGATCGCGACTCGGCGGTGCGCTTCCTGCGGGACACCTGGGGCCTTCTGGACGCCGGCGAGCGCGGCGGCACCTCGTATCTTCGGGGAACCGAGGACCTGGCCTATGTCGTATCGGCGACGCAGGCGGACGCGAACGCGGTCGCGGCGGTGACCTTCTCGGGCTCCAAGCCGGAGCTCGAGAAGATCCGCAAGCGCGCGGCGGCGGCCGGCGCGCGTCTGGGGCCCACGCGCGGGTTCGACGAGCCCGGCGGCGGCTCGGGGTTTCTCGTCGAAGGGCCCGAGGGCCACGTGTTCCGATTCGTCACCGAGAGGAAGCGCGCGAAAAAGCTGCGTCCCGAGCGCGACCGTCCGCTCGCGGTGACCCACGTTGTGCTGAACGCGCGCGACCGCGAAGCGTGCACGCGCTTCGCCATCGACGTGCTCGGGTTCAAGCTCTCCGACCGCACCGGGTTCATGAATTTCGTCCGCTGCGACCGCGTCCACCACGCGATCGCCTACGCCAAGGCGGACAACTCGCTGCTCAACCACATCGCCTTCGAGATGCCCGACATCGACGCGGTGATGCGCGGCATCGGAAGGCTGAAGGACGCGGGGTACGAAACCTTCTGGGGGCCGGGGCGCCACGGTCCGGGCAACAACGTGTTCGCGTATTTCGTCGCGCCCTTCGGAGCCGCGGTCGAGTACACCGCGGAAGTCCAGCGCGTCGGGCCGAAGTACAAGGTGGGCGCGCCCGAGGACTGGAAGTGGCCGCCCAACCGCACCGACCATTGGGGCGTGTCGGTCAGGAACCACCCCGCGGGGTCCGAAATCCGCTTCCGTCCGCTCGCCGCCTGAAGCGGACATGCGGCCGACGCGGCGCGTGGTCACCGGCCACGACGCATCCGGGGCGGCGGTGGTGCTGATCGACGGCAACGCCCCCAACGCGAAGCTCAGGAAGGCGACCGGTCTCACTTCCACGCTCCTCTGGGTGACCGACGGGTCGCCCGCCGACAATTCCGGAAGCGCCGATGCCGCCGACCGCGACATCGGCGTCGCGCCTCCGCCGCGCGGCTCGATCTTCCGCGTGGTGGACTTTCCTCCCGCGGCGGAAGCCGGCGCGGTGGACAACGCGGCGATGCTGAAGGAAATGGGGCTCGCGGATGCGGCTCACTCAGACCCGCGCCACGCGACGATGCACCGCACGCGGAGCGTCGACTACGCGGTCGTGATTTCCGGCGAGATCGACATGCTGCTCGACGACACCGAGGTACACCTCAAGCCCGGTGACGTGCTGGTGCAGCGCGGCACCCGCCACGCCTGGGTGAACCGCGGAAGGGAGAGCTGCCGCGTCGCGTTCGTGCTGATCGACGCCGGGGAGCTCTAGCCTCGCGCCTCGCGCACGGGGCGCCGCACCGGAATGCTCCGGCGCGACACGTGGTCGGTGATCCACTTCGCGGACTGGCGCGCGCGCTGGGCGACGAGGGCGGGCGGCAGCTGGGTGTAGTCGTCGTTGAACACCTCGAAGCTGTAGTCACCCCGGTAGCCCTTGTCGTCCAGCCTCTGGACGAGCTCGGCCAGCTCGGCGCGGTGCAGCCCTTCCCCGGGAAACACGCGGAAATGCCTCGCGGTGTTGATCCGCTCCTCGATCGAGGGCAGCTCGCGCCACATGAAGTCCGAGAGCTGCACGAGGAAGAGCTTCTGCGCATCGATCAGGTCGAGCTGGTCGAGTTCGGTCCTGGTCGCCAGGATGTGGAACGCGTCGATCGCCAGGCCGAGGTTGGGGGAATTCGCGGCGCCGACGAGGTCCGAGGCCTGAGGGAAGTCCTTGATGCGCTTCCCCCACGAGAGCGCCTCGTAGGCGATGCGAATGTCCAGCGGCACCGCGAGCGTCGCGAGCTTGCGCAGGTCGCGCGCCAGGACCTCCGGGTCGCCGGTGGCGTGCGCCGAGGTCGAGGAGCACACCAGCAGCAGCTTCGAGCCCAGCGCGCGGCACATCGTCAGCATCGCCTTGGCGACGTCGAGCTTGTAGGCGTGCAGATCGCTCGGCAGCCCCTCGAAGTCGCGCAGCACCTGGAATCCGGTGACGCGAAGTCCGCTTCCGCGCACCACCGCGATCGCCGCGGCCTCGCCGGCCGGGTATTCGACCAGGTCGCGCGCCGACAGCATGATCTGGCCGAACCCCGCCTCGCGGACCGCGCGCAACCTCGCTTCGAGCGAGCCCGCGAGGCTCACGGTGTCCATGCCGAAGTTCTCGAGGTTCACGGCTTGCCCGGCTTCAGGTGGCTGACGACGAGCTCGAAGGTCACGTTGCCCAGGTAGACCTGCGTGAGCGCTCCCTTTTCGCTCGGCTGCACGGAGCCCCTGTCGATGAAGACCACCCCGCGCTCCTTGAGGATGCGCGTCGCGGCGCGCACGTCGGGGGCTCCCAGGCCGATGCGCACGAGGCCCTCCTCCCAGTGGATGTCCTCCGAGCCCGGCGGCGGCTCGACCAGCTGGAGGTAGAACTTCCGGCAGGGGCTCTCGAGCAGCGTGCCCTTGGGCATCACGCCGAAGTACTTGCCCTCGGGCAGGACCGTGAAGCCTAAGAGCTGCTCGTAGAACTGCAGCCAGTCGGCGGTGCGGTCCCCCAGGATGGACTGCACGATGCCGAAATAGTGCAGCCCCGCGAGCGCGAGCGGCCGGGCCTCGATGCCGGGCAGGGGCAGGAAGTCGACGTCGTAGATCGAGAAATCCCGGTAGCGGTCGACGAAGTAGATCAGGCTGTCGCCGACGCCGTGAATCCCGGGAATGTTCAGCTCCATGGCGGAGGCGCGCGTCGGCATCTCCCAGGCGCCGAGGTCGAGCGAGCGCCGCCAGGCGAATCCGGCGTCGCGCACGCGCAGCGCGATTGCCTTGAGCTCCGGTGCGGCCTTCGGCGCGCTCATGCCGGGGAGGGCGTCGGGGTGGGCATTCACGATGAGGTTCATCGTGCCCTGCCGGTACAGCGTGACCTCGCGCGACCGGTGGCGGGCGACCGGGACGAAGCCCAAGGACTGCAGAACCGACCCCAGGGCCTGAGGCTGCGAGGTCGCGTACTCGATGAACTCGATCCCGTCCATCCCCAGGGGGTTGTTGGGCTCCGGGGTGGGCTCTCGGGCGGTCATCGGCCTCGCGCCTACCTGGCCGCGCGCGACAGCGACACCGCCGCGCGGAGCCCGAGCAGGTAGCTGTCGACCCCGAATCCGCAGATCTGTCCCTTCGCGATCGCGGCGATCACCGAGTGGTGGCGGAATTCCTCGCGCGCGTGGATGTTCGACATGTGCACCTCGACGATGGGCGCCTTGAGGATCTGCAGCGCGTCGCGGATGCCGTAGCTGTAGTGCGTCCAGGCGCCGGCGTTGATCAGCACCGCGTCGACCTTCTCGGCGTGCGCTTTGTGGATGCGCTCGCACATCGCCGCTTCACTGTTCGTCTGGAAGGTCTCCAGCGCCGCGCCCAGCTCCTTGGCGAGGGCCTGGAGCTGCGCGTCGATCTCGGCGAGGGTGATGGTCCCGTACTGCGCCGGGTCCCGCTTGCCGAACATGTTCAGGTTGACGCCGTGGAGCACGAGGACGTTCATCGAGGTTCTTCCTCTTTCAGCGATCCTCCAAGTGTACAGCCCGGCCGGTCTTCGCGGCTGTGCTAGGGCATGCCCGCCGGGTCTCAGCCCTTGTAGCCCATGAGCCGGGGCAGGAAGAGCACGAGGTCCGGTATGAAGGCAATCAGCGCCAGCGCAGCGATCATGACGGCGATGAACGGCGCGGCGTCCACCACGATCGCCCGCAGGGGCACCTTCGTGATCCTGACCATGATGAACAGCAGCAGGCCGTAGGGGGGCGTGACCAGGCCGATCATGATGTTCACGACCGCGGTCACCCCGAAGTGCACCGGGTCGATGCCGAGCGCGACCGCGGTGGGGAGCAGCACCGGCAGGACGATCAGAATGATCGTCGTGCCTTCCAGGAGACAGCCGAGAATCAGCAACAGCACGTTGACGAACAGCATGTAGCCGAACGGCGAGAGCTTGGACGCCGTCAGAACGGCGCTGAGCGTCTTGGGGATGTTCTCGACCGTAATCACATAGTTGAAGACCATCGCGCCGGCGATGAGCATGCCGATGGAGGTCGAGATCTTGGCGGTGTTCAGGAGCGATCTGTAGACGTCGCGCCAGCCGAGGGCGCGGTAGTAGAACGCCGATACCAGCAGCGCATAGAGCGCAGCCAGGGCGGCGGCTTCCGTGGGCGTCGTGATCCCGCTGTAGAGGCTGCCGAGGAGGATCACGGGCATCATCAGAGCGGGGAAGGCCTCCAGGGTGATGCGCGGCAGCTCGCGCAGGGGGACGGCTCTCTCGAGCGGGAAGTTCCTCTTCTTCGCGATGTAGACGATCAGCGACATCTGCGCGATGCCGAGCATCAGGCCCGGCACGACGCCGCCGAGAAACAGGTAGCCGACGGAGGTGTCGGAGACCAGGGCGTAGATCACCAGCGGAATCGAGGGCGGAATGATGGGCCCGATGACCGCCGCGACCGCCTGCAGGGCCGCGGCGAAGCTCGGCCGGTACTTGCCGTCCTGCGTCATCATCGCCTGCATCAGCTTGCCGGTGGCCGCGGCGTCCGCCAGGGCCGAGCCCGACATGCTGGAGAGAATGACGTTCTGCACGACCACGACTAGGGCCAGGCCGCCGCGGTAGCGTCCGACGAAGGCGTTGCAGAAACGCACCAGCCGTTCCGTGATGCTGCCGGTGGTCATGAACTCCGCGGCCAGCATGAACAGCGGAATCGCCAGCAGCACGAAGCCGCTGTACATGCCGTTGGAGAGCTGCTCGGCGGCGGTCCCGACGTCGATACCGGCGAGGAAGAAATAGAGAATCGATCCGCCGATCATGGCATGCCCTATCGGCAGTCCGAACAGGGTGAGGCCGACGATCGCCATGATCGTCAGCGAGAAAGGACTGGCGAAATTCAAAGCCCGGGCCCTGCGGTGGTCGAGCCGGTCGCGTCGGGATCCTTGCCGCGCAGCAAGTGCCACAGAATCCAGACATAACGGACGACGACGGCGGCGACGTAGAACGCGAAGATCGAGAACAGGACGTCCATGCGGATGTGGAGGTACGAGCTCTTCTCGACCTTCATGAAGGCGATGTATTTGAGGGTTGCCGGGAGCGACGCGCTATACAGAATCACGATGGAGATCCCGACGATGATTCCCATGACCCGGGCCGCGCGGCGAGGCACCGCACCGGTGAGGAGGTCGATGCGGATTTCCTCGCCTTCCTTCGCGACGAAGCCGGCGCCCCAGAGCACCAGCCACAACCACGCGATCACCGAGAGCTCGGAGGTCCAGCCGATCGGGAAGTTGAAAAGGTACCGGAAAGCGATCTGTATTATGAAAGCGGCGAACAGGATGGCGAGCATGGCCGCGAGAATATTCTCCGCGCGGCGCCGCAGCCATGTCGCGGCCTTCGGAATGAACGGTGTCATCGATGAGCCCCGGGCTCCATAAGCATACCGCCGGTCGCGGGCGCGACCGGCGGATTTGCGAGAGCCGGGAATTACTTCAGGGCGTTGATCTTCTCGAGCATCCCCTTCGGCCATTCCTTCGCTTCATCCGAGCCCAGGTATACCTTCTGGGCGTACGCGCGGAAGGCGTTGACGTTCGGGGTGTACACCTCGAGGCCCATCTTCTTGAAGCTCTCCGCCAGCTCCGCTTCGCGCTTCAGATGCTCCGCCGTGCTCCAGGCGATCGCCTTGTCGGCGGCGGCCTGGAAGGTTTTCTGCCTGGCGGGCGACATGCCGTTCCAGGTCTTCAGGTTCACCGTCAGCAGATCGTAGCCGACGAGGTGCGAGGTGAGCACGATCTGCGACATCACTTCGTAGAACTTCATGTTCTGCACGTTCGGCAGTGGGTTGTCCTGACCGTCGATAGCGCCGGTCTGCAGACCGGTATAGACCTCGGCGTAGGCCATCGGCGTGGGATTCGCGCCGATCGAGCGGCCGAGGAGCTGCCACGCATCGCCGGGGGGCATGCGCAGCTTGATACCGGCCATGTCGGCGGGCGTCGAGATCTTCTTTTTCGGTTTCAGACCGACCTGACGAGTGCCGAAGAACGTCGGCCCGAGGATTCTCACCTTCACCTGATCTTCGACCATCTTCTTCATCTGCGCGCCGAGATCGCTGGCAAAGAATGCGTTCAGGTGGTTGGCGTCGCGGAACAGATACGCCGAGGTCAGGATCGACCACGCAGGAATCTGCTTGGAGATATCCTGCGGGGCGACGTTGCCCATCTCCAGGTTGTCGCGCTGCAGGGCCACGAGCTCCGTGCCTTGCTTGAACAAGGTGCCGGCGTAGTACGGCTCCAGCTTGAAGTCGCCTTCGATGTCCTTGGCGAACATGCGGATCATGTCCGCACGGATATCCTTGTCGGAGAACACCGCCGCGAAGCGTAGGGTGGGCTTACCCTGCGCCCTGGCCGGCAGGACCATCGAGGCTGCAAGCGCGGCGCCCGCCTTGAGCGCCGTGCGGCGGCTGAGTCGGAAGTGCATTGGGATTTCCTCCTAACGGGACAAGATTATGCTCCGGCCGGGCCGCGAGGGCAGGCTCGCGGCCCGCGTCTCGCGCAGGGCTCAGAACTTGTACACCATTCCGATCGCGCCCATCCGGATCGTCTGGCCGTTGACGTCGCCCGGAGCCGTGAAGGTCTTGGTCAGGCCGGCCGAGCCCGAAGGACGGAAGCCCGCGCCGGGATCGTTGGAGATAGAGTTCCCCAGGCCGTAGAACATCAGCTCCTTGGTGACGTCCCAGTACGCACCGAAGCCCCAGCCGTCGGCGTTCTTGAGGTCGTTGGTGGAGTCCTGGATCTTGCCGTAGAGCGCGCCGATCCTCAGGTTCGGGTAGAGCCGGAAGTCGACCGAGATCTGGGGAATGTTGTAGTACGTGTTCGCCCCGGCGTCCGTACCGGTCACGAGCGCCCCCGTTGTTCCGAGCGGGTTGCCGCCGTTATTGAGCGTCCCGCCGGTGCCCGCGGTGGTGCTCTGGTTGTTCGACCGGACGTAGGTGAGATAGACCTTGCCCCGGCCGTAGTCCCAGTTGCCGTAGAAGGCGTTGTAGGAAACGGTCTTGTCCACCACCGAACCCGCCGGGGGCTTGCCCGCGATTCCCGCGTACCCGACGCGGAAGGGCCCCATCTCGTAATCCAGCGCGCCTTGGTATACGGCCTGGTTGGTGCTGTGCTCCGGCTGGGAGCCCTGGATCGAGTAGTGGGCCTCGGCGAGGAACCCCGCCCAGCGCGGCGAGATATAGGCGATGTCGCTGTCGTAGCGCGAGGGCGTGCCGAAGTTGTTGACGACCGAACCCAGCGTGCGCGCCGTGAAGTCGATGTATCCTCCGCGGTAGAAGATCGCCGTGTTCTGTCGGCCGAAGCGGAATTCGCCCGCCGGGGTTGCGATTCCCGCCCAGAGCTGACGGTCGAACAGGCGCGTGGCGTCGGCCTGCGCGCCGTTGGTCTCGTTCAGTCCCTGCTCGAGGTTGAACGTGGCGGCGTAGCCGGGGGCGATCTCCTTGTTGCCCTTCACGCCCAGGCGCGTGCGCAGGTAGGCGCCGTCCTGGAGGGCGATCAGCGCGCTTCCCGAGCTGCTCTTCATGTAGCTGAGGTAGTAGTCGATGTCGCCGTAGATCTGGACGTTCGCTCCGTCCTTGCTGTAGCTCAGAACCCCCTGAGCAAAGGAACCTCCGGCGTAAGCCGTTGCCAGCGCGCCGAGCGCCAGCGCGAACCTGCTTCTTCTCATGATGCCCCTCCTTGGTTGGCTCGTTCGCGATCGCTACGAGCACAGCGGATGTTATGAAGAGGGGCAGCAGAACCAAATGGGCGGCAGCACGCTAGTGCGCGTTAATCGCCCAAGCGGGATCGATAAGCGCCCGCTTTCGTCGGCGGGACGCCGGGAGGGACGGCGCTAGAGCAGCGTGCGCAGCGAGTATTCGGCTTCCTGGAGAAGGGGCAGCGCTCGGCCGACCGCGCGCTCGGTGGTTTCCTTCTCCATCGCCAGGCTGATGCCTATCGCTCCGACGACGCCGGCGTTGCGCGTCCGGATCGGCACGGCGATCCCGCGCACCTTGCGCTCGAGCTGCTGCTCGAGCAGCGCGTACCCCTTGCGGCGCGCCGAGTTGATGAGGTCGCGCACCCCGTCGTGCGTCGTGACCGTATACGGCGTATACGGCATGAAGGTGCGGCCGGCGAGCCAGCGGTCCACCTCGCGGGCGCCGAGACAGGACAGGAGCGCGATTCCCGCCGACGAGATGTTCGCGGACACGCGCGCCCCTATGACGAAGCCGTTGTGCACCCGCGTGGACCCGTCGCGCGCGACGCAGACGACGTCGTCCTCGTCGAGGACGGCGAAATAGCTGGCGCCGTCGAGCTCGGCGCTGATCTGCTGGAGGAAGGGCTGCACGGCGCGGGGCACCTTCGCGGAATCGCAGTAGGACCATCCGAGCCTGAGCACGCGCGGGGTCAGCCAGAACATCTGGCCGTTGCTCTCCAGATAGCCGAGATGGTGGAGCGTGCGCAGGTAGCGGCGCGCGGCCGTGCGGGTGATCCCCGTCCGCCACGCCGCGGTCGAGGGCGTGAGCCGCGGATGCGTGTCGTTGAACGCTTCGATGATGCGCAGCCCTTTTTCCAGGCCGGCGATCCAGTCCCGCTTGTCGAGCGGCGGCTTCTTCCCCATGGCCCCTCCCACAAAGCGCGCGAAAGGCGCTCTCGCTTGGCCGATTATCGCGCACAAGCGTCTGGTCGCCAATGGACGCGGGCGACGCGCGCTTCTAGCATCCTGCAACGTGATCACCCAGCCTCTAACAGACGAGCAGCAGCGGGAGCTCGACGCCGCCTTCGCGCGCGCGGGGAAGGCGCTGGCGATCGCCGAGAAGTTCAGCCAGGAAGACGTCGACCGCCTGTGTCGGGCCGTCGCCTGGGCGGTCGCGAACAGGCGGACGTTCTCCCGGCTCGTCGAGATGGGGATCGCCGAAAGCGGGCTCGGCGACGCCGAGAGCCGCATGGGCAAGCGCATGAAGATACGCGGCGTGCTGCGCGACGCCCTGCGCCAGAAGAGCGTCGGCGTCATCGAGGAGCTGCCCGAGAAGGGAATCGTCAAGTACGGCAAGCCCGTCGGCGTCATCGCCTGCATCGTGCCGACCACGAATCCGGACCTGACGCCTGCCGGCAATGCGATCTACGCGATCAAGGCGCGCGACGCCGTCATCTTCTCGCCGCACCCGCGCTCGAAGAAGACCTCGTTCGAGACCGTGAGGCTGATGCGCGAGGCGCTCGAGCGCGCCGGCGCGCCGGCCGACCTCCTGCAGTGCCTGACCCGGGTCAACATCCCGATGTCGCAGGCGCTCATGGCGCGCGCCGACCTGGTCCTCGCCACGGGAGGGCAGGCGATGGTGCGCGCCGCCTACAGCTCGGGCACGCCGGCCTACGGCGTGGGCGCGGGCAACTCGACGATGATCATCGACGAGACCGCGGACATCGAGGAAGCGGCGCGCAACACGCGCCTCTCCAAGACTTCCGATTTCGGCTCGGGCTGCTCCGCCGACGGGAACCTGCTCGTCGAGGCGGGGATCTTCGACCGGTTCCTCGCGCAGCTGCAGCGCGAGGGCGGCTATCTCGCCTCCGAATCCGAGAAGGCCGCGCTGCGCCGCGTGATGTGGGACGACGAGGGCCATCGCCTTCCCGATACCGTGGCGATCGCCCCGCAGAAGCTCGCCGCGGCCGCGGGGTTCGCGATTCCTCCCGACCGCAGGTTCATCATCGTCCGCGCGGACGCGATCGGCAGGCAGCATCCGTTCTCGGGCGAGAAGCTCACCACGCTGCTCGCCGTATACAGGTACAGCGGCTTCGACCAGGCGCTCAACATGATGCGCGACATCTACGAGGTCGGTGGCAAGGGCCACTCCTGCGGCATCTACTCATTCGACCCGGAGCACGTCCACCGCCTTGCGCTGGCGGCTCCCGTGAGCCGCATCATGGTGCGCCAGCCGCAGTCCAAAGCGAATGCCGGTGCGTTCAACAACGGCATGCCGATGACCTCCAGCCTCGGCTGCGGCACCTGGGGCGGCAACATCGTCTCCGAGAACGTGCACCTCAAGCACTACCTCAACACGACCTGGGTGTCGGTGCCGGTCGCCGAGGACCGTCCTTCGGACGAAGAGCTCTTCGGCGAGTTCTACGATCCGGTGCTCGAGGCCGACACCGTGTCGGTGGCCGCATGAAGGAGCTCATTTCCCGTCAGCTGGTGCGTTACCTGGAAGCCCGCGGCGTCGATCACGTGTTCGGCCTGTGCGGCCACACCAATATCGCCGTGCTCGCCGAGATGGAGAAGAGCCGGGTCCGCTTCGTCGGGGTGCGCCACGAGCAGATCGCCGCCCACATGGCCGACGGCTACGCCAGGGCGAGGCGGCGGGCCGCGGTGGTGCTCTCGCACCTGGGGCCCGGGCTGACGAACGCCGCGACGGGCGTGGCGAACGCCTCGCTCGACTCGGTGCCCATGGTCGTCATCGCCGGAGACGTGCCGACGCACTACCACGGCAAGCATCCGCACCAGGAGGTGAACCTGCACTCCGACGCGTCGCAGTTCGAGATCTATCGCCCGTTCGTGAAGCGGGCTTGGCGCGTCGACCGCCCCGAACTCTTTCCGGAGATCGTCGAGAAGGCCTTCGCGCTCGCGGAGAGCGGGCGGCCGGGACCGGTCCTGGTCGACGTTCCCATGGACGTCTTCTCCAGGGAGGTCGACGTCGCGCTGTTCGAGCGCGCCCTCGCAAACACCAAGACCCTGCACAAGCCCGCGCTCGACGAGGACACAACCGCCGAGATCGTGCGCCGGCTCGCCGCCGCGACCCGCCCGCTGCTCTACGTCGGCGGCGGCGTGCTGCTCGCCGACGCGGCGGCCGAGCTCCGCCAGCTCGTCGATCACCTGCAGATACCCGTCGCGCACACGCTGATGGGCAAGGGTGCGCTGCCTGACGACCATCCTTTCGTTCTCGGGATGACCGGCTTCTGGGGCACGCGCTTCATCAACGAGCAGTGCCGCTCGGCCGACTGGGTCCTCGGCCTTGGAACGCGCTTCTCCGAGGCGGACTGCAGCTCCTGGGAGCCGGAGTACACATTCAGCTTCCCGCCGGCGCGGCTCATGCACATCGACATCGATCCAGCCGAGATCGGGCGCAACTTCCCGGTCGAGATCGGCGCCGTCGCCGACCTGAAGCAGGCGCTCGCGGCGCTCAACCGCGTCGCCCGGGCGCTGCTCCCGGAGGGCATCCGGCGCCCCGAGCGCCAGGGCGAGATCGCCGCGGCGCGCGCGCTCTTCCTCGCGGGCAACCGCGCGCACGCACAGAGCGCCGACTACCCGATGCGCCCGGAGCGGATCCTCGCCGACGTGCGCGGGGCGCTGCCGCGCAACGCGCTCATCACGACCGACGTCGGCTGGAACAAGAACGGCGTCGGGCAGCAGTTCCCGGTCTACGAGCCGGGCAGCATCCTCACGCCCGGCGGCTACGCCACGATGGGGTTCGGCGCGCCAGCGGCGCTGGGCGCGAAGCTCGCGCGCCCCGACCGCACCGTGGCCGCTCTCGTGGGCGACGGCGGCTTCGGCCAGAACCCGTCGCTGCTCGCGACCGCGTTCGAGGAGGACATCGCGGTCGTCTGGGTCATCATGAACAACTGCGCCTTCGGGACCATCGCGGGACTCGAGAAGGCACACTTCGGCACGACCTACGGCACGGTCTTCGAGAAGGGCGGCAAGCCGTATTCGCCCGACTACACTGCGATCGCGAAGGCGTACGGCGTTGAAGGGGTCAGAATCCAGTCCGCCGGCGAGTTCAGGCCGGCGCTGGAGCGCGCGATCCGGTCCGGCCGGCCGTGCGTGATCGACGTGGCCATGCAGAACGAGCCGGTCCCGACCGCGGGGCACTGGAACATCATGGACATCTACTCCCCCGGCAGGAAAGTGCACCACGTCGGCACGACGATCGCGACGGCGAAATGAAATACGAATTCTCCCTCGCGCACCTGAGCGCGCTGTCGCTGACTCCTCCGCGGCTCGTGGAAGTCGCCGCGCGAGCCGGCTACAAGTACGTCGGATTGCGGCTGAACCGGGTGACCCCGACCGAGCCGCTGTACGCGCTCGCCGACGACCGGGCGCTGATGACGGAGACGAAAGCGCGCCTCGCCGATACCGGCGTAAGGGTCCTCGACATCGAGCTCGCCCGGATGGGTCCGGACAACGACGCGCGCAGTTACCTGCCCATTCTCGAGGCCGGCGCGGAGCTCGGCGCCGCGCACGTCCTCACCCAGCTTCCCGATCCCGACCGCCGCCGCGCCCTCGAGCGCTTCGTGGCGCTGTGCGAGCTCGCCCTGCCCCTGGGACTGGGGATCGATCTCGAGTTCATATCGTGGACGGAGACCGCGGACCTCGCGGCCGCCGCGAAGGTGCTGCGCGAAGCCCGCCAGCCCAACGCGGGCGTGCTCGTCGACACGCTCCACTTCGCGCGCTCGGGCTCGAGCCTGGACGAGCTGAGAAAGCTGCCGCGCCAGTGGTTCCGCTACGCCCAGGTGTGCGATGCGCCTGCCCAGGCGCCGGCGACGAAGGAGGAGATCATCCACGCCGCGCGGTTCGCGCGCCTGTTTCCCGGGGAGGGCGGCCTCCCGGTCCGCGAGATCCTGGCGTGTCTCCCGCCGGCGATACCATGCGCGCTCGAGATCCCCCGGGCCTTTCTATCGAAGCTCCTGGGCGTCGAGGAATACGTCAAGCTGGCGCTCAGGGCGACTGACAATTTCCTGAACGCATCCGACGATCGCGAGCCGGCGCTGGGCGTGACCGGCACTTCGGCAGGGCTTACCATAGCCGCACCGCATCGTTCCTGATTCGAGCCGAAGAGCGAATGGCGCAAACGGAAGGCCAGAACGGAGACGTCAGCGCTCTGGCGCCGAGCCGCGCGGCCAAGGGCAAGTTCCTGATCGGCCTCATCGGCGAGGGTATCCAGGGGTCGCGCTCCCCGGCGCTGCACGAAGAGGAGGCCCGGCATCAGGGCCTCACGCTTCACTACGAGCTGATCGATCTCGCGCTGGCGGGCCAGACTGTCGCCGATCTCCCAAGGCTGATCGAATCGGCGCAGGCCATGGGATTCGCCGGACTGAACATCACCCACCCGTGCAAGCAGGCCGTGCTGCCGCTCCTCGACGAGCTCTCGGAGGAGGCCCGCGCCATCGACGCGGTCAACACCGTAGTGTTCCGCCAGGGCGCGCGCAAGGGGTTCAACACGGACCGCGCGGGATTCGCGATCCCGTTCCGCGAGAAGCTCGCGGACGCAGCGAGGCAGTCGGTGGCCCTGATCGGCGCCGGCGGCGCGGGCTCGGCGGTTGCGTACGCGCTGCTCGAATCGGGGACCGAGCGGCTCTTCATCGTCGACCGCGACGAGGCGCGCGCCAAGGCCCTCGCGAAGCGCATGGCGGCGCGGTTTCCGGACCGCGTTCTCGTTTCGTCCGACGAGGCGGCTTCCGTGGCCAAGAGGGCCGACGGAATCGTCCACGCGACGCCGACCGGAATGGCGAGCTATCCCGGCCTGCCGTTCGATCCCTCGCTGCTGCGTCCCGGGATGTGGGTGGTGGAGGTGGTCTACGTTCCGCTCGAGACGGAGCTGCTGCGCGTCGCGAGAAGTCGTGGCTGTCGCACGCTGGACGGCGGAGGAATGGCCGTGTGGCAGGCGGTCGAAGCCTTCGAGCTCTTCACCGGCGTCAAGCCCGACGCCGCCCGGATGGAGGCGCACTTCCGGCGGATGGTCTAGGCCTTGTGCACCACCGCGGCGTGGGTGTCTTTGTCGATCACGACGTCGACGACCGCCGGAAGGCCGCTCGCGAGCGCGCGCTTCACGGCGAGCAGGACCTTCGAGGGCTCGGTGACCCGTTCGCCGTGGCAGCCGAACACGCGCGCGAGCGCGGCGAAGTCGACGTCGCCGTAGTCGACCGCGAAAGTGCGCCCGCCGTAGAGCTCCTTCTGGAAGGCGCGCTCGTTGCCGAGGCCGAGATCGTTGAACACGACGCACACGACCGGGATGCGCTCGCGCACGGCGGTCTCGAGCTCGCCGAGGTTGCACATCATGCCCATGTCGCCGAGCGCCGCGACGACCGGCTGCCTCGGCCGCGCGAGCTTGGCGCCCATGGCGATGGGGAAGGCCGCCCCGACCGATCCCCAGTCGTCTGTATACATGTAGGTGTCGGGGTGGAAGGTGTCCATGAAGACGCGCATGTGCTTGCCCGCGTTGCCCGCGTCGACGATCACGATGCCGTCCTCGGGCAAAGCCTCGCGCACCGCCGCCGCCACGACCGGCGGCAGGACGGGCGTGCGCTTTGGATCGAGCAATTTCTTTCGCTCGGCGTCCCAGTCGGCGCGCAGCTTCGCGACGTCCGCCCATTGCCATTTCTTTCGGGCGAGCCCCGAGGCGAGACCGTCGATGAAGCTTGCCGTGGACCCCGCGACCGCCAGCGTCACCGGGAACACGACGCCGATGTCCGTTCCCACCGGGCTGTGGTGGATGAGCTTCGCCTCCTTGGCGATGATCCCGTACTTGAAGGTCGTCGAGAAGGTGTCGATGTGCGCGCCCAGCGCCACGACGACGTCGGCCTGCGGCATCGCGCGGTTCGCGCTCGAGTAGCCGTTGCGGCCAAGGGGCCCGAGGGAGAGCGGGTGGCTGGTCGGGAACGCGTCCGGGTGGTACTGGAGCGTGGCGACCGGTATCCCGGTCGCTTCCGCGAGTCTCTGCAGCGATGCGAGCGCGCCCTCGCGCAGGACGCCGCCGCCGGCGAGCAGGATGGGCCGCTCGGCGCGCGCGACGAGCGCGGCCGCGCGGCCGAGCTCGTCCGCCGCGCAGGCGGGCCGCGACGCGGGCCGGTACGCCGCGGGCGGGATCGCCTCGGGCTCGGTCTGCTGCACGAGAATGTCCCGCGACACGTCGATGTGCACCGGCCCCAGCGGCTCGGCGAGCGCGATGCGGAACGCGCGCCGCACCGCTTCCTGGATCTTGCCCACCGACGGGATGGAGTAGGCCCATTTCGTGATCGAGCGGTGCAGGGTCACCTGGTCGATGTCCTGGCTCGCGTCCTTCTCGCGCACGAACAGATCCTGCGCGCCGCTGATGCTGATGACCGGGACGTAGCCCTTGTACGCGGCGCCGATACCCGTCACCAGGTTCGTGACGCCGGGTCCTTCGGTTGCGGTGACGACGGCGGGCTTGTGGATCGAGCGGGCGTAGCCGTACGCCATGAAGGCAGCACCCTGCTCGTGGCGGGTGAGGACGAAGCGGATCTCGGGCGTCGCGCGCAGCACGTCGAGGATGGGGAGGTTCATCGTGCCGGGTATGCCGAATACGTGGTCGACGCCTTCCCGCTTGAGGCAGTCGACGATCGCTTGCGCGCCTGTGATCATTGGTTCTCCTGGGAAATCTCGGGCAGCAGGAGGTAGGCCTCGCGCCCGCCGCCGCTGTATACCGTATGCGTGCCGCCGAAGCTCGCGGCAGGCCGGTCGCGCGGGTCGTCGTGCAGGAACCAGCCCGAGCCCCGCTGCAGGCCGGGCGCGGCTGGACGCTCGAAGTCCCTGCCCTGGAGCGTGAGCGCGAGCCGGTAGCCTGTGGGCAACGACGCGCTTCCCGGCCAGATCTCGAGGTCGACCTCGACGATCTCGCCGGCCGCGAGCTTCCGCGTCTCGTCGTGCGAATGCCACGGCTGGTATTCGGTGGAGCGCTTCGGATCCAGCTTGCGCTGCGACACCCGCAGCCAGCCCTGCGACACCGGCGCCTTCGGCTCGACCGCGGAGAAGAACGTGACTTCCTTTCCGTCCGGGTCGAAGGCGCGCAGCGTGGCGAAGAGGTCCATGTCGTCCGTGCTCGAGGAGACGAAGAGCTTCGCCTTGATCGGTCCGGCGAATTCGAGCGGGCGGCCGAGCGGCGCGGTGCTGAAGGTGACGCCTTCGCCGTTCGCCGGGTAGCTCGCGCTCGCGGCGTTTGCCGGAGCGGCATCGACGAGCGTCTTGCTCGATGCGTCGAGATATAAGCGCCTCCACTTCGTGCCGGAGAGCGGCCATTGCGTGTCGCGCACGACCTTCGCCACCGTGTCGTCCGCCGCCCGCACCTCGACCTCGACCTTCAGCTCGTCCTCCCAGCCGTTGTCGATGCCCTTGAGATAGCGGTCGAAGAATTTCCGCTGCAGCGCCACGTTTTGCGGCAGGAGAAAGGTAAAGAAGTACGAGCCCGATTGGACCTTGAGCCATTTCTCCTTCGAAGCGATGCCGAGGTAGCCGAGGATCGTTCCGCGCAGGTGCAGCCCGAGCCCGCCCCAGTTGGCGACGACCAGGGCCGGTATCTGTATACGTTCCAGCTTCGCGCTGCGCTCCTCGTACCACGGGCCGTTCAGCGGCCGCGCGAGGAGGTTGCCGATGTAGTCCTCGCGGTTCGCAGCGAGCTCCCCCGGCGAAAGGGCCGCCGGCCCGGTGTTGCGCTCGCCGGTGTCGATGTCGAGGAGGGGCGTGTCGGGGTTGCCGTGCTGGTTCCTGAGCACGCTGCGGTTCCACCAGCGCGTGAGGAACCCGCTACCGAGGATCCCCCCCTGGCGCGTGCGGTCGCGGTAGAAGTCGTAGGTTCCCTGCCAGGGCAGCATGGCGGCGAGGTGCGGCGGGCGCTCGGCGGCGATCATCCACTGTCCAGCCGCGTAGTAGGAGATGCCGAGGAGGCCTATTTTCCCGCTCGACCACGGCTGGACTGCGGCCCATTCGATCGCGTCGTGGAAATCGCGGAACTCGGCGGGCGAATTCACGTCCAGGCGCCCGGGCGACTTGCCCGAGCCGCGCGAGTCGACCTTCACGACGACGTAGCCGTGCGGGGTCCACATCTCGGGATCGGGCGTCTCGAACACGAGGTACTTGCACGACGAGGCGGCCAGCACCTCCGGGTGGCGGCGCCTGAGCGCCTCCCACGCCTCGGGCATGAACTGGGAGAGATGCACGTCCTTGCCGTAGGGCCCGAGCGTCATCAGCACCGGATAGCTTCCGGGCGCCTCCGGGCGAAAGACGTTGCAGCAGAGGACGGCGCCGTCGCGCATGGGCACCGCGACATCCTTGTCGAGGATCATTGGGCGGGTTTCGCCGCGATCAGCACGAAAGCGATCACGCAGGGCTCGTCGGTGCGGTTGCTCCACGCATGGTTCGTCCCGCGCTGCACCAGGCAGTCGCCGGCGCGCAGCAGCACCTCGTTCTGGTCGAGTACCGCCCAGATCTCCCCCGACAGCACCACGCAGTAGTCGACGGTGTCCGTCTTGTGCATGCCGGGGTGCCGGCGCGCCGTCGCGTCCGCCGCGTGCGCGCCCATGGCGCGGAAGAAGCGGTCCGGGTCGAGCGTCCTGAGGCGCACGCGGTCGGGCGGATACTCGATGACGCGGAACACGGTGCCTCCTACGACGGGCTCGATGCGCCGCTCGTGATCCGCGGCGTCGCCGCTGCCGGTGTTGTCCGCGGGCGAGGAGCGCGTCTCCCAGATCTCGGTGAGCCGCAGGCCGCCGGCCTTCTCGAGGACGAAGGCGTGCGGCGCGTCGCCGTCGAACAGCACGACGGCGCGCCCCTGATCGTCGTGCCCGGTGACGACTCTTCTCATCGCCCGCCGCCGGCTGGACAGTCCGCGGGCGAAAGCCGCCCGGCCCATTCGCGGAAGCGCAGCATCTCGGGCGGGTTCATCACGCACGCGCTCCTTCCGTAGGGGTGCCCGAAGTCGAACAGCTGGTGGCCGATCTCGTGGACCAGCAGGGTGCCGGCGATCCTGGCGCTTTCGGCGTCGGAGTAGGTTTCGCCGCCGCGCAGGCTCCGCATCAGGCCGTCCTCGCCGATCAGGGGATAGGTGCTCACGATCGCCGTCATTCCGCGCGGCGCGGACGGGTTGTCCGTGGTGATGCCGGCGGTGATGCCCCCGCGGACGGCGGTGTGCACCGAGGACCCGACGTACTCCGCGCTTGCGATCAGCTGGTTGGTGATGACGACGTCGTACGGAAACGACAGCTTGCCGATGAAGACCCAGTAGAGCACTTCGTTGGCAGGCGAAGCGTCGATCAGCGCGCGCCCGTCAGGGAGCTTCTGGGACCTGAGCTCTTCCAGCCGCGCGAGGAGCGTCGCCGTGACGGCGTCGGCGAATCCGTCGTAGTTCCGCTCGCGGATCGGGGCGAGGAGGTAGGGCTGCGCGTACGCGATCAGGTCGCCGAGGCTGTTCTCGTCGCTGCGGAAAGCCGCGGCGTATCCCCTCGCGAGGCGCTTCCGGTCCCCCGTGCCTCCCTTGAAGTCGTAGCTCAGGCCGTTCCATTCGCGCGCTTCGCCCGGCGTGACGCGATCGAACAGATCCTTCAGCGATTGCTCCACGGGCTCGGTGAAGCTCACCTCCACGCCGAAATTCTCCTTCGCACCGCGCCGCGCCGTCGCGAGCACGTCCCTGAGCTGGGCCGCGTTCATGCTCGGGAGGCCCGGGTTGACCACGTGGGCGACCGTCAGTGTGACCGTTTCCGCTGGAAGCGGGGCCGGCGCGCGGTGCGCGCACGCCGCGCAGGCGAAAAGCAGCGCCGCCGCGAGAGCCGGCCTCACTCGGGCTGCAGGTTGATGTCCTTCACCAGCTTGGCCCAGCGCACGCGCTCGTCCTTGAAGAACTGCGCGAGCTGCTCGGGCGTGCCCGGGCCCTCGTTGATCGCCCCCAGCTCGAGCAGGCGCTTCTGGATGTCATCCCTGGCGAGCACCGCGTTCACGTCGGCGTTGACCTTGCGCACGATCGCCTCGGGCGTCCCCGCCGGCGCGACGAGCGCGAACCAGCCGACGTACTCGAAGCCCGGAAAGCTCTCGGCCATCGTCGGGACGCTCTCCAGGCCCGACACGCGCTTGGCCGAGGTGACCGCGATCGGGCGCAGGTCGCCGCGCTTGATGAACGGGCTCATCGCCGCCGAGCTCACCAGCACGACTTGGGTCCGCCCGGCGACCGTGTCCTGCAGCGCGGGCGCCACGCCGTTGTAGGGCACCTGCAGCAGCCGCATGCCGGTCGCGACGTTGAGCAGCTGGCTCATCATGCCGCCGAAGGTCTTGGTGCCCTCGTTCGCGGCGGCGAGCTTGCCCGGCTCCTTCTTGTCGAGCGCGACCAGCTCGGCGATCGACTTCGCCGGGACGGCGTTGTTCACCGCGATCACCATCGGCGATTTGCCGATCATCGCCACCGGAACGAAATCGTGCTCGGGGTTGTAGGGCAGCGACTTGAAGGTGAGGGGATTGCTGATGAGCGCGGCGGTAGTGGCGAAGTAGTACGTGTAGCCGTCGGGAGCCGACTTTGCCGCGGCCACCGCGCCGATCACGTTCTGGCCGCCGGGGCGGTTGTCGACCACGACCTGCTGAGTCCAGGCCTTCGACAGCCCGTCGGCGACGAGCCGCGCGCTGATGTCGGGCGAGGACCCCGCCGGCTGCGACAGGATCCAGTGCACCGGCTTGCTCGGAAAATCCTGGGCGGCGGAGTCGACCAGGGCGCCACAGGAAACGGCGAAGGCAAGGATGCGCGCAAATGTCCTCATCTACTATCCTCCTAGTTCGACGATCTTCTGCGGAAACTTGTGCAGCCGCTCCGCGACGCCCGTTTCCCCGATCAGGAAATTGTCGCAGCACCAGCTGTAGGTGCGCTCGGTGACGTACGTGGGATGGCACACCATGTTCATGTTCTTCTCTATCCTCATGGTCTCGTCGTGCCGCACCAGCGGCCGCTCCACCATGTCGTAGCCCTGTCCGTGCGAGTGCAGCCGCTTCTCCTCGGGGCGCCCGTTCTTCTTCATGAATGCGTTGTATTCGGCGAAGATCTCGCTCGCCTTCGCGCCGGGCACGAGGCGCTCGAGGGTGAACTTCTGAGCCTCGAGCACGAAGGCGAACTCGTCCTTCATCTCCTGCGACGCCCGGCCGAGCACGCAGGTGCGCCCGAGCTCGGTGTAGAAGCCGCCAGGCCCGTTGTTCTCGATGAGGATGGTGAACTGATCGCCCTCGCGCAGCACCCGGTTCTGCTGGTAGCGGTTGGCGAAGACCGCCGCTGTGCCGACGGGGCCGGAGCCGGTGAGGAACAGGCCCTGCTCGCTGCCGTGCCTGTGGCCGACGTGCTCGGCGATGGCGGCGACCTCGAGCTCGCGCATGCCCGGCTTGATGGCGGCGAAGGTCTCCTCCATTGCCTTGTCCTGGAGCATCGCGGTCCTTCTGATGCGCTCCAGCTCCTCCGGGCTCTTCACCGCCTTGACGCGGTCGACCATGTCCGAGGCGTCGGTGAGTTTCGCGCGCGCGAGCTTGCGCCGCAGGTGGTCGCCGAGCGCGAAGGACATCGCCGCGCGCCCGAGCAGCCCTATGGTTCCTCCCGCGTAGCGCGCGAGAGCTTTTTCCGCGAGCTCGGCGTCGTAGTCCGCCGTATACGGGCACGAGGCGTAGGAGGGCATGCCGATGAAGCGCGCGGTGCCGCGGCGCACGCCGTCGCCCTGCGGCCCGAACTCGCGCACCACGCCCATGGGCCCCTGGCCGATGACCGTCATGCGCTCGTCCTTGGGAAAGATCACCGTGACGGGGTAGCCGTTCGTCGCCGGCACGTCGGTGAACCACTTGACGTAGCCGCCCATCCAGTCGTTGTTCGATTGCATGACGAGGGCGTCGACGCGCTGCTCGGCCATACCGGCCCGCACCTCGGCCCAGCGGCGCTCCAGCTCGGGCGTGGAGATCGGGTGGTTGATGCGCTCGCCGGCCGTCATGTCGGACGCCTCACCACGTTGGCCATTCGGGACGTGTCTCCGGAAAGGAATTTTCTGAAATTCTCGACCAGCGTGGGAAGCGCCTCCTCGGCGTACTGGTCGTGGAAGCCGCCGAGGTGCGGGGTCACGATGACGTTGTCCATGCTCCAGAACGGGTGATCCTCGGGAAGCGGCTCGGTCGCGAACACGTCGAGCGCCGTGCCCGCGAGCCGCTTCTCGCGCAGCGCGGCGAGGAGCGCCTCCTCGTCCACGATCCCGCCGCGCGCGAGGTTGACGAGGAACGCCGACGGCTTCATCGCGCCTATGATCTTCCCGTTCACGATGCCGCGCGTCTCCTCGGTGTAGGGGGTGAGCAGCACCAGGAAGTCGAGGTCGCCGACGACGCTCTGGAGGTCGTCGCGGCGGACCATGCGGTCGAACCCCCCCACGCGGCGCACCGCCGAGGTGATTCCGATCACTTTCATCCCGAACGACCTGCACTTGGGCGCGAGCGATCCCGCGATCGCGCCGACGCCGAATATCCCCACGGTCTTGCCCTTCAGGAGCTGCGAGGGATAGCGCTCCCACTTGCGCGCGTTGCGGTTGCGCATGGCGCGCGGCAGGTCGCGCGCGAGGGCGAGCATCAGCATGATCGCCGCCTCCGGCACCGAGTCGCCGTGCAGGCCGTGCATGTTCGTGACCAGCACGCCGGGGCGCAGGGCGGCGCGGTCGACGATTCCGTCCACGCCTGTTCCCAGGGCCTGGATCCACCTGAGCTTCGCACCCTTCTCGAGGACGCGATCGGCCATATGCGCCCCGAAGGTCAGCAGGATGTCGGCCGATTCGATGTAGGGATCGACCTTGGAATGGTGGTCGACGAGGTCGATGGCGAGCTCCGGAAACTCGCTGCGCAGGCGCTGGTAATACTGCATTCCGACTTTCTCGGGCAGGGTGAGCAGTATGAGCAGCCTGGTCATGGCGGAACCGACCCGCATGGTACTGCATGCGGGCGCCGGTGAGGGCCGCCCGCGCAGGCGCCGCGCCGCTGCTAGCGGTACACCAGAGCCGGGATTCGCCTGTGCGTCGCCATTTTATCGGTATGGAGGCGGGGCCGCCGCGGCCATTGATCCGGATCAAACGGTGGGGGGATACAATGCGGCGACGATGAAGTACAAGGACTACTACGCCGTGATGGGCGTCGACCGCGGCGCGAGCCCCGATGAGATCAAGGCCGCTTACCGCAAGCTCGCGCGCAAGTATCACCCGGACGTCTCCAAGGAACCCGACGCCGAGGAGAAGTTCAAGGAAGTCGCCGAGGCCTACGAGACGCTGAAGGACCCGCAGAAGCGCGCCGCCTACGATCAGCTGGGGCGCCACCGTCCGGGGCAGGATTTCCGCCCGCCCCCCGGCTGGGAGAAGCAGTTCGGCGACGGAACGTTCTCGTTCGAGGACCTCGATCTCGGCGACCTGTTTTCCGCTTTCGGCGGGCGCGCCCAGGGCCGGAGCGCGCGCATGCCGGGGCAGGACTACGAGGTCACCGCGCACATCAGCCTGGAGGAGGCGTACCGGGGCACCGAGGTCACGCTCGATCTCGCCGTGCCCGACTACGACGAGCGCGGGTTCCCGCACCGCGTTCAGCGCTCGTTCAAGGCGCGCATACCCAGGGGCGCGACCGAGGGTCAACGCCTGCGCCTCGCGGGAAAGGGCGGCAAGGGCCTGAACGGCGGGCGGGACGGCGACCTCTACCTCAACATCGCGCTGCGGCCGCACCCGCTGTTCCGCGTGAGCGGCCACGACCTGTTCCTCGATCTGCCGCTCGCCCCGTGGGAGGCGGTGCTCGGCACGACGGTCGGGGTGCCGACGCTGGGAGGACCGGTGCAGCTCAAGGTTCCTTCCGGCACGCGCGCGGGGCAGCAGCTCCGTCTCGCCGGGCGCGGCCTCCCCAAGCCTCACTCGGGAGAAGGCGACCTGTTCGCGATCGTCCAGATCACGGTGCCGAGCGCGACAGGCGAGCGCGAGCGGGCTCTCTACCGGGAGCTCGCCGGCATCTCGACGTTCAATCCGCGCGGCCATTTCGGCGAGGAGGCGGTCAAATGAGCATCGAGCAGGGGCGGTGGCTGCACGAGCGCTATGAGCTTTCCCTTTCGGAGCTGTGCGAGCTGTCGGGGCTGTCGGAACCGGAGCTGCGAGTCCTGGTCGACTTCGGAGCGATCGCGCCTTCCGACCCCGATGCGGGCGAGTGGACCTTCAGCGCGGATCGCCTCGTGGTCGCGCGCAAGGCGTCCCGCCTGCGGCACGACTTCGACCTCGACCCCCAGGGACTCGCGCTCGCGGTCGCGTTGCTCGAGCGCGTGCGCGATCTCGAGGAGCAGCTGCGCGACCTGCGCGCGCGCATCCCGGGAGGCGGATCATGAAGCGAATTGCGTTCAACCAGAGGAGACCAAGATGTCGATGAAACCCGGCTTCGCCTTCGCCGCGCTGTCCCTTTCCGCCTGCTCGATGACGGGTCCGCCCTCGACCGGCGAGAACGTGTTCTCGCTCACCTCGCCCCAGTTCAAGGACGGGACGATGCTCGAGAAGAAGAACGCCGGCGACAATCCCAAGAATCCCAATTGCATCGGTCAGAATGTATCGCCGCCTCTCGCCTTCTCGAATCCACCTGCGGGCACGAAGAGCTACGCGCTCCTCATGGTCGATCCCGAGGGGCGCGCGGGGCTGGGCGTGATCCACTGGGTCGCGTACGGCATTCCCGTGAGCGTCACCGGGTTCGCCGAGGGCGAGGTGAGCAAGACGAGCGACAAGTACGTCGGCGGCAAGGGCACGAACGGGTTCTCGAACTACCAGGGGCCGTGCACGCCGCCCGCGACTGGCCTGCATCACTACACGTTCACGCTGATCGCGACCGACCTCGATCCCAAGGAGCTGCCGCCCGGCCTGACGCGCGACGAGCTCCTGTCGAAGCTGCAGGGACACGCCAAGCGCTCGGCGGGCCTCGTCGGGCTGTTCGGCAGGGCTCCGTAAGCTGCTGACGCCGGTCGCGCGCTGGCCTTCGCGCGCGACCGGATGGTGCCGTTCAGAACGTCGTGCAGCTAGCGCCTCCCAGACCGTTCGCGCCGATTCCCAGAATACCGATCGCGCTCGACTCGTTGTCGCTGCACAGAAGGCCGAACCCCGCGTTGCCCGTGACGCTGCCCGTCGGCGTCTGTGCGAGCAGCGTCGACCCCAGCTGCAGGTGCACGCCGTTGCCCGTTCCGGGAATGACCGCGAGGTTGTTCTGGATCGTGGTCGACGCGATCTGGGCGGAGGAGTTGAGCGAGAGGAGCACGCCCGTTCCGTTGTTGCCGCTGATCACCGCGTCGCGGATGGTCATGCTCGAGGACAGGAACCCCACGACGCCGCCCTGCGAGGTCGCGCTGCCGTTTCCGCTCACGGTGTTGACCGTCGTGAAGCCGAAAATCGAGTCGCCGAAAACCGCCGAGCTCCTCGACAGGTTGACGCCGGTCCCGGTGTTCCCGGAGATGGTGTTGCCGCCGATGATGTCGGCGCTGGCGCTCACCACGTTGATCCCGATCCTGATCGCGGTGGGATCGCTGCTCGTGCCGTTCCCGGTGATCTGGTTCATGGCGACGAGCGCGGTCGAGCCGAATACTATGTGGACGCCCGCGTTGCCGTTGGCGCTGATGACGTTGCCTGCCGGATTGTTGGCGTTGTCGACCCCGATGCGCGCGGAGCCGTTGGTGAAGACGCCCACCCCATGCCGCGTGTTCTGTGTTACCAGCGAATTGATCACGGTCGCGCTTGCCGCGTCGACCGCGATTCCATCGCGCGCGTTGCCTGCCACAGTTACCGTGTCCACGATCCCGCTCGCGCCGTGGGCGTAGGTGATGCCGTTGCGCCCGGTGGCCTGCACCAGCGCGTTCTGCACGATCAGCCCCGCCGCGCTGTCCGCGGTGATGCCGTTGCGCCCGCCGGTGATCGTGATGCCGTCGATGGTCACACGGCTGCCGGTCACGCGGATGACGTCGAGCGTGGCGTCGGAGCCGATGACGGTCGCATCCGGCGTACCGGCGGCCAGCTTGACGTCGCTGCGGTTGATGACGATGTTCTCGCTGCAGGCGCCGCTGACGAGGATCGTCAGCGACTTGCGGTCGTCGCCGCGGGTGAGCGCCTTCGTGATGGTGTCGCCCGAAGCGCAGTCGACGGTGACGGTCCTGTCCTTGCTGCGGTCCCGCTCGCGGTCGCGGTCGGAATCGGCGCGGGCGGCAACGTGAAAGGCAGCGAGCGAGAACGATGCAATGACGCAGGCGAACGCATACACACGACGTGCAGACATGAATCCCCCCTTTTGTTGAGGCCCTTTCCCTCCCCAGGGACATGGACCTATCCGGAGCAGGATGCCGCGCGCACGAGCCTCCGGTCAATACCCAGGTCCGGATACCGGGAAAGCCCGACGGCTCGTGTAGGGAAATCCTGATAGATTCCCTTGGCGTACAATCGCCGGGATCATGAACAAGCCCGAGCGCGTTCCCGAATCCGCCGCCGCGCAATTCCTCGTCGGCGGCGTCAAGCTGCCCCGCCCGTTCCGCATCCGGCGCCTCGGGCACTTCGGCGTCAACGTCGCCGACCCTGAGAAGACCAGGGATTTCTACTGCCGGCTGCTCGGCTTCCGCGTTTCCGACCCGCTCGATTTCGCCGAGCGCGTGCCGCCCGAGCAGCGCGCCAAGGTCGGTCCCACGGTGGGCTATTTCTCGCGCCACGGCACCGATCACCATTCCTTCGTCTTCTTCCCGCGGAAGCTGCTGGAGACGATCAACCCGCACGCGCGCACGCCAAGCGGGACGGTGAACCAGATCACCTGGCAGGTCGGCTCGCTGCAGGAAGTCTCGGACGCTTTCGACTGGTTCACGAGGCGGGGACGCCCGATCAGGCGCGCCGGGCGCGACCTCCCGGGGTCGAACTGGCATTTCTACCCGCCCGATCCCGACGGCCACACGAACGAGCTGTACTACGGCATCGAGCAGATCGGCTGGGACGGGTATTCCAAGCCGCGCGAGATGTACGGCGTGCGCTACTCCAAGCCGCCGCAGCTGCCGCACCAGTCCGAGTACGCGGAGGTCGAGAAGGCGACGCGCGAAGGCATTCCGATCGAAAAGGGCACGCGCGCTGAGGATCTCGGCGGGGAGGAGAAGTACGAAGTCGGGGGGATTCTGCTCGCGCGGCCGTTCAAGGTCGCGCGCATCGGCCCGGTGCGGCTGTTCGCCGCCGACATGGACGCGATGCTCGCGTTCTACCGCGACGACCTCGGCTTTGAGGTCACCGAGCAGGTGAAGTACAAGGGGCACCGCTGCACTTTCCTTCGCGCCAACACCGAGCACCACTCGATGGCGCTGTATCCGATCGCGCTGCGCGAAGAGCTGGGATTGAAGCCGGACTCGACGCTGTTCTCCTTCGGCCTGCAGCTCGGCAGCTACAAGCAGCTACGCGACGCGGTCGCCTTTCTCGTGGAGAACGGAATCACGATCAAGTATCTGCCGCCGGAGCTCTTTCCCGGTATCGACTACACCGTGCTCGCCATCGACCCGGACGGCTTCGCCGTCCAGCTCTACTGGTACATGGAGCAGGTCGGCTGGGACGGAAAGCCGCGTCCGGCCTCACAGCGCCCGAAGATCGACAACGCGAACTGGCCGGAAGCGGTGGAAGGGCGGAGCGATGCGTTTCTCGGCGAGCCGTTCCTCGGGCCGCTGGGGTGAGCCGCGACAGGTTTCCCTAAGGCTTCGGC
>Ga0335082_10000117_pt1 | contig 79952 bp, 62 predicted proteins | sample Lox_Sample_41_FD_206718 | JGI IMG/M metagenome (GOLD analysis project Ga0335082, IMG submission 206718) | Soil microbial communities from Loxahatchee National Wildlife Refuge, Florida, United States - Lox_Sample_4.1 | ecosystem: Environmental > Terrestrial > Soil > Wetlands | place: USA... | reverse complement strand
AGGGCGGTAGACATCGGGGTAAAGCCACTAGCGAAGGATGAGCGATGGCATCGGCAACTGGACTTCTGCCGACAGCTGCTCAATCGTCGACACGCCGCCGCGGCTCTGACGGTGCTGTCTGAGATAGAAACCGGCATCGTGAGCCTGAACGTAGAGCCGCGTGTCTTGTACAGGCTCGCTCAGCAACGTGCCTCCGCCTTCCTTCAGCTTGACCGGCACGGGGAGGCGTTCGCGAGCGCTCAGCGCGCGCTAGATATTGATCCCAAGGGTGTTCATGCACTCGTCACAGCCGCGTTTGCGAGCATCCGTGGTGGAGACTTGGTCGCAGCAGTGGCCTTTGCAAACCGAGCCGTAGCGGCAGATTCAGAAAGTCCGCTTGCTTGGTCCGCAAAGGCATACATGGCGGTGGCCGCCGGAGAGCCGCTTCCCAATCCACCCGCTGGGGTCGGAGAGTCAGAGCATTACCGCACGGCCCTCGCACAACTCTCCGTGGACGCTAGTGAGTGGGAGCGGGCATTGTCGATTACAGCAGATCTGCTCGCTGCCGGTGTCCGATCGCCGGATGTGCTTTGGCTTCGCGCTACCTCGCTGCTGAATATCGACGAAACAAACAGCCAGCTTGCTGGTAGCGACCCGTACAGTGATGCGGAGCGCCTAGCCACCGATCTTATCGACACGATAGCGGACGACTCCCATCCCTACACCCATCAAGGACTGGTCCTCCGAGCGCGAGCGCGGAGGCTTCTTGGTCGCCACGCGGAGGCACAGGCCGACGTTGATCGGGCTCGGGAGATTGCAGCTGATGACCCGGAAACGATTGGGCACGCAGCGCATTGGAAGCATGAGGCAGGCGACGACAAGGGGGCGCTTCAGATTCTCCAGCACCCGATCGTAGATCGATTTCCGATGCTACTCGCTTTCCGCGCTCAAGTGCGCACTGCGCTCAAGGACAACATCGCAGCGCGAAACGACCGTGACGCCGCCCTCCGACAAGTTGCAGACGCGCAGAATTCAGATGAGGTACGGTTCACGGCTGCCGACACTTCCATAGTCCTGAAGGACTTGGAAATAGCCGAACGCACGCTCGCAGGGGTAACGTCGAGAGGGACATCTGATCCACGATACAAGGTACTTCTGGGGCGCGTCGCGCTCGCCAAGGGTGAAACCGAAACCGCAAGAGCCTTCTATGAGGAGGCAGCCACACAAGATCTACCAAATAGAGCGCTCTACTTCGTGGAACTTGGGTACAAGCTTCAGCATGCCGGCCGCTCTGCGGAGGCTATCGCGGCGTTCGATGTCGCCGGTGAAGACAAGATTCCCGAAGGCGCAGTACGCTACTGGGCGGCGGCGTTATTTGACAACAATGAACTCGTCCGTGCGCAAGGGATCATCGATCGCCTCGCGCAATCGGGACCACTCCCGGACTGGGCGCTAGGGCTGGCCACGGAAATTGCCTTGCGCCGTGACGATGTCGACGCTGCAGTGCGCCATCTCACGAGGCTTGTTCAGTATGGACAACCAACAGTCGGCGCCCGCATTGAGCTTGCCAGGCGCCTGATAGAACTCGGACGTGCGTCGGACGCGCTTCCACATCTTGAAGCACTTGCTGGAAAGCCCGATCTGTCTCCCGTGCAGCGTATGCAGACCGCCCAGCTTCTCCAAGCGGCTGGACGGCCTGCCGACGCCCTTCCACTTGGCTTCCGGGCGTTCCGCGATGCCCCAGGGGACCCACAACTGCACCGCGCCTTCATCGTGCTCTCACTGATGAGTAAAGGTCCCCTTCCTACGGTCTCCGAAATCGGCCCTGACACCCACGTGCGCCTTCGCAATCAGGACGGTACGGCTCGCGAGCACACCATTTACCCTGATCAACCCATTAACCCGCTGCAGGGTGAGATGAATGTCGCCGCTGCCGAAACGGCCGGACTCTTGGGCCGCAAAGTAGGTGATGTCGTCGTGCACCACGAAGGTACGTGGCAAGAGCAACGATGGACGGTAGAAGCTATTCTTCCCGCCGTGCAGTACGCGGTGCAGGACGCGATGTTGCACTATGAGGATCGATTTCCTGGCGAGCCGTTTTTCATGGCCGGCTTTCATATCGGCGATGGAACATCCGTAAAGGACTTCGCTCCCATCATCGCTTCCCTCCAGGCTAAGAAGGAACTCGCCGAGGAGGTGTTTACGCGGTATCGCGAGCGGACACTTCCTCTCGGAACTATCACAAGCATGCTTGGTGGCACGATACCCGACGCGATGGCCCAGGCCAGCATGGATCCCGCCAAGTCGGGCCCACTTCTCGTTGAATGGTCGAACCGTGAGGGCCAAGAAGAATCGCGAGCGGCAGGGGTCGAAGCAACCGAAGTGGTGCTCACCCGCTCGGCTTTGCACACCGCATCGAGCCTCGGACTGCTAGGCCGGCTCCGTGACGCGTATACGCTCGTCGCTCCGCGGTCCCTCTACGATGAACTCCGTCAGGAAGTGGCGGAAGCGGGAAAGCTAGTGGTCGAAGGCTTCAAGGCCGTGACCAGCGGCCCAACTGGTCTCACAGTACAGGAACTGGAGCCAGGGCATCCCCAGCTGACCTCGCAACTCGAACGGTTGCGTGCGCAGCTCAGATGGCTCGAGGAGTCGGCTCGGCTTGAGGCGAGGCCGCTAGAGACAATTGAGCGGGCCGAATCTCAGCAGGAGGAAGCGCGCGAACTTATCGGGCACAGCTCCTACGACGCCGTGACACTCACGCAACAGCGCAACGCGACGATGTACGCCGATGACCTCGGACTCCGGCGCTTCCTCCCAAAGGGATCGTCTGCTCGCTCTTTCTCCAGCGTTGGGTTGCTCTTCGCCCTCGCAGAGCGAGGTACACTCACCGCGGAAGAACGCGACGGGCAGTTGCTAGTCCTTGTCCAAGCGCACTATGCGTTTGTGCCGCCCACGCTTGAAGTGCTGGAGCTGGTAGTGCGTCGCTCAAGCGATCTTCCCCATTCTGTAGTCGCCGAGGTCTTTGCGCTACTTGGCGGACCATCGACGACGCTAGCTGAGGTCGCGCAGATCGCTGCGCAGCTCATAAGATCGGCCATTACCAGACCGATCCAGCTTTTGGCACCTGAGGTAGTCGCGAAGCTCTCGCTCCAAGCAATGGCAGGGCGATGGCCGCGCCCGCTTTGTGCCCTTGCGCTCCAAAATGCAGCGCAAGACGAACTAAGGTTCTTGCCGCAGGAACTGCATGTGGTTCAGCGCATCTGCTCTGCGTTTAGAACAAGCGGTTTGGCGATCACAGCTCAACGGTCAAGCTAGCTCCGCTCAAGTCGCCTCACAGTGCTCAAACGGAGGGTCAGAAGTCATCATACTTGTTGCCTTCAACTAGGGAGCCATTATCTCTCGCGCCGTTCCGACTGGCTCGCTACTCCACGTTGCCGTGGGAGGGTGCGTCGCAAGAAGTTGCCGCACAACCAACTCCGCCGGACGCCCACCACACAGAAGCGCCAAGGCGGCCTCCGCATCAACCGCGCCGCGCGGAAATCGGCAACGGGCTCGGCGCGGGGCTCGGCTTCCAGATCTGGACAGCCACGTCAGCGGCTTCATCTGGTACAATGCTCGCGATGGACAAGCGACCGCCAGCCGAAGGCCCTGCGCGGCACGACACGGTGCGTGAGGCAATGCATCGCGCCCTCCTCGATGGCCTGCTTACGGCTCGTGACTTGTCGCAGCTCGTCGGCATTCCGGAGCATGACGTTGCCGGCCACCTTGAACACATCGAGCGCTCGCTGAAGCATCGCGGCGAGACGATGATCATCGAGCCGTCGGCGTGCCTCGACTGCGGCTTCGCGTTTACACACCGGCGCCGCCACACGCGCCCCGGTGGTTGCCCGCAGTGTCGCAGTCGTCGGATCTCCCTGCCGCGGTTCCACATCGATGCGCGAGCGGAGGGCAGGTAGCCGTGCGGCATCCCTACCTCACCATCGATCTGGACAAGATCGAGCACAACGCCCGCACGATCGTCACGCTCTGCCGTCAACACGGCATCGAGGTGACCGGTGTAACCAAAGGCGTATGCGGTCAGCCGGACATCGCCAAGGCCATGCTGCGCGGCGGCGTGTCGTCGATCGGGGAATCGCACGTGGAGAACATCCGCCGCCTACGAGCCGCCGGCGTGCACACCTCCTACATGCTGTTGCGGCTGCCACCGCTCTCGGAGGTGGACGAGGTCGTTGAGGTCGCGGACGTGAGCTTGAACACGGAGCTGGTGGTTCTCGAAGCCCTATCGGAAGCGGCCCAGCGACGCGGCCGGGTCCACGAGGTGATCGTCATGGTCGACCTCGGCGATCTGCGCGAAGGCATCTGGCCAACCGATCTCGTGCGCTTCGTGCGCGAGGCGCTGCGGTTTCGCGGTATCCGCATCAGAGGCATCGGCACCAACCTCGCGTGCTTCGGGGCTGTCGCACCGTCCGCGGACAAGATGGACCAACTTGCCGCGCTCGCCCACGAAATTGAACAGAGCTGCGGCCTCACACTGGACTGGATCTCGGGCGCCAACTCGAGCGGGCTCGACCTCATCGCCGCGGGGGGTATGCCGGCGCGCGTCAATCACGCGCGCATCGGCGAGGCGATCTTGCTGGGCCGCGAAACGATTCACCGCACCCCGTGGCCCGGGACGTTTCAGGACGCGTTCCGCTTGCACGCCGAGGTCCTGGAGCTGCGCACCAAGCCCTCGATGCCGGTAGGAGAACGCTGCGAGGACGCCTTCGGCAAGCACCCGCGATTCGAGGATCGGGGTGACGTGCTGCGCGCCCTGCTGAACGTCGGACGCGAGGACGTGGACATCGACGGCATCGTCCCACTCGACGGGCGTATCGCGATTCTCGGAGGATCGAGCGACTACCTGGTGGTCGACGTGACGGCGGCAGCGAGTGACGTGTGCATCGGCGACGAGTTGACCTTCTCGCTGAAATACGGCGCACTGCTCGCTGCCATGACGTCGGAATACGTGAAGAAGCGTCCCGTGCAGGCCGGCCCTTCCATCATGACGGACCGCGGTGCGTGATGCGGGCCGGCGAGCTTCGCCTGACCCGGGCGTTCATCCATATCGATCGGCTGACCCACAACTTGCGGCTGCTGCAGGAGCAGGTCGGATCGCGGCCGGTGTGGCCGGTGATCAAGGCGGACGCCTACGGACACGGTGCGCCGTTCGTCGCGCACCATCTGCAGCATCTCGGCTGCGACCGGTTTTGCGTCGCCGACGTGGAAGAAGCGGTGGCGTTGAGCGAGGCGGGCGTCGACGCCACCGTGGTGGTCCTGTCGGCGACGCTGCCCGAGCACAGCGAAGCCTTGGTGGCCTATGGCTGCGAGCCGGTCGTGTGCACGATCGACATGGTCGAAGCGCTGGCGCGCGATGCGGCCCGCGCCGGCCGGCGCGTCGCCGTGCATCTCAAGGTCGACACCGGCATGGGGCGGATCGGCATTCGACCCGACGAGGTGCCGGCGTTTCTCGAGCGCTGTCGAACGCTGCCGGCGTTGCGGGTGTGCGGGCTCATGAGCCACTTCCCGCGCGCCGACGAAGCCGACCAGCGCTATTCGCAGAAACAGCTCGAGCAGTTTCACCGGGTCGTCGAGGCGACGAAAGGCTACGGGATCGAGTTCCGCCACATGGCGAACAGTGCCGCGGTGTTCGACCTGCCGGATTCGTACTTCGACGCCGTCCGGCCGGGAATCGCTCTGTACGGTTTGCGTCCGTCGGCGGAGATCGCGAATCCGCGCGTGCGCGCTCTCCAGCCGGTGCTCGAATGGAAGACGCGGATCACCTTTCTCAAAGAGGTTCCGGCCGGCGTCGGCTTGAGCTACGGACATGTATTCCACACGCCGCGACCGTCACTCATCGCGACGGTTCCGCTTGGCTACGCGGATGGTTTCAACCGGCGGCTGTCGAACGGCGTCGACTTGTTGGTGCACGGTGTGCGGTGTCCGCAGGTCGGTCACATCACCATGGACATGAGCTTGATCGACGTGACGGCGCTGCGCGGGCAAGTCGAGTTGGGTGACGAGGCGGTCATCATCGGCCGACAGCGCGACGCCGAGCTGACGGCCGACGAGTTGGCGGACAAGCTCGGCACCATCAGCTACGAGGTGGTCAGCGCCATCTCGCATCGTGTCCCGCGCGTGGCGGTGCATACGGACTGATCCGTGCGTCGGCGCAGCGTGGAGCGAGCTTTGCGGCTGACCCGGCGGCTGAAGCCGCGGCAACAAAAGGCGCCCAAGCCCACCTGCGTGGGCTCCCCCAACCCCGCCGTCATAATGAGATCCCTCCTTATGGGGCAGGTGGGGAGGCCGCGCAGGCGGCCTTGGGCGCTCTTCGTAGCCGCGGCTTCAGCCGCCGGGCCAAGGCGGATCGGGTTCATGGGTTCTTCAAGTGCCTGCATCGATCACTGCCGGCGATTGACATCGAGGCGGCCGGGCAAGAATAAGGGGGCATGGGTTGGAGAGCGCTGCTGTTGATCTCGGTGGCCTGCGTCCTGGCCGGCTGCGGAGATGATGACAACCTGAGCGCGCCGTCACCGGCATCGCCGGCGGCGCAGAGTGGCTTCGTCTCGGAGACGTACCTGCGCGCGCGGCAGCTCGACTATCTGCACTTCGCGACGCAGACGTTCTCGCCGGGCGACGTGCTCAACGTCGTTGCGCACATGACGCGCGCGCGCCTCGAACCAGGCTACCACGCGCCGGGGACGGTCCCGGCGAACGCGTGGGACGGCAGCTTTGCGAAGATGGCGGCGCTGGAGGATACGCGCGACTTCGATGCGCTGTATCTCCTGCAAGTCCTGCTCGACTACCGCAACGATCCGCTGCTGCCTCCGGAGCTCGTGCAGAAGCTCGAAGACGCGCTGACGTCCTTCAAACTCTGGTTCACGGAACCGACGCCCGACGGGCTGCTCGACAACAGCTACTACTGGACCGAGAACCACGAGCTGCTCTATCACACCATCGAGTATCTCGTCGGCCAGCTCTACCCCGATCGCGCCCTCTCAACGGATCGACGCAGTGGCCGCGAACACCTTGCCACCGCGCGCGAGCGCCTGTTGCGCTGGTTCGACCTGCGCGCCCGCTTCGGCTTCTTCGAGTGGTTTTCGAACGTCTACTATCAGAAGGACCTGACGCCGCTGCTGACCCTCGTCGAGTTCGCCGACGACGAGGAGATCCGCACCCGCGCGGCGCAGGTGCTCGACCTGCTGCTCTTCGACATGGCGGTGCACACGTTTCGCGGCGCCTTCGGGGTCACGCACGGGCGCTCCTACAAGAAGGACAAGATGACCTCGCTCGACGACGACACGTGGGGTGGCGTCAAGCTGCTATTCGATTCGACGACCTATCCCTACCAGTCGGGCTCGGCTCCCGACGCCACGCTGCTGGCGCGCGCGCGCCGCTATCGCCCGCCCGAGGCGGTGCTCCGGGTCGCCCGCGCCGCCGGCCCGTTCGTCGACCAGGAGCGCATCGGCATCGATCTCGACGAGACCGCACCGATCGTGCCGTCTCCCGACGCGCCGTACGAGTTTTCCTTCTCCGACCCCGCCGACCTGACGGTCTGGTGGAGCATGGGCGCGCTGACGGCGTGGCAAGTCGTGCCGCTCACGCTGCAGACCTTCGACGCGTACAACCTCTGGGAGACGACGAATTTCCTGCCCTTCGCCGGCCTCAAACCGCTGACGCACAGCGTCCCGTTCGCGCAGAACCTGGCGCGCTCGGAAGCCAAGATCCTGTCGTTCGGCTTGCTCCGGCAGGTCGACACGTACACGTATCGGACCCCCGACTACATGCTGTCGGCGGCGCTGGACTACCGCAAAGGGTCGTTGGGTGCGCAGCAACACTCCTGGCAGGTGACGTTCGACGCCAACGCGCTGATCTTCACGAATCACCCGGTCACGCCGCCGGTGCAGTCGACCGTGTGGGGAGAGGACAACGAGAGCTCCGGCGGCTACTGGACGGGCGAGGCGTCGATGCCGCGTTCAGCGCAGTACCAGAACGTCGCGATCCACATCTACAACCCGCAGTACCCTGCGAAGAATCCGGCACCGTTCGACGTGTTCACCTATCAACCGTACACGCACGCCTACGTGCCGCAGGACCACTTCGACGAAGTGGTGCAAGAGGGATCGTGGACCTTCGGCCGCTTCGGCGACGGCTACTTTGCGCTCTACTCGTACCGGCCGACCACCTGGCTGGTATACGACCCGCAGGTCATCGCCACCAACGGCATGGTGCAGCCGTTCGATCTGCGTGCCGACGGCGGGCCCGACAACGTCTGGATCGTCGAGTGCGGTCGCCGCGCCGACTGGCAGAGCTTCGCGGCCTTCCGCGCCGCCGTCTCGGCCGCGGCGGTGACGATCACTCGCCTGTCCGGCTTGCAAGGCTTCGACGTCGCCTACGAGTCGCCGAGCCAAGGTCATGTCACCTTCGGCTGGCAGGCGCCGTTCACCGTGCAGGGGCGTGCGATAGCGCCGAGCGGCAAGCGCTTCGACAACCCGTGGTCGCTGACCGACCTCAACACCCGACTCACCGCGATCGCGGCCGACGGCTTCGGCGTGCGCCTCGACTTCGCGCAGGCGCGCCGCGACGTCTTTGCGCCGGGAGGCGATGCGGCCAGCAGTCCCGCCACGCAATGATGCGGCGTGGGAGCGTTTCAACCCCCGACGGCGCCGGCTTGAAGACCGGATGAACCCGATCCTCCTTGGCCCGGCGGCTGAGGCCGCGGCTACGAAGAGCACCGAGGGCCGCCTGCGCGGCCTCCCCACAACCCCCGATAAGGACCGAGCTCATTCTGACGGCGGGGTTGGGGGAGCCGCCGCAGGGCGGCTTGGGCGGCTTTTGTTGCCGCGGCTTCAGCCGCCGGGTCAGCCGACCAGCCAAGGCGGTTCTTCTTGACTTCGCCCGCCCCATCGCCAACCGTACGCGCGATGGCGGATCGCCCGACGGTGGTGCTCGTGATGGTGCCCATGCTGACCGCCCAGCTCTTCGACGCGGAGCTGCAGGCACGGCTGTGCGCCGTTTGCCGGGTGCCGGATTCCGAGCCGCTGATCACCTTCCAGGAGTCGCGCGCCGCGGCGCTCCTGGAGATCGCCGACGTGCTGCTGACCGGTTGGGGATGCCCGCCGATCGACCAATACGTGCTGGCGCGCGCGCCGCGGTTGCGTGCCGTCGTACACGCCGCGGGGACCGTGAAGGCGCACGTCACCGACGCGTGTTGGGAGCGCGGCATCGCGGTCACCTCGGCCGCCGCGGCGAACGCCGTGCCGGTGGCCGAGTACACGTTGGCGGCCATTCTCTTTGCCAACAAGAAGATCTTCGGCGTGCGCAACCGCTACGCGACAGCGCGCGCGTTCCGTTGGTGGCCGGCCGAATTCCCCGGCCTGGGCAACTACCGAAAGACCGTGGGCATCGTCGGCGCCTCGCGCGTTGGGCGGCGGGTGATCGAGCTGTTGCGGCCCTTCGACATGACGGTGCTGGTGTCCGATCCGTACCTCACGTCAACCGATGCAGAGGCGTTGGGTGTTCGATCGGTCGCGCTCGACGATCTTCTGCGCGCCGCCGACGTCGTCAGCCTCCACGCGCCGGCGATTCCCGAGACGCGCGCACTGCTCGATCGCCGGCGACTGGCGTTGCTGCGCGACGGGGCCACCCTCATCAATACGGCGCGCGGCTGGCTTGTCGACGGCGAGGCGCTCACTGCCGAGCTGGTGTCGGGCCGCATCGACGCGGTGCTCGATACCACTGAGCCCGAGGTGTTGCCCGAGGGCTCGCCGCTGTATGCGCTGCCCAACGTGTTCCTCACGCCGCACGTCGCCGGCGCGATGGGCGCCGAGACACAACGGATGGCCGCCCTGGCCATCGACGAGATCGAGCGCTTCGCGCGCGGTGAGCCGTTCCGCCACGGCATCCGTCGCGAGGAGTTGGCGCGGCTGGCGTGACGTGATGAAGCTCGCGTTCTGCTCGATCTCCGCCCTCGATCGTCCGCTCGCGGATGCGGCGGCGCTGGCTCGCGCCGTGGGGCTCGAGGCGATCGAGGTCAGCGCGCACCCGCCGCACCTCGTTCCCGAGGAAGGCCCGGACGCCGCACGTGTCGCTGGCCGCGCCGTGCGGGCTGCCGGGCTCGAGGTGGTTGCCTACGGGTCCTACCTGGGCCGCTTTGGTCAGACCACGCGTCGGCACGCCGAGCGCGAAGCCGCGCTCGCTGCGGCACTCGAGACGGCGCTGCTGCGGGTGTGGGCGGAGCCGCTCGAGGATGGTCAGACCGATCCGCGACCCACGGTGGAGCTGATGCAGGCGGCGTGCGACGCGGCGCGGTCACACGGCATTACCGTGGTTGTCGAACGGCACCTCGGCTCGTTCGCCGACACGCCCGAGCGCATCGCGGAGCTGTTTGCCGCGATCGATCGCCCCAACGTGTCGCTCAACTACCAGGTGCTGGACTTCCTGCCGCCTGACGCGGTGGGTCGGCAGGCCGACGACGCGGCACGACTCGCCGGCCAGGCGCGGTACTTCCATCTCAAGAATTACCAATGGAACCCCGACGGAGTGAGCGCTGTGATCCCGGGCGGATCGCTCGAGCACGGCGTGCTTGAGTACCGCGCGATTCTCCGCGCCGCGCTTGCGGCAGGCTACACGGGTCCGCTGACGATCGAGTTCCTGGCCGCCGACGCGCGCAGCGTCGAGGAGAAGCTGGCTGCGGACGTGGCCTTTGTGCGGCGCGTGCTCGCCGAGCTGGGCGTGGGACAGACGCCCGCCGTATGACCGGTCGCCGAGCGGCGTGAACATGACGCACTTTCCACGCCTCGCCGCGCTCCATACCGCGGCCGCGTTGCGCGCCCGCCTTGCCGAGCTTGGGCTCGAGCTGCCGGTCGACGACGAACCGCTGAGCGCGGTGGCCTCGCCGCTGGCCGAACCGCTTGCCGTCGCCGGGGAGCGGGTGTTGCCGAACCGTTTCGTCATCCAGCCGATGGAGGGCTGGGACGGTACGCACGACGGTCGGCCGAGCGCGCTCACCGTTCGGCGCTGGCGTCACTTCGGCGGCTCGGGCGCGGCCTGGATCTGGGGCGGTGAGGCCGTGGCGGTGCGCGCCGATGGCCGAGCGAATCCGAATCAGCTGCTCCTCACGGATGCGACCGCGGTGGCCATCGGCATGCTCCGCCACGAGCTCGTCGATGCGGCGCAGGCCGCCGGCCACGAGCGACCGCTCGTGGGCCTGCAGCTCACGCACAGCGGACGCTGGTCGCGTCCAGAGCCCGGCCGCAGCGCGGCGAGGATCGCCTTTCGCCACCCACTGCTCGACGTCCGCGCCGGCGTTGTTGGCGATGATGCCGTCCTCGACGACGGGGAGGTGGCGGCGCTCGTCGAGTGCTTCGCGCGCGCCGCGCGGCTCGCCCGCGAGCAGGGCTTCGACTTCGTCGATCTGAAGCACTGCCACGGCTATTTGCTGCACGAGTTTCTCGCGGCGCGCACGCGTCCGGGACGCTACGGCGGACCGTCGCTGCTCGAGCGCACGCGCCTGCTGCGTGAGCTGGTTGCAGCGATGCGTGCCGCGGCTCCCGACCTGCCGCTCGCGGTGCGGCTATCGGTGTTCGACGGCGTGCCGCATCGGCCGCGCGGCGTCGAGCCCGACGGACACCTGGGCGAAGGTGTGCCGGAGCCGCATGAGACACCCTACGTGTACGCCTTCGGCGTCGACCCCGAGCGGCCGGCGTGCATCGATCTGCGCGAAGCGATCGAACTGGCACGCGGTCTCGCGGCTCTCGGAATCACGTGGCTTAACGTCACCGCGGGCAGCCCGTACTACGTTCCGCATCTGCAGCGTCCGGCGGCGTTCCCGCCGAGCGACGGGTATGCGCCGCCAGAGGATCCCCTGTGCGGCGTGCTACGGCTGCTGCGGGCGGCGCGGGAGCTGAAGCGCGCCGTGCCGGAATTGATCGTCGTCTCCTCCGGGTGGACGTACCTGCAAGAGTACGTGCCGCACGTCGCGCAGGCCTGTGTGCGCGCCGGCTGGTTCGACGCCGTAGGCATCGGTCGGCTGGCGCTCTCGTATCCGGACATGCCGGCCGACGTGCTTGCGGGACGGCGGCTCGACCGTCGCCGGTTGTGCCGCACCTTCAGCGACTGCACCAGCGCGCCGCGCAACGGGCTGGTGTCCGGCTGCTATCCCCTCGATCCGTTCTACCGCGCCCGTCCGGAACGCGCGCAGCTCGAAGCGGCGAAGCGGATCCGGCGATCCGTGTAACAACTCGGTCGTCGCGGCGCTTGCGAGCGCCGGCCGCGATGTGATCCTCTCTCGTCATGCCGTCCCTCGCCGACGCGTTTAGCCGGCTGCGACCCGGCCGCCGCATCCACGGCATCTCGGCGGTGCTGTTGCCGTACACGGCAAACGGCGAGGTCGACTGGGACGCCTTCGAACGGCATCTGTTGCGCACGCGTGGCGCGGGTCTCGACGTCGCCGTGAACATGGATACCGGGTTCGGCGACTTGCTTTCAGCGCAAGAGCGCGTCGCGGTGCTCGATGCGACGCGACGCGCGCTGGGTGCCGGCGCAACGTTCTATGCCGGCGCGTTCGCCGACGACAGCGGGAGCTATCGCGCCGCCGTGGCCGCGATCGAGCAGCGGGGTGGCGTGCCGGTGATCGTCCAATGCCGGGCCATGCACGGCCTCGCCGCGGCGGAGAAGGCGGCTGTCTACCGCCGGGTCTGCGCCGACTGTGAGCGCGTGCTGGCATTCGAGCTCGGACCGGTGTTCGCGCCGCACGGGGAGATATGGGACGAAGAGACCTTCGCGCGCATCATCGAGATTCCGAACCTCGTCGGCGCGAAGCATTCCTCGCTCGATCGCGGCATCGAGCTGCAACGGCTGGCGGCGCGCGATTGTCTACGGCCCGAATTCCGCCTCTACACCGGGAACGATCTCGCTATCGATATGGTGGCGTACGGCAGCGACTATCTGCTCGGGCTGTCGACCTTTGCGCCGGAGGCCTTCGCGGCGCGCGACCGGGCGTTCACGCGCGGCGACGTGGACTTCCTGGCTCGCAACGATGCCTTGCAGCACTTGGGCAATGTCGCCTTCCGGGCGCCGGTGCCGGCGTACAAGCACGCTGCGGCGCAGTACCTTCACATCACCGGCCACCTCGAGCGCGACGCGATCCATCCACGTGCGCCGCGCCGGCCGGCGTCGGACCGCATCCTCCTGCTCGACTGCGCGCTGCGCCTCGGTGCCGTGTCGGACGGCGACAAGGCATTCAGTGAACGGGTGAAGGCATTCCTTGATTGCTGACGATCCCGGTGTGCCGCGACCGTACGCGTCACGCCTCACCCTCTGGCTCAGTCGTGGCTTCATGCATGTCCATCCGAATCCGGCTGGTTGCGTCGGCGGACGCCTGGAGCGTGAAGCAAAAGGTGCTGCCGGTTCCCGGCGCCGATTCGATCCAGATTCGCCCGCCGTGTTTCTGGACGATCTTGCGGACCATCGTCAGCCCGAGTCCTTCGCCGGCCACGTCCCTCGTCAAACGCCGGAACAGGCGGAACACGGTCTCGTGGTTTTCCGGCGGGATTCCGGGGCCGTTGTCCGTGACGAAGAAGGTCGGCGGCCCATCGCCGTTGCGGACGCCGATGGCGATGGCGGGCTGCGTCGCGTGCCCGATGTACTTGATGGCGTTGTCGATGAGGTTGCTGAACACCTGATTGATGCGCAGGGCGTCGCCCAGCACCGTCGGCAACTCGCCGACCGTCACGCGGATCCCGCGCTGGTCGAGTTGGTAGCGGAAGGATTCGACGATCTGTTCGACGACGCGCTGCAGGCTGACCGCTTCCGTCAGATTGGTCCGCGTGGCGACGCGCGACACGCTGAGCAAGCCCTTGATGAGTCCATCCATGCGTTGCGTGGCGGTGTCGATGAACCGCAACGACTCTTCGATCTCGCCGTGCAACGCCTTTGCTTCCAGCACGCTGTTCGAATGAGCGCGCAAGTCCGACACGCCGAGCCGGACCTCGTTCGCGAAGCCCTGCACGTTGATCAGCGGTGACCGCAGGTCGTGCGAGGCCACATACAGGAAGTCCTCCATCTCCTGATTCAACGTTCCCAGTTGCAGGTTCAACCTTGCCAGCTCCGCGGTCTTCCGCTGCAGGTCATGAATCAGCCGCGTCTTCTCACGCGAGGCGGAGCGCAGCGCCCGGCGCGCGGCGAACTCGCGCGCCCGCATCACTTCGCTGAAGCCGGCGATGATCGTCGCGATGACACTGGTCACGGCGATGGCGGAGGCCTGCGTCACGAACTCTCCCGGCCGCGACACGCCGTGCAACAGGGCTCCGGCAAAGAACACGGTGGCGAGCGTCACTGACAGGAAGGCTACCTGTCTGGCCGGCCACGGAAAGAGCGCGGCCAGGGAGAGGATCAGCAGCGCCATGCCGACGTAGTGGGGCGCGTTCGGCCCGGTGACAAACACGGGAACGCAGGCAATCGTCAGGCCGACTTGCAAGCCGAGCGCGACGGCGAGCTCCGACGGATGGCGCCGCCCGAGCGAGCGACGACCACACAGGAGAATGAGCGTACTGGCGATGCAGGAAAGAATCCGTGCACCGACCAGCGTCGGGAAGTTTGGTCGATACATGAAGTAGTCGACGATGCCGAAGAGCGGCACGAGGACGAGCGCCAGGAGACTGGCGGCGATGACGCGATGCCGCATGAGGCGGCGGCGCTCGGCTTCGTATGTTCTGTCGCTCGTTGTACTCACGGAGGTGCCCGGGACGAACGCACAGCAAGGGCGATGCCGGTGCGCATTCTTGGTCCACGGAGTGCAGAACCGGGAGGCGGGGAGATGGCTCACCGAGCGAGCGTTCCTTGCTGAACGGTGGCGTCGATTTTCGGACGGATACAGGATGGATCCCGCGTCTCCTATGGACGTGCTCCGCGGGCAGGGTGCACCGGTCGCCGGGGCCACATCTTGTTTGACAAGCACACGCTCTCCCGGTACGCGGCGCACGTTGACCGAGTGCGGCGCGTCCCGACGTGCGTCAGAGGGGGCGGTGTGCAACGGCGGAGCGGCGGTCGGCGCGTGTGCGCTCGACGGAATACAGGTGCCGGGCGGCTTGCCGGGCGGGCAAGTGCCCGGCGGGCTACCGGCGCCCAACGCCAACGTCGAGAACATCGTCGGCCCCGAAGTCGGTTTGATCGTGAAGTTCAATCGCTCGACCAGCCTGTGGGAGGATCAGCTGGGTCGCAACTGGACGAACGCGGTGCGCTTCAATCTGCCTGACCGCGATGTGTTCCAGATCGACGCTGAAGCCCAACCCTAACCCGATCGGGCCCATCGGCAGCTCGCAGCCTTTTCATCCGCTGAAAGGTCGATGACGACGCAGACCCTGCGCGGCATGGCGCACCACGGCCCCATGCATTGGCGCGGCGATCGCACCGGCGGCTCGTTCTTCGGCGATCCGCAGGGTCTCGATGAGCGGCTGGCATGCGAGGCATTCAACGGTGCGTTCGCCAGCCTGCTGGGACGCGATGAAGGCGAGATCCCCGCCGCCGACATGCAGTCGTTCGCCGACTTCGTCCTCTCCATCGTGTTGCCGCCGAACCCGATTCGCAGTCTCGACGATCAGCTAACGGCGGCGCAGGCGAACGGCCGCAACATCTTCCTCAATCAGCCGGGGACCGATGTCATCTCCAGTTGCACGGGCTGTCACACGTTGGATGCCGCGCAGGGATTCTTCGGGACGAGCGGTTTAACGACCTTCGAGGACGAGCCGCAGGAGCTCGAGGTCCCGCACTTGAACAACGCCTACCAGAAGATTGGCATGTTCGGCACGCCCAACGTCGCCTTCGTCGACGTTCCGCCGGAAGCGCGCCAGCATCAGGGCGGGCGTCGAGGAAGTGATCCAAGCCGTCGCTGCAGCCCGCGGGGCTTGTGTTCAGTCCGAATGAGGCGATACTCATCGAGTAGCCGCCCAAAGACCATGTCGAATCGTGTTTCTCACCTCGCACAGGTCGGAAGCGTCGACCGTACGATGTTGGCCGGACAGGTGACGCTCAATGTCCTCCTGCTATTGGTCGGGGTGTACCTCACCTGGTGGGCGAACCGGCGCGCGATGGTCCTCGTTGCTTTTGTGCCGCTGCTGTTCGTTCCGTTCTCCTACGCCCGGGTGCGAGCGCATCGAGTCGTCCAATTGCACCTACCGTCGTCGCTGGTGTTGCCGGTCGCGATGATGGGGGTGGCGTTCGATGCGATCATGGCGGCGCAGGTGGTGACGGCGCGACAGCCGTCGGGCCTGTCGGTGCTGCAAGCGGCGGGCATCACGTGGATTGGCGCTGTGTGGTTCAGCGCCCATGTGCTGCTGCTCCTCGGCTATGGGTTGATCGGCCTGGTCCGGTTAGCGAGCCGACCAGCTCGGGCTTGGTTCGGGTGGAGTCGTCCGCCGTGGCCACGCGAAGGCGAGCCGGTACTCGGGCGGCGCGAGCTCTTGCAGAAGGCTGGTCTGGTCGGTGTGGCCGTTCCGTTCGGCGTCTCGCTTTCCAGCGTTCCGTTGTCGTACGACTTCCGGGTCGAGGAACGTGAGATCGTGCTCCCGTTCTGGCCCGCGGCGCTGGATGGGCTTCGCGTCGCGCATCTATCGGACATCCACGTCGGTGGCTCGATGAATCGGCAACGTTTGCGTCGTGTCGTCGCGCTCACCAATCAGTGCCGGCCGGACCTGGTGCTGCACAGCGGTGACTTTCTCACGCATCGCTCTGGCGACTTTGATGTGCCGTTGTACGAGGCGTTGGCCCAGGTGCGGGCGCCGTACGGGCAGTGGGCGTGCTTGGGCAACCACGACTTCGACGATCCGCAGCGGCTCGAGCGGCGCTTACGCGACTGTGGGGTGACGGTGTTGAGAGATCGCGTGGCGGCGCTGCGGATGGATGGCCAGCCGCTGGAGATTGCGGGGATGGATTTCCGTTTCGAACGTGCTGCGCGCGCGGCAGCATACGCACGGCTGGTTGCCGGGTGGGGACCACGGGGCGGGACACCGCGCGTGGTGCTGAATCACGATCCCAGCGGATTTGTCGAGCTGCCTGACGGTTGTGCCGACCTGGTGCTCTCCGGGCACACCCACGGTGGGCATATCGGGGTCCAGCTGGGTTCATCGCGCGCGATTACAGTCGTCGGCCTCGCGGGCCTCCCGGACCAGGGGTTGTTCGGGCGGGCGGGCATGCGCCTCTACGTGACGCGTTGCGTGGGTTTCTACGGCTATCCGATGCGGATCGGCATCCCACCGGAGATTGCCTTGCTCGTTCTGCGTGCTCCCACCGTCGTCGGGCGTGCTCCCACGGCAGCGCGATCCCTGTAACCACCAGCCAAGTACCTTGCAGCAGCATCGGTGTGATCCAAGGCCCCATGATGTGACGGGTTCGGGGTATCGCACGCGGCCGGGCTTGTGGTACATGTCCACGGTGGTGATGGACGCAACGAAGTGCCGATTCTTGCCGAGCCTTGGTGTCATTGCGCTCCTGCTGACAGGCTGTGGTGTGCTGACGCCGCAGTCGGATCGCACGCAGTTCTACGTTCTGCGGCCGCTCAGTGCGCCCGCGGCTGCTGAGGGGTCCGCTCCGCCGCGCGGTCTGACGGTTGGCCTCGGGCCGATCGATCTGGCGGCGTATCTAGACCGTCCGGAGCTGGTCCGCCGCCTGGGTCCGAATCGTGTCGAAATCATGGATGCCGATCGTTGGGCATCGCCTCTACGCTTGACGTTGCCCAGTGTGCTGGGCACCGATCTGAGCAATCTCCTGGGACCGCAGGCGGTCACGGCATTCCCGTGGTCGGAGACGGCGGTGCTCGATTACGAAGTGCAGGTCGACGTGCAGCGCTTCGAGCCGGAGTCGGACGGCACTGGAACGCTCGTGGCGAGGTGGACTGTCAAGGACGGCAAGAGCAAGCGCGTCCTGCTCGTTCGCGACTCGGACATTCGGAAGCCAGCGGCAGCGGCAACGACCGATGCGGCGGTGGCGGCATTGAACGACGCCATCAACGAGCTCAGTCGCGACATTGCCGGCGGTCTGCAAGAGCTGCGCCCGCGGCGTGCATCGGAGGGAGGGAAGTCAGCGGTACGCCGCGGCAAGTGAGCGTGCCGCGAAACGGCGGCACCGCGACCGAGGGTGCTGGCCAGCCAGTGTGACTGTACCAAGCCGGTGGACGACATTGATCCGTTGGGGAGGGAAAGGATCATGAAGAAGACCGTGATAGCGGTTGCGGTAGTTGTCGCGGTAGCGTGGACGGCTGTTTCACCGTCGCGGGCGCGTGCCCAAGACACCGCGGTCCTGGTTGCGGGGTCGATCGCCGCGTGGATTGTCTTCGTGTCGGTTGGGGCGTATCTGACCACAGCGCAACCGGGGCACCCGCTGCTGCCGCAGGAAGAGATTGATCGACGCAAGGTGGACAGTGCGCTCCACTTTGGCAGGCGGTGCCGGAGCACCGTCGAGGGCGTGGCATTGGTCTGTTGGTAGCGGCGCGAACAGTGCGCGGGTGAGCCCCACCCTCGAGGTGTTGGTGCAGGCGATGCCTCCACATCCGACCAATACGTGCTCGCAATCGCTTTGGGGAGCTTTGGGGTTGCGCTGGTGTCAAGGGCTGGCGAGTTGGTCGGGTCGGCGACACGGCCGATTCAGACGACGATGCTGTCCGCCGGGGGTGCGGAGCGGGATCCCGAAGAGTGGTGGGCTGCGGCGATTGCCGCCGCGAAGTTGGTGCTGGCGAGTGCGGGGATGGCCGCCACGCGCGTTGTGGCGGTCGCTTGCACGACTCAGTGGGGGGTGACGGTTCCAGTCGATGCCGAGAGGAATGCTCTCACCCGAGCGATCTCGTGGATGGGATACGCGCGGAGGCCCGCACAGTCGCGCCGTGGTCGGCGGTTGGCCGAGCGCCAAGGGCTAAGTGGCGGTTGGGTTGAGTCGCACCGGTGCGAGCGAACGAGGTAGGGTCGCGAACGGGACGCTGCTCCGCTCCCGAGAGGCGGTGATTTGCGAACTGGAGGACGGCAAGGAGTGCTGGCCATCGGTCGCATGCGGCCCTCGATACTCTCACATCTGCAGGCTAGAGCTCAGCTGTCGTCTGGCACGGCTGCCTGAACTCGCATCGGTGCCACAAGGGGAGACGGGCATTCCATAGCGAAAATCCAAATGGGCAATAGCTCCGCGGCGGCACACTGGTTGCTGTCGTGATCTGCATGCTGAACGACACGTTTCGACTTCCCCAGGACGAGGACTTGGCTGAGATTCGATTCGGTAACACGGTTGCGGCGGGTGAATCTCGTACAGGCCAGTTCACCGGCACGAAAGCCCTTATGCTTGCTGTGCTGGAGGACGGGATCCGCAGCTATCTGAGTAACAAGCGAATCATTGCCGACGAAGCCGAGTGCTGGATCTTCTCACGTAGTCGCGAGTCCCCATTTTCCTTCATCGTGGTGTGCGAGACGCTTGGGCTGGATCCTGACGCTGTGCGCGTCACGGTGACGCGGATGAAGCGCGCCAACCTCTCCAATCGCGCCTTGCGCCGCTCGCGTCACAACGTCCGCATTCCCGGGCGCGTCGCGGCCTGACGCTATACTGCGTTTCAGGTAGCGCGCGCCCGGGCCGCGGGGGCTATTCGGTCGTCGCTACTCGTGCGGCGCAAGCCACGGCGGCAGTTGCGAGCGGGGGTGCTGCCGCGGCATCACGGCGGCCCGGCTCCTCCTGGTCTGAGCTTTGTCGGTTCCAACGAAGGCACGGAAGGCACGCTGACACTTTTTCGCGGTGTGCGCTTCGAGTAGCTCCTGCATTCCGCGGAGCCCCTTGCCGTGGTTTCTGTTCCGCGCCACGCTGGCGATGGTTTCGAGATACTCCGTTGCGGCCGGTGGGGCGGGCTTTGTCGGTTCGCCACGTGAATCAAGCGGTCCCTGCTGTAAGGCACGATAAACACACACATCAAAAGCTTCGCTGAAGAGTTCCTCGTCTGTCATCGCCTGCAACTCAGGCATCGCCTTGTTGTCCTTCAACCCTTCCCACCGCGCAGCGGCGACGTTGGGTGCGAGCAGGAGCAGAAGCATCAAGCGTAGGGTGCTGTGTTGGCGATCGCATGTCCACATGGCATCCGTTCCGCGACACCTTCGTGTACCACCGGAACGCGCGAGTCATCAACCTAGTGGAGGGATGGCATTGCGCGGTATGGGTGCGTCCGAGTCGAGCCTGCGTGGAATCGACAAACAGAACTTGGAGCCGCTCGCGACGCGGCTCTCGACGTGAATGCGGCCACCGAGCAATTCGATGTTGCGTTTGACGATTGCGAGACCGAGGCCGACGCCGCCGAAGGCGCGCGTCGACGATCCGTCTCCCTGCCGGAACGGCTCGAAGATGTGCTCGAGTTGGCTTGCCGCGATGCCTATGCCTGTATCACGCACGGAGAACTCCACTGCCGTCCCCAGCGGGCGGACACTCACTTCGATTGCACCATGTCGCGTGAACTTGATCGCATTGAGGAGGAGATTGCTGAGGATGGAGTACAGGCGATCGAAGTCAGTCACCAACTCGAGCGTCGGCGCAGCCTGCACGGTGATCGTTACGTCGCGGTTCGTCGACACATCTGCGCACAGGTCGCGCAACTCACCGAGCAGCTTGTCAGCCGAAAATCGGCTGACAAGCACAATTGCTTGACCACGATCCAACGTTGCGTAGTGGAGGATGCCTTCCACGAGACGATGCAACGCCCGTGCGCCGGTTGCGATCCTCGAGAGGAAGATTCGGGCCTCTGCGTCAGGGGGAAGCTGCGGATCGTCCATCGCAAGGTCGGAGTAGCCCATGATTGCGTTGAGGGGCGTACGCAGCTCGTGCGACATGTTGGCGACAAACTCCGACTTGAGTCGGTCCGCCTCGATGACACGCTGGTACAGCGTCCGCATCTCCGCACTCTGCCGTTCCAGCTCCTCGGTCCGCGCCGCGACCTCTGCTTCCAACTGTTTCGCCCAAGTGGCCCGCTCGGCCGCTGACCGTCGCTCATGCTTGGTGATGTCGACAACGTAGCCATAGAATACAGCAGTGGCGAACAAGAAGGGCAGGCGAATGAGCGAGCTCGATTGCATCTGTGCATCGCCGCTCACCACGAGGCTAGTCAGTCCGATGAGCACCGCCCCCATAGCCAACAGGGCTAGGTTTTCGGTGATGGCTGCGAGAAACAATTCGATGAAGTAGAAAAGAAAGAATTGCTGGTTCATGCCGGCGGAGAGCAAGACCACCGCGATCCATACTGAGTCGCAAACCAGCACAGGTCCCTGTATCCACCATTGGAAGAACTGACGCTTGTCGGTCCGCCCGAGCGCGAGGTTGGATGCGAGCCCGCCGACGATGAGCAGGGAGGCGGTCGCTGACAGGGCTCCGCGGCGTTGCACGACTGCAAGAGCCCCGACCGCGGCAATCATGACGGCACGAACCAGCAGAAACGCTCGCCGCCGTTCGGTCAACGACACTGGATGGCTGGTGTCACCGTCGTCGCCGTCCGGATTGGCACCCGCCCTCGCCAGCCAGCGGCGGGTGCGGCCCGAACGACGGCCCTCGATGCGGATGGCGTTCAGGTCGAACGGTTGAGGAAGCGGCGTTGCCTTACTCATGAGTCCCCGGACTGGTCGCGGATGTGGCGGGGAGCAACCATGATGCCACATCACATGCTGCGTCAGGTCCTGTTCGGGCGGCGCGCTCGTGGAGTGCCAGGTAACTGCGGCGGTATCACACGGCACGCGATCGTCGGCGCCCTGCCGCGCATTGCAATCACCGGGGAATCGTTATACCGTCCGCCGCCTTAACGTCTTGCGATTGACAATTGCCGATGGGGCCGCTCGTTGTCTGGTGGTTGGTGCTTGAAGGCCTCGGCCTGATCGCGCTCCCACTCACATTTCGTCTGTTCTCCGCACGTGCGGGGCACGGGTACACCTTCGGCAAGCTGATCGCGTTGCTGCTGATCTCATACGTCGCGTGGAGCCTCGGCAGCGCCGGCATGCCCTACCACCTGGCCTTGGCCGTCGGCGTGGGCGGCTTCGTCGCGTTGAACGCGGCCCTCGGCTGGTATGGACGCGATGAGATCGGCGCGTGGCTCCGTACCGACGGGCCTCGCGTGATCCTCACGCACGACGCTTTCTGGACCTTCGGCTTCCTCTTTTTCGCCTGGCAGCGGTCCCTCGGCCCGGAGATCTTCGGTGCCGAGAAGTACATGGACTTCGCCTTCTTCAATACTTTGACGCGGACCGATGTGATGCCGCCGCAAGATCCATGGATGTCGGGCCAGACGTTCAACTATTACTATTTTGGCTACTTGATGTTCGCCAACCTGGCGCGGCTGTCACCGATCCCCAACCACATCGCATACAACCTCTGTGTCGCCACCGCCGGCGGTCTCGGGTTCGGCCAGATGTCGGCTATCGGCTTAACGCTGACCCGCCGCCTCTCCTTTGGATTCCTCACCGGCGTCGTGACCATGATTTTGGGTAACCTGGACGGCTTCTTGCAACTCATCGAAAAGGGCGGGTTCGTCCAATTCGACTACTGGCGTTCGTCGCGCATCGTGGCGAAGGGCGACACGATCAACGAGTTTCCGTACTTCACCACGATCCACGGCGATCTGCATCCACACTTCATCGTGTTACCGGTCACCGCCTTGCTGCTGGCGCTGTTGCTCGATCCCGAGCGCTTTCTCAAACGCTCCGACGCGAATGGCGGCATGCAAAGCTTTCGGGACCTCTGGGCATACGTGCCGGTCACCTTCGTCCTCGCCTCAATGATCGTTATCAGCCCCTGGGAGCTACCGGTTGGCGCGATGGTGACCTTCCTGCTGCTGGCGCGTCCCCTGCCGCTACGCTCACTGCTGTCGCTCGGTGGCTTGCGCACCGGGCTTACCGTTGTCGGCATGCTGGTGGCCGGCTACGTGCTCTACCTGCCGTTCTACCTCCACTTCGCGGCGCCAACGGTTGCGCCCGGACCGAACGAGATGTGCGTCGGCTCCGCCTGTGTCAAGGTCGCGCAGACCTCGCTGGCCGAATTCCTCACCGTGTTTGGCGCGCTGCTGTTTCCCGCCGCGCTCTTTTTGGGCGCCGAGTCGGGTGCCAAGCTGTCGCTCACTCCCGAAAAACGTCAGCTGCTCGTCGCGGCGGTGGTGCTGGTCACCGTCATCGCCCTGCTCGCCGGCAACGCCGTCCTGGTCGTGCTGATTGCCTTTATCGCCACGGCCTTCGCGTGTGCGTATGCTAGCGAAGACAGCGAGCGGCGCGCTCCAATCCTGCTGCTGGTTGCGGCCAGCGCGGCGCTGTTGGCGTGCGAGCTGGTGTACATCAAGGATCCCTACGGCGAGAAGCTGTACCGGATGAACACGGTGTTCAAGCTGTACTTTGAGGCCTGGTTGCTGCTCTCGATCGCGGCGCCCTGGTGCTGGGCACAGCTGCTCGAGCCGAAGTGGCTGCCCGCGCGCGCGCGGAGCGTGGTGTTGCTGACGGTGGGCGCACTCTTCCTGGCGTCCTGCGCGTATCCGATCGGCATCACGGCCACTCGCCTGCGTGGTCGCTTCGCCCCGGTCACGCTCGACGGCACCGAATACCTGTCGCGCGAACACCCCGACGATTTCGCCGCCATCCGCTGGGTCCGCGAGAACGTCACCGACCTGCCGGTCGTGCTCGAGGCGACCGAGAATCCCTACTCGTACTACGCGCGCTTCTCCAGCAATACCGGCTTGCCCACGGTGATGGGCTGGGCCAACCACGAAGGCCTGTGGCGCAGCCATGAACCCGGCGTCGAACAGCGCAAGGCGGAGGTCATCCGCATGTACAAGGCGCCGACACTCGAAGAGATCACTCCGCTTCTCGATCGCTATCACGTCAAATTCGTCATCGTCGGTGAGCTCGAACGCAAGGACTACGGTTCAGGAGTCGACAAGTTCCAGGCGTTGCACGTCGCCTTTGCCCGCGGCGGGACGACCGTCTATGAGCGGTGACGGCGATGCGGGTCCTCATCGCGCTCACGTACTACCGCCCGCACGTCAGTGGACTGAGCATCTACGCCGAGCGCTTGGCGCGGGGGTTGGCGCGCCACGGGCACACAGTGACCGTCCTGACGTCGCGTTTCCATCCGAGCCTGCCGGCACGTGAGCATCTGCACGGGGTCGACGTCATCCGTGTCCCCGTGATGACGAAGGTCAGCAAAGGCGTCATCATGCCACTTTTTCCCGCCTATGCGACCGCCTTGGTCCGCCGGCACGACGTGGTCAACGTGCACATGCCGCAGTTCGAGTCGGCACTACTCGCCCTGCTCGGGCGCGTCTTCCGCAAGCCCGTCGTGCTCACCTACCAGTGCGACCTGAAGCTGCCGACCGGGTTGTTCAATCGTCTCGTCCAGTGGAGCCTCGGGCCGCTCAACCATCTCGCAGCCCGCGTCGCGCAACGCATCGTGACGACCTCGGACGACTATGCGCAACACTCGAGTTTCTTGAGGCGCTACGGCGACAAGGTCGTCGCGATCGCGCCGGTCATCGACCTGCCGCCGCCGCAACCGGCCGTCACCCAGCGCCTCGCCGAGCGCTGGCACTTCAACGGCGCGCCACAGATCGGCTTTGCGGCGCGCTTTGCCGCCGAGAAGGGCGTCGAGTACCTGCTGCGCGCTCTGCCGCTGGTGCTCGAGCAGTTGCCCGCAGCACGCGTCGTATTCACCGGGGCCTGGAAGGACACGGTCGGCGAGGAAGGATACCTGGCCAGCCTGTCCCCGCTCCTGCGCCAGTACGCCGACCGCCTCACCTTCACGGACCTGCTGAGCGACGACGAGATGGCCAGCTTCTTCTCGCTTTGCGATGTCCTGGCGGTGACCAGCCTCAACTCCACCGAGGCCTTCGGCATGGTCCAAGTCGAAGCCATGCTGGCCGGAACGCCCGTGGTCGCCAGCGATTTACCCGGCGTCCGCGAGGCCGTGCGCCGCACCGGTATGGGCGAGATCGTGCCGACCCACGATCCCGACGCGCTGGCGCAGGCACTGGTGCGCGTCATGCAACAGCGGCCCGAGTACGTGCGCCCCCGCGAGGCAATCATCGAGGCCTTCGACGTCGAGCGATCCATCGAGCGCTACGAGCGCCTCTTCGCCGAGCTTGCCAACCCCGTGGGCGTCCTGTGACGCGCACCGCCGCACGCCCCTGGCGGTTGATCTGGACGGCAACGTCAGGCAATTAGGCAGATCGGATTCCAGATGACCGAAACCCGTTCTTGGTGGTCCAACCCGCGGCTGTGGATGGTCGCCATCGTGGTGTTCGCGGCAGCGTCCCGGCTCGTGCACCTGGCGTGGGACCAGAACCATTTCTTCCATCCCGACGAACGCGCCGTAGCCTTTGCGGTCAACCGCTTGTCCTTCAAGCCGCTGAAGCTCGACCCCGATTTCTTCGCGTACGGCTCCTTGCCGATCTACCTCGCCAAGGCGACCAGCGGCGTTGCCTCGCTCGTCGACCCGCAGGCCAACTCGTACGACGGCGCCATCCTCAACGGCCGGCGACTGTCGGCGATCATGGGCGCGCTTACCGTCTTCCTGCTCATTCTTCTCGGTGCCCGGCTCTACGACCGCACCGTCGGCTTGCTCGCCGGCTTTCTACTGGCGGCCTGCGTCCTGCACATTCAGAACTCGCGCTTTCTCACCGTCGATGTGCCGCTGACCTTCTTCGTCTTGCTGGCGTTGTCCCAGCTCGTGCGCGTGGTGCGCGACGGGCGCGCCATACAGTTCGTGCTTGCCGGCACCTGCATCGGCCTGGCTACCGCGACCAAGTTCAGCGCCATGCCGTTGCTACTGCCGTTGGCCATCGCCGCGCTCTATCGCTACCTGGAGGAGCGCCGCTTTCTGTCGGTGGCCGGTCGGCTGGCGCTGGCCGCGCTGGCCTTTGCCTTCGCCTTTGTGGCGGTCGAACCCTACGCCGTGCTGCGCTTCGACCGTTTCTATCACGACATCTTCGAGCAGAGCACGATGGTGCGCAACGCCGGCGTGTACCCGTACACGACGCAATACATGCACACGCCGAAATACTGGTACGACCTGACGCAACTGGTCGTCTGGGGCATGGCGCCGCCGCTCGGCATCGTGGCGGTGTGGGCATCGGTGACGCGGGTGGCCGTGGCGTGGCGCACGCGCCGCCCCGAAGAGTGGATCCTGCTCTCCTGGGTCGTTCCGTTCTTCCTCATCACCGGCTGGTTCGAGGTGAAGTTCCCACGCTACCTCCTGCCGATCTACCCGTTGATGATCCTGTGGGCGGCCCACTGGCTGGTCGAGAAGTATCGCCGCGGGACGCTGCTCGGCCGTTTGGCGATGCCGACCGTCGCGCTCGGCACGCTCGCCGCCGCCGTCGCCTTCATGACGACGTACACGCGACCGCATACCGTGGTCACCGCATCGGAATGGTTCTACGCGCACATCCCACCGGGTAGCAAGGTGCTGTCGCAGAACTGGGACGAAGGCTTCCCGTTTGCGCTCCCTGGACATAGTACGCAGGGCTACAAGATCAGCGAGTTCGGCTACTACGAGAAACCCGACAACGCCGCCAAGATGCAGAAGCTGAGTCAGGATCTGGCGAGCAGCGACTACCTCGCGTTCCAAACCAAACGGCTCTACGGTGCCGTGACTCGTGCGCCGGAGCAGGACTACTATCCGCTCACCAGCAAATACTTCTACGAGCTGTTCGCCGGCGACCTGGGATTCACCCTGATCTACGAAGCGGCGTCGCGACCGTCGCTGTTCGGGATCGAGATTCCAGACGAGCTCGCCGACGAGTCGCTCACCGTCTACGACCATCCGAAGGTCGTGATCTTCCAGAACACCGGCCGATTGGATGCCGCGACTCTCTTCGACAAGATCGTCAAGGGGTGGCCGTCGAAGCCGCTGACGCGCGACGATCTGCTGCGTGCGCGGCCGACGACCGACGGCACCACGCTCGAGGCTGCCGGTGTGGCGCCACCGATCGACTCGAGTCCGCTGGCGCTGCTCCTGTTTGCGGTGTTGCTCGAGGTGTTGGGGCTGGCCGTGTATCCGGTGCTGCGCACCTGGCTGACGGGCCCCGGCACCTTGGCGCTGAGCAAGCCGCTCGGCGTGCTGATCTTCGCGTACGTGTCGTGGTTGTTGATCAGCCTCGGGGTTGGGGCGTTCACGCAGGGCACCTTGATGGCGGTCGCCGCCGGCATGGTGGCGGTGGGCATATTGGTATGGCGGCGCGGCTCCGTCGTGCCCGCCGCACCCCGCGAGCTGCTCGGCACCGAGTGCCTCTTCTGGGGCGTGTTCGCGCTCTTCTTGACCATCCGCATGTTCAACCCGGAGGTCTACTGGGGCGAGAAGCCGATGGACTTCTCGTTCCTCAACGCGTTGACGCGGACCACGACGTTGCCGCCCCCCGAGCCGTGGTTTGCCGGCTCGCCGCTCTACTACAGCTACTTCGGCTATTACATCACCGCGGCGCTCGGGAAGGCGTTGCACCTCGACCCCGCGTTGACCTTCAATCTCGGCATCGGACTGTTTGCCGGACTCACCGGTGCCGCCGCGTTTGCCGCTGGCGCCGCGGTGAGCAAGCGCTGGCAGACGGGACTGCTGGCGACCTTCTTCACCCTGCTGGTCGGTAACCTTGCCGGCCCGCGCGAGCTGATCGCACGCGCTCCGCGCTTCGAGTACCACTGGCTGCAGGTGATCAACTTCGACTACTTCTGGGCGACCTCCCGCGTCATTCGCGACACCATCAACGAGTATCCGTTCTGGAGCTTCCTGTTCGCCGACCTGCACGCGCACGTCATGGTGCTGCCGATCTCGCTCACCTTCGTGTGCCTGACGGTGCTGTGGGTGCGGGCCCGGGTGTTGTCGCCGAGCGATCCGCGCCCGCGCGGCACGGCGCTGCTGCTGATGCTGCTGCTGTGTCTGACGCTCGGCGCCATCGTCGTCACCAACACCTGGAGCGCGCCGACCTACATCTTGTTCTTCGTCTTTGTCCTCGGCGCGACCTGGCTGACCGAGGGGGGGGACGGCGGCATTCTGCGCTTCGTCTATGGCGCCATCAGCCGGGTTCTCGTGCCCAGCGTCATCGTCGTCGGTGGTGCCTTCCTGCTCTTCAAGCCGTACTGGAGCAACTTCGTCCCACCAGAGCGCAACATCGGCTGGGAGCACTCCACCATCGACCATCTCGCGCAGCCGCGCGATTTCCTGACGATCTTCGGCATCTTCCTCTTCGTCCTGGTGCCGTTCGTGTACGCGCTGTGGGTGCGCAACCTGCGCCGCGACGACGAGCCGTTCGGGGTCGGCCACACCATTGTCGCGGCGCTCGCGCTGGCGGTTCCGGCGCTGTGTCTGATGGTGTCGACCCGTGCCTTCATGATCGTGCTCTTCCTGCTGGCGTTGCAGGTGCTCTTGGCGCCGCGCACCGAGGCGCGCTGGCGCATCCCCGTGGCCATGGCTGCCTTTGCCTTTGCCGTCACCGCCGGGTGCGATCTCGTCTACGTGTGGGATCGCATGAACACGCTGTTCAAGTTCTACCTCGAGTCGTGGCTGCTCATGGGCATTGCCACCGCGGTGGCGGCGCACGCCCTGTGGAGCGGCGTCGTCGAGTTACCGCGGCTGCGCCGCGTCTGGCAGGTCGCGCTCGCGGCGTTGGTGGCCATCGGCCTGTTCACCGCGACCACCGATACGTTCGGCCTGGTGCGCACCAATCGCGTGCAGACGCCGAAGCCGACGCTCGATGGTATGGCCTACCTGCAAACCAAGGCCCCCGAAGAGCTGGCGGCGTATGGCTGGCTCAACCAGCACATCCAGGGCATTCCGGTCATCCTCGAGGCGCACGGCGATTCGTACCAGGAGTTCACCCGGGTCTCGATGAACACCGGCCTGCCCACGGTACTGGGCTGGAGCTATCATGTGTTCCAGCGCGCCCACCCGATGCCGGAGATCGATCGCCGCAAGGCCGACATCCGCAGCGCCTTCACCAGCGACAACAAGGACACGGTGGCCGCCATCTTGGAGCGCTACCACGTGGCCCTGGTCTTCGTCGGCGGCTTGGAGCGCCGTACCTATGCCGGCGGCAATCTCGAGCGCTTCAAAGAGTGGACGGATCTGCTCACGCCGATCTATCAGAACCCCGGCGTCACCATCTTCGCGGTGAACGGCCGCTTCACCGGGACCATGCCGGTGAGCACCATCGAGCAGCTGCCGCAGGTGGCGAGCGCCGCTGGCCAGGAGGCGCCGCCGCCGCCGGACGCGCCCGGCAAGCTGCACCAGCCGCGTGGCGTGGCGGTGACCCCCGAGGGCGACATCGTGGCCTGCGACTTCGGCAACAATCGCATGCAGGAGTTCAGGGCCGACCTCACCTTCGTGCGCGAATGGGGCGCGCGCGGCGAGTTGCCGGGCCAGTTCAAGGAGCCGTGCGGTGTCGCCATCGGACCGAAGGGCGACATCTTCGTCGCCGACACCTGGAACGGTCGGGTGCAGGTCTTCGGCAAGGACGCCAAGTACCTCCGCGAGTGGGCGGCGAGCTTCTACGGCCCGCGCGGCATCGCCGTCGATGCCAAGGGCGGTGTGTTCATCGCCGACACCGGGAACAACCGCGTCGTGCGTTTCTCGGCGGAGGGCGTAAAGGAGGCGGAGTGGGGCGGCAAGGGCAGCGACCCCGGCAAGTTCGCCGAGCCCGTCGGCATCGCCGTCGATGCCTCCGGCAAGGTCTACGTCTGCGACAACAGCAACGGACGACTGCAGATCTTCACCCGTGAGGGGCAGTTCGTCAGCCAGTTCCCGGTACCGGGATGGGAGAGCAAGGTGTACTCCGAGCCCTACATCACCCTCGATCCGCATGGGAGCATCTGGGTCACGGTGCCGACGGCGAAGGAGATCCGCAACTACGACTCGAGCGGGAAGTTGTTGCGGACACTCAAGGGGGACAGCCTGCCGGGCGTCAGCTTCGACACGCCGATGGGGATCGCGTTCAGCCCGCTCAGTAAGGAGCTGGTCATCGCCGATCTCGAACACCGGTTGGTGCGCATACCGTATGCCGAGCACTGACTCCCCGGTCTCCCTGCGGTGGCTCCGCCTGCTGCTGGCGGTCGGAGCGTTGGGCGCCGCCGCCGCCGGCCAATATTGGCTCAGCATCCACGTGGTGCCGACGACGGCGGCTCTCTGGTGGAGCATCGCGGCGGCGGGTTTCGTCGTGCTGTACGGACTCGCCCGCGACACGCGCGAGCTGCCCCCACCGCTGCCGGAGGTATCGCGTCACCTTGAGTGGGGGCTGTGCGCCGGCGTCCTTGGCTGCGGCGCGTTCTTCACTGTCTTCCGCCTCAGCGAGTTTCCACCGGGGTTGAATCACGACGCGGCGTGGGAGGGGATGTACGCCATCCGCATCCTCAAGGGTTTGGTGCCGTATCAGGCGTACGCCAACGAGGCGTGGGGACGCGAGACCTTCACCTTCTACCTGCGCGCTCTCAGTATCTGGCTGATGGGTGCGACGCCGATGGCGGTGATCGCACCGTCGGTCGTGGCCGGTGTGCTCATCCTGCCGTTCATGTACGGCTTGGGTCGCAACATGTTCGGCACTCGTGTCGCCCTGGTGGCGACGCTCGCACTGGGGTTCTCCGGCTGGCACTTGATCTTCAGCCGTACCGGTTGGCGCTCCGACTTCCAGCCGTTGTTCACTACGGCGACCTGCTACTTCTTCATCCGCGGCATGAGCACCGCTTCGTCGCTCGACTTCGCGTTGAGCGGCATCGCCCTGGCGCTGACCCTGAATACCTACAACGGCGCGCGTCTCTTCCCGGTGCTCTTTCCGGTGTGGATCGTCGTGACCATCGTGCAGTCCTGGCACTGGCGCGGCTTCCTGCGGCGCTACGGCGTCGGCTTGGCTTGCATGATCGCGACGTTCTCGGTCGTGATCGCGCCGTTGGCCTGGTACGCGATGACGCGCTGGGTGCAGTTCACCGGCCGCGCCATGGCGCTGATGGGCACGACGTCGCTGCTCACCTGCATCAAGGAGACGCTGCTGCTGTTCAACTACCACGGCAACGGCGATGACTTTTTCACCACGACGCCCGGCCTGGAGTTCCCCGCCGCGATGTTTCTCGGGTTCGGCGTGCTGTGGGCGCTGGCGAAGATCCGCGACGAGCGGGCGCAGTTCCTCTTCCTCGGCTTCCTGGCCAACGCGCTGCCCGGCTTGATGAGCAAGCCGAACATGAACCGCAACATCGGCTGCATGCCCTTCGTCTTCCTCTTCGTCGCCCTCGGCGTGGTCTTCTTCGCGCAGCAGCTGCAGCGGTTGGTGCCACGCATCGGCGCGGCCCTAGCTGCGGTCCTCATGGGAGGATTCGGCGTTGCCGCCATGGTGTCGACGTACACGCAGTACCTGGGCCCGTCGCCGCGTCAGCTCTGGGGCTACTACCCCGAGACCACCGTGCTCGGGAAGTACATGAACACGCTGCTGCCGTACTACTCGATCTGGATCGGCGATACGCCGTACTTTCCGCGCGACACGATGACCTTCCTCACCTACCAAGGCAAGGGCAACCCCGAGATCCGCAACTACGTGTGGCTCGACGACGTCACCGCGTTGCTGCGCATGCGACCCGTGCCGCAGCCGGGCAAAGGGCTGGCCTTCATCCTCGAAAACGTCGGCCGCGGCCAGCAGGTATTCGCGGCATTGCGGGCGCGCTACCCGAAACACGACGAAGTTGATCTCCGCTACAAGGAGGCGATCTTCGCCAAGGCGCTGCTGGTACCGCGCGAGGCGCTGTCGCAGGTGATGGATAGTGACCTGCCGGCGGCGGTGCCGCTGCCGCAAACGGCGGAGGAGGCGCGCCAACCCGCGAAGGAGGTCCCGCTGCCGCCGGCAGCCCAGGCGACACCAGAGGTGGAGGCGCCCCCGCCAGCGCAGGATGCTGCCGGCAAGCTCCAGCAGCCGCGCGGTCTGACCGCGCTCAGCGACGGCTCCGTGGTGGTGTGTGACTTCGGCAACGACCGCTTGCAGAGCTTCGATCGGAACCTCGCGTTCGTGCGCCAGTGGGGCCACGCCTCGGCGACGGCGGGCAACTTCAAGCAGCCGTGCGACGTCGCGGTCGGTCCGACCGGCGACCTGTTCGTCGCCGACACCTGGAACCAGCGCGTGCAGGTCTTCTCGGCGACCGGCGACTACAAGCGCGAATGGGCCGCCGCCTTCTTCGCGCCACGCGGCATCGCGGTGGACGCCAAAGGCGGCGTGTTCGTCGCCGATTCAGGCAACAATCGCGTGGTGCGCTTCTCGGCGGAGGGGCAGAAGGAAGTGGAGTGGGGCAAGAAGGGCTCCGACCAGGGCGAGCTCTCGGAACCGGTGGGTATCGCCGTCGATGCCAACGGCCAGGTGTTCGTGGCCGACAACGGCAACGGCCGGGTGCAGGTGTTCACACGCGACGGCAAGTTCGTCCGCGAGTTCCCGGTGTCGGGGTGGAGGCTCCAACCGTTCTCGGAGCCGCAGATGACCTTCGATCCGCACGGCGCGCTGTGGGTCACCGTCCCCGCCGCGAAGGAGGTGCGCAACTACGATCCGAAGGGCAAGCTGCTGCGTACCATCACCAACAAGAGCATTGAAGGCGTCACCTTCGAGACGCCGATGGGCATCACCTACAATCCGGCAACCAAGGACTTTGTCGTCACCGATCTCGCCGGCCGATTGGTACGCATCCCGTACCAGCAGTAGGCGGCGCCGCGTGGGCGGTGACGATCGGTTCGGTTTGTTCCGCTACTGACTCGTCGTCGGGCTGGGGGGTGGGCCGCTGTCGACGGAGCTGAGCATCAAGTAGCGCCCGCTGGCGTCGAGCCGCATGTAGCCGGTGATCACAATCTGTTGCCGCGGCGGCGTCGTCGTGAAGCGCTGCAGCGCCGCCGGATCGCCGGCCAGCATGAACTTGACACGGTACGGCGCGACGGCGGCATCAATGCCGAGCGGCGTCACGCTCCCGTTCAGCACCGTGAGGTTGAGCACGTACAGGCGATAGCGCTTGCCGCGATACTGCACCTCCCAGTCGAAGTCCGGACGAATCCCCTCCAGCTTCTCGCCGACGAAGACGACCAGGCGAACCGGAACGGGAGCCGCCGGTCGCAAGCGCCGCGCCTCAACTCCTTGGGCACTCAGGAATAGCAGGCAGGTGAGCAGCAGTGTTCGCATTGAACCATCCTTTGCAGGCCACGTCGTACCGTAGCAGGGTCGACGCTGCATCATATCATGACGCGGGGGAAGCGACGGAAGGAGCACCCGGCACCGAGCGATCGCCATTGTGCGCAACGTGCCCATCCAGAATCTCACTGTGGGTTGATTTCGGCCGGGGAGTGGAGGAAGAAGGCGCGGGAAGGGGAGGCCGGTCGGCGCGAGGCCGCCGACGTGTGCGCGTGGCAATGTCCGGGCGGACGATTCGATGAAGGCCTTGACGGTGCGCGGCCACGGCCAAGGAGAAGCAAGGTGGGGCAAGTGGCGTCGGGAGTGCTGCTCGCACTGTTGGCCGTTCTGGCGACCGCAGGGTACGCGGCGCCGCCTGGGTCTGGTGAAGATGCCGGGGTCGAGAGCGCGCCCGCACCGGCTAGGCCTACGCAAGTGAGCGGCGACGCGAAGAATCCGCCCTCGGCGCCGCAGGCCCTCATCGCGGCAGCGCAACAGGATGCCGCGGATGTCATCGAGGCAATCCTCATCGCAGGCGTTGACCCGGAATCGAAGGGGCCCGGTGGACGGACGGCGCTGATGGAAGCCGCCGCCGATGGACACGAGGCCGCGCTGCGCGCGCTTCTTGCCGGGGGTGCCGATCCCAATTCGGCCACCCCCTCGGGCGGGACGGCGGTCATGGCGGCAGCGGAGAATGGGCACGAGGACATCGTGTGGGTGCTGCGAGACGAAGGCGCCAATCTGGGCGCTGTCGATGCCGATGGCCGCACGGCGCTGATGGTCGCCGCCGAGCAAGGGCATACATCGGTCGTCGAGTTCTTGCTCAATCAGGGCGTCGACCCGGACGCGAAGGATGCACAGGGCAGAACCGCATCGATGCTGGCAGAGGCGAACCAGCACGCCGATATGGTGGAGGCGTTGGCCCCCGGCGGCCGCCATGACAGTATCGAATTGGATCTGCAACGGGCAACGCTCAACCACAGAAGCGCTCTCGTCGACGCCGCCGGCGAAGGACACGTTGCGACGGTGCAGCGCTTGCTCTGTGAGGGTGTGCCGCTGACGGAGCGCGTGCTCTGCCAGGCGGCGCCGGTGGACGCGCCGGACGAACGCGGCGACACCGCCCTGCTGACAGCTGCCGAGTACGGACACGTTGCGGTGGTCAACGTTCTCCTGGCCCACGGCGCCGACCCCAACCAATCACCTTCCAACCCCATGAAGCCACTCGCAACCGCTGCCGCGCGGGGCCGGACCGTGGTGGTCGAGGCGCTGCTGGCGCATGGGGCGAACGTGCACGCCGATGATGGGCTTGCGCTCGTGCTGGCTGCGGAGGGCCATTTCACCCGCACGGTACGCGCATTGTTGGCACACGGCGCCAAGGGCAATTCGACCAATCGCTATGGCAAGACGGCCCTCCTCGCAGCCGGATGCCACCGGCCGACCGTCGCGGTCTTGCTTGCCGGGGGTGCCGACCCAAATGTTGCGACCGGCCACGGCCAGACCGCCCTTCTCGGAATCGCCCGAGAGAACTGTCCGCGGACCGTCGAACTCCTCCTGGCCCATGGCGCCAACGCCAACGCCCGAAACGACCGCGAGACACCCTTGATTGCCGCCGCCGACGCCGGCCAGACGGCAACCCTCGAGCTCCTGCTGGCACACGGCGTCGACACCGAGCAGAAGTCAGCGACCGGAGACACAGCCCTGCTGGCGGCAGCCAAACGCGGGTTCACCGACCTGATGGACCCCTTGTTGCGTCACGGCGCAGACCCCAACGCCCGCTGCGCCCCGATTCTGGGATGGACGCCGTTGATGTTCGCTGCATCCGAGGGCGCCAATCGCACCGCGTTGCTGCTGGACTACAAGGTCGATGTGAATGCGCGCGACGACAACGGCTACACGCCGTTGATGATCGCCGCAGACTACGCCAACGCCGATTCACTGCACCTCTTGTTGAAGCATGGGGCCGAGGTCAACACGCGCGCCACCAACGGCAAGACCGCGTTGATGCTTGCCGCAGCAGCGGGGCAGGTGGAACTCGTTCGAACGCTGCTCGCACACGGTGCGGCTGCCGATGTGAAGGATGCCGAGGGTCACACGGCGGCCGCCCTCGCCGCCGGTACGGATGCTGCGGCCATCAAGCAGCTGCTGCACAAGTAGCCGCCCTTGATGCCGCCGCGGCTAGTCAGGCACGTCGGCAATCGTGAGCGCGAACGGAAAGCGACCGACAGGAATGGTGGCGCTGACGGCGTAGGTCGACGTCTCGATCACCGAGACGCTGTCGGAGGCGTCATTGGTGACGCAGGCGAGCGTCCCGGCAGGGTTGACGGCAACCTCGCGCGGACCGTTGCCAACCGCAACCATCGCTTTGACGGAGCGCGTCGCGATGTCGATGACCGCCAGCACGTTGGCACCGTGATTTGCCACGAAGGCCAGGGCACCGCCGGAGAGCACCGCGACCCCGATGGGCTGACGTTCCACTTCAATGGTGGCGGTCACACCGTTGGTGGCCGTATCAATGATCGACACGCTGTCGGCGTCGCCGTTCGTAACCAACGCCAGCCCTCCATCAGCGGTCATCGCCACGCGACGCGGTCCAGCGCCGACCGGAACAGTGGCGATCACGGCACCGGTCGGCGGGTCGACGACGGCAACCTGGTCGGTGATCGCCTCGGCGATGTACACCAGTCCCGTCCCCGGTTGCAGCGCCATCCCTAGCGGCGTGCCCGCGGTGGCGATGCGCTGGGTGATCGCACCGCGCGCGCGGTCAAGTACGCTGACGCTACCCGGTTGCCTCGCGCCGAGATTTGGAAAGGTCGCGATGTAGGCGGACCGGCCGTCCGGCGCACTCATCACTCCGAAGGGTGGAGCGCCGGCAAGGTCGATCGTCGCGGTGACGGCGTTGGTGCGGGTGTCGAGGATCGAAAGCGTTTGCGAAACGGTGTTGGCGACGTAGACCAGCCTGCCGTCCGGGCTCGCGGCGATGCCATGCGGTGCGTGTCCCACCGGGATTTCGGCGACGACTAGGCGCGCGCCGAGATCGATGGCCGAGACGGTATCGGCCTCGGCATTGGTTACGTAGACCAGGGATCGAGCCTGGGTGGGAAGACCGTGCAACTGTACGAACGTCGCGACCGCGAGGAACAACGTGACGAATCGACACCGAGCGGCTGCCAGCCTTGTCAGGGCGGACGTCATCGAGGTCATCCTCTCGATGCCAATTTAAGCACGCGCGGCGGGCCACGGAAGGCTGGCTACGCCGTCTGCGTCAGATGCAGCAGCCGCCGGACCGTGTCTGTCACATCCGTGGCGCGGACGATCTCGCCGATCATGGCCACGGCGTCTGCCCCTGCCGCGAGAACCTCGTGCACGGTGGCGCTGGTGATGCCGCCGATGGCAACGACGGGCAGGGTCACGACGGCGCGCATGCGACGCAGCCCGTCCAGGCCCTGCATGGGGTCGGGTCGGTCCTTGCTCGTCGTGGCGAAGATCGGGCCGAAGCCGAGATAGTCGGCGCTGCCCTCGCGCATCGCGGCCGCCGCCTGTTCCAGGTTGTGGGTCGAGAACCCGATGAGCTTGCCGGCGCCGAGGAGCTGCCGTGCGGCGGCGACTGGGAGATCGTCCTGCCCGAGATGTACGCCGGCAGCGTCGACGAGCTGGGCGACGTCGCAGCGGTCATTGATGATCAACCGTGCGCCGTGCCGATCGGCGAGCGCCTTGACGGCGCGCGCCAGCTCGACGAAGTGTCCGGTCGGCTCACCTTTCACGCGCAACTGCAGCAGCGGTACCCCGGCGGCCAGGATCGCCTCTGCCAGCTCGACGTGCGAGCGCCCCGGATCGCCGAGCGTGTCGACGATGGGATAGAGCCGGGCAGGAAAGGTGAATCGTGAAGCGGGCTCGGGAGTCGTGTTCGTGCTCGTGTTCGTCAGCGCGCGTGGCGCACGCCGCTTGACGGCTGACAGTTCAGGAGGGGTCTTCTTTTCACGAGCACGAACACGGACACGATTCACGTCTCTTCCGGCCGGCGCTTTGGTGTGATCTTCAGCTCGGTGATCTTCTTGTGGAGCGTGTTGCGGTTGATGCCGAGGATGGCGGCGGCCTTGAGTTGGTTGCCGTGGGTGCGGTCGAGCGTCAGCTCGATCAATGGCCGCTCCACGCGCTCCATGATCAGGTGGTACAGGTCGGTGGGCTCGACGTCGCGCGTCTGGTGGAAGTACTCTTTCAGCTTGAGGCGGACGATCTCTTCCAGTGACATATCGTCGTGGACAGTGGCGGTGGTATCGCGTGTGGCCACGGCCAGGTCGCGCGGCATCAGCGTTGGACCGGGCGCCAGCACGGCGGCGCGCACCAAGGTGTTTTCCAGCTCCCGCACGTTGCCGGGCCAGCTGTGCGAGTTGAGGGTGGCACGCGCTTCGGGTGATACACCGGTGATGTGCGTGCCCATTTCGCGGTTGATCTTCCCGATGAAGTACGACACCAGGTCCGGGATGTCGCCGCGCCGCTGGCGCAACGGTGGCACGGTGATCGGCACCACCTTCAGACGGAAGTAGAGATCCTCGCGGAAGCGCCCTTGTTTCACCGACCGTTCGAGGTCCTGATTGGTGGCGGCGATGATGCGGCAATCGACCTTGATCACCTCGCGCCCGCCGATGCGGGTGAGCTCGCGCTCCTGCAGCACGCGCAACAGCTTGGCTTGCAGCTCCAACGGCATGTCGCCGATCTCGTCGAGAAACAGCGTGCCGCCGTTGGCGACTTCGAAGACGCCGGCGCGCTGTTCGGTGGCGCCGGTGAAGGCGCCGCGTTCGTGGCCGAAGAGCTCGCTTTCGAGGAGGTCGCGTGGCACGGCGGAGCAGTTGAGGGCGACGAACGGTCCGGCCCAGCGTTCGGAGTGCGAGTGAATGGCGCGCGCGATCAGCTCCTTGCCGGTGCCGCTCTCGCCCTGGATCAAGACGGTGGCGTCGGTGTGCGCGACGCGGCCGATGGTCTTGAAGATGTCCTGCATCACCGGCGTCTTGCCGATGATCTCGACGCCGAGCTCGAAGCGCCGGCGCGTCTGCTCCTCCAGACGCGTCAGGTCCGCGGCTTGACGGCGCATCTCCAGGACGCGTTGGACCAGCAGGCGCACCTCTTCGACGTCGAACGGCTTGGTGACGTAGTCGTAGGCGCCCCGCTTCATGGCTTCGATGGCGTTGGCCATGGTGTTTTGCGCGGTGATGATCACGATCGGTGTCGTCAGCCCGGCCTCGCGGATCTTCGACAGGATGGACAGGCCGTCGAGGCCGGGCATCTTGATGTCCACGAAGGCGAGGTCGAAGTGATCCCGTTGGAGGTGCTCCAACGCGCTGTCGCCGCTTCCTACCTGCTCGACGGTATGGCCCTCGCCGCCGAGCGCCGTCGCCAGCACCCAGCGGATCGATTCTTCGTCGTCGGCAATCAATATGCGTCCGTTCAAGCTCATTGCCCCCCCGCGATCGGCAAAGTGACGGTGACCACGGCGCCACCGCCGGGTCCGTTCTCGGCGTGAATGTCGCCGCCGTGCGCCGCCACGATGCGCTCGCAAATCGACAGCCCCAAGCCGCTGCCGCGCGGCTTGGTCGTGAAGAATGGTTCGAAGACGTGCTCCAGGCTCTCGTCCGGAAACCCGGGCCCGGTGTCGGCCACCTCGACGCGGAGAAACTGCCCCGGTCCGGTGCGACCGAGGATGTGAAAGTCGGTCTCCATACGGGTAGTGATCGTCAGCCGGCCGTCGTGCGGCATCGCTTCCAGGGCGTTCTTCACCAGATTGAGAAACACGTGCGTGAGCTGCGCTTCATCACCGCGAGTGTCCGGCAGGCTCGGATCGATGCGCAGACGCACCGTGAGGTGTTTGGCGCTGAGCTCGGTGGCGAGCAACGCCAGCACCTCATGGATGACTTTGTGGACGTTGAGCGGCGAAGGGCTCGGCGTCGGTGGTGCGCCGAGCGTCAGGAGTTGCTCGACCAGTCGGCTCAAGCGGTCGATCTCGCGGATCATCACCCCGGTGTACTCACCGACCTCGGGCTGGTCGGCAAAGCGCTTGGCGAGCAGCTGCGCGGCACCCTTGATCCCGCCCAGCGGGTTCTTCACCTCGTGCGCCAAGCCGGCCACCAGCCCACCGAGACGGGCCAGGGTTTCGTTGCGGCGCGACTCGTCTTCGAGCTTCTTCTGATAGCTGAGATCCTGAATCACCAACGCCGTACCCTGCACCTGATCGGCGGCATTCCACACTGGTGAACAGCTCAACCGCACGGGCACGCGGCGCTGCCATAGCATCAGCGTCTCCTCGCCGCACGATTGGCTCTGACCGAGTGCTCGCACGCGCTCGACCAGCGTTGAGATCGCCGGCGTATCGGTGAACACCTCGGCGCAGGAACGGCGCAGCGTTTGCGCTTCCGACCAGCCGGTGAGTTGCTGCGCTGCTTGATTGAACATGGTGACGCGATCGTCCGCGTCGGTGAGCACTACTGCGTCACCGAGGCTGGCAAGGACGTTCTCGAGCAGATCCGGCGTCGAGGTTTTCGTCCGGCGCGTGCGCGAGGTTCGAGGGCGCCGATTCAACAACATCGACGAATCGTAACATACGGCCCCGCCGGTTTGAATGAGCCCGGTTGACAAGGTTCGAACCCGCGCGTTAGCTTGGCTGATCCTCATGATTAGCGTGCGTGCCGCCCTCGATCAGGTCCTCCAGGACGTGCACCCGTTGACTACCGAGCGCGTCGCCTTGCCGCAAGCGGCGGGCCGTGTGTTGGCCGCATCGGTGCGAGCGACCCGTGATGTGCCGACCTTCCGCAACTCGGCCATGGACGGTTACGCGCTTCAAGCCCGCGATGTAAGCGCTGCCAGCCCCGAGCATCCCGTACCGTTGCGCGTGCTCGAGGTCGTCGCCGCCGGCGTGGTGCCGCGACAGGCGGTGGCCGCGGGCACGGCGACGAAGATCATGACCGGCTCGGTGATGCCCGACGGCGCCGATGCCGTGGTGCGGGTCGAGGACACCGAGGAGCACGACGGCCAGGTGTGGGTGCGGTCGCGGGTGACCCCCGGCGCCCATGTCCGGCATCCGGGCGAGGACATGCGTGTCGGCGAGACGGTGCTGACGTCGGGACACGTGTTGCGCCCGGCCGATATCGGCGTGCTGGCCTCGCTGAGCTGCGCCGTCGTAACGGTGCAGCGACGGCCGCAGGTCGCCATCCTGGCAACGGGTGACGAGCTCGTCGACCTCGGCGAGCCCCTGGGTCCGGGACAGATCGTGAACAGCAACGCCTACAGTCTGGCCGCGGCGGTTGAGGAGGCGGGTGGCGTGCCGCGCCTCCTCGGCATCGTGCGCGACTCGCCGGAGACCACGCGTCAGGCGTTCGCCGCCGCCTTTGCGGCCGACGTCGTGCTATCGACCGGGGGCGTATCGATGGGAATGTTCGATCTCGTGCGCCAGACCCTGGCGGAGTTGGGTGTCGTCGAGCGCTTTTGGAAGGTGGCGCAGAAGCCGGGGAAGCCGTTGACCTTCGGGGTGCGCCAGCAGGTTCCGGTCTTCGGCTTGCCGGGCAATCCGGTGTCATCGTTGGTGTGCTTCTACCTCTACGTGCGGCCGGCGCTGCGAACGATGCAGGGAGTGAGTCGCGTGCATCTGCCGACTGTCAACGCCACGCTCGACGAGGATGTGGTCACCGCGGCGGGCCTCACCGAGTTTGTCCGTTGCCGGGTGGAAGGGGAGTCGGGTGCCTACCACGCGCGCGCCACCGGATCACAGAGCTCCGGCGTACTGCGCTCGTTGTCGATCGGCCAAGGGCTCATCGTGGCGCCGCCCGAGGTGAAAACCCTCACCCGCGGTAGCACGGTGCGTGTGATCCAGCTCGACGACGGCGCGTCAGCGAGCCTGCCGGTGTGACGATCGTGGTCGGTGCCCGTGTTCGTGGTGGTCGCGCCACCCCGCCCAGGGACGGTGTCGGCTTTCTTCGCCCCACGGTTGCCACTGCCGAATCGGTCCAACACCCGGGAATGAATTCCCGGGCTGAGTCGTCGAAAAGTGTCCTGAAGGGGACTCCGGCTGGCCTGGTGGTAGTCGGTTTCAGCCGACTTTGGGCGACTCAGCCGGGGAATTTCATTCCCCGGCGTCCGCGGCGGCACGCCCGTGTTGCGTTTATCGACGCTCTCCAACGGGAGGGTGCTCGAACCTCGATTGATCCGTTGCCAAGACTCCCTTCTTTGAACACGAGCACGAACACGAGGATTGTCTGATGCGCATCGGTCACGGCTACGATCTGCACCGGCTCGTCGCCGGGCGCAACCTCATGCTCGGCGGGGTGCTGATCCCCCATACCCACGGCTTGCTCGGGCATTCGGACGGCGACGTCGTCCTGCACGCCGTCTGCGACGCGATCTTCGGCGCCATGGGCAGCGGCGACATCGGGCAGCACTTCCCGGATACCGACGAGCGCTTTCACGGCATTGCCAGCAGCGAGCTGCTGCGCCACGTCGCGGCGCTCATGCAACAGGAAGGCTGGCGGCTCGCCAACGTCGACGTCACGGTGCACGCCGAGCAGCCGCGTCTGGCGCCGCACCGGCACACCATGCGCAGCCGCATCGCCGAGCTGTTGGGCGTCGCCGTTGCTCAAGTCAGCATCAAGGCGAAGACCAACGAAGGTGTCGATGCCATCGGTCGCGGCGAGGCGATCGCCGCGACGGCGGTTGTCTTGTTGAAGGACGCGCAATCTGCGGCGTGACGCGCCGGTGCCGTCCTAACGTTCCAACAGGTCGAGCTTCTCGCGCGCCGCGAACTCCTGGCGCAGGCGTGCGTAGTCCGCAGCGCTGAAGGGCTTGAAGCAGGCGTCGCCGCGCTCGCGCCAGTAGATCGTGGCGTCGGGGAGGCGGTCACGGTTGAAGTGTCCCTTCTTGATGGTGCGTACCAGCACCTTCTGGGTCTGCGTGTACTCGAAATCTTCGACCACACGCACGAAGTCCGGGAACCACTTGCGATCCATGCTCCCGTCTTTGACCTGCCCTTCGCACCAGTCGAAGAACGCTTGCGGATCGAAGCGCACCCCGCCGCGCATCTTCATCGCCGCCATCACCAGCTCGTCGGACACCGAGCACGGCACGCCGTAGGCCACCGCCAGCGCGACGTCCGGGTGTTCGGAGAGGATGCGACCGACCTGCGCGGCGGAGAAGTTCTCGCCGTCCTTGCGGATCCAGTCGTCGGTGCGGCCGTCGAAGAACAGGTAGCGCCGGCCGTCGCGCACCAGGATGTGGCCGAGGTCGCCGGAGTGATAGACGCCGTCACGGTACTTCTGCCGATTCGCGTCGGGGTTGTCGAAGTAGCCTTGGAACAACCCGGTGTCCTCGGCGCAGCGGCAGATCTCGCCGACGGCTTGCTCGTAGTTCAGCAGCTTGCCGTCCGCGCCGAGCTCCGCCGGCGCGCACTCGTTGCCGTTGGGGTCGAGGATCTTCACCGCCGCGTCGTTCACTTCACCGACGCTGCCGCGCGGGTCGCCCTTGCGGCGGAAGGTGTTGATGGCCGCTTCGGTCGAGCCGTAGAGCTCGAACATGTCCTCGAGCCCCATCCACGTGCTGAACCGATCGATATCCGGTGGCGCCGCGCCATTCCCTACGGCGTAGCGCAGCTTGTTGCGCGGGTTGTGGGTGACCTCGCGGGCGATGCGGGCTTCGTCGCCGCCGTACTCCTTCTCGATCGCTCCCAACACGTAATGTACCGGCTCACCCACGTAGTTCCAGAAGGTGACGCCGTAGCGGAAGATGTCGGGCACGAACTGACTGGCGCTGAAGCGCTCGCGCAGACCCATCGCGCCGCCCACCCAGAAGGCCGGCATGAAGCCGACGAACATGGCGTTCGAGTGGAACAACGGCATGCACGCGTAGCCCACGTCTTCGTGGGTGAGTCCCAGATTGGACGAGACCAGCATGCCGGTGGCGCACAGCTTCATGTGGTTGTTGTTGATGCCCTTCGGCAGCCCCGTGGTTCCCGAGGTGTAGATCACCATCAGGTTGCGGTCCGGGGTGACCTCGACCGCCGGCACGTCGGGCGACGTGTTCTCGCCCCCGACCTCAGCGGCGATGCAGGTGCGCAGGTTGGCGCTCGCTGGCACCGCGCCGCCTTGCGTCGGCAGGATCAGGATGTTCTCGGGCGCGAGGTGCTTGAGCTCGGCGCGCACCCGCTCGACCTCGCCGGCGAAACGCTCGTCGACGACCAGCACGCGGGCACGCGACTGGTTGAGCACTCCCGCCAGCACGTCGCCGCGCAGTCCCGTGTTGACCCCGAAGAGCGTCAGCCCCGCATACGCACAGCCTCCGTACAGTGCCAGCAGCTCGAAGTGGTTTTCCAGGACCATGGCGACGTGGCCGGCATGCGCGTCGTCGATGCGCCCCAGCCGCCGCAAGAGGAAATGCGCCGTACGCACCGACGCATCGCGCAGCTGCCGGTACGTCCAGGTGCGGTCACCCTGCATGAGGGCGATCTTGTCGGCTGTCACCGGGTGCTGCCCACGGGCCTCGATCTGACCGCCGACGGTGAATGGGGCATCGAAACTGAGTGTGTGCGTCGTCACTGGAACCTCCTCGTTGCCGCATGAGTCTCGCGCCCGCCATAGGTCGGAGGCTCCGCACCTCGCGCCCGTCCTGCGTCACGCCGTCACGGTGGTCTTGGCGCTAGTAAGTAGCCAATTTCGCCGCGCCTGCCTAGCGAGTCCAACGCGATCGACCCCGATCTTGCATCGCTGCGAACGGGCTGCGACAAGGGAGACATGGCGCCGCTCGGCTTGCGTCTCCTCAAGCGCATCGGTGAAAGCAGTTTCTGGAAGCGCACCGGCCGCGTGCACGCGTGGTTGTACCGCACCACCGGCGGCAAGGTCGGACACAGCGCCGGACAGCTCCGCAACCTGCTGCTGACGACCACCGGGCGGAAGTCGGGCGCGTCGCGCACCGTGCCGCTCACCTACATGGCCGACGGCGGGCGCTACGTGCTGGTGGCGTCGAACGGCGGCGCCGACCGCCATCCGGCGTGGTATCGCAACCTCGCGACGAACCCGCACGCCGCGATCCAGGTCGGCGCGCAGCAGCTCACCGTCGTGGCGCACATCGCCGAAGCCGCCGAACGTGCCCGTCTGTGGCCGCAGTTGACGGCGATGAACCCGTTCTACTCGCGCTACGAGCAGATCACCGATCGCGAGATACCGGTCGTCGTCCTCACTCCCACGCCGGACGCCTCGTGACCTTCGCCGTCTCATCCGACACCGCCGGCCTCGCGTTCGCCCCGCGCCACGCACGATGAGCTCCTTCTTCGCCACCACCGCGAAGGGAATGGAAGACCTGCTGGCGCAGGAGCTGCGCGCCTGCGGGGCGACACAGGTCGACGTGCGTCGCGCCGGTGTGGCGTTCGAGGGGTCGCTGGAGCTCGCGTATCGCGCCTGCCTGTGGTCGCGCGTCGCCAACCGGATTTTGCTGCCGCTCGCCACCTTTGCCGCGCCGACTCCTGAAGCGCTGTACACAGGAGTGCGCTCGATCCACTGGCGCGAGCACCTCAAACGTGACCGAACCATTGCCGTCGACTTCGCGACCTCTCACTCTCACATCACTCATTCACACTTCGGCGCGTTGAAGACGAAGGACGCCATCGTCGATCAGCTTCGCGACCAGACCGGCACGCGGCCGTCGGTGGCCGTCGAGCGGCCGGACGTGCGCGTCAATGTCTATTTGCACGAAGATCGCGCCGCCGTGAGCATCGACCTCTCCGGCGAGAGCCTGCATCGGCGTGCCTATCGGCAGCGCGGCAGCGCGGCGCCGCTCAAGGAGAACCTGGCCGCCGCGGTGCTGCTACTCGCCGACTGGCCGCAGCTGGCACGAGCCGGCGTTCCGTTCGTCGATCCCATGTGCGGCTCGGGCACTCTGCCGATCGAAGCCGCGCTGATTGCGGCGGACATCGCGCCGGGCCGCGGGCGTACCTACTTCGGCTTCCTGGGCTGGCGCGGGCACGACGCATCGCTGTGGCAACGGGTGTGCGCCGAAGCTGTCGAGCGCGAGATCCGCAACCCGAAACGGCTGCCGGCGATTCACGGCTACGACGCCAGCGCCGCCGCGGCGCGCGGCGCGCTCGCCAACGTCGCGCAGGCCGGCCTGCGCGGTCGAGTCCACATCGAGCGCCGCGCCCTCACCGACTGCGCGCCGCTGCCAACGCGGCTCGACGGCGCGGTGCAGGGGTTGCTGGTGACCAACCCGCCGTACGGTGAGCGGATCGGCGACCGTGCCGCCCTCGCCGAGCTCTACGCGACCCTCGGCGACACGCTGCGGCGCAAGTTCATGGGCTGGACCGGCTGTGTGCTCACCGGCAACATCGATCTGGCCAAGCGCATCGGCTTGCGCGCGGCGCGGCGGCACGTGCTGTACAACGGCGCCATCGAGTGCCGCCTGCTGGTGTTCCCCATCTCCACGACGCCGGTGCGCGAGACACACGGGCCGCACTGGCGGCGGGAGCCGCTGCCGCCCCCGGTGACGCCGCCGGCGGCGCGCGCCGGCCGGAGCACACGCCGCCGCTGAGTCACGTCATGCGCCGCCTCCGTCCGCATCTCTACATCGGCCCATCGGTTCACCCGAGCGATCTGCCCCGCTTGCAGCGCGTGCGCATCACCGCGGTGCTGTCGTTGCAGCAAGCGGGCGTGGATCTGCCGCTGGCCGCGGTGGAGCGGATGCGCGTGGCCTGCGAGCCGCGCATTGCCTTCCACAACGTCGGCATCCATGACTACGACCCGGCTGCGGTGATTGCGGCCTTGCCCGACGCGTTGATCAGTTTGCACGGGTTCATCAGCGGTGGACGCATTGTGTATCTGCACTGCAGCGAGGGGATCAATCGAGCGCCGTCCGTGGCGCTGGCCTACTTGGTCCGCCATGAAGGGTTGGCGATCGACGCGGCGCTCGCCGATCTCCGCCGCTGCGACGCGGGGGCGCGGCCGTACGCTGCGGTGATCGAGTGGCTGCGTCACCGCCACGCCACCTGATTGCGCTGCGCCGGCGACGACGGGTATGGTACGCGAATGCTGAAGACCGCTCAGGCTCGAGTGGACGTGGCGGTGCATCGTGACGGTCGATTGGCGCGCAGCGCCGGGACGCGCGCCGCTGTCGTCGACGCTTTACTCAGCCTCATTGAAGCTGGCGACCTGCGGCCCACGGCGCCGCGTATCGCCGAGCGGGCAGGGGTGTCGTTGCGATCGGTGTTCCAGCACTTCCGTGACCTGGAGGCGCTGTTCGCGGCGGCGGCGGATCGGCAGACGACCCGGCTGCGCGGACTGGTGACGCCGATCCGCACCGATCTCCCGTTGCCGCAACGCCTGGCGTCTTTCGTCGCCCAGCGCGCGCGGCTGCTGGAAGCGCTGTCTCCGGTGCGCCGCGCGGCGGTGCTGATGGAGCCGTTTTCGGCCGAGATCGCGGCCCGCTTACGTGATGCGCGAGCCCTGGCGCGCGCCGAAGTGCAACGCGTCTTCGCGCGCGAGCTGGTATCGCGACCACCCGCATTGCGCCGACAGCTGCTGGCCGCGCTCGACGTGGCGAGCAGCTGGTCGACGTGGGAACCGCTCCGCCGGCACCAAGGACTGTCCGTGGAGCGGGCCCGCGAGGTCATGGCCGCGATGCTCACGGCCATGCTGACGCAGCCGTCGCACAGCGTGGCGAGGAGGCGATGATGGACACCCTACGCACACCGGACGAGCGCTTCGCCAACCTGCCCGGATATGGCTTCCCGCCGCACTACCTTGAGATCGACGGGCTGCGCGTGCACTACGTCGATGAAGGGCCACGCCAGGCGCCGCCGATCCTACTGCTGCACGGCGAGCCGTCGTGGTCGTACCTCTATCGCAAGATGATTCCAGTGCTGACTGCTGCCGGTCACCGCTGCGTGGCGCCCGATCTGGTCGGCTTCGGGCGCTCCGACAAGCCGGTGCGCCGGGAAGACTATACCTACCAGCGCCACGTCGACTGGATGCGGGGCGTGCTCGAACGACTCGATCTGCGCGCCGTCACGTTGGTGTGTCAGGACTGGGGCGGCCTGATCGGCTTGCGCCTCGCCGCGGAGCACGAAGACCGCTTCGCGCGCATTGTTGCCGCCAACACCTTCCTGCCGACCGGGGACACGCCGCCCGGGCCGGCGTTCCTGGCGTGGCAGACCTACTCGCAGGAGACGCCCGATTTTCACGTCGGGGCCATCGTGCGTGGTGGCTGCGTGACCGACCTCCCCGCCGACGTCATCGCTGCTTACGACGCGCCGTTTCCCGACGACCGTTACAAGGCGGGGGCGCGTCAGTTCCCGATGCTGGTGCCGACCTCACCCAACGATCCGGCGGCGGCGCCGAATCGCCAGGCCTGGGAGGTGCTCGGTCGCTGGCAGAAACCGTTCTTGACGGCGTTCAGCGACATGGACCCGATCACCACAGGCGCCGACCGGCTCTTGCGCCACACGATTCCAGGGACCCAGGGGCAGCCGCACACGACCATCACCGGCGCCGGTCACTTCCTGCAAGAAGACAAGGGCGAGGACCTGGCGCGCGTCGTCGCCGACTTCATTGCGCACACGCGTTGAGCCTGTCCTCCTCGCGCCGCGCTACCCGGCGCGGTGCACCGCCTCGATCCGGCACGGCACATGACGGTGATGCGGGATGCCGGTGAACGGGTCGCGATCGGTCACGTCGGTGAGCTCGTTCTGGTTGGCGCCCTGCATCATGGGCGTGCCGCCGTCATGTGGGTACGCCATCCCGAACCCGTTCGGCATCCACACGTGACCGTCGAGGAGCTTCGCGTCGATTTGTACCGGCAGGGTGACGGCACCGCGACGCGTCGACACGCGGACCGCGTCACCCTCGGCGACGCCGAGGCGGCGCGCATCGTGCGGCGACAGGTTCAGCGCACAGTGCGGTCCGCGCCCCTTGCGCCACGACGGGTCGCGCTGAATGGTATTCGCCGTCCAGCGGGTCCGCAGCCCGGCGGCGAGGACGAACGGGTAGTCCGGGTCATGACGCGGCGGGGTGGCGATGGCGCGTTGCAGCTCCGCCAGCATCGCTGCGGGGGCGAGCCGAACGCGATGGTCGTCGAAGCCGATGTGATCCTCGAAGTTGGTGTCCTCGTCTATGCGGGCGATCTCCACGCCCTCGGGATGTGCGACGATGCGGCGGAAGAGCTCGGTGGCGATCGCGAAGGGACTCTTGCCGTCCCACTCCGGTCCCAACGTGCGCAGCACGGCGGTAGGACGCAGCATGGCGTTCAGCCCGCACTGCAGCCACACGGCCACCAGCGTCGGTGCCGGCAAGAGCGGCCCGAGCGTGCGGTATGACCAGAACAGCAGTTGCGTTGCTGGATCCTTGACGCGCCCGCTCTGCGCTGCGAGTGCTTGCGCCGTGCCGAGAAACTGCGCCGCCCCATCGGCTTCGAGGGCGTGGGCGGCCAGGGCGTGCAGCTCAGCCGGCGGCGCGCCGAAGAGATCCAGTGCTTCGGCGAGCCGCGCGTAGATCTCGGCTTCGGGCAGCGCCTCGGCCGGGCCGGGTACGATCGGCGGACGGAGCTGGACGTGAATCTCGGGGTGGCGCTTCGGGAAACCGGCGATCTCCCACTTCTCGTAGCCGACGGGCGCAGGCAGGACGTAGTCGGCGGCCTGCGCGGTTTCCGTCATCGCCGGATCGATGACGACCAGGAGATCGAGGTGCTCGCGCGCCTCGCGCCAGCGGTTGGTATCGGAGTACGAGAGGTAGGGGTTGCACCCTTCGACGATGAGGGCGCGGAGGCGTTCGGGGTGATCGATCAGCACTTCCTCGGGAACCAGGGTGGGGGAGAACATCCCGAAGTTGCCGAGGGCGCGGATGGCGGGAATGCCGGATGCCAGGGCGCGCTCCGGCTCGCGCACGCGCGCGGCGTCGAGCACGGCCGGGGTAAAGGCCTCCATGAAAATGTTGCCGCCGCGGCGACCGACGTTGCCGGTGAGCGCGAGCAACACCCGCAGAAGATAGGCGATCAACGTCGAGAACGGTGCCTGCTCGATGCCGAGGTCAAAGAAGATGGCCGCTGATTCCGCGCTGGCGAAGGCGGTGGCCGTGTCTACCAGTGCTGTGGTGTCGAGGCCGCAGCGTGCCGCCATGGTCTCGACGTCGACGCCGACCAGGGCGTCGCGGAGCGCCGCGAAGTCGTGGGTGCGGTCGCGCACGAAGGCCTCGTCCACCAAGCCGCGCTGGGTGATCGCGGCGGCCATGCCGAGCAGCAGGTAGACGTCGGTCCCGGGGCGCACCCGCAGGTGGCGATGCGCGGCACGCGTCGTTTCGGTCTCGCGCGGATCGACCACGACCATCGTGCGTGACGGGTCCTCGACGAACTTGGGGAAGGTCTCGGTGGCGTTGTGGCCGCGGTGGCTGACGCGGGGATTGGTGCCGAGCACCAGCAGGAAACGCGCGTGGCTCATGTCGGGGTGCAGGAAGGTGGCGGGTGACGCGTCGAACATCCACTGATCGAGCAGGCTATGCTGCGTCTTCTCCTGCCCGAACGCATTGAACCAGCGCCGCGAGCCGAGGGCACGCAGGAAGCTGATGGCGTACGGAGCATCCATGTGGTTGGCCTGGCCGCCGACGCCGACGAGGCCGATGGCGCGCGCCGAGTGGGTGCGGCGAACGGCGTCGAGCTTGGCGGCGATTTCGGCGACGGCGACGTCCCACGTGATGCGCTCGAAGCTGCCGTCGGCGCGCCGGCGCAACGGATGCTCGACGCGTTGCGCATGCTGGACGTACGTCGGAATGCTGAAGGCCTTGTTGCACACGTAGCCTTCGGTGATCGGATTGCGCTCGTCGGCGCGCACCGCGGCGATACGGCCCTCCTTGACGTCAACGCGCAGCCCGCAGTTGTGGCTGCACAGGACGCACACGGTGGCGAGATCGGTGCCGTTCAACGGCAACGGCGTGCGCGAGATCGATGGATCGACGGTCTGCATGGCGTTCATCGAGCATCCTCCTTGTCCTTGGCGGCGTGTGCTGGGTGAAGCGAATTTCGTGAAGCGGATTTCGCGTGCGTCGTTACCTTCTGCGACGAGAGACGCTTCACGAGATGCGAGGCCCGCGCCGAGGGCCGTGCCTTGAGCGCCGGGCCTGGTCTGGCCTGCATGTCTCTGGCGCCGATCGGTTCGCCGCAGTCGGGGCACGCGAGCACGGGCATGACCGGATGCCCGCAGCCCCGATGCACGAGCTCGATCGGCGCGCCCGCTTTGCCCGCCATCCAGCGATCGCCCCAGCCGACCAGCGACACGATGACCGGATACAGGTCGCGCCCCTTCTCGGTCAGGCGATACTCGAAGCGCGGCGGACGCTGCTGGTAGGGCACGCGTGCAAGGATGCCTTCATCCGTCAGCTTGCGCAGCCGGTCCGCGAGTCGGTGGCGGGTCATGCCGAGGCTGGCTTGAAAGTCCGCGAAGCGACGTGTGCCCAGGAAACTGTCGCGCAGGATGAGCAGCGTCCAACGGTCGCCGACCACCGACAGTGCCCGGGCCACCGAGCAAGTCATGTCTCCGATATCGCGCCAACGCATCGCCGCAGCTCAGTTCCAAAACAGAACTCACCCGAACGCACAGCTATGTCAACCGGGGCACGCCGTGGGCGGCTGACGCGCGGCGGCGCGCGTCATGCCGTCAGAGGCCGGTCTTGTAGTCTTCTTCGATGACGCGATCGATGCTCTCGGCGAGCTCCGCGTCGGCGCCCATGCGGGTGACGAGCAGGGTGCCGAAGGAGACCCGAAAGCGCTCCGCCCAGGTCTCCGGCTGCCACAGCTGCGCGCGCAAAAGGGCTTTGGCGCAGTGGAAGAAGCACTCCAGCACGCGGACGCGGATGGCGAGCAGCGCCGGCTGGCGGCGCGCCGACAGACGCGAGAGGATTGCCGGATCGGTGGTGATCTCCGCGGTGCCGTTGACGCGCAACGTCTCCCCCGTGCCCGGCAGCAAGAACAGCAAGCCGACGCGTGGGTTGGCGAGGATGTTCTGCAGCCCGAAGATCAGTCGGTTGCCCTTGCGGTCGGGGATGAGCAACGTCGTGTCGTCCTCAACGGCGACGAAGCCGGGGGCGTCCCCCTTGGGCGACACGTCTTGATGACCGGCGGCGTCGGCGGTACCCAGCAGCACGAACGGCGAGCGAGCGATGAATTCGCGGGCGGTGTCGTCGAGCGCACTGAGCAGCTTGTGCTGTGTCAGCGGGCTGGACTCACCGACGATCGCGCGCAGTTGCTCAACCGTGGTCACGCGGTGTGCGTCGTTCGTGCTCATGGGCGCCGATCAGCCGTCGGTGTTGAGGAAGTCCTCGTACGTTCGGCACGGCTGTCCGCGCAATGACGGGCACGCCGGCAACGGCGTCGTGACGTTGAGGTCCGGCACCACCGGCAACACGATGCGCGACGGCGCCGCCGCGGAGTGGGCGATGGTGTTGATGACCTGGCCGTCGGCCGGCAGCGCGTCGAACTTCCAACGCGGGCGGTCACCGCCCGGTCCTTCCACCGTGATGCGGATGCGTGAGCCGGCGCGGAACACGTGCGCGAACGGGAAGAGCTCGACACGCGCCAGCACGAACTGGTCGGCAGGCAGGTCTTCGGCGTCCACTTGGAGGTGCGTTTGCACCGGCCGCAACTCGGTGGATTGCGTGGCGTCGAGCTTGCGGTGGCTGGCGCGCAGCAAGCCGTCCTGCACGTAGACTTCCTGGCCATCGGGACGGATCTCGCTGAGCGTTACTTGGAGGTCGGTATCGGTTGCGGTCGACTTGATCCACAGATCGACGCTCCCGGAGCCGGTCAGCACCAGCGTGTCGGCGAGCGGGTCGGTGGCATAGGCCAGCGCCTTGCCGGCTTCGATCGGCTCCCAGTCCCAGGCCGGCAGCGCAGTCCAGATGCCGCCGTCATCGCCTGAAAAGGTGGTGACCTGCGAGCGCGACGGATCGTAATGGTACGAGTCGGCGCCATCGCCGCTTGGGGCCGTGGTTTGCAATCGGCCGTCGTCGCCGAAATACCAGATCGTCGGCGTGAGACTGGGGATCGGCCAGGCGTCGTAGGAGTGTTCGAACCCGGCCACCGGCGCGCCCGGCGGGTTACCCGCGGCGGCGCCGTTCTCATAGAGAATGCGGACCTTCGGCTCGGCCTCGAATTGCGCCAGGGCCGCCTCGAACGACGGCGCATTCTTGAAGCGATCCGGTTCCGCCTTCAAGCGTGGCACGCCGAAGATCTGGGTGGCCAGTGTTTGCAGGACGAGGGCGGCGTTTGGCGGCAGCTTGGGGATCTGCCGGGCGACGTAGAACGAGAGGAACTCGGTCCAGCGGCTGAAGATCGCCGGACCGAGCGAGTCGGTGTGGCTGCCGTTGGTGATGGTGAAGTGCAGCTTGTCGGTGCCGGTGAAGTGATCGAGCATGGTGGGGAAGTAGCCGCCGGTTTGCTCGTCCTGCCACGCCCCGGCCAGGAACACCGGCACGTTGATCTTGTGGACGAAGGTGATCGGTGCGAGCGGGTCGGCGGTCGCCGGGTCGTAGAACTTGTTGGAGTAGATCTTGGCGAGCAAGTCGGGGGTCTGGCCGCGCAGCAGCTGATTGTCGATGCACACCTGATCGCCGGCGTCGAGGCGCTTCTGTGACCACGGCTGGCCGCCAATCGTGGCGTCGTGCTGGCGATCCATCGCCCAGCTGAGTGCGAAGCCGTTGTTGAGAATGCCGCCGGGATACAGGATGCCCTTGCCGCTGTCGGAGATGATCGACAGTGGCGCGATGGCGGCCAGATGCGGCGGCTCGGTCTGCGCCACGAAGAGCTGGCTGATGCCCGGGTAGGAGATGCCGACCATACCGATGCGGTTCCCTGCCACCCACGACTGCATCGCGATGGTTTCGATGGCGTCGTAACCGTCGGTCGACTGCAGGGTTTCGAAGTAGTCGAAGGTGCCGCCGGAGCAACCGGTGCCGCGCATATTGATCCCCACGACGGCATAGCCGAGGGCGTTGGCGATCATGCTGCTGGGCTGCGGTGTATCCGGGTTGGCCGGATCGTAGCCGGAGTACTCGATGACGGTGGGATACGGCCCCTTGTCGATGGGACCGGGGAGGATGACGTTGATGGCCAGCTTGGTGCCGTCGCGGGTGACCAGATACCCGTAGCCGGGGTCGATCGGCTGCTGCTGATAGAACGAGGCGGGCGGCGGGTTGTCGGCGGCCATGACGGTCACGGCGTTTGATATCTCCGCGCCCTCACCGGCGCCGGCGACGACGACGTAGGTTTGTAGCGGCGGCAGCTTGCGAAAAATGATCGTGCCGTTTTGGTCAGCCGTGCCGGTCGCGGCGACCGTGCCCTCCAGCGTCTTGAGTTGCAGGTCAACTCCCGGGGTCGCGCCGGTCACGTAGATCTGCTCGACACTGGCGTGGGCCAAGACACCGGTCGGTGTCGCGGTCGCCGTCGCCGTCATCGTAGGGCTGGCGGTGGCGGTGATGGTGGCGGTGTCTGTCGCCGTCGGCGTGCTGGTGGGTGTGGCGGTCGCGGAGGGCGATGAGGTGAACGTCGTGGTCGCCGTGGTTGTCGCGGTCGCGGTGTCGACCGAAGTGACGGTCGGTGTCGCGCTCGCGGTCGCGGTGGCGGTGTCGACGAGCGTCGCGGTGATCGTTGCTGTGGCGCTCGCTGCCGGGACAGAGTTCGCAGCTTTGGTTTGCGAGTCGGAGCCGTCTCCGCAGGCGGCCAACCAGGGCAGGGCGGCGAGCACCGTCAGGACGGCGATGCCACGCAGGTTGCTGAGCACACGTAACGTCATCAATGGGTCTCCGAGCCAGCTGTAGCCGGATGCAACGGCGCCCCGAGTGCACCGCACAGCCGGTCGTATCCACGGGTTGACACTCACAAACAAAGGCCCACCCTATGGTGCGGGGCTGCAAATTGTCAATCAAAGTTCGTGCTCCTGTCATTTTCGGCGTTCACTCTGCCGGGGGGTCGCGTCAGCGGTCGCGCTCGGGTACAGTCGCCGCGTCGAATCCATCACGCAGCAGAAGGAGGAACGCATGGCTGAGGCACAGGTGAAACGACTGGGCGTCGTTCTGTACCCGGGGTTCGAGCTACTCGACGTGTTCGGACCGCTGGAAATGTTCGGCAACTTGCCCGGGGTGATCGAGGTGACGATGGTGGCGCAGCAGGCCGGGCCGGTCACCAGCGCCCAGGGACCGAGCGTGGTTGCCGAGCACGGGTTCGCGAGCTGTCCGCGTCTCGACCTGTTGTTGGTGCCCGGCGGCATCGGGACGCGTGCCGAGATCGACAACCCGGTGATGCTCGCATGGCTGGCCGAGCGCGTCGCCGCCGCAGAGATCGCCATGACCGTCTGTACCGGTACGGCATTGTTCGCCCATGCCGGGGTGCTCGACGGCCACCGTGCGACGACCAACAAGATGATGTTCAAGTGGGTCGCCGAACAGGGGCCGAAGGTGCATTGGGTGAAGGAAGCCCGCTGGGTCGAGGACGGCAAGTTCGTCACCTCGTCGGGCGTGTCGGCCGGCATCGACATGGCCCTGGCAGTGATCGCGCGACTGCGTGGCGCCGAGATGAGCAACATGCTGGCGGTGGCCACGGAGTATGAGTGGCATCAGGACGCCGGCTGGGATCCCTTCGCCAAGGTGCACGGTCTGGTGTGAACCTTCTGGCAGCGGGGCAGGTCGACAGAGAGCTGGAACCGACAGCGATCGAGGTGAGCAGGTATGGCCAACGTGTATCGCATCTTCGGCAACGAACTGTCGCCCTACTCGGTCAAAGTGCGCTCGTACTTCCGCTACAAGCAGATTCCGCACGAATGGGTGGTCCGCGATCCGTCCAATCAAGACGAGTTCCAGCGCTACGCCAAGCTGCCGCTCATCCCGTTGGTGATCACGCCGGAGGGGCAGGGCATCCAGGATTCGACGCCGATCATCGAACACTTCGAGGCGTTGTTTCCGCTGCCATCGATCCATCCGGCCGATTCGGCGCTGGCGTTTCTCTCCGCGTTGATCGAGGAGTACGGCGACGAGTGGGGCAACAAGCCGATGTTCCACTACCGCTGGTGGTACGACGCGGACCAGGAGTCGGCGGCGCAACGTTTGGCGCGCAGCATGATGCCGGGAGTGGATGAGGCCAGCGCGGTGGCCATGATCAAGGGACGCATGGTGCCTCGCCTCAAGTTCGTCGGCTCGTCGGCGGAGACGAAGGAGCAGATCGAGGCCTCATTCAAGCGGCAGCTGGCGATCCTCGATGCGCACCTCGCGGCGCGCCAGTACCTGTTCGGCAACCGGCCGGCTTTCGCCGACTTCGGGCTGTACGCGCAGCTCTATCAATGCGCCAGCGATCCGACTCCCGGCGGCATCATCAGAGCCACCGCCCCCAAGGTGCTCGCCTGGATCGAACGCATGCTGACGCCGACGTCGGCGGGTGGCTTCGAGACCTGGGAGGCGCTGCGGGCGACGTTGATGCCGCTGCTCACGGACGAAGTCGGCGCCGTCTTCTTTCCGTGGACGGCGGCCAACGCCAAGGCGCTCGCCGCCGGAGAGAAGGAGTTCTCCATGACCCTGGGCGGCAAGCCGTACTCGCAGGAAGTGCAGAAGTACCACGGCCGATCGCTCGCCGTGCTGCGCGCCCGCTACGCCGCCGTCGCCGACAAGGCGCGCCTCGATCCGATTTTGAAAGAGACGGGCTGCTACCAATGGCTGCAATGAGTCTCTCGCCCGCGACCCTCAACTGTCGACTCTCAACTGTCCCCGGGAGGTTCCCTTCATGATCGATCTCTACACCGCGCCGACGCCGAACGGTTGGAAAGCATCCATCTGCCTCGAAGAGCTGGAGATGCCGTACGAGGTGCACGTGATCAACTTGCTCGCCGGCGACCAGAGGCAGCCCGAGTATCTGAAGCTCAATCCGAACGGACGCATCCCGACCATCGTCGATCGCGATGCCGACCACTTCGCGGTGTTCGAGTCGGGCGCGATTCTGATCTACCTGGCCGAGAAGGCCGGGCGGTTGCTGCCGTCTGACCCGAAGGGCCGCTCGCGGGTGATCCAGTGGCTGATGTTCCAGATGGGCGGCATCGGTCCGATGATGGGGCAGGCGAACGTGTTCTTCCGGTACTTCCCGGAGAAGATTCAATCGGCCATCGACCGCTACCAGAACGAATGCCGCCGCCTGTTCGAGGTGCTCAACACACGCTTGGCCGATCACCAGTGGCTCGCGGATGACTACTCCATCGCTGACATCGCCAACTGGTCGTGGGTGCGCACGTACAAATGGTCCGGCGTCTCCATCGATGGGCTCGATCATCTCCAACGCTGGATGGAGCAGATGAAACAACGCCCCGCATGCCAGAAGGGTGTCGAGGTCCCGTTCCGGATTCCCAACCTCGCCGAAGGAAGCGACGCCAAGGGCGCCGAGGAGTTCGCCAAAGGGGCGCAGACGATCCTCCAGCGCTAACGCGAGCCGCCACCCGCACGGCGCGTCGACCAACTGCCCCACTCCTAAGCGGTGCCTGCAGAGGCATCAGACGGTTCCGTCCCGGAGCGGGACGGTGCGCTCGTCGTTTGATTGCGGCGGGCGAGTCCCTCGTGGCATCGCGGTTGCTCTTGCGGAGAGGTGGGAAGGTGATGGGACGATGACCGCCTGGTATGAGCGCCTATCCGCACTGGACTATTCGTTTCTGGCCTTCGAGGGACCGACGACGTGCATGCACATCGCCGCGGTGGTGGTCTTCGAGACGGGACCGCTGGCGTCGAAGGGCGGTGGCGTCGATGTGGCGCGCATCCGCCGCCATGTCGCGTCGCGCCTGCCGCACATGCCGCGCTACCGCCAACGTCTCGCCTACATTCCGTTCGAGAACCACCCGGTGTGGGTAGACGACGAACGCTTTGAGCTCGAGTATCACGTCCGCCACACCAGTCTGCCGCGCCCGGGGACGGACGCGCAGCTCCGGGAGCTGGCGGCGCGCTTGCTCGAGCGGCCGCTGCACCGTGGCAGACCGCTGTGGGAGATCTGGGTCGTCGAAGGCCTGGCGGGCGACCGCTTTGCGCTGGTGATGAAAGTGCATCACTGTATGGTCGACGGCCTCGCCGGGGTCGAGTTGCTGTCCGCATTACTCAGCCCATTGCCCGAGGCGGCCGTCGAGGAGCCGGTCGAATGGCGGCCGCGCCTGGCGCCGAGTGCCAGCACGTTGTTCAGCGATGAGCTGAGTCGGCGTCTGAGGATGTCCGCTGACCTGCTGCGCGGCGTGCGTGATGCGGTTCGTGAGCCGCGCCGGCGCGGGCGAGACATTGGCCCCAAGTTGGCGGCGGCGTGGCGTTTGCTCCGCGACAGTGCGCGCCGGCCGGTGCGTACCCCGCTCAATCAACCGATCGGACCGTATCGGCGCTTCGGATGGGTCGAGCACGACCTCGCGGTGATCAAGGAAATCAAGCATCAACTGGGCGGCACCGTGAACGACGTTGTCCTGGCCGTCATGGCGGGCGCGGTGCGCGACTTCTTCGAGCGCCGCGAGTTCTGCGCCGAGGGTCTCGATTTTCGTGTCGCGGTTCCGGTGAACGTCCGCACGGAACAGGAGCGCCGGAGCGGCGGCAATCGTGTTTCGGCGTGGTTGCTGTCGTTGCCGATCCACGAACGCTACTCGGCCCGGCGGCTGCAAGCCGTGCGCGCACAGAGCCTGCAAGTCAAGGACAGCGGCCTGGCCAGCGGCGCCGAGTTGCTGGCGCAAGCCGCCGAGTGGACGAGCGCCAACGTGCTCAACCTCGGAGCCTTGCTGGCCAACCAGGCGCAACCGTTCAACGTCATCGTCACCAATGTCCCCGGCCCGCAGATGCCCCTGTATCTCGACGGTGCGCCGATGTCGGCGCTGTACCCACAGGTCCCGCTCTTCGAGAGCCAGTGTTTGGGGGTGGCGCTCTTCAGCTATGCCGGCAAGCTGTTCTGGGGATTCAACGGTGACTTCGACGCGCTCCCCGACCTTGATCAATTCGTGCAAGCCATCGAGCGATCGTTCCGGACGCTACGCAAGGCGGCGCGCCCGGTGTCGATTCCACGCGAACCGGCGCAACGCTTGCGGCCACAGCTGCCGTCGCACCCCCGGCACGCCGCCAACGCCGGCTAGGCGATCACCGTCTGTTTGGTCGGACGCTTCGCGGCGCGCAGCGGTGCCGGTCGTTCAACCGGCGGCGCGGCGCCGACGAGGAACTCCTCGATCTCATCGATGCGCCGGCTGGCGTCGCGATAGCCGATGTCGATGAGCTCGCGCGTGTATGCCGAGTCGAACAGCAGATAGCTCATGAGGTCGGCGCTCTGCGCATCGGGGGTGCCCAGGCCGTCCATGAAGTATCGGACCACCCGCGGCATCCGGTGCGACTGGAGCTTGGCGACGATGGCCAGATCCTCCGAGGGATTGACGACCAGGGGCGAGACCAAACGCATCGGCTCGCTGACGGACGCAGCCGATCCGGCTGGCGGCGCCACCGAAGCGGCGCCGTTGCCGTGGGCACGGATCAGCTCGTTCATGCGATTCAGATGGTCGAGGTCGGTGTCGAGATGATCGAGGAAAATGGCGTTGAGGAACACGCCACAGATCTGCGAGAGCGGCGGGCGCGGCATCACCGGCTTGTCTTCTTCACGATCCATCAGTTCGGTGAGGGAGAGGTCGTCTGCTGACCGCTGGCAGCGGATGCCGACGGCAAAGACGCGCGTCGCCCCGAGACGGATCGCCGGGCTGAAGGGTGTGACCAGGCGCATGCCGCCGTCACCGAAGTAGAAGTCGCCCGCTTCGGAACGCAAGCGCACCGGCGGGAAGACGATGGGGATCGCGGCCGAAGCGCAGATGTGGTCGATCGTCAGCGTGACGGCCAGTGTGACGCGCCGGCTCTTCACCCACAGCGGATGGCCGGGACGGCCTTGAATGAACGTGAACGACTTTCCGGAATGATAGCTGGTCGCCGACACCGCCACCGCGTACAGCGAGCCGTCGCGTAGCGCCTGCCCGATCCCGTCGAGCGACAGGTGCTTCGCCAAGAAGGGGCGGAGCGGCGCCGCGTCGAGCAACGACTGCGCGCTGCCCGCGCCGACCACGCCGCCGAGCGTGAGGTCTTGCAGGAAGCGCAAGCCGTTGGCGCTGAGCGACAACGCATCCGCTTTGAAGACGTCGCGCACCGTCAACTCGCCCCACAGCCGCGCCAGCGTTTGCGTGGCCTCCCGGAAGTCGGCGCTGCGCGCCGCGATCATCGCGCCGTTGATGGCCCCGGCGGAGGCGCCGGTGACGATCTGGAACGGCGACGGCCGCCGGCGCAGCGCCGGCAGCTCGCCGATCCGTTTGAGGACGCCGGCCTGGTACGCACCGCGCGCCCCGCCGGCGGTCAGTACGAGCCCGAGCATGACGCTCTGAGTAGTACCCGCGACCGGCGCATCGAGGCGTCGAACCCGTTCATCTACTCCTCCACACAACGCAAGGCGAGCAGTCGCCGTGCCACGTAAGGGCGCGATCACCGAGAGGCAGTATGCATCAGCCCGCGCCGGTAGCGGGGTCGCGCTGCCTACAGCGCTGGCATCACCTGCCGCCGGATTGAGCGCGGTCTGCAGAGGCGACCCGAAACCCATCACCCAGAACCCATCACCCAGAACCTCGAACCCATTCCCCCTGCCGCTCGCGTCGCCAATCGTGCCTTTGAGCCGCAAATGCTTGCCGGAACCCCGTGGGGCCAGTAAGCACGGGGCATGCGAACGCTCGCGTCGCTCATCGCCGCCGCGCTGGTAGCGACGACGGCGGTGGCGGCTGAAGACAAATGCCTGAGCGGCGGCTCGACGCTCACCGACCAGCGCGCCATCGTCGCGCTACGCGCGGAGTTGGAGACTGTATGCCCGTGTGACAGCTATACCGGATCGCGCGGGTTGCGCCACACCAACTACTTGCGGTGTGCGCGGGGGGTTCTGCGGGACGCCGTGAACAACTTCACCTTGCGACCGCAGTGTCAGATCACCTTTCGCAAGCTCTATCGCGGCACCACCTGCGGCACGACCAAGGCGTTGTGCGGGCGCGTCAAGGCAAGCGCAAAGACCCCGCTCAGTTGCCAGCCTCGTCAACCGAGCAATTGCACCGATGGGAAGAACTTTACGCAGCAGATCTGCAGCGGCGAGCCGTACTGTGCCGACGTCGTCGATTGGACGGCTGGCACCTGCGTCGATGTGCGCAAACGATCGCCATTTCAAGCGGGGGTGCAGGTCATCACGTACACCAAGACCTCGGTCGCCCATCCCCCGGACAGCCGAGTGCTGAACACGGTGATCTGGTACCCGACGACTGTACAGGGACCCGTGGATCCCACCTATGCGGCGGTCGACAATGCGCCGTTGGCATCATCGGCGGGCCCCTACCCCTTGCTCATGTTCTCGCACGGTTCGTGTGGGCTGCCGACGCAGTCGTTGTTCCTGATGCCCTTGCTGGCGTCGCAGGGCTTCATCGTCGCCGCCCCTCCCCATCCCGGCAACACGCTGGCGGACTTCCCCACCTGTAGCACGCCGCAAGCGCAGTTCGACTCTGCCGTCGAGCGGCCAGCCGACATCAGGTTCGTCCTCGATGCGCTGCTGGCTGCCAACCTCGATGCAGCATCGCCGTTCTTCGGCGCCATCGACGCGACGAAGGTCGGCATGTCGGGGCATTCGTTCGGTGGCTATACCGCGTACGCGACCACTGCCGTCGATGCGCGCTTCAAGGTTGGACTGGCCTTCGCTCCCTTCGTGGCGGCGGGACAGGCCTTCAGCATTCCGTCACTGACCATGATGGCCGACCTCGATAGCTACGTCAGCGACGCGGCGATCCAGACGGCGTATAGCGCCGGTGTCACGCCGAAGTATCTGGTCGCGCTCCACAACACCGGACACTTCGCCTGGTCGGATGGCTGCTTTCCCAGCGCCGATTGCTCGCCACCAGTCACGCTCACGCAAGCCGAGGCGCATGACGCCGTGTTGCGCTGGGTGCTGCCGTTCCTCAAAGTCTATCTCGCCGGCGATCCCAGCTTCACGCCGTTCCTCGCGCCGCTCACCGGTCCCGGCTTCGTCTTCACTGCCGCACCGTAAGCGCGTTCACCGCGAGCCGTCGTCGCCTTATTGCATCGAAGGTGCAAGCACCTTATGCTCCGCGCACTCGTCTGCCATCAGCGGCGAGCGCGGATGCGCAGCGAACGGAGGTGCATGGCATGGGCCGCAAGATTCTGTTCATTACCACCGACCAGCAACGCTACGACGCGCTCGGGTGCAACGGCGGCACGATCGCTCGGACCCCGGTGGTCGATCGCCTGGCGGCCGCGGGCATCAACTATCGCCGGGCCCACAACCAGAACGTCGTCTGCATGCCGGCGCGCTCGACGATGATCACCGGGCAGTACGTGCGCACCCACGGCGTCTTCGCCAACGGCGTGCCGCTGCCCGCCGACGCGCCGAGCGTCGCTGCCTACTTGCACGAGACCGCCGGCTACCGCACGGCGCTGCTCGGCAAGGCCCACTTCGAGCCGGCCTTCGATCCGAAGGGAAAGTGGTTCGAGAACCGCATGGCGCGCGAGCGCTCGACCGGGCCGTTTCGCGGCTTCGAGCACTTGGAGCTGGCCATGCACGGGCCGATGGGCTGGTGGCACTACTCGACGTGGCTGCAAGAGCAGCACCCCGACGAGCTGAGCGGCTTCGCGCCGCTGCTCAGCGCCCAGGGCGGCGGCGACACCGGCGCGCCGGAAGTCGTCTACAATCCCATCCCCCGCGAGCACTACCATACCGACTGGGTGGCCGACCGCACCATCGCCTACCTCGATACGCTCGCCGCCGATGAGGATTGGTTCGTCTGGATGAGCTTCCCCGATCCGCATCATCCGTGGGATCCGCCGGCGTCCGAGGCGCGCCGCATCAACTGGCGCGACCTCGATCTGCCGCCCGGGCATCCCGGCTCCGACGAACAGATCCGGCGCATCCTGGCGCAGAAGCCGCGGCACTGGCTGCAGTGGTACGACGGCAGGTTCCGCAACAACGAAGGTGGACCGATGAGCTTCGTGCCGAGTGCGCTGACCCACGACCAGATCCGCGAGGTCAACGCGCTGGTGCACGTCGAGAACGAGCTCATCGACGAGGCTTGCGGCCGTGTGCTGCACCGCATCGCCGAGCGCGGCTGGGATGCCGACACCGACGTGTTCTTCAGCACCGACCACGGCGAGCTGCAAGGCGACTTCGGGCTGCTGTACAAGGGGCCGTATCACGTCGACGCGTTGATGCGCATCCCGCTGGTCTGGCGTCCCGCCCCGTCGGCACGCATCGCCCCCGCTGCGGTTGGCGAGCCCGTTGGCCAGCTCGACCTGGCGCCGACGTTCTGCCAGATCGCCGGCGTCGCAGCGCCGGCGTGGATGCAGGGCGCCCCGCTACCGACGCAGCCTGGGTCGCGCCGCGAGCGCGTGATCACCGAGTGGGACAGCCAGTTCGCCGAGATCGGCATGCATCTGCGCACGCTCTACCGCGACGGCTTCATCTGCACCGTCTACGAGCCGAGCACGCACGATGTCGGCTTCAGCCTCGAGCGTCTGTACCGCACCTTCGGCGCCGACCTGCCGCTCCCCGATATCCGCTACGACGGCACCGAAGGCGAGCTGTACAACGTCACCGACGATCCGTTGCAGTGGCGCAACTTGTGGAACGATCCCGGCTACGCCAAGCTGCGGTCGGACCTGGTGGCTGATCTGTACGATCATCTACCCGCGCCACGCGCGCCGCAGCTCAGTGTGCAAGCTCCCGCATAACGAGAGGACCCGTGATGAGCGCCGCCCAGCCATATCGCTTCTACGCCGCCGAGGTCTCGTACTTCTCCGGCAAGGTGCGTCCGATGTTTCGCTACAAGGAGATCCCCTACGAGGAGATCCAGCCGACCCCCGAGGTGTATCGCGAGATCATCATCGCGCGCACCGGTCTCGGCTTCATCCCGGTGGTCGTCACACCGGACGATCAGACGCTGCAGGATACCAGCGACATTCTCGACGAGCTCGAGCGCCGCTTTCCCGATCCGCCCGTCTATCCGCCGGCACCGGTGCAGCGCGTCGTCGCCTATCTACTCGAGGTGTACGCCGACGAGTTCTGCATCCTGCCGGCGATGCACTATCGCTGGAGCTTTCCCGAGAGCCAAGCGAAGGCCCGCGAGGATTTCGCCCGCGCCACCGGCAACCCGGAGACGGCGAGCAAGTTTGCCGATCGCATGAGCGGGACGTTGCCGTTCCTCGGTGTGCAGCCGCAGACCATCCCGGCGATCGAGGCGCACACGCGCGACCTGCTCGACATCCTGTCACGCCACTTCGCGGTGCACGAGTATCTGCTCGGCAGCCGCATGTCGCTCGGCGATCTCGCGCTTCTCGGCCCGCTCTATGCCCACCTCTACCTCGATGCCGTGCCCGGCCGACTGCTGCGCGAAGCGGCGCCGCGCGTCTGCGCTTGGATCGAACGGATGAATCACCCGCAGCCGAAGGGCGGGGCGTTCGTTGCCGACGATGCGCTGCCGGAGACGTTGCGTCCGTTGTTGGAGCTGATCGGCCGCGACGCCGTGCCGCTATTGCTCGACAACCTGCGCGCCTTCGAGGCGTGGGCCGATACCAAGCCGGCCGATCTCATCGAGCCGCCACGCGGCGTCGGCAGTCACGAGACCACGCTGCGCGGCGTGCACTTCCAGCGCTTCACCAGCCCATACACGTTGTGGATGGTGCAGCGGCCGCTCGATGCCTACCGCGCCCTACCGCTCGATGCGCGCCGTGCCGTCGACCGCACCCTCGACGCCACCGGGCTCGACGCGCTGCTGCACTTCGCGCCGCGCTATCGTCTCGGCAAGCGCCGCTTCAAGCTCGTCTTCGAGCCGTAACCCGGACTGGAGTCACCTGGTCCGCGACTCCCGTCTCGCCTCCGACCCCCGCGTGCCGGTCGATGAACTCGCGCATCAGACGCAACACCTCCGGCAGGTGCGCGATGAAGCCCATGTGACTGGTGGGGTACCAGTGGATCGCCGGTTTTCCCCACTGCTTCCACATGTGTTCGACCACACGCGGCTCGAAGAAGCGATCATTCGACGCGGCCATCAGGAGAATCCGTTCCGCCGGCAGCTTGGGCCGCAGCTCGCGCCAGCCGATGCCGGCGACGAATGCCGCGAACCGCTTGCGGTCCCACCCGAACGAGCGCAGATCGCGGCGCATCTTCGCCAGCACCGGCGCATCGGCCACCAAGGCCGCAAGGTCCATGTGCGCGGCGAGCGGAACGGAAAAGGCGAAACGCTCATCCAGGCACGTGAGGCCGAGCGTCAAGGCGCCGCCCAGACTCAAGCCCGTGACTCCGACCGGCCGCGCATCGTCCCGCAACAGACAGCTCAGCAGCGTCCGGGCGTCGAGCAGTGTCTGGCGCAGAGCTTCGAGGCTACGGACCAGGTCGGCCGTCCAGTAGAACTCGCCGCTGAAGCGCGAGCCACGCGGGGCGCGGCGCCCATGGTAGGGCGGTTGAAGTTGGATGACCTCGACGTCGAGCCACTGCGCCATGCCGGCCAGCAAGGTGACCTCCTCGAGATAGCTCTCCGGCTGCATGTAGCCGTGGAGGTAGAGCAGCCGTGGCCGCCCCCGGCTGGTCGCCGGGCGGATGCGCCGCGCGTATACCAGGTGCGTCTCACGGTACTGTTCCAGGTATCGACGGCGGAACTTCGGCTCGATCGGGACATGCAAGGAACGAAACACCAGATCGTCGCTGACCAGACCGGGCCACCGCCAGCGAGGACGCACGCTCATTGGAGGCACACGCCGCGGTGCCGGGAAGAGCTCGTCGAGCGGCCGTCCGACGTAGACGTCGAGATCACGCAGCGTATTGGACACCGGGTGCGCGAGGTACTGCGGGATCTCGCTCAACAGCCCGGTGACCAGGTCCGGATGCGGGATTGTCAGGACTGCCACTGCGTCGTCCTCCACATGTAGGCCAAGCACAAGGCTCGCCAGGAAGGCGGGCACCGCGCCACACTGCTCTGAGCCAGCTGGCGATTGCCGGTGTTGCCAGGAGTGGGAAACGATGAGCCCTCGCGATGCTCGGTTCTCGGTTCGTCGCGCACATGGTAGAACCTCGACAGGAGGAGTGGCCGATGATCCGTCTCTACGACAAGGAGTCCGGTGCCGCGGTGGGCACGATTAGCGATGAACAGTTTCACTTTCTCCAGGAGCATCTGGAGATCGAGTCGCCGGAGGATGACGACTACTACCTCAATCAGTCGACGCTCGACATGTTCGAAGAAGAAGGGATCGATGCGGGCTTGCTGACGACATTGCGCACAGCGCTCGGCGAGCGTGAGGAGATGGAGATCCGTTGGGAGCGCTCCTGAGCGCATCGGTCGATATGGCTCCCCGGGACCTCGCCGCCGACACGGCGGTGTCACGGCTCCACGCGGCTCCTGGCTGGTACACCGCGACGCTGTCCGAGGCCTGGAACTTCCGCACCCCGTCGGGAGGCGTGCTGATGACCGTCGCCATGCGCGCCATGCAGGCGGAGCTCGCGGATGCAGCGCTGCGGCCGGTCTCCGCCAACACGCACTTCTGCTCGCCGGTGCCTGCCGGCCCGCTGGAGATCCGCGTCGAAGTGTTGCGCCACGGCGGCGCCGCAGCCCAGGTGCGCGCCCAGCTCTCATCGACGACGATGCCGGGACCGGGGCTCGAGGTGAGCGCCACCTTCGGGCGCGATCGCGACGGCGTCGATGTGATCGATGCGGTGCCGCCCGACGTGCCGCGGCCGGAGGCGGCACGCCCGATCGAGGAGCTGAAGTTGACCGGCGGTGACACGTCGCCGCCGTTCTTTCGGAACTTCGACAACCGCCTGGCGTTGGGGCATGCCTGGTGGACGGGAGACTGGCAACCCGGGGAAGCGCGCATCGCCCGCTGGTTTCGCTACAAAGTCGCGCAGCGCTCGAGTGACGGTCGCTTCGATCCGCTGGCGATCCCGCCGATTGCCGACACCATGCCGCCGGCGTTGATCCAGAAGCTCGGACCCAACCACGCGCCCTTTCACGCGCCGAGTCTCGACCTCACCGTGCACTTTCTCGAAAACACGTCCTCGCAATGGTTGCTCACGCACGTCCACGTGCGTCGGGCGCGCGCCGGCTACGCCACCGCATCGGCGGAGATTTGGGACGACGGCGGCTGCTTGGTCGCCGTGGCGACGCAGACGATGATGCTGCGCCGCATTCCGGAGAGCCTGCCAACACGGCACGCGTGAGCCGGCCCGCGCGCCGCACCCGGCTTGTCTGTGGCGGCGCGCGGAGTAGCCTCTGTCGCACAGGGAGGTTGCGATGATCGATCTCTACACCTGGACCACGCCCAACGGCCGGAAGATCTCCATCATGCTCGAAGAGACGGGCGTGCCCTACAGGGTGATCCCGGTCAACCTGGGGAAGGGGCAACAGTTCACCCCCGAGTTCACCGCCCTGAACCCGAACCAGCGCATTCCGGTGATCGTCGACCACGACGCCGAGGGTGGGCCGCTGACGGTCATCGAGTCAGGGGCGATCCTGGTCTATCTCGGCGAGAAGACCGGTCGCTTCCTGCCGCGCGACGTGCACCCGCGTAGCCAGGTCATCCAGTGGCTGATGTTTCAGATGGGCGGCATCGGCCCGATGCTGGGACAGGCGGGGCACTTCGCCAACCAGGCGCCGGAGAAGATCCCGTACGCCATCCAGCGCTACATCAACGAGTCGGTGCGGCTCATCGGCGTGCTCAACACGCGGCTCGCCGCGCACGAGTTCCTCGGTGGTGAGTACTCGATCGCCGACATGGCGACGTACCCGTGGGTGATCGCCGGGTGGTCGGTGTTCAAGGCGATGATGCCGGAGAGGGTTGGCGACTACGGCAACGTGCAGCGGTGGCTCGATGCCGTCGGCGCGCGGCCGGCGGTGCAGCGCGGCATGCAGGTGCCGCGCGCCTGAAGCGCACCGGCCCGAACCACACACGCTCTCGGCGAATCGGCCTCCACCCTGACCCTCCTCCGCTCACGGAAGTGTTCGCAGAGGAGGGAGCCCGAAGGGTGCTGGACAGGTACGACGAACCATAGCGAGATCATCGCGCCGTCGCGGCGAAGCACCCCTGCCGCCTGCAGGGTCCCTCCTCTGTGCGCACCCCCGCGCACGGAGGAGGGGCAGGGTGGAGGCCGTCCAGCCGTCAGGGCGAGGCCCCTCGGGCTCTCGCTAGAGGCAAACAACCTTGATAGGGTCGCCGCACGCTTATCTAGGAGACCGCCATGAAGTTCACCTGGTTCAACCTCATGCCGTGGCCGTATCTGCCCGACGACTTCCGCGAGAAGAACCGGTCGGTGTGGGTCGACGTTCCGAACACGCTCTACGATCCGCGCCAGGGGCACTTCGTGTACCACGAGTACATGGATCAGCTCGAGTATGCCGACGCGCTCGGCTTCGACGGCATCGGCGTCAACGAGCATCATCAGAACGGCTATGGGCTGATGCCATCGCCCAACATCATCGCCGCCGGCCTGGCGCGCCGCACCTCGCGCGCCGCCATCTGCGTGATCGGCAACTCCATCGCGCTCTACAATCCGCCCATCCGCGTCGCCGAAGAGTTCGCCATGCTCGACGTGATCTCCGGCGGCCGCTTGATCGCCGGCTTTCCCGTCGGCACGCCGATGGACACCAACTTCTGCTACGGTCAGATCCCGGCGCTGACACGTGACAAGTATCGCGAGGCGCACGAGCTGATCATGCGCGCCTGGGCCGCCGAAGAGCCGTTCGCCTTCGACGGCAAGTACACCCAGCTGCGCTACGTCAACTGCTGGCCGAAGCCGATCCAGAAGCCGCACCCGCCGATCTACATTCCCGGCGGCGGCTCGCTCGAGACCTACGACTTCTGCATCGACTACGACTACAACTACTCGTACCTCTCCTTCGCCGGCTACGTGCGCGGCAAGCAGTTGATGGACGGCTACTGGGAGCGCGTCGCCAAGCGCGGCGCCGACGCGTCGCCGTATCGCGGCGCCTTCGCGCAGATCATCTGCGTCGGCGAGACCGATCAGGAGGCGGAGGAGCTGTACTCCGAGCACGTGCGCTACTTCTTCAACCGCTGCCTGCACATCTACCCCGGCTTCGCCGACCCGCCCGGGTATCGCACCATCAAGACGTTGAAGGCCGGTGTGCTGTCGCAGCTCACCGAGGACGCGATGAACAAGTTCCCGACGCTCACCTGGAAGGATCTGGTCAACGATCGCTACATCATCGCCGGCAGCCCGGCGACGGTGAAGGATCAGATGATCGAGATGATCAAGGGACTGCACGTCGGCCACGTGTTCTGCCTCTTCCACAACGGCAACATGCCCGACTGGAAGACGCGACACTCTTCGAAGCTGTTCGCCGAGAAGGTCATGCCGCAGCTGCGCGACCTGTGGCCGGAGTGGAAGGACGACCACCGCTGGTGGCCGACACCGATGGAGGACCGGCTGCGTCCGGAGACGACGTTGCCGGGTGCGGAGCGCAACCGATGAAGACGAGCACGATCACCACCAAGCGCGGCGCCAGCGTCCGCGTCCTCGAAGGCGGAAAGGGCGCGCCGCTGGTCTTCCTGCACGGCGCGGGCGGGCTGTTCCCCGACAATCCGTTTCTCGATCAACTCGCCGAACGCTACCACGTCTACGCGCCCGAGTGGCCCGGCTATGGCGACTCCACCGGCGAAGAGTTGCTCGACGACATGCTCGACTTCGCCTTGCACGGCTGGGACGTGGTGAGCGCGCTCGGCCTGCGGACGCCGCACCTCGTCGGCCACTCGATGGGGGGCATGATCGCCGCGGAGATGGCGTGCATCGCGTCGAACGATCTGGCCAAGCTGGTGTTGGTCAATGCGGCGGGTTTGTGGATTCCAGAGCATCCGATCGCCGACCTCTTCGCGCTGCTGCCGTTCGAGTTCGCCAACCTCCTGTTCCACGATCCTATCAGCGGTGCCGCCCTGCTCACCGGCGGCCTCGATTTCAGCAACCTGCAGGCGGTCGCCGACTTCTACATCGGCAACGCCAAGCGCATGGGCATGGCCGGCAAGATCCTCTTCCCGATTCCGAACCGCGGCCTGGCGAAGCGGTTGTATCGGCTCACGGCGGACACCGCGATCCTGTGGGGCAAGAGCGACAAGCTCATCCCGCCAGTCTATGCCGAGCGCTTCAAGTCACTCATCCCGCGCGCCACGCTCGAGCTGATCGACGCGGCGGGGCACATGCTGCCGTACGAGCAGCCGGCAAAGTTCGTCGCGGCGGTGGCGAAGTTTGTCGGGTGAGGGCGGGCCGGTCGTTAGTTACCCGTGGCGCTCTCTTGCGCCTCCGCGGCGCGCGCCACCACCACGCCGCGGTCGGCGGGATGCTTCGGCGTGACGCCGGCGTAGAAGTTGTCGAACACTTCGAAGTCGGCGGCGATGTCACCGGTCGGCACGAAAGCCGGCCCGAGGCCGGCGACCTTGCGCTTGTAGTCGATGTACCCCAGCACGATCGGCACGCCGGCGCCGTGCGCGATGTAGTAGAAGCCGGTCTTCCAGCCGTGCGACTTCTTGCGCGTGCCCTCCGGCGGCACCGCGAGAATCAACCGCTCGCTCTGCTTGAATTGCTCGATCGCCTGGCCGACGACGTTGCTGCGCTTGGTGCGGTCGATCGGGATGGCGCCGAAGTACCGGATGATCGGCCCCAGCGGCCAGAAGAAGGCCTCGCGCTTGATGAACCACGTGATGCGCACCCCGAAGATGTGCGCCGCGATCAGCATGATCACCGCATCCCAGTTGGAGGTGTGCGGCGCGGCGATGATCACGAAGCGCGGCGGCTGATGCACGCCGCCTTCGGTCTTCCAGCCGGTGAGGCGGAAGAGCAGCTTGGCGAGCGTCTGCAGAAACCCACTTACGTCGGAGACATGGTTCGGTGTATCGGACATTCCGTGTCTTTAGCTGAGAAGCAGACGAATGCACAAGGCAAGGTGCGACGTTGGCGGTGTGCCGAGTGATCTGCGCTTTCAGCCGTCACCGGTCAGGACCAGCCGGCGGCTGAAGCCGCGGCAACGAAGAGCGCCAAGCCCACCTGCGTGGGCTCCCCGCCGCCCCACCGAGCCTTGTCTTGTCCCTGGCGGCGGGGGGGGAGCCTGCGAAGGCGGGCTTGGTGCTCCTGTAGCGCGCGGTTTCAACCACTGCGCCGTGGGCGACGCCGCCGACGTCTTGCGGTCGCGCAACGCCACGCCTTCCCTTCGACTCGCTCGCCATGTAAGCCTGCGCCGATGGCCACCGACAGCGAAGCGATCACGGCACTGATCTTCACCTACGCCGAGCGACTCGACGCTGGCGATCTCGAGGGCGTGGCCAGCTTGTTTGCCGACGCCACGCTGCGCAGCGACCTGCATCCGCACGTGCGCCGGGGCGCGGCCGCAGCGCTGGCGCTCTACCGCGACACCGTCATGCTCTACGACGGCAAGCCGTGCACCAAGCACCTGACAACCAACGTCGTCGTCGAGGTGGACACCGCCACAGCCACGGCGACGGCGCGCTCGTATTACACCGTGCTGCAGGCGCGGCCGGAGTTGCCGCTGCAGATCATCATCAGCGGCCGCTATGAGGACCGCTTCGCGCGCGCCGGCGGCGCCTGGCACTTCACCGACCGCAAGTTCTTCGTCGATCTGCTCGGCGACCTGCGCTGCCATCTGAAGCGCCCGGCGGTGTGACCGCCGCTACTCGCCGATGATCTTGATGAGGATGCGCTTGGTGCGCTTGCCGTCGAACTCGCCGTAGAAGATCTGCTCCCACGTGCCGAAGTCGAGCTCGCCGTTGGTGACGGCCACCACCACCTCGCGGCCCATCACCTGACGCTTGTGGTGCGCGTCGCCGTTATCCTCGCCGGTACGGTTGTGGTGATAGCGCTCCGGACTCGGGTCATACGGCGCCAACTGCTCGAGCCAGCGCGCGTAGTCCTCGTGCAGCCCGGGCTCGTCGTCGTTGATGAACACGCTGGAGGTGATGTGCATCGAGTTCACCAGGCACAAGCCCTCGCGAATGCCGCTCTCCGTCAACGCCGCGCGCACCTGCGGCGTGATGTTCTCGAACGCCATGCGCGCCTTGATGTGCAGCGACAGAACCTTGCGAAAGCTGCGCACCGCGGAAACCCCTATGGCTGCCGGCAGCTGCCGGTGGCGGCGTTCATCGCAGCGATCAGCTCGTCGACGGTGACGCTGCCGTCGTTGTTGACGTCGGCCTCGGGGCACGCGCTGTGCGGCATGAGCTGCAGGGCGATGCTGGTGCCGGTCATGATCTCGTCCACGGTGACGACGCCGTCGTGATCGCAATCGCCGGCACACTGCACCGGCGTGTTGGTGGTGGTTGGCGTTGTCGTCGGTGTGGCGCTGGGAGGTGCGGAGGTATCCGTGGGACTCGGGGTCGCGGTCGGCGTCGGCATGTCGGCGGTGACGACGATGGCGTACGTGGTGACCGCGGGAAAATCGCCGGTGGGTAGGTGGGGATTGGTATTGTTCACACTGTTGCCGGCACCGTAGAGCGTGTAGGTGCCTGGCGTCGCCGGCGCTGTCCACGTGAAGGTGAACATCGCCTGGCCGTTGGCGTCGTTGACCTCTGGAGACCTGTGGGTCAGCTCGTTGAGGACGAGTTGTTCGTCCTGACCGGTGACGAGACCCAGCTTGCCGCCGCTGACGGCGACGTCGAAGCCGGCCGCCGTTTGTGCGGTGGCCTGCGATTGCACCACGAACTTGAAGGTGGCCATCATGCCGAGCGGCAATTCCGTCGGGCCCTCGAAGTGAACCAAGGGCGCCGTGCCGCCGCTATGGCAGCCGGCTTGCGTATTGCACGTCGTCCCACCGTTCTTGCCGGAATAGCCAATGATACCGGTCGAGCTGGCCAAGGCCGACGGGACTTGCAGCGCGATCCACGCAGCGATCGCGAAGCCGAAGCGGCGTTTGTGGGTTCGTCGTGCAGGCATACCATCCTCAGACTTCATCCGAATTCTTTGAGCAGCTGGGCTCAGGAGAAGCAACTCGCTGGAACGCCAGCCGCGACGCTCACGCGACAGGGATGCAGTAAATCGTCACTCTGCTGCGCCTCTGCTGAGGGATACGGCCGGACGCGTGTACCACCACGCCCAGGCGATGAGCACACCTTGTATGGGCAGCCGCAGCCACAGCGCCAACTGGTTCGGTGGCAGGCCCTCCTGCATGGGGATGCTGTGCACCGCCATATTGATGTTGGCGGGAAATACCGCGATCAGCAGCGCGATGACGCCCCAGGCGGCCAGCGGTCGAGTGGCCGGAACGACCAGAAGCACGCCGAGGAGGATCTCCGCGACACCGGAGATGTACACCAAGGCCAGATGCCACGGCAGGTAGTCGGGCACGATGCGGACGAAGAAGGCGGTGTTGACGAAATGCATGATGCCGGCGAGCACGTAGAGCACGGCCATCACGCCCAGCGAGATCCGTTTGACCATCTGCATGGCGATCTACTCCCCGAGTGTTTCGCACGGCGGCCGTCGGCGCCGCAACCCTCGCTGGTTGGCCGTGCGCACACGGCCTTGCTATGATCCGCCGGTGAGCGGAGAGCCGGTGCCCAGCGTTTCGATCGTTATCCCGTGTTACAACGAGGAGGCCAATCTCCGCGACGGTTGCCTCGACCAGGTGACGGCCTATGCGGAGCGCGTCGATGACGTGCACGAGGTGCTGGTCGTCGACGACGGCTCGGCCGACGCCAGCCGTGAGCTGGTCGACGCCGCGGCCGCCCGGCATCCCAAGCTCCGACTGCTGGCCGAGCCGCACCGCGGCAAGGCGGGCGCGGTGATCGCCGGCATCATGGCGGCGCAAGGCACCTACGTGTTGTTCACCGACATGGATCAGGCCACCCCGATCGAGGAGCTGGAGAAGCTGCGGCCGTACCTGCAGCAGTCGTACGACGTCATCGCCGGCTCACGCCTCGGACACCGCGCCGGGGCGCCGCTGGTGCGCCGGCTCATGGCCAGCGGCTTCATTGCGCTGCGCCGGCTGATCCTCGACCTGGGGTACATCACGGACACGCAGTGCGGCTTCAAGGTCCTGCGCACCGACGTGGCGCGCGCCGCCTGCCAGCAGTTGCGAATCTTCCGGCCCGACCTGCAACAGGCCAGCGGCGCCGCGGTGACCGCGGCGTTCGATGCCGAGCTACTCTTCGTCACCCGACGCATGGGCGCCCGCCTCGCCGAGGTGCCGGTGACCTGGCACTACGTCGGCACGCGACGCGTGCACCCGATCCGCGAGTCGTGGCGTGGCCTCAAGGGATTGCTGCTCATTCGCTTGGCGGCACTACGCGGCGAGTACAACCACGTCACCGCGCTGTCTCCGGCACGTGCAAGCGGCGAGGCGGCAAGCCGCGTCGCCGCGCCGTAGCCTCAAGCTGCCTGCAAAGAGACTTCGGAGGTTGTCTCAGAACCCGTGCTGCCGCCCGCCCGGGGTAGGCGCCGCGCGGGCTTTGCACACAAAGTCGGGAGCGATGCAGCGACCGCAGCGCCCAGGGCGTTGCCCTAGGCTATGGTCTGGCCGCCCTTTCAGGGCTGAACGCAAGAAACGTCGCGGGTTGCAGGATCACAGCCCTGAAAGGGCGGCAACACGTGAGCCCGGGGCAACGCCCCGGGTGGGCTGCGGTCGACTTTGTGTGCAAAGCTCGCCGCGCGCCAACCCCGGGCTACGGTACATAACCCCTTCGGGGTCACTCTGAGCCAGGATCTTGCGTCCAGATTACCTCTACGCCGAAGGCGTTGTGCATCACAGCCCGGGCTTGCCGCGACGCGGCTACCCCGGGTGAACGATGAGGTGCTCGTGGGTGGTGAGACCGCCTCTCAAGCCCCGAGCATCGAGCTGTCGGATGCGGGTGGCTTCGCGGTGCGACCCGGTCTTGACGAGGCCGAGTGCGCGACGGCACGCTAGGTGACGGAGATGACACCGCGACTCAAATGGATCCTCCTAGTGGGCGGGTTGCTCATCGCGCTCACTTGCGGCGCGCGTCTGTGGTTCTTCCCGTACGGCATCGGCTTCAGTACCCCGCCCGCCAGCGGTGAAGGGCTGTCGGATGACGCCTTGCGCCGTCGTATCCACCTGCCGCCGGGCTTCGCAATCAACGTGTTTGCCAGCGGGTTGACGATGCCGCGCATGCTGCGTTTCACCGAGGCCGGCGATCTCCTCGTGAGTTCGCCCAGCGACGGTGCGGTCGTGCTGCTGGAACGCGACACGGACGGTGACGGTCGCGCCGATGGCCGCCGCGTGCTGCTCGACAAGCTGAACATGCCGCACGGGATGGTCCTGCATGACGGCTGGCTCTACGTCGCCGAGACCGACGCGGTACTGCGCGTCCGCTTCGACCCGGCGACGCGGCAGATCGCCGGCACCCCCGAACGGATCATCCGCGGCCTACCGACGAGCGGACACTGGACGAAGACGATCGGCATCGGGCCGGACGGCTGGTTGTATCTGTCGATGGGCTCGAGCGCCAACGTGTGCATCGAGCAGGACTCGCGCCGCGCCGCCATCACCCGCTACCACCTCGATGGTAGCGGCGAGCAGCGGTATGCAACCGGGCTGCGCAATTCCGTGGGGTTCGCGTGGCAGCCGGGTACGGGTGCGCTCTACGCCACCGACAACGGGCGCGATTGGCTCGGCGACGACTTCCCGCCGTGCGAGTTGAACCGCGTCGTCGAGGGAGGTTTCTACGGCTGGCCGTTCGCCAACGGCGATCGCGTCCCCGATCCCGACTTCGGCAAGGGAAAGGACGAGGTGATCGCCAAGTCGATCCCGCCGGCGCATGCCTTCAACGCCCACGTCGCGCCGCTGGGCATCACCTTCTACACCGGCCCGAGCTTTCCGGAACGCTATCGCGGCGCGGCGTTCGTTGCCCAGCACGGGTCGTGGAACCGCTCGAAGAAGAGCGGCTACAAGGTGGTGGCGCTGTTCTTCGCGGCGGATGGGACGATCCGCGAGGAGGACTTCGCCAGCGGCTTCGAGCTCGACAACAACGTCATCGGCCGTCCGGTGGACGTTGCCGTCGGCCCCGACGGGTCGCTGTATGTGTCGGATGACTTCAGCGGCTCGATCTATCGGCTCAGCTACGGCGCCACCTACCCAGGAACCGCTCACCGAGGGTTCCCGTCCTTACCAAAGGGACTGACGATTTTCGCGGATCCACCCTTGCCATAGCCGAGTCGATCCGACGCCCGGGAATGAATTCCCGGGCTGAGTCGTCGAAAAGTCCCCTCAAGGGGACTCCAGTGACTCGGTGGCAGTCGGCTTCAGCCGACTTTGGGCGACTCAGCCGGGGAATTTCATTCCCCGGCGTCCGCAGCGGTGCGCAGCTTTCCGTTTATCGACACTCCGCCAAGGAGGGGTCAGGGGAGGTTTTGAAACGGCGCGCCAGCAACCTCCCCCGAGCCCCCTCCTTAGTAAGGAGGGGGTTCACTGGTCCAACAGACCAGCGCCAACGCGCTGGTCCGGGTCTCGGGGTGATGCTTGCGGAGAGAATGCACCGGCCAGAGCCCGGTACCACCTTCGAAACGTCCCAGGCTCTGGTGGCACCGGCCTCCGGCCGGTGGGCTGGTGCGGGGAAGGTTCAGATGAACCTCTTCAGCTCCGGCCAGATCTCGGCAAGCGGCTTCTTCAATCCGCGGCACACGAAGATCGGGCGATTGTTTTCAAACGGCATGCAGAAGCGGCAGCTGGTTGCGCCGGCCTGCACGACGGACTCGAAGTAGCGGGCGAGATCCGCTTCCGGAACGTTGACCGTGATGACGACGGCGCCGCCGAAGTCCCGCGGGCCCCAGAGCCAATAGGTGTTGTGGCCGGAGATTGCCGCGGGCAGGCCGTACGCCTTGCCGAAGAAGTCCAGCGCCCCGGCTTCGCCGTAGTTGCGCGCGTAGATCGCCGCCACCGCGCGATCGTCCGGCGGCAAGCTGTCGTAGATGTGCGCGACGGTCGCGACCATCTCTCTCCAACCGAACATGTCGGCGTAGTACTGCGGCAGGTCGCCCAAGACCTGCCGTTCGGATGGCGCGCGCTTGGCCGCGTCGTTGAGATGCAGGGCGTCGGCGTAGCGTGCGAACATCTCGACTGGCAACACCGGCAGGGTCAGGGGCGCGGTCACCGCGCCACCGACTACCAGCACGCCGATCGATGCGGGCCGCAGCCAGCGCCAGCCGCGCCGCGACGTGCATCGCTCGATCACCGTGGCGCCGGCTGCCAGCAGCATCGGATAGATCGGAGTGAGATAGTAGACCTTGGCTTGCGCGACGATGAAGACCACCAGGATCACGACGTAGGTCAGGCCGAGCAGGCGATAGCGCCGCCAACTCGCCGCGCCCAGACACGCCACCAACCCGGTGACCCAGATCGGCGCGGTGAACGGATGCATCGCGACGATCTGTTGCGCGACAAAGTCGCCCGGCGAGACCGGCGCGTTCTTGTAGGCGCGCGCGTTGTGCATGAACTCCAGCGTCGCCCAGCCGTGCGTCGCCTGCCACAGCAGGTTGGGCAGCAGCAGCAGGCCCGCGACCGCGGCCCCGAGCCACAGATACTTGTCGGCGAGATGGCGCCGTTGGCGCGTGAGCAACACGGCGACCATGACGGCGAAGGTGAAGAACAGCATCGAGTGCTTGTTCTCGGCGCCGAATCCGACCACAACCCCGAACGCTACCCACAGCCGCGCATCGCCGCTGTTCAGCAAGCGGATGACGATCAACGCCGCCAGCATCCACGACAAGGGCTCGAAGGCGTTCATGGAAAAGAAGTCGGCACCGGCAAAGTACACCGGTGCGATGACCACCGAGAGGCCAGCCAGCGCTTGCGCGAACCGTCCGCCACCCAACGCGCGGGCCAGCAGTCCGGCGAGAACCACTAGCGCGGCTCCCGCCACGGCCGGCAGGAGGCGGATCGCGAAGAGCGACTCCCCGAGCGTCCAGCGCACCACCGCCAAGAGGAAGATCGAGAGCGGCGGGTGGTCGACGTAGCCCAAGGCCAAGTGCTTGCTGCAGGCGATGTAGTAGAGCTCGTCGCGGAAGTAGTCGTAGTTGTGATTGGTGGCGAGGTGGAGCGCCAGCTTGATGGTCGCCAGCCCAGCCAGCACGGCGACGGCAGTGTCGGGCCGGCGCTCGACGCGAGTATCCTCGACCGTCCGCACCCTCGTTGCCCCTGCGGCTCGACCTATGCCACGCGCGGCGCGGGCATCACGTCGCGGCGCCGATCATGGCGCGGTGCCACGGCCTTCATGCCAAAGAGAAAGCGCAGCGGCGGAGCCGGACGGACCAGACAGTGATACACGCTCAACGTCGCGACCAACGCGCCCACGAGGACCAGGAGGAACTTGATGCCGATGCCGGCCGAGAGTTGGATGACGAAGTACCCGACCACCACGATCCCAAGCTGGTGCAGGATGTAGACGGGGAAGGCGGACTCGCTCAGGTAGCGTAGCGCGCGGTTGGAGAAGTCGAGGAAGCGGGCGGCGACGCCGAGCCAGGCGACGACGCAGCACCAACCGGCGACGCCGCTCAGCGCGCGGTTGAGGACGATGGCGACCGGCGTGCCGCCGCCGGTGGGCACCATCAGCAGCAATGCGCCGACGCCGATCAGCCCGGCGCGCTTCCATTCCCGGTGCACGGCGGCTTCCAAACCCGGCACCTGCGCCAGCACGAAGCCGAGAATGAAGTAGAGGCTGTAGTACGAGAAGTTGGCCCAGTCGTCGTAGAGGTTCTGGAACCCCGGCCAGCGCCCGCGCAGGGTTACTTGAATGAGGGCGAGCGGGATGATCGGCAGATAGACGACCAGCCGCGGCCACGCGTCAGCATTCACTGCCGGACGCCGCAGCATGCGGATGAAGAGTGGCAGATAGAGCAGCGTGAACACGAACAGGTAAAGGAGGAACCACAGATGCGCCCAGGTGAAGCGATCGAAGCGCGTGAAGAAGGTGGGGAGGAACGCGAAGAAACTCTCCTGAAAGCCGGCGGCGGTGCCGACGCGTCCTCCCGGCAGCATCGGCATGCCGCGCAGCAGCTCGATGTACTTGAGCAGCGGGCAGAGCAGCATGCAGCCGGCGAGGAAGGGGATGAACAAGCGGCTGACGCGCTCGCGCAGGAAGGCGCCGGTGTCGCGGCTGGCCAGCGAGGCGCGTGCCGACCAGCCCGCCAGCAGGAAGAAGAGCGGCATGTGCCACTGGTGAATGCATCCGGTGAGCAGATCCAGCGACGGCGACAGCTCGGCATTCTTGATGTGATAGAAGGGCGCGACATCGAACACCTTGCCGGTGTGAAACACGAACAGCAGATAGGTCGCGAACACCCGCAACCAGTCCACGTCGTAGCGCCGTGGCGCGCTCGTGCCGTGCATGCATCACTCCTTCGCGAAGGCATTGACTAACGCATCGACGACCGTGGTCTCGGCGGCCGCATCGTCGATGATCGCGGCGTCGACGTCGCCGTGCCGATGCATGGCGAACCAGGCGACCGTTTCGTTGATCAGCCGCGCCGCGGCGGCCGGGTGCGGGATGGGCCGCAACCGTTTCTGCGCCACCCGACGCTCGAGGTACTGCGTCAGCCGACGCAGAAATCCACGGCGGAAGTCCTTGAAGAACAGCTCGGCCAGCTCGGGCCAATCCAGTGCCGAGCGCTCGATGAGCACGATGCCGAGGCGCTTCTCGGCGACGAAGCGATACAGGTCGCGGACGATGGTTTCGAACTCGGCGCGCGGGTCGGTCACCCGACGGCGCGCCAGGGCGGCCTCGAGGCTCGGAATGCGCCCCTCTTGCGCCAGACGTTGGCGGACGTGCTTCAGGGTGGCGCCGGCCGGCGGTGTGGCGATCGGGAATCGCGGCGGCGGCAGTGCTCCGTGGTCGCGGAAGGCATGCTGGATGACGAAGTCGAACAACGCCTCCTTGCCCTGCACGTAAAGGTAGAGGGTGCCCGGCGCCACGCCCATCGCTCGCGCTACATCAGCCATCTGGGTGCGCCGGTAGCCGCGCCGGATGAATACCTGGACCGCGGCGTGGACCAGTTGATCGAGCCGGTCCTCCGGGCGGGTGCGGGACATGACGACTTTATATAACTGAATGAGTCGTTCAGTCAATAAGGAACCCGGCGGGGATGTGGTGTGGCGCGCCGCGGCGTGCTACTCGCGACAGGTGCCCGGCATGGAGAACCACGGCGCGACCGCGCTCGTCGTCATGGCGCGCTACCCGGCGGTCGGGGAGGTGAAGACCCGCCTGGCTCGCGTCATCGGCGCCGACCGCGCCTGTGACCTGTACCGCGCCTTCCTGTGCGACATCGAGACGCGCTTCGCCGCCGGGCGCCGCACGCTGGTGTGGGCGTACGATCCGCCCGATCGCGACTTCGCCGCGCTGCTCGCGCCCGGCGCGCGCTGCCTGGCGCAGGAGGGTGCCGCCCTCGGTGCCCGCATGCGCGCCGTCTTCCGGCACCTCTGTGCCAGCGGCTTCACGCGCGTGCTCATGTTCGGCGCCGACGCGCCGCACGTGCGCGACGAGTGGCTCGACGAGGCGGAGGCGGCCCTCGACGACGCCGATGTCGCGCTCGGCCCGAGCCTTGACGGCGGCTACTATCTCATCGGCATGCGCAGTCCTCACGACGTCTTCAGCGGTATCAAGATGGGCACGCCGGGCGTGTTTGCCGCGACGCGACATAAGGCCGAGGCGGCCGGGCTGCGCGTGCACGTGCTGCCGGAGACCTTCGATGTCGACGAGGCACCGGATCTGGAGCGGCTGCGCGAACG
>Ga0335082_10000115_pt1 | contig 80922 bp, 81 predicted proteins | sample Lox_Sample_41_FD_206718 | JGI IMG/M metagenome (GOLD analysis project Ga0335082, IMG submission 206718) | Soil microbial communities from Loxahatchee National Wildlife Refuge, Florida, United States - Lox_Sample_4.1 | ecosystem: Environmental > Terrestrial > Soil > Wetlands | place: USA... | reverse complement strand
TGACGCTGTGCGCATTCGCCATCGCTTAGTGTGGAAGCGACGCCTCCACCAAGCCTCCATCCAACAGCGACCCGGAACTCCGGGTTCGTTGCAAACGGAGTGGTGAGCACCAATAGCTAGAGTATACCCCCTATTGACATCTAAATAGCATTGTGAATTTTGTGTTTCAGAGGTCACTTAAATGTTCGGGTCGAAAGAAATGGAATGGTTTGTGATTCCAGTCACTAAGGGAGTCTAGTATCGATGATGTGATCTAAGTCTGCGTCACACCGACTAAGTCTGCGAGGGCCAACCAATGTCTCGGATGCGGTCGGCGTCGGCCCGAACGGACGAACGCTGCATAAGGTCGGGAAACCCGCATCGCCGTTGCGATCTCGCGGACCTTTTTTCCTTTGAGTAAAGGTTGAATCTGCTCGACGTAGCATTCCTGGGTAAGCCAGTCAGGCATGCTGGATTGCTCCCACCAAGTATTTGCCACAGCGTGGTCGCTCAGCACTTTCGAGACGTGTGCTTAAGTCTTCTTGCTCTTAGGTTTTTTGTGGCCGAGCAGTGCAACCTGCGCCATGTTCTCTCTTGACGCTTCGACGGCGCATGAGCGGCAATAGCGATTCTTGATTCCCTCCGCACCGCAGACTTCGCAGCTCTTCACGTGACTCCAATTGCTTCCCGAGATGTGCTCCAAAATGTTACGGCGCTTAGCAATTGTTGACGTATTTGGGATTCGCCGTATCATAGGCGTGCCAAATGTCCCTGTTCATCTCCAGAAAAGTGTTCCTCGTCGTCGCTGGCGGCAACACATCAGCGCAACGCCATTTTGAGGATACGATCCAGCGGAAGAGAACCATTGATGAGGTCAGACGATTTCTTCCACAATCGGAATTAGAGAACCTGGAGAAGATCTATCACGGCTCGGACTTCATTGTGTGGGGTGCAGTCCCAGGTCCAATGAATGAGAACCGTTGGGAGAAGATGTCGCCAGGCGACGTAGTGCTTGTATACAACAATGGCCGCATTCGTTTCGCTGGCGAGATTGCCGCGAAGGTGCGGAATCGAGACCTGGCCCGATATTTCTGGAGCGAAGATGAAGGCGGCAGTACCTGGGAGCTAATGTACTTCATTGTCAATGAGGAGAAGACTGATGTTCCTATCGAAAAGCTGAATCCTCTATTCGGCTACCAAGCGCATTACCGCCCTCAGGGATTTTCGATGATCAACGAGGATGCGGTGCTGCGCTTCGCTCAGGACTATGGTGACATCCTGGGGGTGCTAAAAACGCTTGAACGGGGCGAGCAACTGATTCACATTCCCACCCGCAATGCCACAATCAGCGCCCGGATTGATGAACGGATTGAGCGCGTGCCTACTGCGCACGACGAGATGCAATGGCGCCTGATCCGGCTTGGGCAGCTCGCGAAGTGCGATGTCTGGGTTCCTAGGAATGACCAGCCCAAGAACTACGACGGGCATCATTTCCGTGATCACGTATTGCAAGAGTTTCACCAGTCGTTGGACGTACCACGCAGTATTGAGAACATAGATGTAGTTTGGAAGTTCGGGCCATACTCGATCAAATCTGCTTTCGAGATTGAGCATTCCACGTCAATCTATTCGGGTATTTTGCGGCTGTCGGATTTAAGAGCGGAGGCGCCCAACTCGAACTACCCTTTGTTCATCGTTGCCTCGGAAGAACGGAAAAGGCGCGTCTTTGAGGAATTGCGAAGGCCGACTTTTTCAGGACCCTGCTTGCGGCTGAACGAAGTGATCCGGTTCTTGGGATATGACAAGATCCGTGAGGTTGATGAGTCACTTAAAGACGGCAGAACCTTCGATCCAAACGTTCTGATGAGCGCTGGCGAAGCGGTTCCAGAGGCGCATCACTAACTGTTCTTGGCGACAGGATAGGTTATCTTGCTGGTGACGTGAGGCCCTGTGCTGCTCGGCTTATCTTGTCACCTATTCTTACTCCACGCTACCAACTCATGGGCACTCATAAAGTTAAGAATCCGCTCCTTTGGCACACCAGCCTTCGCGGCTGATGCTAGCGCATATTCCATAAACCGCAGCTGAAGCGGATCGTGCGCATCGGTTCCGAGTGAGATCCGGCAGCCAACTTTTTTTCTCGGCCAGCTTCGCGATATCCAGACGTAGGTCCTGGCGATCGAGATAAGCATCGATCTCAACAGCCTTATCCAGTTCTGCAGCCAGATCGAAGACTCTTTGCCAATCCGCTGTCAGGCCCAAACGAAAATTGTAGATTCGCCCGGCGTGGGTGCCCGAGAATTTGAATGCCGGGATTTCGGAGCGCGGCTAGGTACCGTTCGCTCCGGTTCTCTTCCGTAGGGGATCCTCTGCGGTGGAAGTGCAGCATTGGATCTAGGTCGCGCCGCTAAGAACTGCTAGTGTCTGAATCACCTATCCATTTGAGTCCGTCCCAATGGCCCTTGGGCTCCCCGGCTTCGTCGAAATCGTCTGGGTCGTCTGGAGGTAGCGGAATTTTGTATTCGACAATTTTGAAATGCTGCCACATCCTATTCTTGTATTCGAAGTGAACATCGAATTCATGATGCTGCCATCGATACAGAAAATTATCCGCAGACCCCAGTTTCTCAGGAAACCTAACCAAAAGTTCGTCAGGCCTCAACTCCTCAACCATTTTTAGCAATGCGGCACGTTGTTCCTTGGTGAGTTTGTACTCGTGCGCATAGATCTGGGCCATGACTCGCATGAAGGCTTGGCAGCGTTTCCACTCGTCCGTGGGCTGGGATTCGAGACCGCTGTATTCCGCACAAACCTTCTCTAGGCCTTTCGGGCCTTCTTCCCCGAGTCTTAGCCGACTTCCGGCCACGGCCTCAAGCGAAATCTGGTGTCCACCTTCATCGTGAAACTCCGACTCGCTAATTTCTTTGGTTGATTTCGGTTCCTGCGGTAATCCATAGGTCTTCAGCAGGAATTCGTTCCATTTTTCCGGGCAGGCCGCGAGCGCAATCAAAATCGGATCTTTCTTCTTTGACATCTGGATGCTTCTCCAGGACCGGCATTCTGAAAGGACCCTAGCAGTGCTCGTGAGTCGGTGCCGTGATCGTGGTCACCAACCAGGCTTCTAGAACCGTTCGCAGGAAGCATTTCTGATTGTTTTCAAGGAATTGTGGGCTCGATACCAATGAGTGAGGGCAGATGCCACGCTGGAGCCGGAGGGCAACAGCAAATCCTACCGACCTCTGCCCCATGAGGTCAGATGAATTACAGCAAGGTAGAAAGCACAATCGAACTCCCAACAAATGAGCAACTCATCAACCGGACGCTATTCCGGGATGGTGACCCTATCCTGTGTTGTCCAATTTGCGGCTTTGAGTTCACGCACGTTCAAGCGGTTTACACCCTCCTCGGTGGAGATGAGTCCGAAGGGCTGTATCGCGGGTCCTACCTAGTCGCACGGGAAACCCCCTATCGCCGGGATGCACTCGCAGTGCGCATCAGTGGCGAGTGCGGTCACCGATGGGACTTGGTGCTCCAGCAACATGAGGGCAACACGCTCATCCGCGTTGATGTGCTGGAAAAAATGACTGGACCAGAGTTGAAACTGGAGCGGGCGTGATGAGCGTCTTTCTGGACATCGCACTCCGCAACGCTGCTCGCGGTTTCCGGGTTCATCCTCTGCGTGGCAAAGACGCCTTCCTCAAGGATTGGCCCACCCTTGCCACTACAGATGAAACACAAATACGGGAGTGGGCTGAGAGATTCCCGAATTACAACGTCGGCGTAGCCGGAGGGCCGGATGTCGCAATCCTGGACTCCGACCGAGTCAGCCGGCTAAAAGGGTTGGCCGGTGGGCATGCGGCGGAATGGTTTTGCACGTACTCCGTTACCAGCGGACGACCAGACCGTGCTCACTTTTATTACGGCATGACTAATGATGTCCGAGAGTTTGGAAATAAGAAGTGGGCAGAGCCGGGTATCAATGGCAACGTCTTTGAAGTAAAAGTCCATGGCGGTCAAGTAGTAGCAGAAGGCTCCGTGCATCCGGACACAGGGCAAGAGTACCGCATAACACAAAACGTCCCGCTTATACCCTTCCCTGACGGACTGATGAAGCTTATACGCGAATGCTACGGCAAGGACAATGACAGGCACCGTGACCGAGTGCCACGGGAGAAAATCTGCGAGGGCGGGCGCCATGATGCTCTGGTCAGAGAAGCAGGTCGTATCTTGCGCGTGACCGAAATGTCGAAAGCGGTATTGACCGCCCACCTCGAAGAATTTAATGACGAGTGGCTTGAGCCGCCGCTTGACGCTGACGAAGTGCAACACATCGCGTTGAGCTGTAACTGGCGACCGGAACCGCAACCGGCCGAAGTCTTCATCCGCGGGAGCAACCAAATGGAGGAGTTGGAGGAAGTAGAAGAATTGGACCAAAGCCTCCGCGCTACACCCTTACCATCCTATCCAGTGGATGTATGGGAAGAGACTCTTTACATGGAGTTCGCTAAGCGCGCAGCTGAGGGTAATTTTGTGCCGCTGGAGTTTTTCATTGAGGGCGCGATGACTTACGCGGGTGCGATGGCTGGGGAAAACTTAAGTGGCATGTCTGAGGAAATTACACCCCGGCTGTACACCGTACTCTTGGCCTTGGCTGGGCTCGGAAAAGGCACCACGTTTCGACGCCTTCGAAAAATTGCACCGCCGACACGGATGCTAGACGTGGTGACGGAAGGCAATGTCCCACACACGCGCTCAAGTGTTGCACTACTCGCTCGCGCTGGTTCTGAGCCGGCTCTCAATGATGCGTTGCTCGCATGGAAATGTGTATGCCTCGACTTCGAGGAAATGGACAAGCTCTTCGAGAAAACGCGAATCAAAGATAGTGGGGCCGCGCTCATGTCCGTGATTCGGACGTGCTTCGACGATATTGTCCCCGGCATCACCACCACAAGCAAGCGCACGGTTGTTGCCCCTGTTGCTTATCTGTCTATGTTGGGTGCCATGACTCCTTCATTATGGCGGCGTGCGATGGAGGGGCAGGACTCCTATGGCAGCGGATTAGGCGGACGCTTCAATCTCATAGCAACAAACGAAGAGCGCACGGCAGCGACGCTGCTGCCGATGAACGTTGAAGACCTCCAGCAGACACTCGATAAGAAACTGGCTGAGCTAGAGCGCAATGCTCTGACCATTCCAACTGAGCGGCCTGCACTGGATGTACTTGCGGAATGGTGGGCACAGAGCAGAGGACAACAGCATTTCAATCGCGTGAACGTGATTGCGCATAGGAAGGCGTTGCATCTCGCCTGGATGCGCGGTCTGCCGATCATAAATCTGGAAACTATGCTTCACGCTCTCAAACTCGCGGATTACCTGGTTGCCGTACGCGATGCGTTTGCGGTGACCAAAGGTGAGGACCGAACCGCGATTGGCGAGAACCGGGTCATGCACGTCCTCAGGCAGATTGCGCCTAAGTGGGTGAGCTCCAAGAAAGTAGTCGAGTTGCTTGACGGCCTGATGTCTCGGGCCTCTGTCTTCCGAGCCTTAGAGTCATTGGTCAACTCCGCGGAGGCGGAAAAGCAAACGGTGAAGAGGCCGCATAGCCGTCCGTATGCGGTGTATCGAGTTAGTCTCACGTAGTCCCATCGTGGAGGTGTACCTATATTTATCACCTATAACACACCCCACCTAACGGACTATGAGACAAGGAGCCATTATGTGGGTTGTTTTGAAGTGGATGGCACAATCTCAGAGTTAGTCTCACGATAGTCCGAGCCGCTTGGACGCGAAGAGCCTAAATGGCGACCTGAGACTAACCTTGAGACGATGTTTGAGACTATGTCCAACCCACTTGACATCGATTTTGCATCGAGTGCCTCGGAGGGTGATTTCAGGGGTGTCAGAGCCCCCAAAAACACCAAAATTGAAAAATTAACGTTCATGTAGATTTTGGAGTTGCGGCGGCCGCGGTGTCATCGATCGGCAAGATTTTCGCATCCGTGGGGGGCGGGTCAAATCTCGACGACACGACCGTGCAGGAGCGCGCAGTTTCCCAAATTTACACGAACGCCCCCATTTAAGGTCATTTTTTGGAACGACATCAATTTAGGTCATTTTTAGGAGGAAGTAACGATGAGTAGGAAGTCAGAGAGAGCCAGCAAGCCAAAGCACACCCCAGTCGAGTTCCCAAAATCCCCGCGCCTCTCACCATGGGCATCGGAGGAGTTCGACCATCTCCTTGCCGACCTGGAGAAGTCCGGAATCACGCTTACACCCGCCCACCGCTGCACTCTCGTCTCTTGTGCGACGTTGCGGGCCGACATCCGGGATTGTTGGGCCGAGATAACGAAAAACCGCGGAGCGTACACAACGGCAGGAACGGGCGCGGTCAAGTTGCATCCCGCCGCGGCTCGCTTGGATGTACTCCGGCGCGACCTGATTAAGGCGCTCGGTCAACTTGGCCTGCAGAAGCCATCTCCCGATGAGCCTGAAGACAGTACGCCGACTCTCGAGGAATTCCTTGCAGTAGACTGAGGCTGACGAAAGTGATCCTAGACCACCGCAGCCTGTAGAAATGGGAGAGCTTCGGCGAACTCGGATCGTGCTCAGCAATATTTTTGGTCCTTCCGAGTCGAAGAACCAGAAACTTGGTCATGCATAGGAACAACCACAACCTTCAACAGGGGCCATCGCAAGGGGCTACCCACCAGACATCTGGACAGAGAAACCTGCGACGTGCCCACCCGGGCACTGAGACACCGCCAGAAGCGGCGATCTCCGGGACTTTAATCTTGGAGTTCGTTTGTGTCTGAAGGAAAGTCGTTGACTGATGTGATTGAAAGCTATCGTCACGCCCTGAAAGCCGCTGAGTTGGCTGAACTGCTCGCCGTTTCGAAAATTACCATCTTCAAACTGGCCAAGGCCGGTCGCATCCCTTGTTTCCACGTGGGTACGTCCGTCCGATTCGACCCGCGAGCGGTAGCCCGATGGCTTCGCGAAAGATGAAGAATCGCGATTTAGGCGGTCCCAGCGATATAATGCGCGGCAAGAATCTTCGTTGGTGGTCCCTCACGTGATGGACAACGGTTCTCAAACGCCGAGTCGGTTGCCTTTAGCTCTGCTTGTTGTGGCCGCTTTAGGAGGTCCCGCCGCTGCCGCATTCAAGTTCAACAAACAGATTTGGGACCATCCTTGGCAGACAATCGCGATCGCCATTACATACGAGGCCGTCATCTTTGCCGTTGGGTTTGTAACAAAGATCTGGGAACGCCTTCAGAGTCGCTGGGTAGACGGTTTGGCTGATTGGTTGGACGGACGTGTACGAGTTTTGCTGTCCAACTACGAGCAACGATATCTAAAACAGCTGGTTTTTAAGCATCGAACTTTCGACGTAAAAGGACTCACAACGCAAAGTGTCCACGCGCTGGAAGTTGAACAAGTCTTCGTCGAGCTGGCGGTAGCCCCACAAACGCCGCACTTGAGTTCAGCCGATCCGATAGCCCCTGTTGCACTTGAAACTGAGGGGCCGCGCACGATTTGGGATTACATCAAGGCAGAAACTATCGGATCACACAACTTAGCGATCCTTGGTGCTCCGGGTAGCGGCAAGACTACCCTCCTTAAGCACGTGACGCTCACGATGGCGATCAAGAATCATAGGGCATCTTTCAAAGCGATACCAATCCTGCTATTTCTTCGCGATCACGCAGAATCGATTAATGCAAATCCCGACCTTTCGTTGGCACAAGTCATGCGCGACAACCTAACAAAAATGGGGTGCTCTCCACCCGCGGGATGGCTCGAACGTCGGCTCGAAAAAGGCAAGTTCTTGGTGATGATGGATGGCATTGATGAGGTTGCTGACGCAGATACCCGCAAGCGCGTTGTTAATTGGATTGATCGTCAACTCGAGAACAATGGCAACAATCGCTTTCTCGTCACCTCCCGCCCCTTTGGCTATCGCGACAACCCACTAAGTGGAGTGACGGTCGTGGTCGTACGCCCATTCAATAGCGACCAGGTGCGACGGTTTGTCCACAATTGGTATTTGGCAAATGAAATCATGAGTGCGCAGAAGAGTGACGCCGGAGTCCAGATGGCCGCAGAAGAAGGAGCCGACGATTTACTTCGGCGACTCCAAAGCGTCGCTGCTTTGTCCGAATTAGCTGTGAATCCCCTTTTGTTGACGATGATCACTACTGTGCATCGGTATCGGAGTTCCCTTCCCGGTCGGAGAGTTGAACTGTACGCCGAGATCTGTGATGTTTTCCTAGGAAAACGTCAACAGGCACGCGGTTTGTCGTTTGATCTTACTCCGGCCCAAAAGAAACACGTGCTAGCACCGCTGGCGTATCAAATGATGCGTGACAGGCGTCGAGAAGTAGATGTGACCGACGCGGTGAAGGCGATCTCAGGCTCTCTACAAAAAGTCAGCCCACAGAGCTCCGGCGAAGAATTCTTGAAGATGGTGGAGAACTCCAGCGGTCTGCTATTGGAACGCGACATCGGGGTGTACAGTTTTGCTCATCTGACACTGCAAGAATATCTTGCTGCTTCCTATATTCAGGCCAATCAGCTTGAGAACGACTTGATTCAGCAACTGGGTGACAGCTGGTGGCACGAAACGACTCGGCTCTACGCCGCACAGGCGGACGCGACAGCGGTGATAGGTGCCTGCATCGTGGGGGGCTCTCCGTCCGTTCCATTACTGACCCTGGCGATAGAGTGCATGGAAGAGGCACGTGAGATACAGCCAAGCATTCGTGCGCAGATTGAAAACATCCTCAATCAAGGTGTTGAAGACTCTGATCCAACTCGACGAATGATCACCGCCCAGGCAAAACTTGCTTTGCGTCAACGAAAGATGGTGCGGATCGATGAGGATGTATACATTGATGCTTCTTGTGTTAGTGCTGGTGAATACCAGCTGTTCTTAGATGAGTGCAAACAACGCAGTGAATATCGACAGCCTGATCATTGGCAGGAATGCCGCTTTCCGGCGGGACTCGGTACTCGACCAGCTACCGGGGTGCGATCTTCAGACGCCATTGCTTTCTGCCTTTGGCTCTCCAATAGGGATCAAGAAGGATGGGTTTATCAATTAATCGATCTGCGTGAGATAGGGTCCGTTGATAAGTTTGGAGACTCCGATGGCACGGGCTATTGGCACCTATCGGAGACCGGCGTTCGATGCTCAAGGATTTCTGATCCGAAGGCTGCTCTAACCTGCGATACGATATTCGCTAAGATTGATTCCGCCCTCAAACTACTCAGAACTCGAGTGGAGATCACCGACGATGACTTGGATCAGATCGTCAACAAAGCATCGCTCTTATCTCAAAAAAAATCTCAGGCCGAGAGTGATTTCGAGCTGAAACAGCTTGCAAATGCACTTGACGGGGCAATTGCGCTGGCTGCCTCCACCGCAATGGAATCAACCCGAAACCATGACCAAGTATTAGCTAGCGCACGAAGCCGCGTTTCCGGTTTGCTCGATGGTCCTCGTGTCCTCGACATTGACCGGGATTTGACCCTCGTAGACGAGATCTGCCAAGACATCGATCGCGCCTTGTTTCGTGGCCGAACAGAAGATCACGTTCTTACTCGAGCCCTGGACCTTGCATGCTTAATATTCAAGATCGTGAATGCGCGTAGAGACAGATGCGCCGACAAATCATTAATCCTACGATCGGTTGGAAATGCATTTTTCATTCTTGCTTTCCTTTTTTTGTCGGCGGGTTCGGGCGAAACGTCCCGCGTTCAGAGAAAAAGGGAACACATGGTGAAGTGTTGCCTTGAAATATTTTTCGATGTGGCAGTCCTATCGGAGCGATGCGAGACGAACATTCTTGCTTTCGAGGGCATCAGAATCACAAAGTCCAGAAAAGGACGCCGTTCCGCATAGTCTCGAATGTGCGCCGTTTCGCATGTAGCTGGATCCTTCAGTCATGCCTTGAACTACGTGCGGTGCCCGGGTTTTGACGTCAATAAATGTCGCTTCAAACTCTCTAACATCTCGTCTCTCGTCCGGCCCTCGATTTGCCTTTCCAACTCCAATAAGGCGAAATGAACTATATCGTTGTGCTCCAATTCTTCCGATCCAAGCGCTTCTCCACATCGTAGCCAGAGGCTATGGACCAGTTCGATCTGATTTTCAGTCAACCGTGGAGCGTGGGGTCCCAAAGAGAAGAAAAGTCGTTCAGAGTTCTTGGCATAAATCTCGATACTCAAATGCGGTTTGGGCTGCGATAGCCTTTCCCAAGCCATGTTCGCCAGAAGGAACTCTTCTCTGGGCGGTCTCCTTGGAAAAATACCAAGCACGATCGTAGCGGACTGTATTGAATGAGCGGCATGCAAGATCCCATCCCAAAGTTCATCCGCAGCAATTACGGCGAGTTGCAACGGTTTCCCCTTACTTTCAGCTACATTGAGGGCAAGTTCCAAAAGCTCCTGTTCCTTAACTGTAAAAGCCCCTTCTTGCGTCGCGGATTTTTCAGCGGACCCCACTCCGCCGGAGACCCGGATGTGAACGCCTGCTACATCCTGGCGTGTGACGTCTACTCGATCGAGGACAGCAGTCAGGTTGTATATTGTGTTGTAGTCATGCAGGACCACAAGGACGTTTCCAGGGCGCACTCCTAGGGCTTGAGCGCTTAGGTCTTCACCAGGTGACAGGTTTAGTATGCCCGGAGAAATCGGAATACCAGACCGCTTCAGGTTGACTTGCTCGCAGATTGCAAAGGCGCTCAGTCCCAAGAGAATACATATTGTTCCCTCAATCGACCCGATTCCAAACAAACCAGCGAAGCCTACGGCGGCAAGAAAGATAGTGAGCACGCATAGGCCGACGGGAATCTCGATCCGCCCAATTCTCAGATTCAAAGGAACGCGGAATTCGCGTACTCCCGGCTCTGCATAACGAAGCCTAAGGACAATGAATCCTTGGATCGCGAACGTCCAGATTATGCAAAAGGCGTAGGTTGCCGCGAGGACGACTACGTTGCTCCGGCTGGCCAAGACTATAAGGATTTGGAGCGCCGTCACGAGTGTGACTGCGAGATAAGCAGTTCCAAATTTAGGATGTATCCGTCGAAGCCGATCTGGCAGTAGGGCGTCCTTTGAAGCTCGGGTGATAAGGTCGCTAGATGTCCTAATTGAGGTATCTGCAGCCAGCCCAAGAAGCACGATGCCTGAGAATACGACTACAATCTGGAAGATCAGTTTGAGAGTAGTAGGTCCAACTAAATACATAATCATTCCACTGATGAGGTTGTCGAAATACTGGGGCCTAACATTATCCGGAATGATCATTACCGCTGAACAGGAGATCAGTGAGGTGGCTATTGAGCTGCAAAGAAAAATGAGAAGCGCGGCTCGCTTCAAGTTCTTGAGCTTGGGGTGTTCGATATCTCGTGCGATCTGGGATAGAGTTTCTGCTCCGCTCATCGCAAGGACCGCATGACCGAACGACATCAGTACAACGAGCCAAGCAAGATGGGTAAATGACGTTCGGCTCAGTAAGCCGACCGATTCCCTGTTAATAGCGATTCTTGCAATCGATAGAGGGAAGGGCGGTAGGCTAAAGCCGTGAGTGAATATCGTTATCAAGCACCACAAAATCAAGACAATGATGCCGGTCACAACGAGCACAACGATCTGCAAGTTTTTCCCGCCATACTCGCGTGTGCGTCTTGAATTCATCCACCATAGGAACACCAGAATTGTCACGGCAAGTATGACCTCGTAAGAGCCATAATCGGCCGACAAAAGCGTGTGGCCAGCAAACCGGCTCCACTCCATTAGCAGGCCTGTTAGGTAGTGCACGGCGAAGACGACACAAATGCTCCCCATTAGTAAATGATTGACCAACAGTACGGATAACGATAGTTTCGCCAGAGTCGAACCCATCGCAACCTTTGCTTGGCTATATTTGTCCTGCATCGAAAGAGTGCTGCTTTCTAGATAGACGGTGAAAATCGTTCCGGAAACTAGCATCGCAGCAACAATGAACCAAGGCGCTGTCTTCCCAATGGTTCGTTCGACGACGCCCTCTGAAAAGAGGATCGCCGAGAGCATCGGCGTCAGTACGAAAGCTGCAGCGCGCCAAGAAGAAACAAACGATAGCACCTTCGTATTGGCAACTATGACTCGTGCACGTGCGAGGCCACGTGATCCCGTAGCAGAACGTTCGGAGGGAGGCAATTCCATCGGTGTTGGTGACTGTCGCGCTTAACTTTATGCGAGGAAGAATGGAAGTGCAATACGCAAGGGAAAGGCGCACTTAAGGTCTCAGAGCCAAGATGCTGCTGGATGTGATCGGCAAAGTGCACCGCGCGATCGCAGACAAGATCCTGCTTTTGACCTCTGACGAGGGCCGTTGCTCGGAGGCGGAGGCCCCGATCTCTGTTTCCGCAAAGGGTAACCTTCGGCGAACGGTCGTGCATGGAAGAAGCCTAGTTCGATAGGATACAAATGTTTGTTGTTAAATCTTCCCCGGTAAGAAAGGACGATGATGACTGATCTGCGTGCGGTCGTGGAACAGTTGAAAAAAGAAAGAGATAAGCTGGATAGAGCAATAGCAGCATTAAGCGGCATCACTGGAGGCGGTGGAGGCCGGCGTGGACCACGCAGGTTGTCCGCGGCTGCACGTGAGCGGATCGCAGCAGCGCAACGTGCAAGGTGGGCGAAGTTCAAGGCGAAGAAGCGTTAAGAAATCAAAACGAATTACAGGGCATGCCTCGGGTGTGCCCTTATTCTAAGTATTGATTTTCTACCTAAGCGGTGTCGAAGCTAGTCCCTGTCCAGATACTCATCGGGTACGTCATCCTCGGGCACCTCATGCGTATGCACTTCCCGGGTATCTTGATCGTCGGCTTCCTCCACCCCTGCCACTGCGCCGGCTTCAAAGACATTCCCTTCTTCAACCAACTCATCGACACTTTCCGAATCCGCCTGTGCGACCCGGGACACACTTTCTAAGTCTCCCGATCGCCTAAGGGAACGTACGCCTTCTCTGGCCGAGGAAGACTTCAGCCGTGGAGTGCGCTGCGCTTGGGTTTTCCTCTTGCGGGTCGAACTCCCTTTCGGCGATTTCGTTTTCAATTGTTTCTTTTTGACAGTCTTCTTCGGAGGTACCGCTATCTTTCTGCGGGAGGCCTTCCTCGCTTGTTTGGAGGGAGCATTTTTTGATTTCGCTTGGCTGGTCTTCGGTTTTCTTTTCTTTGACGGCATGGCGGCAGTTTACCACCGTGATTAACTTGGCAGCGACACTTCTATCAGGCGGTGTTTTCCTCCATCCCACTGCAGACGTAATGCACTCATTTTCCCTCTTAAGCTTGCTTCAGCTTGGGAATAGCTGACGTTGCGGTTCTATCTCTGGCTTGATTGGATTAGAACACTCCTCATCATCATTCTGCACGTTGTTGACTCTACTGCTCACGGGATAGCGCCGCATCGCGCCAGCGTCGAATGGTTTTAGTAGTTCTGAGACCACGGAAGCATCTTTCATCCCGGGATCGAGCCATAGATCGTAATCACTCCTGTCCAGGATCACTGGCATCCGGTCGCGGACGGCGGAGGTAACGGCGTTGCGGATCGCCGTGAGGATCGTGCAGGTCTTTATCCAGTTGCCGTTTGGATCTTTCCAACCCTCCCACAGTCCAGCAAATGCGAAAAGCTTCCCTTCATTCACTTCGAAGCAGTACGGCTGCTTGCTGTTCGCGGATCGCTTCCACTCGTAGAACACATCGGCTGGCACCAGGCATCGTCGGTACTTCATTGCATCGCGGAAGGCAGGTAAACTATGCGCGGTCTCCGAACGACCATTGATCATCTTCGCAGCACCCGACGCATCCTTTGACCAGGACGGAATCAAGCCCCAGCGCATCTGCGAAAGGTGTCTCGTCGGTTCGGTGGGATGCTGTCGTATTACTGGAACGGGCTGCGTGGGTGCGATGTTGTAGCGGGGCGTCCAGTCCTCAGCGTCAGAGATCGCGTCGAAATGCTCGGCGATGATTTCCTTACGACGCGAGAGTCGGGAACGGTTACACACGAATCATTCTAGACGCCGGTGATTTCAACCAGCGGCCTGTGCACTTGCCGAAGATTGGGCGAGTTTGTGAGTCCAACGTTCCTGTGTCATCTCATATGGCGCAAGCAATTCCCGAAGCCGACCGGAGGGCTTGTTGGTCGTGTAGCCGCGCCTCTGGTGACGACCGCCGGTCAGCCACGAATCGGTCTTCGTGTATCCCATCGTTTCGGCGATCCGGTACGCTTCCATGTACGCAAGCGCAAAGCAGGTAGTTTCTGACGAGTTTTCCACGTTCCACACGTAAACTAGAAGCAGATCCGGGAACTTCTCATACTTCGGAAACAGGCTAAATACCTCGCCAGTCGCGGCCTTAATCTGGATGGGGCATGCGATGAACCTACCACTCCTGTCCATATCTATATACGCAATCAGATCAATTCCACGATCGCGTTCGGGCCGGGCTACTTCCAGTCCCGCACGGAAGAGTTGGCTGGCGAGCCAGTTCCTTCCTGCAAGCTCGACAATATTCTTGTCTGTAGTTGGTTCTGGCATCGACTCTGGCTCGTCCTTAGCGCTGGTTCCCGCGCCGATTCAGTTCCGTTGTCACGATCTCCCTGTCTGACGCCGACACCTCGCGCAACATGCTCTGTAACGCGGGGGTCTGCATGTTGGGAACGAACACTCTCTCCCACCGGGAAGTGATGTCATCTGAGTTATTGACCCAGCGTATGATGTTTCGTGCCCGCTGCGGCGAGAGACTGTGCCGATCATCCATCCAGATCTTGGCTACTGCATCTTTCTCGCTGGCACCTTGAGATGCCCACCATTGCGCGGCGTCCAGTGCGATGGTCTTCTGCTTCGCCATCAGGATCAAGGCCGTAGCAAACTCATCGGCAACATCTTCGTTGTCCCACATAGGCAGGCCCCATTCCTTCATCAGAGTGTGACCGAGTTCGTGGAAGAAGACGAAGGTAGTCACTGGGCCGAGTTTTGAAGGTTGCAGTTGTTCAAGAAGCTCAACGCATAGAGTGATGTTGGGGTTCGAGAACGCATTCACGACGCCGCAGTGTCGGACTGTTGTGTGGAAGTCGGCGAAGACGAACATCTGTTTCAGCTTAGAGTACAGCTCCTTTAAACCTGCCTGCATCTGTTCGGATTCCGGCGTGCTGTGCGGCAGGATCGCGTCCACATGCAGTGTGACCTTTCGCGGCAGCAGCCATGCGTGAGCGTTGTCGAGCAGGAGATAGTAGATGTCGTCGTGGGTGATCTGGAAGTTTCGCTTGCCTATTCCCTGGATCAGCGCAGACGTGCTCGGAGTTTTCGCGAATGGACGGTGAGCTATGTAGAGTTGATAGTTAGCCGAATCCAGCAACAAAATCTGAACTCGATCATCGATACCGCCTTCCACATGGAACAGCGCAGTGAGCTTGGTTCCGGCCTCAAGCGTGAAGTTGTACTGGAGGGCTTGTCCTGCATTCACGGTGACAGTATCACGAACTAAAGTCTTCCACGGTTCAACGAACACACCCGCCTTGTCTTGGGCCGCGGCAGTCTCAGCGTCGGGAACGCAAGCGTAGCCCCGATCGTAGTCGCCCTCCATGTGTTGGCCTTCTGGACATGGATGTTCCCTGGATATCTTTTGCTGGGCTACGACAGTTCCGCAGAGTGCCAAACAGACCAAAAGCACTTTCATTGAGGGACCTCCAAAGTACACAGAACGACTTGGAGCCGTTGTAATACGCCCCGACGGGCTGAACAAATTACCAACGTTATGGCAGGGACTTTGTTACGGAATGCGAACAGGTCGGACACAAAACCGAGGCACCCAGTCAGTCGCGGGAAAATACGAGGATGACACAGTATCTGAAGGTCGGCTGCAACGTTATTTCTGCTCTTGCTGCCATCGCCGCTGCCGCGCTTTGGTATCGATCATCGGCAGTGACTGTCCCACACGATCCAAACAGGCAAGATGCTGATGGCACGTACCCGGCATCCATCTCGGTCAACGGCACCGACTTCATCTATACCGCAGTCGAGCAAACCCGGTGGAACCGATATGCCGCGATCGCAGCCTCAGTAGCAGCCTTGACACAGGCAGTTGCGCTGCTGCTTCCCAGCTAGAGTTATGAGAAGAGCGCTGCCTGCCTCGGCGGGTTTCTCCGCTTGCACCGGCTTCACGCAGTCCGCATGGATACCGCCGCATTTCTGGCGGAGACCGGAACTCGCTGCGAAGCTGAGGGTCTTGGCAGTATTCTAGAGCGAAGAATGCGCTGATAGAATCGCTACCTACGGAATCAGCATTGGAGGACACTATGAAGTGGGCTCTGCTGATCTTCATCATTACAACGCCACTCCTCACGTTAGGACAGACGCCGGACATATTCAACGTGAGTGATGTGGTTGCAGGAGCGCAGAGGACCGAGACTCGCTACTTCTTAGCGTCCGGCCAGTGGTCCGATGATGGAACGGCGGCTGGAGCAGCGTCAGTTGAGGTTCATTGTTACCAGGCATTCGGATTCTGTGAAGTCGCCCATGCCTTCTTAGTTGGTGGTCAGCCTTCAGTGGCCCTGGATACTTTCGACATCCTGCGTTGGGATAAGCAGGAATTAATTGCGATCGACAGCTCACCGATCTGTCTGGTGAATAATTTGCGAGCCGACTTTACTGCAAAGAAGGTGACACTGAGTTCCACATCGAAGGGAGTGAAGGGAGACAAGATCTGCGTAGCCCTGGATGCCGATCCCAACGCTCTAAAGACTGCATTTCTTCTTGGAGTGAATGATGAGCTAAACCGGGCTGCGCAACTACCGCAGAAAAAAGCCAAATCGACAGGGAAGAAATAAACAGAAGCCTTGCCAATGATCGAATACGCGATTCTTGGAACCTCTCACGAAATTCAGCACTGCCGGCAGTTCGAGCATCCTTTGATCGAGGCCGTTCGAGAGCACCATATAGAACTGGTCGCTGAAGAGTACCCTTTCGACATTGCTTCAACGATTGCGGTAGCGGCTGGGCGGTTACACATTCCTTATCTCCAGGTGGATTTGTCGCCCAGTGAGTGGCGCGCACATGAGATTGACTGGGAATTGAGAATGAGGGCGGAAGTGCCGTGTTTACAGAACGAAGATGTTCGCCTATCGCACGCCGACGGTATTCGAGAAGATATCTGGTTGGAAAAAATCGAGAAGAAGCTGAAACACGGACGAGTACTGCTCGTCTGCGGCTACCTGCATGTACACTTCCTTGCCGACAACATCCAGAGACGCGGAGCGCACTTGCTAGCCAAAGTGACATTCCCAGATTACCTGCTTGGCCGGAGCCCGACGAGAACACTCAGTCCAACCGAACTGCAATCGTTTGTGAGGGAAAAACAGTGGATCGGTGGCTGAGCTAGGAAGCGGCAGCTACTTCAGCACCTGACCAAGCATCTGTGTGAGTTGCGGAATGAATGGTGTTAGCAGCGTCACGTAGTCCGCGGCTATGGCAATGAAATCAGTGTAGCGCTGCGCAAAAGATGGCTTGTCGTGGGATTCTTGCAGTGCTGCCAGAGCCTCAACTATCTTGCGCTTTTGTTCTCCATCCGAGACTCCAGACTCAATCTGCTGGCGGATCGCACCAAAAAATTCTTCCGTGGATTTCATGACAATGTTGACAGAGTGGTCGGTGCTGTTGATGTTGACGCGCGCATTCTCACCTTGCACATAATAATTCGTGGTCGGGGAATCATTCTTTCTTGCCATTAGCCTTCTCCGGTCAATTTTGGTCTTGACCAAGTTAGCTGAGACTGCGAGGTATTTTTGGATCATCTGCTGGTATAGCTGTTCTGATCCTGCTGGCAACCCAGGCACGTTTGGTTTTTTCGCGCTGTAGATGAGGTTGTTCGTCCCTTGGATAATCTCGTCACAGATATTGATTGCCATCTGATCATCGACCTCCACCTGATGCAACTCGTAGCCTTCCAAAATCGCATCGAGTCGGGCCCATGTTAGTTCTTCGATCTGAGAGGCGTGTATTCTGGCCGTCTCCCTCACTGTCGAACTCGACATCAGCATTCCGCTTGCCGCCATCTTCTCTCGCATCTCAAAAATCTGTGTCTCATGTTCGAGCACAATACGTTCCGACTCGCCCGTGTACCGCATACGTGCATATTGCCGTGCTTTCTCAACGGGCTCAGTTTGGTTCATGTAACTAAACATCCTCCGGCGTTCATACCGCGAACAGCGATCCCTGCGGCGGCGGTTCTAACTCCACAGGATTCCCGCAGTCCGCATCATCATTCTCGTAGGAGTTAATTCTCGTACTCACCGGATACCGCCGCATCGCACCGGCATAGGGCACGAGCCATCCCATCGCTACGCTGGGATCGTTCATCTCGGGATTCAGCCATGATGCGTATGCACCGGAAGGCAGTATCACGGGCATTCGGTCGTGGATGTCGGCCACAGAGGAGTTCGGAGTAGTTGTGATGATTGTGAACGTCTCGAATTCTTCCCCACGCGGATTCTTCCATCGATCCCACAGGCCCGCGAAGGCTAAGAGTTCTGCTTCGCCAACTTCGAAACAGTACGGCTGCCTGAACTTCCAATCCCGCACCCATTCATAGAATCCATCAGCAGGAATCAGACAGCGCTGTGTTCTGAACGGCTCCCGGAACCATGCCATTGTCGCTACTGTTTCAGAACGTGCGTTGATCGCCATCGTCGTGATGCGATGATCACTAGCCCAGGATGGCATCAATCCCCAGCGGAGCAGAGATAGTTTGCGGCTCCCTGCATTCTGGCGGATTACCGGAACTGGCTGCGATGGAGCAATGTTGTAGCGTGGCTCCCAGTCGTCATCGAAGGGAGTGGCGTCGAAGTGTTCGGCGATGATCTGCTTACGACGCGAAAGGCGGTAGCGGCCACACATTTAGGGAAGCTCGGTCATTTCGGACGCCTCGCGGAACAGTCGGCTACGTCGCAGAAACTCAGAGCCATCTTCAACGAGGGAAGAAATTCGCTCGCAATCCTGAGCAGTTAAATGGATGTAATTGCCCGTCTCTAGAGCCAGAAACCGGGCAACTTCTAACCCGTCTATGACGAATTCTGGCAAAACATGAAGTTCGACCGACCATAGACACGGCTGGTAATGAGCGAATGCGTTCCGGTAGTACTCCTGCATCACATCGATCGAGCACCGCTGGTGATGGGTCAGGCAAAGGACCTGACTGGATGTGGTCATGTTCATGTGCTGAGGATCTTGGCAGTATTCTAGAGCTTGACTGAAGCTGATTAATCGCTTCTCACGTTTTTTGTTCGTACGAACGACGCGATCGGGATCGGTTCCTTTGAGCGCACAAATCATGAACCCGTACAGCGCTCCATGCAGTGCCAAGATCACCCACTTCCAGTCAGTGGGATTCGCCTCTGCACGATGGATGAACTCGATTGTCTTCTCCAAGTAGTCGAGCGCGTTGGACTCTTCACTGAAGCGGGTGTATTCAAATTCTGCCATGTTTAAGATTTCTCAATCCGAACCTTTATTCGGATGTACCGTGTGCCCGGAACGCCAGAATTCCCTCCATCGCGCAGACCCGTTCATAACTCTCCCAATCCAGCAAGTCGCATCTCTTGCGGTGTGGAAGCGGCGCTTCGGCTTTTATAGCGAAGGTGCCGTTCATTCCAATGATGCCGATGAAGTAGTTGTTCTTACGTCGTCTTTTTCGTTTCGATAGCTCAACGTTTATTCTCGGCAGCGCCTTCAACAAGGCATCGCCCCGCACTTCCGATTTGTAATTATTGTTGCTGAAGGCAAGAACCGTGGTCTGTGCCACCGCGATGGCTGCCATGTGTGTGAACGACTTCATGAATTCTGTGTCGCTGGTGAGTACTACAAACCCAGCTTTGCCGCATTCGTAGAAAATCCAAGGGTCGCGCTCAGTTTGCTTATATAGATCATCGTGAATCGTAATGTCCAAACCTGCGCTTCTCAACTGGGCTGGGAGATAAAAAGATCCCAGGTTCCGGTCAAGAAAAAAGCGGGCTTTAGGCCGCCTTCCGCGTCGGGAAATATTTGATCGCTTCTTCGACGGCACGTCGGCTGATGCGGTAGTCCTTCGCCAACCTCGTCTCGGACTCGCCGCTCTTCCTTCTCTTAAAGATGACTTCGGCTGCTATTCCCGTACCTTTGACGACCGGACGACCTCCAGCCAGATTCGGATCGATGACGATGTAGCCTTTTCCACGTTCCCTGAGCGTGCGAAGTGGACTCAGGCGCAACGGCATTTTGTCTTGATCCAGTTCGAGGCGTGACAAGAACCGGTCCATGACTTGCCGGAGCCCCAGTTGCACTCCACGCCGCGAAAGGGTTAGTCGTTTCCCCAGTTCTTTAACAACGATCTTCTTACCGAAGAGCCAAAAGTTCCGCCCAAGCAACGGATAGCGTGAATCCAAGCGCCGATCCGACCGCAGAACCTCGACTATCCATCGCAAATCTTCCTGCGAGACGCCTTTCTTCTTCATCGCCAGGAGAATATGAGCCGACGAAATGTCGTAGAAGGAAAGAAGATCGGGTGAGGCTGGAACAAGAAATGGTGTGAACCATTTCTGGTCCGGTAGCCTGCCGTATGACATACCAACGAACCATGCGCGCAACGTGGATTCAGGAATTCCCAAGTAGCGGGATGCTTCCCCGTAGGTGTATCGGGGCATAGCTCTGGCATCGACCGTTCGGAAGAAACTCTCGGCGAGGGATGTGTGCTGTGCTCCCACGTGGACCTCAGATAATACACCGGTTTTAAGACGCCATCTCTCAAACGCACCCGCTGTCCGGTTTACCCAGCGCCGGTCCTATCGCCACTTCCACAACTGCCTCCACACCTGAACCAGTGTCTGGACAACGCTCAGATGGGCCAAGTTGTATCGCAGTTCGTCCAGATCTTTCTGGGTGAAGATTTCCGGCTTTTCGGGGTCCGGACGGCGGGCCATGGCAGACAGGCTAGCATATTCGCCTTTTATTCGCCATTATGGAAGCTTACAATTTTCTTCGGTTTCGAGATGCGTGATCGGACCTTCTTGGGCGGTTTCATAGCGCTCTCTCCCGGCATCTTCGCCGCTTTGCCATTATCGATAAACATCTCCCGATTGCAGACCGGGCATATTCGCCGAGCTGCGAGAATGACCTCCATCAGAGACGTGATTCTGACCTGGGCGCGACAGTATGGGCAGGTGACGCGATGCTCGTGAAATTCCAGCTTGGTTGGTCGGCGTGCCATTGCGGCCATCAGTATACGGAGGTCAAGACGGTTGCGCAGAACGGTTTCAGCAGTGCCACTGCCAATGAGCAGTTGCGCAGGCTATGTCACCTCTGCCATTTGGAATCGTAGGCCCCATGGCACTACTGGACCGACACGGTCACCGTTGTGTTATGCACAAGAGAGCCGGACGCAGCTTTCACCGTAATCGTGTAGGTTCCCGCAGGTGTGCCGCCATGAGGAGTTACCTGGATGTTGTTTCCGCTACTACATGCGCTTTGAAGACCCAAAGTAGAGAGCAAAAGAACGGCCAGAATTACGAGAGCAGTCTTCTTATCTCGTCTTCCGATACTGAGAATGCCAATGCACAGAACTGTGATGAGGGAAGCGGAGAGCCATCGCGGCTGCACCCGTCGCAGCCTACGACCAAGTGTCGGGGAAACGAGCGCTGCAGAGGGACCCGTCGTTGCCACTGTCAAGTTCGAGGTTGCTGTCCCGTTGGCCGGTGGTGTGATGGAGTCCAGGCTGAGTGCGCACGTCGGCGCCGAAGCGGGAGTTGGCGATACCGAGCAACTCAATGATACAGCGCTGCTGAATGCAAGCGTAGAGGTTGCTGTGATGGAAAACTCGGCGGAGGCGCCCGACTTCAGCGTCGCCTTGCCCGGGGCGGCACTCAAGCTAAAATCGGAGCCGTTCACGACCTGGCTCAGAGGTACGGCGTGAGGATTGAAATTTGCGTCCCCGCTGTACGTAGCGGTGATGTTGTGAGTTCCTGCGGCGAGTGTTGAGATCGTGAGTGCCGCCACCCCATTTGCATCCAGACCCAGGGTTCCTAGTGTGTTTGTCCCGTCTGTGAAAGCTACGCTTCCCGTGGGAGTAGCGACGCTGGCATCGTTTACACTCGCGCGCACCGTAGCTGTCAGTGTGATCGGTTGCTCCAAGAGAGAAGGATTCATTGAAGGCTGTACTTCTGCGGTCGTACCCCGAATGTTCAGCAGGATTGTGAGAGCATTCCATGGTGTCAACGAAGCCACATCCGCCGCCCCATCCGTGTTGAAGTCCGCAGTCATAATGGTACGGAATGTCTGTCCTCCTGCATATTCCATGTTTGCTTGGAAGGTACCGTCGCCGTTGCCCAACAGTACGCTCATGGTGTCGTCCCCAATGTTCACCATTGCCAGATCCGGTTTCCCGTCGCCATTGAAGTCCCCCACAATTGCCGAAGCCGGACCGGATCCTGCCGCCACGTCCACGTGTCCTTGAAAACTGCCATCACCGTTGCCCATCAATACACTCACGGTGTCGTCTCCAAAGTTCGTCACTACCAGGTCCGGTTTCCCGTCGCCATTAAAATCCCCGATCACCAACGATGAGGGATTTACACCTGTTGAATAGTCGACGTGCGCTTGAAAGCTGCCATCGCCTTTGGCCAACAGCACGCTTACTGTATTATCCCCGTTCACGACTGCCAAATCCGGTTTACCATCGCCGTTGAAGTCTCCCACCGCCAAGGACGCGAATCCCCGCAACGAACCGGGGCCGATCGCATAGTCCACGTGTGTTTGGAAGGTGCCATCGCCATCTCCGAGCAACACGGACACCGAACCTGGATAGCAATAACTGGAACCACAGTTCGTGTTATCAGTGATCAAGTCGATATGGCCATTCTGCCTGAGGTCGCCGCTGGTGACTAACTGGGGAGAGAGAGCTACTGGGTAGGAGACGTATTTCTGAAAAGTACCATTGCCGTTCCCTTCCAGCACGCTGACTGAACCCATAGAAATCGCGGCTGCTAGGTCCAGCTTCCCGTCACCATTAAGATCCGCGATCGTGATGGATGATGATCCGCCACCATCTATTGCAGAGACCGCGTAGGGCTGAAATGTGCCATCTCCGCTGCCCAGAAGCACACTTATGTTGTCTGAGTTCGCAACCGCCAGGTCTGGCGTGCGATCACCGTTGAAGTCCCCTACAGCAACTGACAAAGGTTCAAATCCTGTCACGTAGTACCGGCGGTGCGTTTCGAAGGTGCCATCGCCCCTGCCTGGCAGCACGCTCATCGTATCGTCGATAGCGTTCGCAACCACTAAGTCCAGCTTGCCATCGCCGTTGAAGTCCGACACAGCGATCGACGAAGGAGAGTTTCCGGTCGGGTAGTCCATTTGGACATTAAATGTGCCGTTACCACGGTTCAACAGCACGCTCACCGAGTTGACGTCAGGGTCAGCCACCGCAATATCCGGCCTACCGTCGCCATTGAAGTCCCCCAGCGCCATTAATGACGGATAGAATCCCGTCACATAGTCCACGTGCGGTTGAAATGTACCGTTGCCGTTGCCCAGTAGGACGCTGACTCCGGCGTCACTAGACGTCCCAGCCTCTGCGGCCACTGCCAAGTCCAGTTTGCCGTCGCCATCGAAGTCTCCTACCACCACAGACGTCGGAGATTCTAGCGTCAAATAGTCCACATGGTTTTGAAAGGTGCCGTCGCCATTGCCCAGCAGCACGCTTACCGTACCGCTGCCGGAATTCGCCACGGTCAAGTCCGGCTTGCCATCCTCGTTGAAGTCTCCGATCGCCACGGACACGGGACCGCCGCTCACTGTCGCATAGTCCACATGCGCTTGGAAAGTGCCATCGCCGTTGCCTAGTAGCACGCTGACCGTAAAATTGCCTTCGGCCGCCACAGCCAAATCCAGTTTGCCGTCGCCATTAAAGTCACCTACTGCCACCGAATCGGGGGCCGGATTTGTTGCGAGGTCTACAGGGGCCTGAAAGCTGCCATCGCCATTGCCCAGCAGCACACTCACCGTATTGTCATAGTCGTTTGCGTTTGCCACAACCAAGTCTGGCTTGCCGTCGCCGTTGAAGTCCGCCACCGCCGTTGCTTGGGGATGATGATTTCCTGTCGAAGTGTCCACCTGAGGCTGAAACGTGCCATCGCCGTTGCCGAGCAGCACACTCACCGTATTGCCCCAGTAGTTCGCCACAACTACGTCCGACTTGCCGTCCCCGTTGAAGTCCCCCACTGCCGCTGCCACGGGTGCTCTCCCTGTAGGGTATTGTGGTTCGTTCAGGAACAAGGGCATCGGAGTTGCGTCCGGGGATAACTGAATTTTGGTGGCGGAACTGCTTTTTCGAAATCCCTGTGGAACTGTCATCCGCTGTTGAGGCTGAGGTTCGACTTCAACGGCATTATGCAATCGACCTAGTTTGTCAGGCTTTGATTGCTGCGTTTGGGTTAAAGAGACCAGAAACAACATACAAGCCAGGATCAAGCTGGCTTGTATGCCGACTCTGCGGAAAATGAAATGCTTCTCATCGCAAGCGACCAATGTCATGGTGCCCCTTCTCACATAAAGAGTCGGGTGTGATCTTCCGGGTCCACTGGCTACGCTCTCGCAAAAATCATTGTCCCTATTCTCTCTATATAACCTCAGGGCTGCAGTTTATCCGTCAGTCCCCGTTTACCCTATTGCACAACCACAGTGAGCTTCACGCTTTGGGTTAGCGTGCCGGAAGCTGATGAGTAATTACCAGTGACAGTCAGATTGTAGGTTCCAGGGGGTGTTCCTGTTCCTCCGCCCCCACCTCCTCCGCCCCCACCTCCACCGCTGTTGGAATTACCACCACACGAGGTGACAGTCATTGCAACCCCGAGCAGAATTGCGGGCACAGGACCGTAAACCCAACCTCGACGCGAACGAACCAGGCAGACGGAAATCACCAACCCGAGCGAGCCAAGAAACAACACGGGCATACCAGGGTTGTTCTCTGAACCTACACTAGGAAACAGCGGCTGCACGTTTGCCGACGCTTTCGTCGTCCCCACCGTCACCGTCACCGACTGTGCTGCCTGTCCGTTCAGGGTCAGAAAACTTGGTGCAACGTTGCAAGTCGACTTGGACGGAGCACCCGAGCAACTTATCGTGACCTTCTGATTGAATCCGCCGTTCGGCGTTACGGTGAGAGTGTAGGTCGCTGCTTGCCCTGCCGAAATCGTCTGACTTGTTGATCCAGCACTAATGGAGAAGTTCTGCCCCGTGCCGCTCAGGTTGATCAACTGAGGCAGATTGGAGCTATTGCCTGTAACGCTGAGGCTAGCCGTGCGCAAACCGCTCGCTTGTGGGGAAAAGGTGACGCTGATTGTGCACAACACACCCGGAGCAAGGCTCGTTCCGCAGGTGTTTGATTGCTGGTACTCATTCGCTTGCGGACCCGTGACAGCTATACCACCGATTGTCAGAGTGCCGGGACCATTGTTACTCAGGATTGCGGTTTGCGCCGAGCTGGAACCTACGAGCGCACTCGCAAATTGCAACGTGGCCGGTGAGACTAGCGCCAGCGGGCTAGTGAGGCCGCTCACATTCAACAGCATGGTTATTCCGCTGGGCCCTGCGACAGCTAGATCGGGTTTCCCGTCTCCGTTCAGATCGGCAACCGTAAATGCCTCGAGGCCGTCCTCGAAGCCGTTGATATCGTTAACATAAAACAGCATTGGTGGCTGGAATGTGCCGTCTCCATTCCCTAGAAGCAGGCCGACATCGGCATCTTCTGAGTTCAAGAAGACAACATCTGCTTTTCCATCGAGATTGATATCATTAACGGCCAAAGCTACAACCCGGGTATCGAGGTTAAAGGAAGTAGTGATCGGACTATTAAACGTACCGTCGCCTACTCCCAGAAACACGTCCACCTCATTCCCACCTCCTGAAGCAATATCCACGGTGCCATCGCCATTCAGGTCTCCTACAGCGATGAAATCCCCGAGTACAAGAGCGTAGCTGGGACCAACTGAGAAGGTACCGTCGCCATCGCCCATAAGGACCTGCAGCCCTGCGCCCCCATAAGTAGCAACGTCCAGATTTCCGTCATGGTTGAAATCCGCCACCGCAATGCTACCTGTACCGGCTGCAGAGATTACCGGGAATCCAAACGTCCCATCACCATTTCCCAGAAGTACTGCTACTAAGGGTCCAGATGAGGGTCCAGAGAAGCCAATCACGTCGAGTTTGCCATCATTGTTGAAGTCGCCAACCGCGATAGGTCCGCCCATTCCTGAGCCATAATCGACTTCCGATCCGAAGGTTCCATCGCCATTGCCAAACATAATGCCAACGGCACCTACAGCGGCAGCCAGGTCCATCCGACCATCGCCATTGAAGTCTCCGGCGGCAACACTCCCAACCCAGTCGAAATTCAAGTTGGTCGTCGCGGGCGCCGCGAAACCCTGGCCGTTGTTGAGATACAACACTTGCGCCGCCGGCACAGACGAACCACGATCTGCCACTTGCTCGACTCCCAAATCCAGGTCGATCTTGCCGTCCCCATTAAAATCCGCCGCAGCTAACGAGCCGACTACGGGATAAGCATAAGGGTTGGTAACTGCAGGAATTTCGCCATAAATAACCGGCATCGCGACGGTTCCGTCACCATTCCCATTCACAACCGTAACGATGTCAAGCGGTAGTCCCCCGTTGCTCCACTGCGCCAATACCAAGTCCAACTTCTTATCGCCATTCATATCCGCCAGGACGGCAGCGCCCAATTGATCGGATCCTGCGGACATAACACTCTCTCCTTGCGTGAACGTGCCATCGCCGTTGTTCAAGAGAATCTTAATTCCACCAAGGAACGTAATCAGATCCGGCTTGCCATCTCCATTCAGGTCTCCGGCTGCAAGGGGAGCTGAAGCATAGATCTGGGGCGAAATAAGACCGCTGGCGAAAGTTCCGTCACCGTTTCCGAGGAACAAGCCAGGATTGGAATCTCCTGCCCCGATAGCAATATCAAGATTGCCGTCGAGATTGAAATCCGCAATCACTAACACTCCCGCAACGGGGATTCCAGCCGTGTTTATTGCAGGTTGAAAAGTTCCATCACCCTTGCCTGTTAGCACGGAAACAAAGCTGCCGACAGAGTTCATACCGACGGTTACGATGTCGAGTTTCCCGTCGTTGTTGAAGTCCGCGGTGGCAATACTTGACGGCTGTTCGTTCACTGGGTAAGTCACGGCAGCCTGGAAGGTACCGTCACCGTTTCCCAGTAATACTGCCACGGCGTAAGTTCCTACTACCGGTAAGGGAACAGCAACGGCGGCATCAAGCTTGCCATCCGCGTTGAAATCCCCAGCCGCCAAGCAACCACTGCATTGCGCAATGACCAAGGTGGAGGTCGCTTTTTGGACTTGAAATGTACCATCTCCATTGCCGAGCAAGACCCCCAGCGTGCTATCGGAGACATTCAGTACAAGCAAATCAGGCTTCCCGTCATCGTTGACATCTCCTAACTGCAACGATCTGGGACCGTTCCCGACGGGATAGCTCACCGCCGGCTGGAATGAAGTGTCGCTATTCTGAAGCAGAACGGAAATGTTGTTCGACCCCGTATTTGCCGTGGCGATGTCGGGTTGCCCATCACCATTGAAATCGCCGACCACAACCGATTGTGGGTTGTATCCAACCGGGTAGTCGCGCGGCGCACTGAAGACCCAACTATTCTGACCCCATGATGGGAGATTGAGCGCAACGAGTGGCAGTGCAAGACGTAAAAAGCACCAAGTCCAGGACTTGGCACAAACACTAAGGTTTTTCATTTGTTCTCTTTTGCATCCGGACCGATTCGTAAGATTGCATATTCCAGACATGACGATATGGGAGCGGTTAATCGGTGCAGTACTTGTCGTTACCTCCGGGTCGTGTCCAAACGAGCATGGGGAGACTGTGCCTCACTCAACGTGCAAGAGAATAAAAATGAGAGAAGACGAGGGCGATTCATTTGCTCCTCCTGGGACGTTCACTGCCCAAGTGTCGACAGTGGAAAAGCGAGAGCCCTTGACCCTTGGATGATCATCCTACCACCGCTGCCAGGTTGCACTCGATCTCCGTCTACGGCGATCTCCCCTGACATACCTTTTTCGCTTCCAGACGAGCGAATGTCGGAGAGCAATGCCTCACACGTGCCGCCACGGAACAAAATCGAAACTCCCGAGACTGATCTCTTCATAGCTTCTCCTTTCAAAGCATGTAAGAGCTTCTACAAACGACACAGATGAAAATTCAAGACTCGAAGAAGCTCGCCCCAACGGGGGGAATGTAGCGAGTGCCGATCATTTAGTCCGATGTCGCCAAGCGCGACCCCGCGGGAGCGGAGGCACGGTAGACGATTGCGTGAGCAGGAAGGACAGCGCCAACCGCCGCCCCGCTTGGGGCACCAATCACGGTGCCCACAAGGGCAGCGATTCCACGCGATGACCCTCCCAAGAAACCAGTACTCGAGCCGGAAGCAGCGCCAATGGCTGCCCCGATGCCTCCACCAACTATCAGACCAATCAAAGCGTGCTCACCGCGCTTTGATCCAGAGGATGTTGAGACGCGAACCACTCCGTCGCGCTTTACTGAGATGTCGGAACCCTTTTCTTTCAAGGTAAGCAATTCATCGGTGACAGTTACAAACTCCCCGGCGTGGCGCTTCATGCTGGATTCGATCACTTCGATTTCCTGACCGGCCTTCAGGTGATTTAAGTTGGACCATGCGCCATTCTGCGTCTGAGCACTGAACTCTGTGGCTAGACCGCGGGCCCGACTCAGCGACTGGCCCTTGCTGCAATCCACGGTGGTCGGCGTTGAAGCGGGTTGCTGGGCCACGGCGAGACATGTTGATACCAGCAACAAAATCAAGAAACTCGGGACTGATTTCTTCATAGCTTCTCCTCCAGAGCATTTCAAAGGTGTCGGCAAACAAACGGTTGAGAATTCAAAACTCAGAGAAGCTCGTTCCTTTGAACCCAAGAATTCGACTACAGTTTCGAAATCGTGAACGCCCCATTCGCGACCCAAACGTTTGCTCCATCAAAAGCCATTCCCCCAGGATTTCCGCCCACAGGAAAGGTGCCAAGGATGTTGCCATCTGTCGCATTCAGTTTGACCACACTATGGGTGCCCAGGACCGCCACCCAGACATTACGCCCATCAAAGGTCAATCCTTCCGGCGATAGCCCGACCGTAAACGTACCTTGTAGCGCTCCATCAGCAGCCCTGAGCTTGGTGACGGTCGTGTCTCCTGCGTTCGTCACCCAAATGTCGGTCCCATCAAAGGCGATGCTGTTCGGGATGTTTCCCACGTTGAAAGATCCAAGATTCTTGCCGTCGGTGGCTCTGAGCTTCGTGACTGTGTTGTCCCGCTCATTCGCCACCCAGATATTGCGGCCGTCGAATGCTATACCTGCGGGAACGGTTCCGACAGGAAACGACCTAAGGATGGCGCCATCCGTCACACGAATCTGCGTAACGCTATTGCCCGCTGGATTGGTGGCCCACAAGCTAAGCCCATCAAACGCCATGAAGTACGTGCCTCCAGGCACCGGGATTGTTCTCAACTTTGTCCCGTCGCTGCCGCGCAACTCTGTCAGCGTAAAGTCTCCGTTGTTGGCGACCCAGACGTTGGCTCCATCGAACACAATACCCCAAGGTTCGGTTCCAACCGGAAAGGTTCCCAAGACAAGTCCGTCACTCGGACGAATTTTGCTTACGGTATTCCCAGCATTGTTAGAGACCCATAGGGCTTGGCCGTCAAAAGCCATTGCCACGGGCTCCCAGCCGACGGTGAACTGCGTTATACGATTGGCTGGGTACCAATGGAGCAAGGCGATCTGGAGCGGATTGATTGGAGGTAAAGTGGCGCCGTCAGAGGTCTTTTGCGCCGAGCCAAAGACCGACATCGCGTGCAGCGCGGCAACTAATAAAAGAAAGAACCGAGAATGTTCCAGCAACTTACATCTCATATGGTGGATCTCCTATAGTTGTCTCCAGCGAACCTGCTTCTGTCTAACCCCAGTTCGGCTAGGGCAATGCGGGAGTCTCTGTTGTGACCAGATTTGCGCATTGCGTCTTGAGTGTGCCGGCGATGTTTCCGGTGCCTGTGATCCATGAATTTCCATCGCAGGACAAATCGACACTGTTCGCACCAACCATCGTGAGGGAATTGGCTGTAGCGACATCGATGCTCGACAAGTTAGTCGCCACCAGTCCACCGTGCGCGCTCCCCTGAATGGTCCCGCTAATCGTCGCGTGTGAATTGTTCATTGCCACAACTCCTTGGCCATGACTTGCCGTGATCAAGAGATTTCCACCGCTCGCATTCATGTTTGAACCATTCGACACGAGCACAGCTCCGGTTGTGCCACCCCACGTCTGCCCGGCCTTGTCGATGACTAGTCGGGAGCCAACGTTGAGCGAACTACCCTCGTCAACCTGTACGCCGTTATTGTTTGTCCCTGCCGGGTTGAGGATGGTTATATCCGTTGAATTTCCTTGTTTGTAGTACGTGCCGTAATACCACATGTCAACAATGGAGCCGCTAAATGCCAAGATGCCTACCAGCGAGTCGCTGATCGTGACGTCGTACATTGTGATATGGGAGGCTCCTATCTGAATACCCTCGGTCCAGGCCCCTGTACTGACGAGTTGGCTGTGTTCGAAATGCACATCGGACGAGTCGTAGATAGCCAGGATGGCATAGCCGGAAGTCTGGGCCTTGACGTAGGCGATTGACACCTGGCTGTTTTCAAAAACCGTGATTCCAGGCCCGCCGCCGGTAATGTTCAGTTCGCGGAGCCGGATGTCGCTGCTGCCGTGTCCAATGCCGATCGCCGACGCTGTAGTCCCCTGCACGCTAAAGTTGATCACCAACACGCTACGAGAGGATAGGATCGTAAGGGGGCTATTGCCGCTCGTTGACGGCTGCATCAATGTCGCGCCGGGTAAGCCCTGCAGTGTCAAATCTTCGAAGCCGACAACCTGAACGGATTCGGTACAAGTTCCATTGACCGATACGGTTGTAGGTGTGTGTTTGTCCAACTTGGCGAGAGCCTGGCTCAACGACTGTCCCTGGTTGCAGTCAACATTGACTAGGTTCGATGGTGTCGATGCATCTGCTTTTGCGACCGCACACACCAGAGCCAACAGAAATAGAATTTCACGCTGAACTTTTGTCATAAGACTCCTCCCCTCGGTTTTAGTTTTTTATCTCTAATCAGCACGCCTACAACCTGATAGCGGCAGGGACTCTTGTGCCAAGCACTATTCGCGCGATACAACCGCTAGGTAGTAACCGTCGTTGTCGGCAGTGTTGTTGATGTCATTCACCGCAAAGAACAGATAGCCACCGGAACTCGGCGCAACAATCTGGCCGCCTCTGCCGACGAACTGAAATCCGTCTGGGAAATCAGCCAGCGATGTGGGATACGCCGTCGTCGCAAAGCCGGCCACGAGAGCGCCCAACGGGGCTGTATCCAACTGACACCCTCCGAGCGGGAGCTTTTTCGCGCCGACGGTTGGCGGTACACCAACGGGTGCGAAGTTGTCTTTGAAGTACGCCCACGCTCCTGAGTTCGAGAGCGGAGCCTTCATGATCGTGCCGTCCGCATCGGTGATGTAGGGGCCATCTTCGTCTGCGAGATTGCCAAGGCCGGCTGCAATGACCCGGAATTGAGCGTTGGGACTTGCGTAAAACCCGGTTGGCGAAAATGTCAAATTCGCATGCACGGTGAATGAAGAGACATTCTTTGTTGGCGGTTCGGCGTTTAAAAATGTTGCGAGTACGATTGGTAGACACAGGTATATCCAAAGAGCTCTCATGCGAGTTCTCCTAAGTTCGATTCCTCTTTGAACTACTCGACGAAGTGACCGTGCGATACATCGAAGGTAACTCTATGTCAGCCTCATGGTTTTCAAACCCCTTCCCCCAATGAACAAGTAGTTGACGAAGAAACTAACCGAAGGGTGGATGAACAGCTCCCGGAAGCTTCGCGGTACCGTTCAGCTGTCAGTTCGCCTTCTCGATTTTTCAGGTAGGCGGACGCTGCCTGAGATCCTGCGGAACACACCTTGAGTCTTTTCGCTCTTTCTGTCAATGGGTCGCCGCTGAAGTTTCGGTAAATCTTTGATGAAGGCTGCCAAATAATTGATTAGTAAGCTGTTGACCGAGGTCTAGAAAGAGGGCATACTCTTTGCCGGTTTGCCTCCCTTGCCTCCTACGATCGTCAAATTCTCGGACTTCCAGCTGGATTTAGGCCGTTATGAGTTGCGTCGCGGTAGCGACGTAATCAGACTCGAGCGGAACCCCATGGAGGTGCTGATCCTCCTTGCAGAGAAAAACGGTCATCTGGTCACCCGAGCAGAGATCATTCAAAGGCTTTGGGGCGACAATGTCTTTGTTGATACTCGCCACGGCATCAATACTGCAATTCACAAATTGAGAGCAGCCTTAGACGACGATCCCGAGAATCCTCGAATAATTCAGACAGTAGTGGGCAAGGGTTACCGGCTTATCAGTCCGGTAGAAACACGTGGAGAGCATGCCACCGAATCTTCCCCTTCAAACGAAGGGAAAAACCGGCCCGTCCCGGACGTCCTTCTCCGAGTCGGAACTATCCAGTTACGGCACTACAAGTCAGAAAATCGTTCGCCAAGGAAATACAGCCTCCTTCTAGCTTTTATCGTGCTTTTGGCTATAGCCGTCGGCCTGTTTGCTTGGCGGAGACATCTGTCTGCTCCTCAAGGAAAAACCGAAGCTTCTTCAGGGGTCGTTCCATCAGTAAGCCCTCGGCCGGCAATTGCAGTGATGGGCTTTCAAAATCTGTCGGGACAGAAGTCCCAATCCTGGCTTGCCGGACTCTTGTCGGAAATGATCACTACCGACTTGGCTGCAGGAGAAGAAGTGCGGCTGGTTTCGGGCGAAGAAGTAGCTCGCGTGCGAACGGATCTCTCCTTGCCTGAAGTAAGCACCTACGCTCCAGATACGTTAGCTCACCTTCATAGCGTCTTGGCGTCAGACTATGTGCTGCTCGGCAGTTATTCCAATCAACCCGGTCCTGGTCAGTTACGGCTCGATCTCCGCATGCAAAAAGCTGCCAGCGGGGAGTTGGTGACGTCGATCAGCGGAACATGCAAAGAGAAGGATTTGCCAGAACTGGTCTTGCGGATGAGCACGGAGATTCGCGAGCACCTGGGGCTCGCAGAAGCGACATCCTCGCAAAAAGCGTTGGCCCGCTCTGCGATCCCGAGTAGGCCAGAGGCGGCTCGATACTATTCAGAGGGCCTTGAACGACTCCGGCAATTTAGTCCCGCAACCGCAAAACCTCTGTTGGAAAGATCAATCGTCCTCGAACCGGAATTCGCGCTCTCGCATTCCGCGCTGGCGGCTGCTTGGCAAGGCCTTGGCTACGACGAAAAGAGCCAAGCCGAGGCAAAGCAAGCCTTCGACTTGGCTGCGAGTCTCGCGCAACGAGATCGGCTCGTTGTCGAAGGACAGTTCTACGATTCCACCCACCAGTGGAATCGTGCTGTGGATACCTACCGCACATTATTCGAACTATTTCCGGATAGTGTGGAGTATGGACTGAAGCTGGCAGCTGCTCATAGAGCAAAAGAAGAAAGACAACTCGCATTGGAGACTGTGAGGACTCTTTTGAAATTGCCAGCACCCCTTCGCGACGATCCTCGCATTGCGTTGGAAGAAGCTGAAGACGCCGGCGATGATGGGGTCCTGCATCATGACGCGGCAATGCGTGCTCTGAGCCTTGCTCAGGCACTCGGGCAAAGGGAAGTTGCAGCCAATGCACTGCTTGCGCTCGGGAATGATGCGCGGATCGCAGGAAAGCATGAAGAGGCTAGGAGCAGTCTTCAATCGGCCTACGACCTGTTTAGCCAAAGCGGGGACGAGCGCGGAATGGCCCGGGCATTATCTCAGATAAGCACGGAACTTCGATACGCCGGGGACACGGAAGGCGCACGCAATGCCGACGACCAAGTTCTTTCCATCTATGAATCCATAGGCAATGACCGGGGCGTAGCCATGACGTACAACAATCTTGCTGTCGAAATGGTTGTGCAAGGAGAACTTCAGCCCGCCAGTAACTTCTTCGCGAGGTCGCTGAAGTACTACACCAAGATCGGGGATCAGGGAAGCGTCGCGGACTTGTCGAATAATCTTGGAACTGTACTCGATGAACAGGGCTCTCTTGAAGCAGCCTTACATCTCTTAAGACGCGCTCTCGAAATTTATAAGAACTTCGAGGCCAGGCACGGAATAACAATGTCATCTAGCAATATTGCAAGCATCTTGGTAGAGCAGGGACACCTAGCTGAAGCGAAACGCATTTCGGAAGCCGTTTTGCCTAAGGAGCGTGAGATCGCCGATAAAGACGGGACAGGCTATACGTTGGACACACTGGGCGATATCGAGATGGTCTCGGGAAACTTAGGAGGCGCAAGACAGTTTCACCAGCAAGCAATTGATGTGCGTAAAGAGTTGGGAGAAGGTGAGTCTACCGCGGAAAGTCAACTTCGAATGGCACATCTTGCGATTGAGCAGCGGCAATTTAAGGAAACCGAACAACTCGCCAGGGAAGCGACTGTTGCTTTCCAAAAGTCAGATGCTCCGGACTTCATACCTGAGGTTCAGGCAACTCTTGCCGAAGCCTTGATGGGGCAAGGACGCATAAGCGAAGCAAAACAGCTCGCCTCGGATGCGCTGCTGAAATCAGCGAAGCTTCAAAGGCCAGCAATCCGTATGCAAGTGAAGATATCCGCCGCACGAGTGATGGCTGCTGCCGATAAGTATGCTCCGGACGCGGTGAGCACTGCCGACAAAGATCTGCGAAGTGTACTAGCCGAAGCCTCCAGGCTCGGCTACCGCGGTTTTCAATACGATGCCCGACTCGCGCTAGGTGAGATTGCGATGAAGTCGAAAAATGTTACCACGGCCCGCTCGTATTTAGAGTCCTTAAAGCGTGATGCCCGCTCTGAGGGTTTTAACTTCTTCGAGCAAAGGGCCGCAGCAGTGTTGAATTCCGAACACAAATAAAATAGATCGAAAGAATCAGCCCGCAATCCTGATCTCCGCTGTGTGACATTGCCATGGCGGAATCAATAAAGACAATGCCGCCCGAAAACAATTACGGCCCTGCTGACTCCATTAGTGTAGTCGTTCTGTAGAGATGGTTTCAGGTAACCATCGCTGGCATCTAAAGTCGTTTTGCATAACATTTGAAACAGTGATTACAGTCAATTGATCTCGCTCAGCTAAAAATCTCATTCACCTTCTCCCGCACCTTCTCGTTCCGCGACGGTTTCAGATACCGCATAGTCGATTCCATATCCGAGTGACCCAGCCATTGCTGCACGGTGCGCAAGTCCACTCCAGCCCAAAGGCAACGAGTTGCAAACGTTGAACGAAACTTGTGTAGCCAGAACTCTTCTTTGTCCAGCTTGGCGCGTTCTGCGCATGCCTTAAGACAATCGAGAAAATCCAACTTCGGGTTACAACCACTGGTCGGGAACACTAAACCGCAGGTCTTGTCAGCTTTCGCTTTCCACGTCTTCAACTTCTTAGCGAGTTTTGTCGGAATCGGAATCTCCCGCTCCTTGTAAGCTTTTGGCGTCCAATTCCTGTCGGGCTTGTGGCTCACGCGTACCGTTGAAGCTGCGAAGTTCACATCCGACCAGTACGTGTACATCACTTCCTGTTCTCTCATTCCGGTCATCAAGAAGAACTCGTACCACAGCCGCTCTTCCTCGGTGCAGGTTTTAAAAAGCTTGTCCAATTCTTCCTGCTCATACATCTCTGGTTCTTCTTCTGTGTAGCGCGGCCAATCATTCTTCCCCACTAGTCCACGAATCCCGTTTGCCTTCAGAAATGTCACCACCGTTTCGAATTTGTTGTACACAGAGCGCGGCGACAGCTTCTTTTCGTCACGAAGAAACCCCGCGAATTTGAGCAAGTCGTATCGCTCAATCTCGTGCAGATACAACTTGCGGCAGGATTCAGTGAAGTAGTTGAGCGCAGTCGTGTATGCAGCGATTGTCTTGGGCTTCTTCGTGAGTTGCGTTTCTTCTAGGAAATCGGCTACAGCCGCAGGCACCGACCGCTGTCCATCGCCGTCCTCTGGCATCACAGAAACGCCCTTGTTCAGTGCGTTCAGTTCCGCTTCCTTGCGCTCGCGGCGTGCAGCCGCGTCCTGGGCATCTTTGCCCACCGAAAGCCGGATCCGCCTGCCTTTCTCGCGCCATTCGAGATAATAGGACCCTTCAGGATGCCTCTCTGGTTGGCCATTTACCAGGACAACATCGGGGCGGATTCGGCCATTTGCAGTCAGAACAACGGGGCAATACCTCATTCCGCGCGGGGTTTGGACACGTTTGGTGAGATTGACTTCGCGGGACTGAGTGTTGGCCACTGGGACTACCTCCGATTCAACTCGGTATCTCGGCAGGTATCACAGTTTACAACTAATTGATAACAAAGGCTATGGCGGAGAGGGAGGGATTCGAACCCCCGATACCCGTTAAGGTATGTCCGCTTTCGAGGCGGATCGTTTCAACCACTCACGCACCTCTCCGCGTCGGACAAAGCCAACAGATTCCTCGGTTCGCTCGGAATGACAACCGGCGGTTACCGGCGACTTCTAAAAAACGTTTGCAGCATTTCCGCGCTGCGTCCAGCGAGCACCCCGCCACGAACTTCAATTCGATGATTCAGTTGCGGATGATTCAAGACCTGCATCACCGAGCGGACGGCCCCAGCTTTTGGATCGTCCGCGCCATAGATCAGGCGCTTGATGCGGGCATGCACCATCGCACCGGAACACATGGTGCACGGTTCAATTGTAACAAACAGCTCACACTCGCCCAGACGATGGTTACCAACGGCTTTACCCGCTTCACGCAGCGCGACGATCTCGGCATGCGCTGTCGGATCAGAATCAACAATGTTACGATTCCATCCGCGTCCGACGATGCTCCCTTCGCACACAACGACTGCCCCTACAGGCACTTCTCCGACTTCGAGCGCGCGTTGGGCACACCGAAGCGCCTCCTCCATCCAGAGTTCGTCGCAAGGATCGCTTGAATCGGAGTTCAGACTCGTGTCGGAATGCTCGGCCATGTTTGCCGAGATTATTGTATCGGCTACCCAGACAAGCGATATCGTCGGGACCAGTCAGTTAGATTACACTCAGAACCGATCGCACCACCTGGGGCACAACCGCGTGCAATACCGCGGGAACCACAAGCCGGGCAACTGGATAGGCCAAGACCACTGCAGGGATGACGAGCAGGAGCCACGTCTTGGTCGGCAAATTGTTAAAGTACGTCCTCATGGCATCCTCTGATGGCAAATACGCAATCTCGCTGCCGAAAGTTCCCATATTACCTATTCTTAAAGACGTTCCAGCCAGCCGATTGTTTACGAATTAATCCAGAAATTTCCCGATCAGCCAGACATGTCCAAATGGATCCAATGCGGGGCCGGGTCTCGGTATCTGCGTCGTGGATACTGAAGTGGGCGAATCCAAGTTCACATGGTATCCTACGGCTGTTATGGGCATGCCAAGCCTGCTCCGCAAAGTCTTCCTCGTAGACCTGCTGCAAGGCCTTAAGGTCACCTTTCGCTACCAGGATCCCAAAGAGATCTATACCGAGCAATATCCGCTCGAACGGCCGCAAGTAGCTGAGCGATATCGGGGAGCGCCGCGCCTCAATGTCAATCCCGACACCAACGAGACGATGTGTATCGCCTGCGACCTATGTGCTCTGGCCTGCCCCGAGCACCTGATAGTGGTCTCAAGCGAGCGCAACGAAAAGACGCGCCGCAAGGAACTCACCAACTTCACCTATGACCTGAGCCGCTGCATGTTCTGCGGCCTCTGCGAAGATGCTTGCCCGACGGACGCTCTCGAACTGACCCAGGATTTTGAGCTAGCCAGCTATACGCGACAGGGCTGGATCTGGGATCGTCCCACGCTGGAAAAAGGTCCGCAGCCGACCCAATATCAGAAGTAAGCCGCTCACCGTGCGAACAGCGGATTCCTCGCTTCGCTCGGAATGACAACTCCCTGCGGGCGGCCCGAAGTTCCCTACTCTACGGCATTCCCCGGATAGCGGCTCCCAAATCCTAGCCCGACACTTTAAGGAAGCACGCACCCGCACCGGCGCCATGGCGGGATCATAACCGACGGGGAGAATTCCCATGACAAAGCGTCTTGTTACGTTAGCAATCGTTCTGACCTGCGCAAGCTGGGCCACGGCTCAACGAACCAGAGCCACCACTCCGCCGCCGCAGCCTCCGCAAGCGACCACGCCTAACACTACGACACAACCCGCCACGACGGCTCCAGCAGCTACGCAAAGTGTACCGGCCACAAGTTCGCAACCGAGTACAAGCCCTCAGCCGCAAAATTCCACGATGAATCCGCCACCGACCACAATCGGTCCACCTACGCCAATTACGACCAAAGCAGCTGGGCCGGATGCCACGAGCGCTCCGCCCACTCCGACACAACCTGCGCCGACACCAGCGACGACGGCTCCGGGTAACGCACAGACAACAAATCCCACCATGAATAACACGGGAGCACCCTGTGTAAGCGCAGCGGGCGCGAACAGTCCTACCGGAGAGAATACGAACGGCAACACGAATGCGGCGGGTCAAGCCTCAGCAAACGGCGCGGACGCGAATGCTGCAACCACGAGCACCCCAGCCAACGGCACAGTGCAGAATCCCCCAGGGACAAATCCGGGAGGAGTACCCTGCCCAGCGGGCATGGTTCCCAGCGCAAACACAAACTCATCTCCACAATAACCGTTTATCTCATGGCTTCCGGCACACGGTTCGGTCGGAAGCCTTAACTTGCGTACAAATCCCTACTCTCGTTCACCGGATCGTTCAGTCGACATTGCGAGCTTCTTCTCAGGTAAGAAGTACATCGCTGGAATCAGCGCGAAGATGAAGAATGACGCGTAAATCGACACGTGTGCCATTGGTGCAGCGAGGAAATAGAGTAGCGTGGAAAGCAAATTCTTTCGCTGTATCTTGGCGTGATATTCGGTCAACTCCGGATCATCTTGGTCCTGTCTCACCAGTTCCGTCCGCAACAACCAGAACGACGCGCCGCATAACGCGAGATCCAGGCTGTACAGCGACACTGCGACACCCTGCCGATAGTTCTTTCCCAGGAAGTCCGTAACGAACGGAATTAGAGACATCCAGAAAAGCAGGTTCAGGTTCGACCACAGCAGCCGAGCTGTGACCTTGTGCACCGCATGAATCAGGTGATGATGATTCACCCACATAATTGCGACTACGAGGAAGCTCAACCCATAGCCCATGAAAATCGGAGCAACTTTCAACAGCGCCGCCCATGTCGGCTGCGCTGGGGCGCGCAATTCCAGCACCATGATCGTCACAATAATCGCGATCACGCCATCGCTGAACGCTTCAAGGCGCGCGGTCGTCATCTCCTCTTTTGACATTGCAAGAATCTACCACGCGCCTCCACATGCAAATGCGTGGCACCTGTTGGGTTAAATCCGATATCGCTCAGTTTGAGTTGCGCGGAATTCCCCGGCGGGTGACGAGATAAACGGCAAAACTTCCGAGCCAATGTCCACCCTCGTAATGCTCTCCGGTGACAGCAGTTAGTCCCGCTTTCTCATGCGCGTCCGCGAGTGAAAGGATGTTAGGAACCCGCTTGTCACCCTTGGGTAGCCCGAAGGCGATTCCCCGTAGCATCCAGGCGCGGCTGAGGTTCAAACCATCGAGGTGCGCGAGTTTGGGATCGCTGCGATCGGGTGAAACCACGGGCTGAAGCCATGTGCTGCCTGATTTCGAGATCTGCGGCAGAAACTTCGTGAGCCACTTTGCAAAGTCAGCGCTCGGAAGAACACGCCGCATAACGTCAGCTTCGCCCAGGCACGCCGACAAGAAATCTTCTCCCGATGGTTCGTATGCGAGCGGACAGTTCTTGTCATTGAGGTAGAACTGCCTGGCCTTGGATGTGACCAGTTCGGCAAACTTCTGATCGCCCGCAGAACGCGCGTAATCCAGCATCAAGCCGAGGCCGAACGCGCTCTGATCGTGTTCCCCAATGCGTACCGGATTTGACAACTTGGGTAGCCACGTACTCAGTCGGTCGAGGACAACCTGTTCCAATGGACGAAGGTTTGCGGCCATCTCTTTGCTTTGAGGATCGTCCCATTCGTGTAGTTCACTTGCCAGTTGCAGGAGCCAGGCAAGCCCATAGGGACGTTCAAAGCTCGCGCGGCCTTGTCCCTGAAGATAACTGGCCTCCTGAGTCAGATTTTCGGCTGTGAGGCTCTGGCGCAATGCATCGCGAGCGGCCGACACAAACTCGGCGTCGGGGAATGCCCGGACGAGACGGACGAGCAGCCAGTGTCCATGCACGGAGGAGTGCCAGTCATAGCAGCCGTAGAACGCAGGAGTGAGCTTCCGCGGCGGAGCTACGTCCGTGTCGCTGTTCAACGTGTGGCTAATGTGGTTCGGGTATTCCTTATGGACACAAGCGAGAGCGAGATTGGCGAAACGTTCTGCGGTCTTGACGTCGAACATAGAAGCATTGGGACGTTCTTGGCTGACGCTGCCCGGCAACATCGATGAAGCAAGAAGCATAGTAAGAAGGTATTTCATCGGAGATACTGTAAATCAAGCTGGCTCGTGCGGCTCTGCGATACGAGACTTGACGTGCCTCACAATTCTGCTTCCACTCGATCTGCGAGCCGCTTTGGCGCGATCAGCGTATAGCTGCTTACCAGCAACTCCCTTACCTCATCCCAGTCAATCTTCCCTACGTCAAGCCTCAGCGCGACCCAACCCCTCGAGGCTATGTACGCTGGAAGATAGAACCTCTTGGGTTGCGCTTCGGCGAGCGCTTTGTTGTCGCCGGGCAGCACCTTGCCACTGATCGCTACTATGCCGTCTCCATGGTGGTTATTTAGAAAGTAAGCGAAGGTCTTCTTGCGCACGAGGAACTGCGCGTGCGAGCCATGGATCTGACGAGTCGCTTCGGGAAGAGCGAGGGCAATCTCAGTGAGTCGAGTCAGGCGTGGATCTGTGGTGGAACGCTTTGGCATTGTTCGACGACACAGCAAGGCAGATTATCTAACCAATCACGCAACTGCGATCTACGGTCGCGTTAAAGAACCCAACTCATTCAACTTCGTTGCGACGTCTGTTTCGCGCGACAAAGACGTGGTATGACGCGGTATCCCATGCATTGTGAATGCCGCAGAAGAGTAACAAAAGCGCGGCTGCTCCCACGCCGAAAATTGATCCGTGCGCGTGAATTCGTGCTTCATAGGCCGATGCCGCCATCAGGACATAGGCAGCCACGGGCAGGAAAGAATGAAAGAGCCAGTCCTCGAACACGGGTCGATACGCATTCTGCAATCGAAGACGGCGCGTCACGTCAAGAGAATAGACGATGCCACAAAACCCAATCAGACCCACCACCGTTGTGGGACCCTGAACGTTATGCCATGGTGCGCTCAAGGCAGCAGAAAGAAGCAGTACGACGCAGAAATGCATGACAGTGGGTGTCGCAAAAGCAGAGCTTGCTTGTTGTTGCTGCTGACTGGCCGTGTCAGTGGTTACATCGGCGAGGAGCGCAACAACAACGAATTGAAGGCCGATCAAAGCTCCGGCAGAAGATCCGAGGATTACGAAGAAATTGCCCCATCCGGCGAGTGCTGTAATTTCATCCATGTTTTGATTTCGAGCTTGCCGGAAAAGATACCGCAGTTCCGCGAACTGGGTCACGCCTTAAGATCCAAATTGGCCTCCGGCGTTTTAGGCAGTGTGACATAAGTCATCGTGTTGGTGGGTGGAAAGGTTCAAGGTGTAAATGGAGAGGTCGGAGTGGCGAAGGCCAAAATCGCGGTCCATCCGAAGCACCCGGAACGGATCTGCTGGGGATGCGACAAGTACTGCAGCGCAGATGAACTTCGGTGTGGGAATGGAACCATTCGCACGCAGCATCCGGTGGAACTGTTTGGAACGGACTGGATGGAATGGGAGTTGGCGGAGGCTGAACCTGACATGCAGATTGTGAAGGTGGAGAGTTAGTTTTCGTCTGCCAACGGTCCGCCGTCGTGAGCGAACTCTGCAGTATGCCTGCAGCAACAAATTGCAGAGGTCTTCGGCCCGCAAACAACGCAATCCTCACGATGACAATGAAGCTAAGCTTTCAATACTTCCTGCACGTAAGCCGGCTTCATGGGCAGCCGCCGCATGATCTTCCCCGTGGCATCATGAAGTGCCGCTGCGATTGCAGGTGCAGCGAGCGCATTCGCAGCCTCTGATCCTCCACCATACGCCCCAACCTTGGGATTGTGCAGCAGCACGACTTTGACCTCGGGGATGTCCGACATAGTCGGGATAGGATACGAGATCCAATCATCCTGCGTGATCCCGCTCTCGTTGAAGATTACCTCTTCGAATAGTGCGTGGCTGATGCCCATAATCGCTCCGCCTTCGACGTTACGCTTCAATTGCATTGGGTTCACCACGATACCGGGATCCACCGCGATGGTGTAGTTCTCAACCACAATCTTGCCGGTGCTTGGTGTGACAGCGATCTGGCACACGCAAGCCCAGTAGGTACCGCTGCGCAGCATCAGAGAAACGCCACGGCCTCTCACCGCGGTTGAGCCACTCGGAATTGCATCGGGGCGCGGCGACGGGCGCATATCCCAACCGGAGGCATCACGAACAGATCGCAGCACGTTAATGGCGCGCTCTTCGGTGGCGTGGTCGATGCGGAACTGAATGGCATCCGCTCCGGCGAGAGCTGCGGCTTCACTGATTGCCAATTCGCGGGGATAGTTCTGCTGAAATTGTCCTGGCGTACGCATGCTATGGTCACGCAGACCGACGGCGATCGGAGATGCCTTCTCTCCCACCTGATAAGTTCCGTGCCCGCGCTCCGCCAGATTTGGGATCGGAGCGTAGACCCACGGATCTTCCAGTCCGTTGGCCGTGTTGGTCACGAAATCTCCGTGAGGATTCGGCGGGGCCATGGTTGGCAGCCCGGCGAGTACCGCACCAATAGGTCGATCGTCTTGCATGGCTGGCATGTAATGGTCGACCTGATAAGCAGCGATCTTGCCCTTTTCATCCAACCCAATTTGGATGTCGGAAAACGCGGCTGACGATTGCGTGGACCACTGCAAGTCGTCAGCGCGCATCCACTGCACTCGAACCGGCTTGCCTACGGCTTGCGACAGAAGCACAGCTTCGTCCTCCGCGCCTGCATTGCCACCGTTGGAGCGTCCGTAGTGCCCCGGGCCAGGATAGGAATGAACAACCACATGATCTGGTGTGGTTTTCAGCATCATCGCGATTTCGCCGCGGAGCGCCTGCGGATTCTGATTGTGGGTGTAGATGTGCACGGTGCCGTCGGGCGTGACGTCGGCGAGGGCCATAGTTGGGCCGATCGGCGCGTGCTTCATGTATGCCAACTGATACGTCGCGGAATGCCTCTTGTGTGCCGAAGCGAGAACAGATTTCACATCGCCTTTGTTGGCTTCGCCATTCGTGACTGTGGCACTGGTCCAATCGGCCTCTTGACGCAGGTGCTTATGAAGTTTCTCGTTGCCGGGCAGACCCTTCCACTCGGTCCATTTCGTGGCGCTCGCGACCTGCTCGGCTGCTTGGATCGCTTCCCATTCCGTGGTGGCGACCACCCCAACAAGACTTCCCTTCACGATGACCTGTGAATTCGGGAACTTGGCTTTGTCGATTTGTCCGGCTGAGATCAGGGTCGAGCCGAGTGTCTTGGGATGCACAACGCGGGCGTGCAACATGCCGGGCAAGCGCACATCGGTCGCCCAGGTTTCTTTCGCCGCAACTTTCGAACTGATAACGGAATTCTTGAATGACTTGCCGATGATCGAGTACTCGCTCACGGGCTTCATCGGCGGATTGCCTTCGATACTGAGCCCCATGATGCTGGTGAGGTCGCCCTTCACAGGGATTGTGAGCTTCAATTGCTGATTCTTTACGAGATCGCCGTAGGAAATGCTCTTTCCTCCGCCCGAAACAATTCCCGCTTTCACTGTCAGCTTCTCTCTTGAAACATCTAGCTTCTCGGACGCGAGATCGAGCAGCGCCTGACGCGTGTAGGCCGCCGCTTTGCGAATATTGGGCGTACCGTGTCCGAGGAAATCGAAGGCGCCGCTGCCATCAGGGGTTTGGTCAGTGCTTCCCGAAATAACCGTAGTTATCGCTTCGAACGGGACGCTCAATTCTTCTGCGACGATTTGCCGGTACGCAGTGAACGTGGATCCTTGGCCGAAATCGCTCTTCCCTGTCCGAATCAGCACCGTATTGTCTGGGCGAATTTCAATCCAGGAACTGCCCAGTGTCGGATCGAGCGAATTCATCATTACGGCAGGCTTTGCGGTATCCCCCTTGAGAAGGCTTGGTCCGATCAATTTGAAGCTGACGACAAGTGCTCCGCCCGCTTTCACAAACTGGCGGCGGGAGAGAGTCGGTCCGACAACATTGCGCGGTTTTTCGCTCATGGTGGCCATCGCTTATCTCCCCTTTGCCATGATGATGGCGGCGTGTTGCACGGCTTCGATAATCGCAACATAAGTTCCGCAGCGGCATAGATTGGGCGACGGCCCGGAATTGGTGAAAACGTCTTTGATCTGCGCCAGTGACGGATTGGGATTGCTCTCCAGTAACTCCGTAGCTTTGATCATCATGCCGTTCTGGCAGAATCCGCACTGTGGGGTTTGTTCCTCGACCCAGGCTTGTTGTACGGGATGCAGCGTATTTTTTGCTTGATCGGCGGAGAGGCCCTTTTGCTTTGCCCACCTTGCCGGCAGGCCCTCGAGCGTTGTGATCTCCTGGTTGGCGACGCTTGCTACCGGAGTGACGCAGGAACGCGCTTCCTTGCCGTCGACCAGAACAGCACAGGCTCCGCACTGGGCGAGTCCGCAGCCGAACTGCGGTCCGATCAGTTGAAGATCATTGCGCAATACATAGAGCAGGGGCGTATCGTCCGGAACCGTAACCTCGTGCTTAACTCCATTCACGTTGAGCGTGACCATAGAGAACTTCCCCTCCGAAGTGTATTACGCTTGTTGAATCCCCGTGTGGCGGATCCCAATCCGCCTCCCGGTTGTTGAGCGTGAGCGGAATATACGCCCGGGTGCAGTCGGCCGCAAGCATGCGCCGCTTCGAGCACATTAGCAAAAACAACCCGCCCTCAATTGCCTGATCTGACGGAGTTCTTGCCTACTTCTCCGCAGTTATGAACCGTTCAGGGTTTGACGACTTGTTGTTTGCCATCTTTGTTCGTCAGGGTCAACGAGGGATCTCCTCCATCTGCGTTTATCACGATATAGGTCGGATCGATACCACCTCCGAGATCAAGTCCGGATCCCTGCTCCGTAGTAGCGATCTTCACCGATGGTCGGCCATCAGGACGAATCAAGCGAAAGAGCACAGTTTCGGGGACGATTTTGCCGTTGTTGACGACTGAACCGTCTGGCTTGCGCCCGGGGCCGGCTGGCTGGACTGTAATTGAGGCTCTGACTTTTCCTTGCGCGTCAGTGATCAACAAGCCGCGGCCGCGAAGCATGCCATCGTCGTTACTGGCTTGAACCCCCTCGGTCCTGCTCAATGTCAGGGAGAGAAGAATTGCCAGATTGATCAAGGTAAGAATGGTGAGGGCACGTTGATTTCGCATATTACCTCCACGATTCGAGCATCAGCGGGCGCCGATGTTGTGCAGTGACGCGAATTCTATAGCATGCGATGTGGAATCGTTGTCAAACAGAAAAAGCCGCCCGGCGAGGAGCGGCTCTTCGTACAGCGTTTCAACACTCAAGGAATAACGGTGAATACTGCCGCGCTGGCAGCACTTCCACCAGGAGTCTTGATTCCTATTTTTCCGGTGCTCGCTCCAGACGGCACTGTCGCAGTGATTTGCGTCCCGGAGTTTACGGTGAAAGTTGTAGCTTTTACCCCTCCGATCGTGATGATGGTTGCCCCATTGAATCCTGAGCCTGTGATGGTGACGACGGTGCCCACAGGTCCGCTGGTCGGCGTGAAGGCGCTGATCACGGGAACGAGGTTGAATGGCCGATTGCTGGTCAGCGTTCCCGTGGGGGTAGTCACGGTGACCAATCCGGTCGTTCCATTTGCCGGCACGGTAGCGGTCACAAAAGTGTCAGAAACGACACGGAAGGTCGCAGATGTTATCCCGAATTTCACGCTGGTAGTTCCAGTCAGTCCCTGCCCCAGGATCTGCAAGGTTTGTCCAGCGCTTGCCCACCGGTTGACCAGCGCCACGAACGTCGGGAGTCCATTGTCCAGGCTATAGACAACGCCGTCGTTGAGATTGCCATTCGGGCCGCCACCCCGCTCCGTCACACCGTAGACCTTGCCGTTGGTGTGTTGCATCGGCGTCGCTTGAGCCAACGCGCCATGAGTTCCATCGAAGGCATAGAGCGACGAGTAACTGCCGGTGCGGCTGACAACAAACAGGTTACCGTTCGGAACGGAACCACTGTTGGACCCGCCGCTGGTTGCGCCATAGAGCTTGCCATCTGAAGCGGCGACTAGCCCGGCGTACGGGTCGATGCCATCCGTAGTGCTGCTGGTGTCGAATTGATGCAGAAGCCCGATATTACCTGCCATGCTGAGCTTGAAAACTACCCCTGCTTGGCCCGAGCCACCGCCACTGGTCGTACCGTAGATAAAATTGTCGTTTCCTACCACAACGGGCGAGTAGAGATACGCTCCATGGGTATAGTCGAAGTTATAGAGGACAGTGATGGCCCCGGCTGGCGTCATCCGAAATACGGTTCCTTGATATGTCAATCCTCCTGCCTGCGAGGTGCCGTAGAGATTGCCGTCGTTGCCGAGGGCGAATGGCGCAACGCTGCAAGGCGGAGTCGCCGAGTTCACTGTCGCAAATACGCCCGCAGGGGTGATCGAATATGCAGTCCACGGAGCATTAAAGCCGCAGGTCGTGCCATAGAAAGCGCCGTTCTTACCTAACACGGGGGCCCCGATGGGACCTGATCCGTCTGCTCCAACGAACGTGTGTAGCATCGTCAACACGCCGCTGGAGTGATTTTGAAAATAGTTCCGAGATTATCCGTACCACCCGCGGAGGTCGTGCCGTAGAAGTTACCGTCGAGCCCCAAGCTCAGACCGCCGATTGGGTACGCACCGTCGGTTCCTGAAAAGTTATAAATCGTGGTCATGCTTCCCGAGGGAGTAATTTTGAATACGGTGCCTAGTCCCGAGGTGCCGCCATTCCGAGCTGTCCCGTAGAGATTTCCGTCGCGGCCTTGCGCCAGTACGGCCGGATATTGGGGCTGACAGCCTTGGATGGAGCAATCGAAATCGTGAAGGTCTGTGTAGATCTGGGCATGAAGTGGTGTGGGGAAGCTACCGATGGCAAAGACGATCGCAATCACAAGTGACAGCCAGTAGTTGGAAAGGATTTTCGACAGAGCGGAGCTGGGCATCGTTCCTCCTTGAGAGGTAGGGGCGGTTTGGCGGGCGTACCGATACCACCTGGGAAATGCCCTATCTCTGTAAGGCGGGGAAAAGCACGAAAATCGGCTCAAGTGGAGTGAGGCCGCTCACTAAATCCAATGGGAGAGAATTATCGATCGTGCCAGTGGAACAGCTTATGTGTGATTTTCCACTCACCGTTGCACTTGAGCAGAGTGAATACATCTGAAGCGCGGGCATTGGCTCCAGCCAATTTACCCGACCAGTGTTGCACCTCAAGATGAACGACGGCGATGCTCTCAATGATCTCGATGCGCGCGAAGCGAGGATTGATATTCGGTGCCGGACCGTTCTGATCGATCCACTGGAATACATGCTCAACCGAGCCCGAATACTCCGCTCCCTGACAATAGCCGGAGATGGTCGCGGACGGATGAAAAGCCGGGCGCATGAGATCGCCGTCACCTGCGCGCGCCCCAGCGATGTAGCGATGCATCGTGCGAGTGATCGCGTCATGCTCAACGAGGTAGGTATTGGCCGCAGGTTTCAACGCGGGCGAATCGTCGGGTTCGTCGACCAGGAATGAACCCGGACACCTGGTTCTTAACCGGCTCCAGGCTTCTATCTCGTGCCTGAATGCGAAGACGGTGTCCTGCTTTTCGTGTTCACGGCGGTGGACAGGAAGCCCCTCATTCGCCTCCCAGCGCCTCACCGTTCGTTCGCTTCGATCCAGGTAGGCGGCGATCTGCTTCCACGATTCCAGAGTCTTTTGAGGAGTATTCCGCTCTGGCATCTCAGAACCCCCGCAAGACTATACCAGAGACTACGCCGCTAGGCTGCTCTCCGCCGCATGCCAGTGAAATGCCTTCTGGATAATCTTCCACCCACTTGGCGTCTTCAAGAGCGTGAACAGGTCCGACATGCGAACGCCCGAGCCAGCCAGCTTCCCTGACCAGTCCGCCACCTCGAGACGGACCACCGCAATCGAGTCGAGAATATCCACGCTTAAGATCCGAGGCTCAATGTCGGGAGCGGGACCGTTCTTGTCAATCCAATCGAACAAGAATTGAGTCCCGATGGCAAGCTGCTCGCCCGCATACCCGAAGAATGAAGCATCGGGATGGAAGGCCGGACGCATCAGTTCGCTCTTTCCCTGTTTGCTTCCGTCGATGTACTTCTGCATGGTCTGGACGATTTTGTCGTATTCGGTGAGATATTCGTTTTTGGACATGCGCGCGACTGTAGGATCTGCGGTTTGCGGGCGTCAACAGCCAAATGTGGACAAAGTCGGTCGCGGAATGGTGCACGAAGTATTGGTGTTACTTCTCCACACGCCTTTACTACATCAAGGCTGCTGCGCGCCCTCGGTCCCGACGTATACGGCGTAAAGCGATTGGCTCGCTGCCATAAAAAGTCGGTTCTTCTTCGCTCCTCCGAAGCACAGATTGGCGCAGGTTTCGGGGAGGTGGATTTTGCCGATTAGCGTTCCATCGGGAGCGAAGACATGAACACCGTTGAAGCCGTCGGGACCCCATCCCGCCGCTGACCAGACATTGCCGTCAACGTCGCACCGGATACCATCCGAAGAACCGGGAGCCAGGTTCGCAAACATTCGGCCGTTCTTCAGCCGCTTGCCATCTTCCACGTCATACACGCGAATCGGGCGTGGATCACCTGGATGCTTTGGTTCGCCAGTATCGACGACGTACAGCTTCTTTTCGTCGGGCGAGAAGCAGATGCCGTTGGGCTTATCCAAATCGCCAACAACGACGGCTGCTTCGCGTGTGTTGGGGTCAAGACGATAAACGTTGGCGGGAAGTTCGAACGTCGCCTTGTGGCCTTCGTAATTCGACATGATGCCATAGCCGGGATCGGTGAACCAGATCGCTCCGTCGGAGTGAACCGCGAGATCGTTTGGCGCGTTGAACGGCTTGCCTTGGAAGTGATCGATCAGGACTGTGATCGTGCCGTCGTGCTCTGTTCGCGTGACGCGTCGAGAATCGTGCTCGCACGTTATTAACCGACCCTGGCCGTCTCTTGTGTTCCCGTTCGAATAATTCGAGGGGTTACGGAAGACGCTGACTTCGCCGGTATCCTCAAGCCAGCGAAGCATCCTGTTATTAGGAATGTCACTGAAGACCAGGTATCGTCCATCTCCAAACCAAACTGGTCCTTCGGCCCATCGTGTGCCTGTATAGAGCCGTTCGACCGCGGCACTCAGAATCCTGTATTTGGCGAAGCGCGGATCCACGACCTCTATGGCCGGATCCGGATATTCAACCGGATTCTTCTTCTCCAGAGTCTTTGTGTTTTGCCCTTGGGCGCGTTGCAACGGATCGAGCGCGAGTGCTGTTACTGCACCAGCCGCGACATTCATGAATTTACGTCGATGCATGTGGTCCCCAGTCGGGAGAAATCCCGCGAGGCACCTTATCACGTATTTTTCACTAGAGGAAATGAACCAACGCGGAGGCTGCCGTGAGCATCTGAAGGCCAAGTCCGTTTGTCGAGGGCTTTGTACCGAAAGCCGCGCCCACCGCCTGGTGAGTTCTGATAGTCTTGCAAAGCAGTCTGGGAAATGAGCCTAGATCGGTTTTTTATATGGGAGTAAGCGACCCCGAGATTCGGAAAAAAGTATTTGGACCGCGCTGGATGGAGCTTCAGCACATTTCCGAGAAACAAGCTTGGCCCTGGTGGAAGCGGCTGTTGCACCGTTTCCAGCACTGCCCCATCTGCGGCCAGCAGCCGATTGGCGACAAAAAGTAGGTCGCCTCGGACAGTTGATCAGCCTAAGTGTCGTGAACCAGAACAATCATCTTGTGACTTCGCCGGGGTCGAAGTAACCTACGTTCAAATACGGAGGCGCAAGTCATGCGTGATCTGCTCCGGACGTTATGGTGTCAGGAAGAAGCTCAGGACATCGCTGAATATGCGGTGATGTTGGCGGTGATCCTGGTGCTGGTAATCGGTACAATTCGTCTGATTGGAAGCAACGCGACAAACGTGTTCTCCAATACGGCGAGCTCACTTCAATAACAAAGGCGGACAGAAATGTTGAATTCATTTCTGCTGTTCCTCATCACGATTTTGTTGATCTCGATTTTTTGGGAGTTAACCAAGATCAACAGCCGTCTCAAGAAAGGGGCTTTGCTCCCTGAAATGAAGGCCCCAGTTGCGGCTAAGGTGAACCCCGACTAAGGGGAGCACTGGTGCATTTCCCAGCGCGACCAAATTTCGCCTCGCGGCTTTGGGACGCAACTTGTGCGCTTGTGCAACTACGAAGCAACATCGGGCAGGCATACACTCAGTCTGTCACAGTCGGCGCATCCGCGAAGTTCTTAAGCCATCCCAGGACGCGCTTCCAGCCTTCGCCATGTCCCTGAGCTGATTTGAGGTTACCGGCAAATCCAGATTGCGTAACACGCACGAGCGTTCCGGTGCCCGATTTCTTTGGACCGCTGGGATGCAGTGCATTCACGCTCTGCGGTTCAAGTTCCCATCGGACACGAGTCTTGGCCGTGTCGTAGCTGCTATTCCAGGTATGGACAAGCAGTCGGGGCGGGTCGACCTCGATGTATTCCCCTTCGACGTAAAATACAGTGCCATCAGCGCCCTTGCCTTCGCTGCGCCATTTGCCACCAGGACGAACGTCCATGGTTGATTTTGTCACGTGGTAGAGGCCGTCTTGCCCCCACCAGCGCGGCAGTTGCGTCGGGTCGCTGATTGCTTGAAATACGCGCGTCGGCGGTGCAGCAATGAAGATTTCTGCGATAACGGCATCTTGATCGGGTGTGATGGCGGCAGAAGCCATGAATGGTGTCTCCTGACATCAGTAATTCGTGAGCAGTGGTGGGCGGCAGGAGTTTGATAACGACTACTGGCCACTAGCCACTGACCACTCGTTTTATTGCTCCACGAACTTCTTCAGTTGCTCGACAACACCTAGCCATCCGCCGGAGTAATCCTTGCGAGCGACCGGGAGCGACGCGAGACCACTGTGCGTGACCTTGACATGCGTGCCTCCCTGCTCGGGCGTGAGTTCCCATCGTACGATCGTGCTGGTCTTCGGATCGTCATGCCAGTTGGCAATCCAGGTGTAGGCGAGTACACGCGGCGGATCGCACTCCACGATTTCGCCGTGGCATTGAAACTCTCTCACTCCATTTATCTCGATTGAGCCTTTCTCTGTGCCATAAGAATAGTGGCCGCCAACACGGGCATCCATCTTCCAAGATTTCACCGGGCACTCGGATCCGCCATGGAACCAGCGCTGCAGTTGCCCCGGATCACTGAGTGCTTTGAAAACGCGTTCGGGAGGAGCCGAGATCTGAATGTCGGCGATGATGGTGTCTTGATCGGGGGTAACGATAGTCGTTGTCATAATGTCTCCGTGTCGTTTTCGGCGAAGGTTTTCACTTCCTGCAAGACTCCCGGCCAACCGCCCGCGTAATCACGGAAGGCCTCAGGCTCGGAGATAAGACCGCTGTGTGTGACTTTCACATGCGTTCCCGTCTTGGTGGGAGTCAGCTCCCAGCGCACAATCGAGCGATGCTTCAGATCATTGTGAAAATTACCGAACCACGTGTAGACAAGAAGGCCGGGCGGATCGATTTCGAGAATCTCACCTTCGTGTTTGACCAGACTGACACCCCGGTGAGGCTTCGGCATACGTACTTCCATGCGCCATCTGCCGCCTACCCGCAGGTCCATTTCGAAGGCCTCGAGATAAGGGGCGCGGCGAAGTACTGTCTCGGGATCGCAGATTCCGCGGAAGACTCGATCCGGAGGTGCTTCGATCTCGATTTCGCTGACGATGCTGTCCTGATCACGCGTAACGATGGATGTAGCCATGTCGTTTCTCTGCCTTCTATGTTTCGTGTGTCTGGTTCTTCCCCTTGCAACCCCCACTTCTCGCAAGAGAGGCGAGAAGTGGGGGTTTCCAGTGCGTTTTAAACCGTTCGATGAAGATCGAATGTGACCCGGTGTTCGTGGCCTTGGTCGGCGAATATCCATTCTTCTATGTGATGGTTCTGGTCGACTACGGTGAGAATCATCTGTTGCATGTGCCCCGCATCCGGCGCAGAGAGATTCGTTGCATCGACGTAGGTGAATGTAAACGTCTTGCCGTCAGGCGAGACGCTGGCCGCCATACGCGGTTGATTCCCAGCCGAACAGTAGTGCGTCAGCAACAGGCGATCTCCATCCATGTGGAACATCGAGATCATATCTTCCTTGCCGAAGATCTCGCTGATGATGGCGGAACCTCCTCCAGTCACTTTGAACGTAACCTTCACCGGTCCTTCCGGGCTGGTACCCTGCCAGGTGCCGGGCATGTCTTTCAGAGTGGCGAACGCTTTTTGTGCGTTCGATTGTGCCAATGCGAACGTGTTCGTTACGGCAATGACGGCGATCAGTATGCTGGCGACTTTCGTCATAGTCAGATCCTTTCTTTAGCGTGCGAACCTCTTCTGGTCCTCACGGATCTATTTTGGTTTTCGCGATTCTTCTTCGGTCTCGCGGGCGTGCTCGGCTTCAACAAAGGCCTTCAAATTGTTAAGGCTCGCTGCCCAGAAGACACGATACTGCTCAATCCACGAGTCGACGGCCCGGAGCGGCTCGGGATTGAGTTGGTAAATACGATTGCGGCCCTCGCGGTGCTCGCGGACCAGGTGAGCGCGCCGCAGAAGACGCAAGTGCTTCGAGATCGCAGGCCGGGAGACGGGAAAGGCATTAGCGATCTGCCCGGCGGGCTGGCTTCCCCGACGCAAGAGGTCGAGTACAGCCCGACGGGTCGGATCGGCCAAAGCCTGAAAAGTGGCCTCCTGGATCAGCGGGTCCTGATATGTAACCGATCGGTGACGCATAATGCGTAACTGTACGGTTACCTATTGCGGATGTCAAGCACTTTCTTTAAAAACCCGTCCACAGTGGTCTGGAATTACTTTGAGCTCTCGCGCGAACATTTGAATCAAAGGACAGATCCTCGCGGGCGGGGCGCCCGCGCCACACCACTACCGGCTGCCGTTCCTGACGAGATCGAGGAATGCTTGATGAATGCGGGTATCTTCTGATAATTCCGGATGAAAAGTAGCTGCCATAGTGCTTCCCTGCCGGACAACCACTGGATCAGATCCTTGGGTCGCCAGCACTTCGACATCTTCGCCTACATGAGAGATCTTGGGCGCTCGAATGAACACCATTTCCAGCGGAGAATCCAGCAGTTTGCCTTCGAAACCGCGGACGAGCTTTCCTTCGCGTATGGAGCTATCAATCTGGCGGCCGTATGCATTGCGGCGGATTCGAATGTTGAGCGCGCCAAGTCCAGACTGGCTCGGATTCTCGACTTCTTTCGCCAGCAGGATCGCTCCGGCGCAGGTACCAAATGTTGGCCTTAAGCGGACGAATTCCTTTAGCTTCTGGAAGCCCGCTTCCCCGAGAAGCTTGAGAAATGTGCCGGACTCACCGCCCGGAATCACCAGGCCATCAATCTGGTCCAACTGCTCCGGTTTTCTGACGAGCACGACTTCGGCCCCCAGCTCCTCGAGCCGGCGGCGGTGGGCATCAAAATCCCCTTGCAGAGCTAGAACCCCGATCATCATTTGTGTATTCTTTCGATTCTATCGGATCGAACGGCAAGTATCGTCTAATCCGACGAGTCCAATTCGGGGTAAACTCTAAGGGCGACACGTTCGAAGATCCTTCCCCTGTCACTCTCTCGGTAGGAGCATTCATGTTGCTTTGCCGCCTACGCCGATTTCTGATCTTGCCGTTTCTCTGTTCTGTCGGTCTCGCTCAGGTTATGAGCATTCCCTCGTCCGGCTTTGGAAACATTGGATCCCACGATATGGGAACGGTCAGCGGGGCTGTTGGCCTCAACCTGATTTCTTCCGAGATGATGACCAACGAGATGTACGGAATGATGACTAGTATTCAGAACCGTGGCTCAGAGGAAGTTGCCACGACTTCTATTTCCAAGCTGGATTTGAAGGCTCCGGGAAAGGCTCGCCGGGAGTATGAGAAAGGCTATCAACTTCTGATGCGCAAGGATCTTCAAGGCGCAATCGAGCACCTGAACTCTGCCATCGAAAGCTATCCCGAATTCGTTGCCGCTCATAATGCCCTCGGCACGGCCTACCTCAATTCCGGGCAACATAAAGATGCGCGCGACGAATTCCTGAAAGCGACTTCCCTTGACGACCACCTGCCGAACTCCTACCTGAATCTCGGATGCGCGCAACTGGCGTTGAATGATTATCCCGGCGCAGAGGAGTCATTCCGCAGGGCATCATCGATGGCTCCGTTGGATCTTCCGCTGCTGCTTGCACTTACCTATGGCGAGTTTGCAAATAAGAACTACACCGGAGTTATTTCGACTGTTCACGAAGTACACGAGCGGAAGCATAAGGGCGCAGCCATGGTGCACTTCTTCGCCGCCGGAGCATGGGAGGCGCAAAGCAATCTCGCCCAGGCACAGCAGGAAATGAAGACACTGCTGCAGGAGGAGCCGCATTCGCCGTCTGCAGAACAGTTTCGAAAAGTGCTCGAAGAATTGAATAACGAAGAGCAGCAGCGTGCAAAGTTGAAATTCGATCCCGTGCAAAAGGTAACGTATTCCATTGGCGTTCCGATTGGACCAAGTCCGGAAATCGCCGGCCAGATGGCGCAGATAGCATTTCAGAACATGGAGCGGCAGGAACAGATCGCAGAGGCAGAAGCAGCACCGGACCCAATTTGCAAAGAGTGTGCCTCAGGTAACCGTGTCAATTCCGTTCGGCCTTCTTCTGGAATCGCTCCAAAGTTTGCTGGCCTCACCACATTTCGCTCCGCCGTTGATGAAGTCTCCATCAAGTTTTCAGCCACCGACCATGGAAGATCGGTGATCAATCTGAACGTTTCTGACGTCGGCCTACGCGATAATCGCCAGCCGCCCGCGGCGATTTCGCATTTTAGAAATGAATCGCAACTACCCTTGCGACTTGGACTTGTCATTGATACGAGCAACTCGGTCACGGATCGCTTCCATTTTGAACAAGCGGCGGCTATCAAATTTCTGGAAACGGTTGTCACCGACAAAGACGACCTTTCCTTCGTCATTGGCGTAAACAATTCCGTTCTTCTGGTACAGGACTTCACCTCGGACCTTCAGGTCATAGGAAAGGCGATCAATCAGTTGGCGCCAGGAGGTGGCACGGCCATTTGGGACGCCCTCAGCTTTGCTTCACAGAAACTTGCCAGTCGTCCGGAACCGGAGCCTGTGGCCCGGGTTCTCGTAGTGATTAGTGACGGAGAAGACAATTCAAGCACGGTCAGCCTGAGAGAAGCGATTCAGCAGGCCCAACGCGGAGATGTAGCCATTTACACCATCTGTACCCGAGATTTCAGCGACGATGCTCTCCCCTCAAGAACCGGCGAACACGCATTGCGCACTTTTTCAGAGCTAACAGGAGGAGCTGCTTTCGTCCCCGGCTCGATCCATCGTTTGACCTCGAGCCTCTCCGATTTGCAGCAGGTCATTCGAAGCCGTTATCTGATCTCGTATAAGCCGGCCGCTTTCGAGCGAGATGGAAAATACCGCCCCATCGATATCACGGCCGCGAAAGACGGTCACAAGCTCCGGGTCTACGCCCGCCGCGGATATTACGCAGAGGCGACACAGACCTCAACTCCTCAATTAGAGGTTACACAATAGCCCGCTCCCGGGTTTTCTTCGGCGGATGCTGCCTTTCGGGGAATTCGGACTCAAAATCGCACAATCGGGCCGAACGTGATGCGCAGATTGTTATGCGCTCCATGGTTGAAGTACATCTCATCGCCCATTTCAAAACGTAAGCCCACCGGTCCAAGCGATGCTTCCAGCCCTCCGGCGGGGTATAAGGCCGCGTTCACACTCGACGTTCGCAAGCCAAATACCGAACTGACAACGTCGCTATAAGGCAACAGACTCGTGCTTAGTCTGAAATCAATAAATCCCGCCTTCAATGTTGCGAACGGGCGGAAATGGCCGTGCGCCGGCTGTATCATCGGGCCGAATAGTCCGTGGGTCACGCCAATCGACGTATGTTCTATCGCCACGATATCGCCGCTTGTAATATTGCGGTAGGCCTCGTCAAAATTAAGTCCATAGTCGTAGGCCAATTCGCCTTCGAGCATTACGTGGCTATGAACGCGGTACCCAAAACGAGCACCCAGCCCCAAATTGTTCGTGCTTGTTTGTGAGATATCGAGCGAGTCCAGGAAAATGCCGACTTCCATTCGAGATTGAGCCAGAGATGCGCAGGAGAGCAAGAGAAATACGAGGGTGAGTTTCAACATACGGCAGCGATACGATGAAGCGAACTTGATTCGGGTTGCAAGCGGGCTTTGCGAGCAAAAGTAAAATGCCCCATTTAAGGCTCAACATTAGAGCCACGAATGGGGCATTGATCCTTGCTAGTACTTTACTTCGATGCCTTCAAGGATGCCGCGATCGCTTTGGCTCCAGCCGCATCTCCGTTGTCATACTGCACTTCCACTATGCAGACCTTGTCACCCGCCGGCACAGCGCGGTACACGTTCGGCTTGCCATTGATTCCCTTGCCCTCCATCACGAATTCACTACCCGAGTCTTGCGTGACCTTATCTTGGGTATAGACCGTGGGGGCCAATTGATGGACCTGCGCAAGGCTGGTTAATCCATGCTTCGGAGAGGACACCGTCGATGTCATTTTTTTGTCAGGGGACTCCGCGCCACCAAGAGAGTCGATCGACCAGTTGGCCGGTACAGACACAGAACAGTTCCCGTCCATATTCTTAGCCAGCTTGGTATCGGCGGCCATGGCGCAGAGCGCAACGGCGAGAATGCACAAAATCGTACAAGTTACCTTCACGTTTTTCTCCTTTGACTTCGCATTTGTGCACAGCTGTGTAGCTTGAAACGAAACTTCAACGCTGCTGCTTACGATCCCGCTCCGATCAGGGCGTCGTTCACCTTCTTCCAATCCGCGCTCCGCAGCAGTTCGCGAATGCGGTCAGGAGATCCCTGAAGCTGGACAATAACGTTCTCGACGACCGGGGTGTGAGGTGGATGCTTGAAGTGGAAGGCCAGGCTCTGGCTTCCCACCTTTGCCGATTTCCAGTCTCCGAAAAGAAGAACGACGGTTTGCGAGCGCCTGTCTTCGTTCTCCTCCGTCATATAGGAATAGGCGGCGCCGGGGATTTGAAGCTGGCTACGGCTTTTGGCATCGGTCTCAGCGCCCGCCCTGTTGAAATGTACTTGGACTTCAAGGTGAAGCATTTTCAGCTTCTTGCCCTGCTGCGCCATCTCAGTGGGACTCATCTGCCCCATCTTGGCCAGAAACGGCGCGACCTCTCGCTGGTAGAGAGGAGAGTCTTTCTTCACGGTGTAACTGCGCTGGATGAGTTCATCGACATCCAGTGGGTATTCATTGCCATTGCTCACCTGGACGTTCTCATCGACGTCGTAGGCGACTTTGGTATCCCAGTCGTCAGAGTCAAAGCTGTCAAGAAACTGATGGATCACGGTGGTGTACTGCTCCAGCACTTTTTTCTCGGCAGGAGTTGGGTCGCGAAGCGGGGACTGAGCCTGGCTTGCTGGAGCGATGAGTGCCAGTAGCAGTAAACACGAAGCCAAGGCACCCAACCGCTCGCGCAAAATGCGAGAATAATCCTGCTCACCGCTTCGAGTCAGCTTTTCGTTGTTCATTGTTTCGCCAGTTCTACGCGGCGGTTTTTGGCGCGTCTATCATGGCTTAAATTGTGGGCCACAGCCCCGCCCGGAAAGCGGCTGATGAGCGGCGAATCTTTACACCCTTCGGCGTCGGTATCCCGAGCAACTGCCGATGCGGCGTAGAGCAATGCCGCACTCAGGCACACTCCGGGTACGTGCGCATAATGTGTCACCATGAATCTCCCCCATGTGAAGTCCCCAGCAAGTGGAGCAGGATACACGAGAGAGCTCTGCTTGTGGATTATCGGGTTGGTTACTAGCGCTTGTGGCAAGCCGCTACCAAGGCTCAAAGCAGTCGTAATTGCGCTGGAGGGTGATCTTGCTGTCCTTGAATTCGAAGAACATAGCCGAGTGACAACGCATCTGCGATCCCGCGGCCAGCGTGCCGAAAACAACCGCTAGCGTGCCCGTCCAGACGACTTCAACTACAACCATATTCCCTTCGGCCACGGCACGATTGATCTCGTAGCTCTGCTTTGAGAGCAGCGTTCGTCCTTTCTCGAATGCGCTCTCCATTTCCGAGAGCTTGCCGCGGAGCCCCTTCGGATAGATGCGATTAGGCAGCTGTTCCATGACGACGTTGGGCGACAAGATAGCTTTGACGTCAGCAAGATTGCCGCTTTCGATGCCTCTGAGATATCGCTGGGCTGTCGCGAGATTCTTCGCGGGAGTGGACATTGCGGGATTGTCGTACGCGCTACAACCTGAGTTGTCACCGTGCCCTGCGGGATTGGGGAAAATGCCCACCCTGTGCGCTTGAGTCGCGAAGCAGGATGGGCAGAGCAATTACTGGCTGAAGGCAACCCCATTAAACGAAGAGAAGGCGACCGCCTCGGATGTGGCCGCAAGCGTGAGATCACCGTAATGATCGATTGAGAAAACGGAAATCCGGGGGCCGCTTCCATCGGACGCAGTAAAGATCACCGCGAGCCACTTGCCGTCCGGCGAAACGCTCACGTCCGTCGGTGTGCCCGCCACCGGTACGGATTTGTAGAACGTTCCTCCCTGTCCGTCGCTGAAGAATATTGAGATTGCCTGCCCCGGGCTGTTTCCCGAATACCAGATGTTTCCCGATCCTTTTGCCAACCAGCAAGGAGCATTTGTCGGATACGCCGGTTGAGGTCCAAGCACCGGAAACACATCGCCCGCCTTATCGATTAGGGCGAAACTGTCGGGACTGTGCGCCGGATTCAGCCCGAGCGTGTCTCCCCAGAAGGCGGCGCCCAGGGGAGTATCGTTCGCGTCGGGTGGCAGCGTAATGCTTGAATTTGAGCCGTTCAGGGCTCCGTGCGAAAGCCCCAACGACAGGACAGAACCCGACTTCAAGGTCACAGCCGCCCAACTCATGCCACTAACGATTTGGGCAGCAGAATTGTCTGACAGTAATACGGTGCTGCCGGACAATCCGCCAGAGGGCCAGGAATGACTCTCCGCGCAATTCCCACCGACAACGAGCGCGTGCCTTTCATTCAGAGCGACCGATACCGGCTGAGTGCAGGTTGGTGCAAGAGGGAAACTGCCGAAGATTCGGATCGCACCGTCGTCGCGTACCAGACGCGTTACGCTGTTCGAGCCGTAGTTCACCACCGCACCGAAAGAGTTCTGGAATTGCACCGCACCCGCGTTTCCCCCGGCGCCTCCCTTTCCTCCGGTGGATAGCGTATTCACTAATTTTAACGAAGCTGTACCTGCGGTATCTAGTCTGAACACGATGACCTGGTTGGAATTGGCATCGTTCGTACTGGTCACGACGAAAGATTCTTTGTGGCGGTCTTGCTCCGCGGCATTGGCTGAAATGGCTGCCAGTAACGGCACTATAAGCAGTCCTAGGGCGTAGTTATATGGGAATCTTTTTCTCACGAGGCTCTCCTGTTTTCAGTTGTGGATTTGTTTCGTTATGAATGACGGGGTGGCGGACGTTAGCGGCACACCACCAGCAACACGCCGGCGGCGGCCGTCGCAGACCCGCTTCAGGGATTCCCCGCTGCTTCTACTTCGAAATTTGCGCCCGCATGCGGCGGTGGAAATCGGATGCAGAGGTAGGCAGAAGGTTACAGGAACAAGTAGGAAATCGATAAGAGTCTAGAGATCAGACTAGGATCGCTTGTTAAACTGAAAGCAGCGCCCCGCTTAGCGCGAGATGAGAGGTCTGGGTGTCGCATCGGTTTCCTTCAGGCCAATCGCCCACTTGATCGCCTCGGTATACATCGTCTGCAGCCGGGGATCGTCCCAGTTTTCCGGAACGTGGCCGAGGGTCGAGTAGAACACTCTACCCTTTCCGTACGTTTTCGCCCATGTGACAGCGAAGTCGCCGTCATGTCGATGGACCTTCGCGTTCTTCAAATCCAGTTTGCTGGTATCCAGTCGCATGAGGACGCGCACCTTGTCCCGTGAGTAGTCCTTCATTTGATAGATCTCGTCGCGTAAGACAAACGAGTGTGGCCATTGCTGCATCCCCGGAAACGTCGGATCTTCAACAAGGATGGGAGCGTCGAACGTTCCCCACGGATGTTCGTCGAAGTAGCCGCCGATCATCTCTCCATACTCCGGCCATGAGGTGAACGTGATCGTCGCGCTGTGAACTCCCACGAATCCCTTACCATCGTCGCCGATGAAGGAAAGGAAGTCCGCTTTCTGCTGGGAGTCCATTTCGAGGTCGCCACCCGTATAGAACAGTACTGCATCAAAATCGTTCAGATTTTTTGCGTTATACTCCAACTTCTTTTTTGTAAGCGTTTCCGTGTCCGTGCGGATCGTGGTATCCCACAATCCGGTTTCGCGCCCCAAGCGTTCAATCGTGGCCAGAGCATGCGATACAGCTTCATGGCGATAGCCTTTTTCTTCGCCAATCGCCAGGAGTTGCTTCCGGCGGAGCTGAGACTGTGCGGAAAGGAGGCTGCTGCAAAGAAGAATGAAAACGATAGCGAGTTTCATGGGGAGAGGATAGCACTCGCGCTGCTCGCCTAATTCAAACCAAGAAATTATTCGATGCCTCAAACCTTGAGGCTAAATAGAAGTGTTCTGTGAAGTCTCTCGTACATCGTCGCTCAGAACGATCGCCTCGGCGATTTCTTTCATGGGACGCCGCTTCTGGCGGCTCTGCCTCTGGATTGCGAGATAAGCCTGCTCTTCATTCAAGCCGAGATCGCGCTGCAGAATGCCTTTCGCGCGCTCCACAACCTTGCGGGTCTGGAGCTGTTCCGCCAGATTGGAATTGGCTTCCTCAAGGCGAGCCAGTTCGATTTCTGCTCCAACCAGAAATCCGACCGTCGAAATCATGCGAATCTCGCGGCGGCGATATACGTGATGATGGCGGTGTTGCAGGTTGATAACGCCTACGACTCTCCCTCGGGACAGGATAGGAACGGATAAGAATGCTTCGTAACTGTCTTCCGGTAGTTCATGAAAAAACTGAAAGCGGGGATCGTGCGCCGCGCGCTCAGGAATTGCGACGGGTTCGCGATGCTCAGCGACCCACCCGGTAATTCCCTGCCCTACACGTAATTTCAGGCGGTCGACTACTTCTGAGTGGGGGTTCTTGGATGCTCGAAGAACCAGTTCATCACCTTCGAGTACATATAAAAGGCAGGAATCACACTTTACAAGGGCAGATGCAAAATCCACGACGCGGGTCAGAACTTCATGAAACCCTCCGGCCGCGCTGAGCCGCACCGTGATTTCATGCAGCACATCAACATGCGAATCCTCTACAGAGATCAACGTGTCCATGAAGAACATTATTGATTTTGTAGAGATTCAGTCCAATTCCAAATTTTGATGGCTGCGATAAAGGAATTGCTTGCGTTTCGTTATCAAGGATTTACATCTGCGAGGCAGGAGAGTGCATCACGCAAGCAATTGAAAGGCAGGGCACGGCGAGATTCTTTCGCACTCACTCACCAAAAATGCCTATCTCGCCGGCACTGCTAGAAACCAGATCAGCAGTCCGAAGAAAAGGAGCGCACCGAGCAGAGAAAACGCTGTGTGCAGCGGGTGAAATTGAAAGTAAGGATTACGCGTGAACCGATGCCTGGCCGCCAGCATGAGACCCTCCTTCGAGCACAAGGCTCCGGGTGGCAACAAAGCTCTCTGTCATATTGTCGCACTTCCAGATGACCGTTTCCAGTTCCTTGTGCCTGTGTGATACACCAATCGAATGCCTGAGAAAGTTGTGATCGTCACCGGAGCCTCGAGTGGCTTCGGCCTATTGACCTCGTTGGAGTTCGCAAAGGCCGGGTTCCGGGTTGTGGCCAGCATGAGGGATCTGAACCGCCGCGCGAACCTTGACCAGGCTGCCAATTCAGCTGGAGTCACGAGTCTCGATGTGCGGGCCCTTGATGTCACACGTTTCGATGAGATCCCCTCTTTTGTTGAAGGAGTTGTCCGCGACTATGGCCGGATCAATGTGCTCGTAAACAATGCTGGCTTTGCGGTTGCCGGATTCGCCGAGGACATCAAGTTGGAAGAACTTCGCCTGCAATTCGAGACCAACTTCTTTGGCGCAGTGGCAATGACCAGGGCGGTCTTGCCAATCATGCGCAAGCTGCAGTCGGGACACATCATTCAGATCTCATCAATCAGCGGACTGCAAGGATCGGTGACGATCAGCAGTTACTCAGCTTCAAAACATGCACTCGAAGGGTGGAGCGAATCGTTGCGCCTGGAAGTGAGTTCGCTCGGCATTAGAGTTGTGCTCGTCGAGCCGGGTGCTTTCGATACGGGCATCTGGACACGCGGTGCGCGCATGGCCGAGGAAGCGGTCAAAGACACATCGCCAAATTATCAGCGGAGCCTGCGTATGAGAACCGCTATTCAAAAATTGCCGAAAGCAGATCCCACCGAAGTGGCTCAGAAGATTGTTCGCATCGCTCAAGATACTAACCCGAAGCTGCGTTATCTGGTTGGTCGCGATGCGAAAGTTCAATTGACCCTTAAACGGCTGCTTCCTTGGAAGACGTACGAGAAGATGATCGCCAACTTTCTGAAGGTTGATGGCTAGTCCCGAGTCTTGAGTTCTGAGCCATTGGGCAGTAACTCGCAAGTCGGTACTCGCGACTAAGTACTACTTTTCGAGATCGACAGTCTTTATCGGCAAATCCCAGTGCGCGTCCAGGATCTCGAAACGCCGCTGCTCTTCGCGGTTGTAGGTTTCCTGATCGGGCCAGAGCTGTTTTTTCAGCGCGTCTTCGTCGAATGTCTCATTGGCAACAGCCGCGTTCTTGAAGACAATCGTCACGCGATAGTCCCAACGCCCGTCTTCGGTCGTGTGGTAGCGCGACTGGTCCATCCAGACCTTGTTCATCCGCCCCATCTCAACTTCCTTCTTGAGCAACGGGTAGTGATTTTTTTTAAAGAGCTTTAGAAATTCGTCGGCGTGTCCCCATTTCGTTTTGTAGTAGTACTCGACAACAAAGGGCTGAGCGGAGGGGGATGACTGGGCATAAGTTACGACCGGGACCACGAATGCGGCGAAGAGGCCTATGGCTAAAAAGCGGCGGATCATGGGATCTCCTTGCTCGGCTGCTCTCTGCTTTTACACGACCTCCCCTGCTGAATCAAGAGGGGCAAGGATGAGGATTCTTCGACTTCGTTGCCGTTCGTTACTCCTCACGGCAACTTCGCAGAATGACAGATTCTATTGACTGCTGCTGGCCGAAGGCTGATTGCGCACTCTATTCTGCCAGTGGCTCCACACGAACCAGATGACGCCGATGACAATGACAGCTCCGATGACAGCGTCGAACTTGTGGAAGTATTTGCCCAACTCGCGCCAGTTCTGGCCGAGTTTCATTCCCAGATACGCCAGGCCCAGGCACCACGGCCATGATCCGAGAAAGGTGTAGATGTGAAAACGGCCGCGCGGCATGCGGGCGATTCCGGCCGGAAGCGCAATAAACGTTCGGACGACCGGTAGCAGGCGGGCAATGAATACGGCCAGGTATCCCCAGCGCTGGAAGAAGCGGTCGGCCCATTCCAGTTCGCGGTGCCCCATCAGAATCCAGCGGCCATAGCGCTCGACTAAGGGACGTCCACCGTATGCCCCGACTTCGTACGCAACCAGCGAGCCCAGATTACAGCCGATTGCGCCCACCGTAGCAACCCAAAGCAGCTTGAACGTGCCTTGAAAAACGAGATATCCAGCGAAGGGCATGATCAGTTCAGACGGCAACGGAATACACGCGGACTCAATGCCCATGAGAATTGCGATCCCCGCATAGCCGGTGGCCGCGACAATTTTGCTGATGAAAACGAAGAGGAAGGCTAGGATTTTTTCGGTCATCGAGACGGTGGTCAGTGGCTAGTGGTCAGTGGCCGGTTGATTCGCTCGTGTCGTAATTGAGCTAGCCGGCTTCAGTGTATAGGATTTCTGCAAGGAAGTAGGAGTTGCCGGACTGACCACTCACCGCTGATCACTGGCCACCGCTTCTAGAACGACCCTTCTTGCGTGAAGGCGTATCCGGGCAAGGTCGCCCCTTGTGGCCCTTTCGAGACTTTCACACGCACGGTAGGGGCGTCAGGAGCTTGGATGCCGGCGGGACGCAGCATGGCATATTGCGTGAAGACTTCGTTGTAAACCTTGGTGACCAGATAGTCCTGGCCATCGGCGTCGCTGCGCCACACCTGTCCGAGTTGAATGGAGTTGACGGCCACGGCCTTATCCTTTTGATTTCTTTGGCTTGTCTTCAGACTACCGGGGCGTGCAAGAGCCGTCAATTCCCTGTCAGGTTACCGAGGGACATGACACCAGATCGTCGACTTGGAGGGGTAAAAGTAAAACCTGCACGAATTCTTTGATTCTCTTCGCGTTCTCGGTGCCTACCTCGGCGCACTCGGCGGTAAAAAACCGCTTACCGCGAAGATCGCAATGAAAACCAACTCCATCTCGATTGGAAATCGCAGCGCCTCGGTTGCTATGATGACCGTCCATGCAACAGAAAGGATTTCCATGGCTCGTGGAGTAGTTCCCCGTCAACCAGCCCGAACCGGACGCCAGGACAAAGTAAGTGTGGCGCGCGCGCCCTCGCGCGCGAAAGCCAACCAGAAAGAGGCTGCTGGCACTCGGAGGAACACCTTGCCCGGTGCGAAAGCAACGTCGGGCCTCAAGCCAGCCAAGCTGACCAAAGGCTACAACCCGATCGCTCCGGACCGCGTCGCCGAAATCCTGAAGCGGCTAAACGATCTTTATCCGGATGTGACTTGCGCGCTGACCCATGCAAGCGCGTGGGAACTTCTGGTGGCGACAATCCTCTCAGCGCAGTCTACCGACGTGAACGTAAACCGCGTGACGCCCGAGATCTTCAAGAAATATCCCACCGTCCAAGATTTTGCCGCTTTGACGCCCGAGCAGTTGGAGCCAGATGTTCGCTCGACCGGATTCTTCCGCAACAAATCCAAATCAGTGGTCGGTGCGGCGAAAAAGATCGTCTCCGAGTTCGGTGGAATTGTTCCCGACGACATCGAGAAGCTGCTGACCCTACCCGGCGTCGCGCGCAAAACGGCGAACGTCGTGCTGGGGAGCTGGTTCAAGAAAGCCGAGGGAGTTGTGGTGGACACCCACGTCCACCGCATCTCGCGGCGGCTCGAACTGACCAAGGAAAATGATCCGCAGAAAATCGAACAGGACCTGATCAAGATCCTGCCGCGCGAACGCTGGATCCTCTTCTCTCACCAAGTCATCTGGCACGGACGCAAACTATGCTTCGCCCGCAAACCGAAATGCGCGGAATGCGCGCTGGAGAACCTCTGCCACGCTGGTGACAAAACCTGGAGCACCGTGGAGATGCACAAGAACGCCGTGGGATAGATGTCCTCGAGTACTCTAAACTCTAAAATCCCGATCAAACATCGCTAAACGTCAGTGGCTACTCACTTCCCATTTCATCCAGAACCGGCTCGCGCAGGCCGCGCAGGCGTAGGGTCTTCCCTCCGAGCGTGAAAAGGATCACTTCATTGTTTCCTTGTTTCAGGTACGGTGCCGGCACGTACAGGGTTTGCTGCGGGCCGATATTCCAGAAGCGACCGAGCGGGTGACCATTGACCCACATGGCACCTTTGCCCCAACCCCGCGTATCGAGGAAGGTGTCACCCACGGATTGCAGATTGAAGTGTCCGATATAGAATGCGGGGTCGTTGGCAGGACGGGGGCGCGAAAGTATAGTCCCGAAGTGCAGCGTCGAGAAATCTTCCATCGGCAGCGGCTGCACCTGCCAGCCCGTCAGTTCCTTTCCGGCCAGCATGACTGGTCCGTTGAGTCCTTGCCGTTCGTTGCGAAGTTCAAGACTGAAGTTAATGCGACCAGTTCCCTCCACCAACACATCTAGCTGATCATTGGCCTTCACGTTCAACTTGACCCGATCTTGCTTCTTTCGCCGATCCAGCGTGCCGACAAGGGTCAAGTTCACGTAGACACGCGCATAGCTCCTCATCGCCGGCAGCACCAACTCACCACTCGCTGCCGAATGCACTGTGGTCCGATACAGAATATAGCCGTAGGACTGTCCAAATGTTTCCATGTTGCGCGGATGCTCGACGGATATGCCGCCGGCGGAGTTCTGACTCGAAGGCACCGAGCAATTGTCCAGCACGAACAAGCAGTCGCCCCAGAGCGGTGAAATCTTTTCCGCTTCGAACTCCGGAACCTCTATTACCGGCTGCGCAGAGGGCGGGTCCGGCTGCTTCACTCCTGGCTGGTGCTTTGCAATCACCTCGCGAAATGCATAGAACTTCTTCGTCAGAACTCCCGATTCGCTTACTGGCGAGTCATAGTCGTAGCTGGTGACGTCCGGCTCGTAAGTCTGGTGGTCCCAGTTGGCGCCGCTCATGAATCCGAAGCTGGTGCCTCCATGAAACATGTACAAGTTGATGGAATATCCCTGACTCAGCATCCAATCGATCTCTTGCGCCTGCTGGTTGGCGTCGGTCACGTGATGATGCTCGCCCCAGTGATCGAACCATCCATCCCAATACTCACTGTTGAACACGGCCGTGCCGGGACGAAACTTCTGCAACTTTGGGATCTCTTTTTTTGCATCGCCCGCACCAAAATTGATCGCCGCGTGGACGTCGGGCAAAGTGCCGTCGGCGAATTCGTCCCCGCCATCTGCGGTGAAAAGAAGCGAATCCGTGAAACCCGCACTCCGCAACGCATCTCGGATGCGCCGAAGATACGCTTGGTCTTTGCCGAACGAACCGTATTCATTCTCGACCTGGACGGCGAGGATGGGGCCGCCCCGCGCCAGTTGCAGCGGAGCTAACTCTTGGCCGAGACGCCTAATCCAGCGCTCAGCCGGGCCCATGAACTTATCGTCACTGCTGCGCAGCACAATGTTGGAATCAGCAAAGAGCCAAGCTGGAAATCCGCCAAGGTCCCACTCCGCGCACGAATATGGACCGGGACGCAGGATCACGTACAGCCCTTCTTCCTGCGCCATCCGGATGAACTCCGCGACATCGAGCGAACCACTGAAGTCGTAGACCCCTGGTTTGGGTTCGTGCGCATTCCAGAAGACGTACGTCGAGACGGTGTTGAGCCCCATCGCTCGCGCCTTCTTCAGGCGGTCGCGCCAGTATTCTCGCGGAATGCGAGCATAGTGCATCTCGCCGGAAATGATCTGGAACGGCTTGCTGTCTAGGACGAAATGATCACCCTGGATGCCGAAGCTGTGGCCTTCTTCTTTGGACGAGGACTGCCCCCACGCGAGCGGAACAGCTAAGAACGCGCTGACTACCATCAGAATGAAACCGAAATTGATGAATTGTTTGTGTGTGGTCATGTGACCATCCCCTAGCTTCCTTGCTAGACTTTCTCTTCTACATCAACTTTCCATTTCACGCTATGCGCACCGTCATTCTTATCGTTTTTCTCTCACTGAACTTCGCCGCGCGACTCTTGGCCCAAGCCCTGCTCGAGCCTAAGGCGATCACCGATCCTAAGCAGGTCTCCTCGAAGCCCAACGCGCAGGTTGAACCAAAAAGTTTGACGATCGAGAAGCTGTTCATGACCCGTCAGATCGGCGACGCAACGTGGTCTCAGAATGGACAGAGTATCGCCTACATCTCAAACATGAGCGGGCGGAATAACCTTTGGGTTGTTCCCGCCGAGGGAGGATTCCCCACACAGTTAACAGTCAGCGACCAAAGGCAAACGAGTCCTGCGTGGTCCCCAGATGGCAAGTGGATCGCGTATCAGTCCGACTACGAGGGCGACGAGCAGTGGGACATCTTTCTCGTGTCTCCGAAGACGGGCAAAGTCGTAAACCTGACACAATCGCACGAGATCGCCGAGATGAATCCAACGTGGTCGCTCGATGGACGCTTCCTCGCCTACGAAGTTAAGCAAAAGAACTCCGGCGCGGTCGAAATCGATATTTACGACACGATCATGCGCGAAGTGCGGCACGTCACCACGAACACAACGCAAGATAAGCGCAACTACAACCCGATCTGGTCGAAAGACGGGAAGTTCATTGTCTACACCCAAACGCAGGCCAAGGGAACGGACTCGAACATCTTCATTGTGGATGTTCCCACCTGCAAGAGTTCGCTATTAACGCCGCATGAGGGAGAGCAACTCTATTCAGCGAATGACCTCTCACCAGACGCTAAAACTCTACTCTTAACCTCGAATGCTTCGAACGGATACGACAACGTAGGGCTGCTGGACATCGATTCTAAAAAGATCAAATGGCTCACCCGAGACAAGTGGAGAATCCGGGGCGGCGAATTTTCTCCAGACGGCAAGCAAATCACTTTCCGCGCGAATGTTGATGGCAACGAAGACGTCTATCTAGATGACCTGGCCACGAATAGATCGACCAAGCTCCAGATTGCGCCTGGAGTAAACGAGCCCGAAGGCGGCCACTCAGCATTCACCAAAGACGGCCAGCACTTGTTGTATGTGCACAATGGCCCCAACACTCCCGCCGATCTGTGGGTTTATCATCTCGCCAGCGGCAAGTCTAAGCAGATCACACATTCGCTGGTCGGCGGCATCCGTTCCGAGGACCTCGTAGAACCGCTTCTTGTCCACTATCCCAGCCGCGACGGTAAGTGGACGATCTCCGCCTTTCTCTACGTCCCCTACAACATGGCACGCAACGGTCAGAACGCCGCAATCGTGTACATCCACGGCGGCCCAACATCGCAGACCATGAATTCCTTCAATCGCTTCATCCAGTTCGCTGCGAATCAGGGATACATGGTGCTCGCGCCTAACTACCGCGGATCAACCGGTTACGGAAAGGAATTTCAAAACGCGGATCTTTTCGACATGGGTGGCGGCGACCTGCAGGACATTCTGGCCGGAGTTGACTGGATCAAGCAGACTGGTCACCTCGACCCGAAGAAAATAGCCGTAATGGGTGCCAGCTACGGCGGCTATCTCAGCATGATGGCGGTCACAAAGGCTCCAGATGTCTGGGCAGCAGGCGTGCCGATCGTACCCTTCGTCAACTGGTTCACAGAAGTACAAAATGAAGACCCGGTGCTGCGCGAATCCGACCTCGCAACCATGGGCGATCCCGTCAAGAACAAGGCTCTGTATGAAGACCGCTCCCCCATCAACTTCATTGACCAGGTCAAGGCTCCGCTGCTGCTGCTGGCGGGCGGACACGATCCTCGCTGTCCAAAATCGGAGGCGCAGCAGGTCGTGGACGCGATTAAGAAGCGCTCCGGAACTGTCGATTTCAAGATCTACGAGAACGAAGGCCACGGCTTCGCCCGTGTGGAAAACCAGATCGATGCCTACCAGCGTGTCGCCAATTTTCTGCTTGCACACGTGGTCCCCGCCGACTGTAGTTGTTCACTAACTGAATAGAAATTCTCTCTACGGACCTACCAGTCTTTCTTGGCGATCCTAAGCGGTAAGTCCTTTTAACCCGTCGAGATCCCGAGACGAAGCGTGTGAGATCGCGCGTCCGTCTTCATGCAGGCAGATCCGCGGGGCTGGTATTAAGCCCTCCTATAGATAACTTCGGTAACTTCTGTTTATTTTTCTTTACCTTCTACTAACAATCTTCGGCTACACTCCGCTCACCGCTAGAAAAAATTCCTTCCTGGAAAGACCGTAGTGCATTTGTGTCGTGCACCGCGGAGCAAGCGCAAGAACGAAAATTTTGGGGGCGTCTTCATGATTCCGTGCCGCTTCGTCAGAAGTGTGCTCGCTGCCCTGGCACTTGTGTGCCTCGCAGCAAGCGCGTTCGCGCAAGTGCCCATGTCGCAGCATGTGGTCCTTGTTATTGATGAAAATTCAAGCTTTAACGACGTCATGGCAAATATGCCGTGGCTCGTGGGTCAAGGCAATACATACGGCTACGCAACGAACTACAAATCCGATAACGGTGGTTCCCTCCTCGACTATCTGTGGCTCGCCTCGGGTAGCTGTCACTCGACCGCCAACTGCACACTACCGTCCGGCACTCACGACTTCGGCTGCGGCGGGAACTCTTGTGCGTCACCTATCACCGACGACAACATCTTTCGTGAATTGAACAATGCAGGAATTTCGTGGAAGGTTTACGCCCAGTCGTACGCCGGGGCAGGTGGAACTCCCACGACGCCCGACAACCACAACGGCACCGACTATTATCGGCGCCACAACGGGGCTACCTGGTATAGCGACATTCTCAACAACGTAAACGGATCGGCGTCGAAGGTCGTCGATCTGTCGCAGCTCGCAACTGACGTCAACAACAACTCCCTCCCCCGCTTCGTGATCATCGTCCCCGACGGTAATCACGACGCGCATGATTGTCCCGTGGGCATGCAGAGCTGTACAGAGGCGCAGCAACTCGCCGCCGCCGATCAATTCCTGAGCTCCAACCTGCAGCAGATCCTCAATTTGCAGGACTTTCAGGCCGGTGGTACCGGTCTCATTGTTGTCACCTTCGACGAATGTGCCGGAGGTACCAATTCTGGCTGTGGCGCGTCAGTCTACACCGCGCTACTCGGCCCTCAAGTCGTTCCGCACACTGTTTCTGCAACCTCATATAAGCACGAAAACGCACTCCGGACGATGCTTGACAGTCTGGGGATCAAGAATTATCCGGGAGCGTCGGCCACTGCCGCCGACATGTCGGACTTCTTCCATGTGAATAACACCAAGCCACAGGTAATCATGAGCTCTCCGGTGAACGGCTCCATGATGGGTTCTCCCGTACCCGTACAGGCATCGGCTTCTCCGAGCAGCGGACATTCCATCACCAGCTGGGCCGTTTACGTTGATAGCAAGAATGTCTATTCCGCGGGTCCGGTCACCTCAATCAACGCGAATATCACGATGAGCAGCGGCAATCACACGGTGATGGCTCGTGCCTGGGATACGTCAGGGGCATACGGCGACCAGACCGTGAACATTAGCGTGAATACCAGCAAGCCATCGGTGTCGATCTCGACCCCGTCCAACAATTCGAACGTCGGCTCTCCCATGAACCTGCAAGCCTCCGCCACGCCTTCCAACGGACAGAAAATTTCCGGTTGGTGGGTCTATGTTGACAGCGTCGGCAAATACAACGCTGGCTCTGTAAACTCGATCAACACCAACCTGACGCTTTCGCCGGGCTGGCACAAAATCGTGGTCCGCGCGTGGGATAATTCCGACTCGTACGGCGACGAGACAATTTCTGTCAACGCCACGACCAGCAAGACAACAGTGACCGTGTCCTCGCCAACCCCTGGATCGAATGTAAGCTCACCGATCTCGCTACGCGCCTCGGCCAGTCCTAGCAGCGGGAAAACCATCGTCGGATGGTGGGTCTACCTCGACAGCAAAGGCGTTTACAACACCGGAGCTGTGAACTCGATCAGCCCAAATATTACGGCTTCGCCGGGCAATCACACGCTCGTAGTCCGCGCCTGGGATTCTTCCGGAGGCTATGGCGACCAGACCGTCCCAGTTACCGTCAAGCAAGGTGTATCGGTGAACATCACGACGCCAACAAACGGTTCCACAGACAACTCACCAGTAAATGTAAAGGCCAACGCGTCGTCTTCCAACGCGATCAAGGGGTGGGAGATCTATGTGGATTCCGCCCCATGGTTCAACCAAGGCGGGGGCACACAGATTAATCATTCACTGTCGCTCAACCACGGCTCGCACAGCATCATGGTGCGCGCGTGGGATACCTCGAACGCATTCGGAGATCAGACCGTCAATATATCGGTGCCCTGATCTCTATGCCGCACCAACTTGGTGGTGAAGCGCTCCGCCTACACCGCCCTCGCCCCATCCTTGTCGCTGAACGCGCGCCAGGGATGGGGTGATGTATTTCAGGATGATGAATTGAAGCCCCTATAAACCGAAGTGTTTCCAGTGGTGAACCGGGCTTCCGATTTGGTGGGCGCATTAGATGCTCAGCTCTGCAAGCTTCCCTACCTCGCGCGCCAGCACAGCCTTATCCTCTCGCACCACAATCGGCCTCTGGATCAGTTCGGGATGTTTCGCCATTAAGGCAAGCAACTGATCATCGCTCAGCTTTTTCCCCGCCACATGTTGGGTGTAAGCGTCTTCCTTTGTGCGCAGGATTTCACTCGGCTTGAGACCGGCCTGCTGGAGCAGTTGTTTCAGACCCGCCACGGACAGAGGCCTCTCCAGGTAGTTCACCGTTTCGAACTCAACACCTTTTTCAGCCAAGACCCGCTTGACCTCGCGGCACTTGCTTCAAGTGGGCTTCTCGTATACGAGCACTTTCGTCGCGTTCTTAGCCACGGCCTACTCCTTTTGCCCGGAAGTGAAGGTTGTCCATGGCCCGGCCTTCATATCGCGCAGCAGCGGCTTTTGCCACGAGAACTCAGGATGGCGTTCCAGGAATGGTTCAGCAAGAAAATCTTCCCCACAGGGATGGCCGGCTCTCGCAACGAAACTCATCTTGGCGGCCATAGAGCTGTCCGTCGCCTTTCCCTGCACCGCGCCACCGGGATTGTAGGCGGCCCATTCCCATTCCTTCACCCCGCGCGAAGATGTATCGACGTGCCCGCACAGCCCGCGTTCGCTGGGCTGATCTTTCTTCTCGAAGGTGTCAACATGATCTGCTAAGAATGCCTGGGCCATTTGTACGTCGATCTTTCCTTTCGCCTCCTTCATCAGCTCTTCCCAGCGAATGTGCCTGGCATTCGGTGAAGATGACGCATCATTCGAATCGAACGTGGTCTCTTCTTTAATCACCTTCGGGTCACGGGCAAAGTTCGAACTTACGAAATAACCATCCTTGCTCCGCCATAGCGGCGTGTTCTTCAGCCCGAGTTCCAGGTACGCAATCTCCCCTGTCTTGCGATCACCGATCAGCCAGTCATTGGCGTATCCGCCGTTATTCCCTTCTTTAATGATGCGAACGTAGTCATCGATGCTGTTGGCGTATTGCAGCGCCTTGCGGGCCCGCATGAATTCTGGTTTACCGTTCGGATCCCAACCTTCGAATTGAGTGATGGTCGTCTCCGTGACCATCATCCCCGCGGAATTCACTCCGAAATCGTCGTCACTGACAATTACACCGGGAAATCCATCCATCAGGATGCGATTCCCATGTTGCGGCTGAATGTCGAATACGATGACCCAGCGCTCGCCAGCCAAATAGCTGGTCCAGTTGTTGTGCGCAATGACGATCTGGTGATCTTTCGTCATGCTGCCGGTCGCTATAAACGCGCTGCAGTTGCCGGGAGCCTTCAGCTTTTCGTTCTTTGCTGATTTGTCTTGTTTGGCGAGCCAAGGTAGGTAATAATCCGGCACTTCCTCGAATGCGTTCAGAGCCACAATGTCCCACACGTCGAGGTCGACGCCGTGCGCCTTCACCCCATCGGCAATGCCCTGCAGTTCTTGTTGATATTCGGCATCGATGTGGGGCCAGAGCATCTGCTTGGCCGTAGTACGGAAGAACTCCCAATCCTTTTGCGATTGATGCGTATCGAAGAGCTTGATCGCTTCGAATGCATCCTGAATCTCCGGCGCAAGGATGTATCCATGCTGATAGCCAATCTCAGACGGCGATCCCTCCAGGTGCACATACGTCCATCCGCCCTTCTGGAAGCGGTGTGCCTTCTCCATACGTCCTTCAGGCTTTGTCGCGGCAACCGTTAAAGAACTCAGCAATAACCCCAAGACGGCAACACTCCACAGATGTCGGTTTCCCATGGTCCCCTCGAATGAAGGCTGTAGTCGTGCGGCATTATTCTAGCTGAAGTGAGTTCTTCCTCAGCGTCCTCGGCGGGATTTCTCGGCGAACTCAGCGGTAAAGCATTGCCGCTGAGGGCGCGAAGGGCTCGCTGGGAACGCGGAGAGACATTAAATATCCGTCCGCTGTTCCGGATGCCGCCTCAGGTACCAGCACGGCCGAAAGCCGGAGTGCGGAAACAGTGCGTTAACACAGATTTCAGCGCCTGGAGGGACGAAAATGAATTGAGTCTTCCCGTTTTTTTGCGGCACCGCGTAATAGTGCGTGACCACCACCGAGTCCAAGGGAGCGCGGTGTGTTACGACTCTTAGATGAAAAACTCCGTAGTCGATGGCAAACGCCAGCGCGGTGATCCCCAGAACAAGCAGCACAACTCCCAGGAAAAATCGCCGAATGCGGTCCCTCAGATTCCGCGGCCTTTGTGCCATGAGCGGCGATTATAAGCTGACCATGGCCTTGAAGGATTCGCCGCATCTTTGTTTGACAATTCTGCATTCGACAGGCAAACTACCGCATTCGCCGGGAATCTCAATCTGGCGAGCGCCGAAGGACGGGTTTCCTGCATTTTGGCCCTTCCAGGCCGTATACTTCGTACACACTTCGTTCATGGCCATGACCGAGCAACGGGTCTCTTACACCCTCGACTCCTCACTGGAGACGATCGATAGCGCCGAGGAGAAGGCCACCCGCATTGCCACCGAGCTTGGGTTCGGCGACGACGAAGTGATGCAGATTTCCATGGCCGTCCGCGAAGGCGCCGTGAATGCTGTCCTGCACGGAAATGCCTATGCCCCGGACAAAAAAGTGATCCTCGCCTTCGAGCGAACGGGCGAGGAACTGGTCATCACCATTCGCGATCAGGGCAAAGGCATGGATCTGAGCAAGATCCCCAATCCCCTTGCCCCGGAAAATCTGCTCAAAACCTCGGGGCGCGGAATTTTTCTTATGCGCTCGTTTATGGATGTGGTGGAAATCCGCCCGTCCTCATCGGGCACCGAACTCAAACTGATTAAGCGCGTCCACGGATCAACCGCGGGCGGCAAGGAGGCTTCCCAGTGACAATGAAGGTCAGTACTCGCCAGGTGGATGGGGTCACCATTGTAGACTGCAGCGGGCGCATCACGCTCGGCGAAGGCAGCGTCATTCTTCGCGATGCTGTGCGCGACCTGCTCTCGAAAGGCTATAAGAAGATCGTGCTGAATCTTGCCGACGTGAACTATATCGATAGCTCTGGCATCGGCGAGCTGGTCAGCGCCTTCACCACTACCAAGAATCAAGGCGGCGAGCTAAAGCTGCTTAACCTCACGAAGAAAGTGAACGATCTACTCCAAATCACTAAGCTATATACCGTTTTCGACGTGAAAGACGACGAGACTGCCGCCGTAAAGTCATTCAAGTAAACTTCCCAAAAGTCACTCCGAACCGGATCAGGGGGCTGGCCAACCGGCCCCCAAGCGGTTTCGCGGCGGAAATGAGCAACTTCATGGCGTTGCTCGGGTTCCAAGCCCTAGGAGATCCGCCATGAAAAGCCTGTGGTGTTTTTTCCTCCTTGCCCCTCTTTGTCTCAGCCTATCCTGCGGAAGCAGTCGACAGCTTCAATCGATCAGCATCAGTCAAACTGTTGTGGGTACCCGGATCCAGTTCGTCGCGACGGGAAAATTTTCCTCGATGCCGACTACGGTCAGCCCTCTGCCGGCAGATTGGACGATCGGTCTTATGGCGCCACCTCCTCCTCAGTTCACCTACACACTCACAACGACCCCTTACGTGATCGACTGCAGCAACGCGATGCCGAACCCTCCTTTGCCAGTGGTGGCTTTTGCTCCAAACGATCCGTCGGCACCGATGAGTGGAACGACAAAAAATGTTGTCACCGCTTCAGCGTCGTTTACCTGCCCCTGAGCCAAGGCTCGCCCTTTGAGTTCCATTTTGGCAATCAAGAAGAGATTTTCTGCGCCCGATCACTGCCTCTGCCACTTGGCGTTCATAGAATCGACGCATGCAGAATGACGATTCCATCGCTGTAAGCAAATCAAATGTGGGGACAGCCGCACCCGGCTGTCCAGCCGGGCAAAGCCCGGAAGCGCGACCTCAAAAGTCTGCTTCAATTCCGAACATGGTTGCGCTGTTTGTCATCATATTGATAACTCCATCCTTGTCCGCGTCCGACTGCATCCCGATCCACGAAGCTGGCCAGAATATCGGCGAGACAAAATGTGTAACGGGCAAAGTAATGCAAGTAAGAACCGGCACCAAAGGTGTTCATTTTCTCGAGTTCTGTGAAGACGCTCTGGCGTGCCCTTTTACGGTTGTTGTTTTCTCTCACGATCTGAAAGACGTCGGCGATGTCCGCCGTCTTGCTGGACGCACCATCTCAATTCGCGGAGCTCTCAAAGCTTACGACGGGCGCCCAGAGATTATCCTCCGCCGCATTAGCCAGATCGAAGGCGGTGCAGCAATGATCCCGCCACTGCCGAAGAATTACGACGTCGAAAACCGCGGTCACTTCAGCGCCGGACGCCTCTATCCAAGTAAGAAGCCGAAAAAAACGAAAGCCAAACCAAACGCAACGGCGACCTACGGAAACGACGTGGAAGGCGACCCTCCTCAGGATTGAATCGACGTCCAACACGGCTGTCCGCCATCAATAAGCACGCTGTGATGCCGCTCACATGGCACAGCGACTCAGTTCCCACCCTAAGCCATGCAACCGATGTAGCATCTCCAGTCTTGGAGAAACCTTATGGAGCCGTTCCGGATTCATCTCTTTCTCTGCACTCAGCAGAAACCTGAAGGTGTCACCTCGTGCACGGCGAGCGGATCCTCCGCCGTTCTCGAGCGCCTTGATCAGGAGATCCAAACCCGTGGCCTCGATGGTGAGATCCAGCTCACCACCTCGGGATGCATGGGACTCTGCGATGAAGGCCCGGTCATGGTCTTGTATCCTGCAGGAGTGTGGTACCGGCGCGTCCAAGCGTCAGACGTCCCCGAAATCGTGGATTCCCATCTTCGTGCAGGAAAAACCGTGGACCGCCTTATCTGGAATGACCCTACCGCCATGAAGGCTATGGCTGTGGAGCACACCCAGAAATTCCGAGCCGCAATGGCTGCACGCGAAAAGGCTGCAGCGAACCCGAGTAACTGTAGCGGGATTTTCCTGCATGTCTAGAACCAATTTGCCCGGGGCACGCCGCCTCATTCGCTGCAGTTGCGCGCATCGCGTAAATTACACCATCCCTTTGCGCAGTTCCTCCAGCGGATACTTCGTGCCTCTCCAGACGATTCCGTCGTTCCAGAGCGTGAGGAACATCGAGCGCAGCAGCGTGTAGATAAACATCGCGGTACTCACAGGATGCAGAAAGAAGTAATACGGAGGAACCGCCGAGCGCCAAGACATTCCTAAATAGATCAGGAACATCGACGCCAACGCGACAACGAAGGGAAGAAGCTGCCAGCCGTGTGCGAGCCATATCCCGAGAAAAGGACCGAAGTTTAGAAACGCGAGCCCAAAAGCCGAGAGAACGGTGCGCCACCACTGAAATGAAAGTACCGCAAAGAAGTTCTTGGTCAAATTGTTGACGATTCCGAACGCACCGTGGGCCCAGTGAATGGAAATCAGATCTCCGCCAAACACATTCCGCTGTGCAAAGCCCGAGTTCTTCACCACCTTGCCGAGTTTCATATCGTCGAGCACTTCCATGCGCAGTGCCCAATATGTCCCAACCGCCTCGTACACTCGCCGGCGCACCAGGTTGAACGCCCCAACGCCCATGTGATCATTTGTGCTCGGATCGGCTACTTTCCAGGGCCGGTGCCCAAACATGAACATCGTCTGAAAAAAAGCGATCATCATGTACTCCCCCGGACGCTTCATCAGCATGCGCGGGAACAGCACCACATGATCGGCCGGTTCTGCCTCTGCGTAAGCGAGTGCACGACGTAGTGCATCTGGTTTGAAAATCACGTCAGCATCGGTGAAGAGGATCCACTCGCCCGTGGATGCGTTAGCCGCAGTCCACATGGCATGAGTTTTGCCAAGCCAGCCCGGTGGCAGTTCTTTATGATGAATGACTCGTAACATGGGGTGCCCCATGCTTGTCTCCGCGTTTTTTGCGGAGACAGGGTGGGGATTTTGACTTTCAGACAGGATCCCCACTTCTGTACGATTTTGCCGGAAGTGTGGACTCTGCCTCACCCGCTCCATAATCTCGCCTGTCCGGTCGGTCGAGCGATCGTTCACAGCGATCACTTCGTAGTTGTCGTAATCCAGAACGAGCAAAGATCGCAAGCAGTTCTCAATCTCAGCTTCCTCGTTGCGTGCAGGGACGATAATCGAAACGCGCGGATTCCCCGTGGGCAAAACAGGATTCCGGTCCCACTCCGGCCGCGAGACGTCCGCTACAGACGGCATCCCCAACGCAGCATCAATAATGCGCGACGCCCAGGCGAGCGCCAGAATGATGCCTGTGATCCACCAGAAATACGCCATCGAAAATTTTGCAGTCCTTCGTGGACCTTCGTGCCACTAGTGGTGAACGGCTTGCGGCTTTTCTACCGCGACCGCGGGCGCAAACTTCATACCATAAAACAGGATTGCCGCTGAGATTCCCATTGCGATGATCGGCAGAACAAAGGCCGTCTGCAGCGAATGCCGGTCGGCAACCCATCCCATCATGGTCGGAGAGGGCACGTCCCCGAGGATGTGAATGATGAAGATGTTCACCGCAATTGCGGTTGCGCGGATATGTGCGCCCACCGAGTTGATGACTGCGGCATTCAGCGGTGCAGTATTGAGCAACAGGAAAAACGCCGCCACGCCGATCGCCGGGATCATCATCGGGCCTTTGTTAAACAATGCCACGATCATCACGGGAATTCCCAGGAACATGCTTGCCGCGGACACTAAGTAATAAGAGCTCTTCATTCGCGGCAGAAGATAATCTCCCAGCCACCCACCAGCAAGTGCCGCCAGAATTCCATCAACAACTACGATCATGCCGAACAGCAGATTGGCCTTCTCGAGTGAGTAGCTGCGTTCACTGTACAGAAATTGCGGAATCCATACCTGAATCCCGCCCAGCGAGTAAGTCATGAAGGCCATCCCCAAAGTCGCTGTCAGGAACGCTGGATTCTTCGCCAATCCGAGAACCGTGCCTCGCTCCGGTGTCTCCTTGAGTGAATCAAACTGGCCGCGCTCAGGCTCTTTTAGAAACAAAACGATGAACGCCAGCAGAAATCCGGGGCCCGCGGCCACATAGAACGGAAAACGCCAGCCGTGATGTGGTGCAAGATAGCCGCCCAGCAAATATCCGGCGGCGGAGCCCACGGGAATCGCCAAATAGAAGACGCCAAGAATCCTTCCGCGGACATTCTCCGAGAAGAGATCGGAAACAAACGTCGGCGCGATCGTAACGAACGTCGCCTCACCCACTCCCACCAATGTATGGCGCACCAGCAGTTCCGTGTAGTTGTGCGTCACCGCCGTGAGCAGCGTCAGCCCACTCCAGAAGAACGCGCCCAATACGATGATCAGCTTGCGCGAGTACCGGTCCGCGAGTGGGCCCACAAAAGGTGCGGCGATCATGTAAAAGCCCAAGAACGCGCTGGTCAGATATCCAATCTGCTCCTTGGAAACATGAAATTCTTCCTGCACCAATGGTTGCACCGCAAACAACACATTGCGGTCCGCGTAGTTGAGCAGATTGAGCGCTGTAAGGACTATGAGCGCAGTCTTAGGCTGAAGATTGTTCTGGGACACGTGTCGAGCGAATATAGCACGAGCGACCGGACGGACCTGTAATAATGGTTGCCGTTATTAACGATTAGTGTTATTATGTCCGCTGTGATCAAGAACTTCGCCGACAGAAAGACGGCGGAAACTTGGCACACAGGTAAGACGCGCGGCTCGCCGCCCGCAAATATTACGAAGCGCAAACTTGCCATCCTTGATGCGGCTACGGAATTAAGCGACCTAAGAACGCCCGCGAGAAACCGGTTAGAGAAACTAAGGGGTGACCGGGAGGGGCAGCACAGCATCCGGATCAACGATCAGTACCGGATTTTCTTTGTTTGGCGCGGACACGATGCTTATGAAGTTGAGGTTACTGATTACCACTGACGGTCGAGAATAGTTTGGGAGGTACTAGGAAATATGATTCATCACAGATCAACGCCTAATTGGAAGATTCATCCCGGCGAGATTCTGCGAGAAGAGTTTTTGAAACCGCTGGAAATGTCGAGTTATGAACTGGCCAAAAGGCTGCGTGTGCCCGTGCCCCGCATCAATGACATCGTTCTTGAGCGACGGGGAATCACTGCGGACACCGCTCTTCGCTTGGCACGTTTCTTCGGTACCACCGATCAGTTCTGGCTGAATCTTCAGTCTGCTTATGAGTTGAGCCGAGTGAAGGCCGCGCACGGAGAGGAAATTGCTATGATTAAACCCCGTGCGGCATCGACC